>ENA-OSAI01000190-OSAI01000190.1-marine-sediment-metagenome-genome-assembly--contig:-NODE-190-length-36244-cov-11.693415_pt1 | contig 36244 bp, 35 predicted proteins | sample MGYA00237871_ERZ529316 | MGnify/ENA primary metagenome ERZ529316 (study PRJEB26369, sample SAMN03142814) | marine sediment metagenome | biome: marine; feature: borehole; material: sediment...
TACCAGTCTCTTGCCATCGTGCGGATCTACCGAACCTTGGAGCATATGGAAGGTTTAGTAGACAGATTCTGGTGGACAATTCACAGTCTTCCAGAAACGCCCTAGTTTAGGAGTTCTCCATAGAGTGTTCGTTTTCCAAATGCTACATCCAAGAAAAGTCGTAGAGTGTCAGTTAGAGCTCCAACCGTTGGAGTGAAATCATCGGGTAAAATGACGTCGTCTGGCACGTTCAAGGAGGAAAGGAAGCTCTTTAGGGTATGCAGCTTTCCCTTCCCATTTAGAAAAGAGTCTAAAAGCCACAAGAGGTCGCCTGGAATGAGCCATTTTTGCATTATACCAACCCTATAAGAAAAACAAGGTGTGAAATTCTCATTCATCATTAACTTGTATAGTAGGTATGGGAAATCCACTCCAGTGTTTATTGCTAAAGGTAGGGATCCCCAGAATCTTCCATTAATTTCTATGAGCTTTGCATCATTGGTTTCATGATCTACTCTAAATTCCACCATTGCCACTCCCTGCCAATTCATGGCGTTAAGCAGAGTTAGAGCATATTCCCTTAATTTCTTGTTTTTAACGCTAATACGTAGAGTGCTTGCCCCGCCACTGACAGGGTACTCCCTAATCCTCTTGTGCATAAATAGCGCTATTGCCTTGGAGTTATGGATCAACGCTTCTACACCGTAACCTCTTCCTCTAACGTATTCTTGTATTAAGAAGAAATCGTTTGGAATGCCAAGCTTGATAAGCTGCGACATTATCGTTTTATATTTTTCAATTAGGTCTCTATATGTAAATGCAAAGTTTCTATGGGTCACTTTTAACATTAAAGCTTTTTCTCTAACCCAAAAAACTTTCATTCTAGGCTTGATGACAACGGGAAAATTTAGACTTTTTGCATTACTTTCAAGAGATTCAAGGTCTTCTACCAAAAAAGTTTTTGGATAAGGCACTCCACATTTTTCCGCAATTTTGATGGTTTGAGCCTTATCCAGAGCCTTAATTGCAATTTCATAGGGCGGAGCGGCTACTTCTACGTATTTCTCAAATTTGTCTAGTCGCTCCACGATTGGAATCATCGTAAAGTCCGTTACTGGAATCAGCAAATCAATTGTTTCATTTTTAACGAAGTGTAACATAGAATCTATAAACTTACGTTTGTTTCTTTGAGGAGAAGGATAAATTATTCTGTGGCTACAGTACTTTGATAAGAAACCACCGTTGAATCTTGTGCTGTCTGCAGCTATAACGTCTATTCCTTTTCTTCCTAATGATCTAATTATAGCTAAAGCTGCCCTTTCAGATGCATCGGTAACTAAAACTTTAGGCAATTTTCTTAACTCTTTTAATGATTTCAACTAAGAAGCTAAGGGCATGTACCAGCATAGGCGCCTCTTTTCCAATAAGTAGTCTATCGCCATTAAGAATCGCTCTTCTTAATTCTTCTGTGTCGGATAATTCTTTACAAAACCTTGTCCTAACACACCCTATTTCAAAAGAGAAGTGAGCATCACTGCCAGCAACTGTAGGAGTATTGGTGACTTTCGCAAGCTTCTTAGCCTTAATATTTTCATTAGGGAGGCATCGACCGTTCAATGCTTCTACAGCATCTACATACTTAATTATGGATTTAGGTTTCTCATGTCCTCTATATGGATGCGATAGAATAGCTATACCGCCCTGACGTTTTATTTCTTCCACAACTTCATAAAACTCTCTGCTGTCTATCTCGTTTTGAACGAAGAGCCCTACTATATCTCCTTGATTCGTCCGTATTTCAATTCCAAGTATTACCATTAAATCTTGGATTGACGAAGCTTCACGCAAAGTAGCTAAGCTTCCTTTTAGGGTGTTATGATCCGTTATCGCTATGGCAGATAACCCTCGCTTTAAAGCAGATTTGATGATAGTTCTAGGTTCGAGAAGAGAATCAAAGGAGTATTTAGTATGTACATGCAGATCCACCTCCGCAGGCATTAATCTAACACATCTCTCTTGCTTTCATGTACTCTATGAAACTTATGAATTCAAAATCGCTCAACAGACGCTTAAAGAACTCTACCGTTTTTCCTATATTATGGTACGTTACGAATGACTTGTATGGATTAAGCTTTAATTTAGGCGTTTCAGAATCTAACTCCCAGCTATGAATGTATATAACGGCTGGCAATCCATGCTTGTTCAGCTTTTTCACGGCTTTCCGCACAAGACTTGGCATAAGTCGCAGGTAAAAACCTCCAGCTGCTGGAACACGCAACTTAAAAAATGAATATGTGGTTAACGGAAACTCCCAAACTTTGCCATCGAAATCTTCTACAGCCAAATCGTTCTCTGAAGGTTTGTAGGGTTTTGCTGGCGCTCTGGGAACCCCATAAAGTGCTGTCCACGTAGGAAAAATGCTTGAGTCATACAATATTTGTGTCCTATCGAAAACTTCTAAAGCCCATCTAGTTTTATTATCTAAGGAAAATGAGGGAGCCCGGAAGCCCATGCACCCGTCTTTTGTTATTGGCATTAATAACTCATTGAACTTTTCTATCTCTGCTTCAAGTTGCTTAGGATTTTTCATCCATAATAGCTTGTGGTCATATGAATGAAATGCTACTTCATGCCCTTCCTTGACTATCATAGTAATTATTTCAGGGAATTTTTCCGCAATCTCCCCCACTATGAAAAAAGTTGCACTAACGTCTTGTTCACTGAGTAACTCAAGTATGAATGGAATGTTATAAGGAGTCCTATAGCTAAGATCTCGTTTATCAACATGCCTTGCATATTCGATATGAAAAATCTCCTCAACGTCAATCGAAAGTATATTTCTAATCATGAATCATCGAATTAACAACAGACTTCTCTCTTGAACAGAGGTCAAAAACACAATTATCTTAACCTCATGTTGTCATAAAACTGTTTAAAACCATGTGGGAGTCACAGAATAGAAGTTCAACAGGCATTTAAACAATCCATTCATTTACTATTCATTTTCTCTGCTAGCCTTGAAATTGCATACAGGGTTATTGCTGTGGACAAAGCAAAGAACCCCATAAGCGTGAATGCTATGGAGGCTAACGCTATGTTCGTGATTATTTGCTTCTCTGTTGCATAGATCTGTAGCATCCAGACCCCGAAGATAGCGCCGAGTGTTAGGAATAATATTCCAGGTATTCCAAGTAGAACTAATGGCTTTTCTTCAACGACTAATTTTACAATTGACATTATAACATCTATACCGTGTCTTAAGGGGTTATGTGTTGAAGCTTGTATACCGTTATAATTACATTTTGCGGGAACTTCGTGAATTCTTAAACCTTTTTTCTTAGCTTCAAGTAGTATCTCTACACTTACTCCCATGCCATTTTCAAGCGTATTCAACTTTTTTAGTGACTGATTATTGTAAGCTCTAAATCCGCTTTGAGCGTCTTTAACATAATGTTTTGAAGCTGCGTTTGTCAGTTTGGTGATGACTTTCACGCCTAGCCTTCTATACCAAGGCATACCGTTTGAAACGTTTTCTTCTTTTACAAACCTTGAGCCTATGACAATGTCTGCTCTATTTTCTAACAAGGGTTTTATGACCATAGGGATTTCACTCGGATCATGCTGTCCATCCCCGTCCAAGGTAACGAGAACATCCGCGTCTAACGTTCTAGCATGCTTAAACAATGAATTGATAGCTGCGCCGTAGCCCTTGTTCGTTTCATGCTTAATAACTGTAGCGCCTAAGCGTTCAGCGATCTCTGCAGTCATGTCTGTTGAGCCGTCATCGCAGACAATAACTTTGTCCGCGTATTTCTGTGATTCTAAGACAATTCTAGCGATAGTTCGTTCTTCGTTAAACGCTGGAATGCCTACAACAACAAAGGGCTTAGCCTCTTCCAAGGTCACAGTTTTTTCTAGAACCGGTTTACTGAATTGTAAGTCACTCATGATTTAACCAGCTTTTTTCAAACTCTTGTTTTGCTGTCGCCGTTTCTGTCTCACCTATACTTTATTTGTACAACACCGGAGTGTTCATGTAGATTATAGTCAAGAACTGTATGAAACCCCAGTCTTCGGCCCATTTTCTTGCTGATTTGCATCCTAACTTTTCCCCTATCTCGCTTGTTTTACGTGCTAAGCTTATTCCAACTTCTCTCATTAAACGTTTAACAGGGGTTTCCATAGCGGCAATCAGTTTCTTCACTATGGCATGTAAAACTTTGGCAAGGTATGTGCTTCTGACCCTGTCTACAATCTTTATGGTTAAGTTTATTTGAATTCTTTCAATTTTTGATAGAACTCTATACCAGATTTTACGTTGGAGAGCCTTCCGCTTAATCTTTACAAGCTCTTCACTACGAAGTGGAAACACGCTGTAAGGAAAGTTCATGGTTGTTAACCTCTTCAGATTTACATTTATTAATTTAATGTGGTTTCCATGCACATAGTTTAAAAAGCTTCATGTATGTTCAGATTCTGAATTTGAAAAGAGTCACTTCAGTTGCTTAAAGATAGATATTCTACCGAAGCTTTGAACAGGAGTAACATAGTCCGGAATGGTGATGCCGTACCATCCGATGTTGGGGTTCCAACAAACGAAGAATACATGTTCAAACCCCATAGTTGAGGCTAGGTTAAAGGCGGAGTCAACATCCTTGATGTAGCCGATTACAACTAGTGATTCATCAAGATAGAGGTTGGCCCAAGCAGCAAAGGCTTTGTGCAAGACGACGCTTGAGGAGTTATCTAGCCTGTCGTTTAGCCACATCATGGCTTGTATCACCCCGTTCACATCTTGGTAAGGGACTGTTGGCACAGAAGCGAAATACTTGGAGAGGGGATATAACGAGTAAATCCCAAACCCGACATTAGTCATAAGACAAGGTGTGGCCAAGTATAGGCCGCCTAAGAGGATAACAGCCAAAAGTGCTCCGAAAACTTTCCTTTTGCTACTTCTTAACTTACGGAAGTCTTCTCCCAAACTAAGCGTATTCTGATTCAGAAGCAGTCTCATGCCATTTACTGTGTAAAAAGTGAAAGGATAAACAAGCATGAACATCCATCGATGCCAATATTCAAGGGCGAAGAACGGAAAGAACAGACAGCCAAAAGAGCCTAACAGTAGAAGAAATGTCCAGGCGTTTAAGATCGTATCACTGAAGAAACCTTTTCGGACAAGGAAGAAGTAAGGCAGGTATAAAAGGGCGAACAGACCTAAAACATATAGAAGCAAGTGAAAGTAGCTGGGATAAACATCTATGCTTGTGTTCATTCCGATATAATTTACAAAAAAGAATAGACTGCCGTAGGATTGTCTAGCTATATCCTTAACCCAGATAATCGTAGGTCCAGATGAAACACTTGATCTAGCACAGTTAACTCGAAGCATTCTCAGAGTAATACCTGTTAAGAAGATAATCGATGCGGGGAGCAATGCAAACAGCGTTCTCCTGCGTGGGAATTCTTCTATGCTCCTGCTTAGCCAGCCCCAGAGGAGAACTATCCAGCCTATAAAGAGTAATGTAACACCTGAAAGTTCATGGGCAAAAACGGTTAGTAGAGACAATCCCATAAAGAGTCCAAGGTTTTTGTTGGAATCTAAATCCTTTAGAAGGGGTAAGGTAAATAAGAGAAGCCCGAGGCCCATAGTGTTTCTTAAGAATTCCCAAGAAATCCTCAGACTTGCCAATTGAACTACGAATAGCCCCGAAGCGAACAGGCTATTTTCCGTGTTCCAGTTTAATGCTTTTTTGGCGAACCAGTAAATTCCAACGGAGTTTAATCCGTGAAGTACAGGGCCCATAACTTTTAGCAATAGGAATTCCTCAACATGCAAAATGTTGTACAATGGAATTGAAATTGCGTAAAAAAGCCATGTATACGAGAAGAATGAAACCCAACATGGCCATATAACGCTGCTACGAATTCTAGCCGCGTAGTAAAGTGTGTCGAATCCTATTGGAAAGGGGAAAGCTAAGATTTCCGGAATCAGTCTTAACGTGAACCCCAGCATGAACGAGATTAAGAGGTTCCTACCTGTTTCTTCCATTTTGCTAAGCATCGGCCTTTAGAAGGGCTTCCAGTCCTGCTGAAAGAGAGATTTTCGGTTTAAAATTCAGTAGTTTTCCGGCTTTTGCTATGTCTGCATAGCTGTTTTTAATGTCGCCTGGACGGGGTGCGTCGTATTCTATGCTTAAATCTAGGCTAGCCAAGCGTAACATGAGTTTAGCTAGCTCAGCTATTTTTATGGCGGTCCCCGAGCCTATGTTGAAGGTTTCTCCATCCACCCGTGGTGCTTCAAGGGCTTTTGAAATGGCTTCGGTAACGTCTGAAACGTGAATGAAGTCTCTGGTTTGTGTTCCATCCCCAAAGATTACTGGGGGAAGTTTTTTCCGTATACGTTGGCGGAACTGGGTGATTACGCCGCTGTATTGATTGAAGTCTTGTCTTGGGCCGTAAACGTTGAATAGGCGTAGGATGACGGTTTTTAGGCAGTATGTGTTATGGAAGGCTGTACAATAATTTTCGGCTGCCAGTTTTGATGCTGCGTAGGGGGAGAGGGGGGAGGGGGGGTGCCCCTCATCAATTGGCAGGTATCTTGCTTCTCCATACACAGCGCATGAAGAAATGAAAATGAATCTTTCGATGTTGGAATTTACGCTAGCTTTTAGCAAGTTTAGGGTTCCATTGAAGTTAACTTCGGTTGTTACCATCGGTTTCTCTATGGAGAAGGGGACGCTGATAAGGGCGGCTGAATGAACGATATAATCAACCTCACCAACGAGTTTCTCAACAAGCTCCGCGTTCCGAATATCACCTTTCACGAAGTGAACTTTTTCGTTGTTCAGGTGGCCAGCGAGGTTATCCAGCTTGCCTGTTGAAAGATTGTCTAGCACGTAGATTTCGTATCCTCTGGTAACCAGTCGGTCAACAAGGTGGCTACCTACGAAGCCAGCTCCGCCCGTGACTAGAACTTTACGAGGCATTTAAATCAGCGGAAGAAAGGAGAAACTCCTGGGCAGGAATGGTTGCGACGCCGTTTTTCGCTGTTTTTTCCCATTTAATCGGTCTCTTCAGTAATGTTAGGAGTAAGGCGTATAAGGCGATGAAAGCTTGCATGCTCCAGTAGAGGTATATGAACGGAACCCATAGTAGGCTCTTAAAGCTTCTCGGTTTCGACGCGTAGATTAGGGCAAACCCGCAGAGGAGCAGAGTGCCACTTGTGATAGCTATGGCAAGCTGCATCAGAAAATGCCAAATATGGGCAAACGGGGTGGAAAGGAAGAAGGAGAAAAACGCTGCAAAATACGTGATGAGAGAAATAATCAGGATGAAGGGAGCTATGAGAGTTGTTTCAGCGTCCACGGTTTCCTTGCTCGGCCGGGTGAGGAGTCTGCCATATTTGAAGGCAACCATCATGGTGCCCCTAAACCATCTTATACGCTGCTTGAAAAGCTCCTTGAAGCTTGACGGGTTTTCTTGCCAAGCCCGCACATCCGGCGCATATCTTATTCTGTAACCCTTTTCCGTTAGTCTCGCTGAAAGCTCCATATCCTCAGATAACGCTTTCTCATCAAACCCGTTTAACTTCTCCAAAATCTCCCGCCTTAAAAACTGACAGCTCCCCCTCAAATGAACGAAAAGGCCTAGAACATCCTTGCCCCGCAGGTAAGCCTCACACCAAACAGCTTCCTCATAGGAGAGAAACTTTGTCAACATGTTTTCTTCAGAGTTAATCGATAAAGTCCTACCTTGAACAGCGGCAACCTTTGGGTCATCAAAATACTTGCACACGTTTAGGAGAGTGTCAGGGGCAGGAACATTGTCCGCGTCAAACACTCCAATAATTTCTCCTCTTGCATGGTTGATCCCAAAGTTTAAGGCTGAGGGTTTACCATCAGAAACGGGCTTACGCAGAACCTTCATGTTTAAACTGCTTCTTTCTGCGTATTCCCTGCAAACGTCGAAGCTTTTGTCAGTGGATCCGTCCTCAACTATTATTATTTCCATTTTATCAGCTGGGTAACGTACCCTCGACAACGCGGTTAACAGTCGCTCTATAACCTTTTCCTCGTCCTTCACAGGCACAATAATTGAAAAGCTGGGCAACGTCGTCTTCTTGGAACGACGCTTATTGACTCTGCCCCTGTTTCGACGAAGATTCTTAACTCCCGCAGCCAAGATGGGAAGGTTGTAAAGGGACCAAACATAGACAGAAAGGAATATGCAAATTACCACTATGTGAACCAAGGTTAACATGAAATATGCCTCTTCACGTATGGATCTGTTAGGGTTTAAACAACGGGGGATTATTGAGGTGAATTATCGCCAAGAATTTTGCGAAGGAAATCTCGGATGCCCATTTCCGAGCTGAAGCATTACCCCATTTTTGAGCTAGGAAACTCAGCTTACGGGCAAGAGGAATCCCCACAGTCTTCAAGACATGTAAAATTTTATTTTTCAACGCGTTCTCCAACTTCTCCACAACAAGACACAATTTTTCCGCTAACCTAACACTACGTATTTCATCCACCACTCTTATGGTTAAGTTTACTAAAGCCCTGTCAATAGCGCTTAAAACCCTGAACCAAACGCCGCGTCTCAGAGCCCTAGATTTCAGCTTAAGCAGCTTTTCCTTCCTAACAAGAAAACGTGAAGCATCTCCTATAGACACAGCTTTGAACATCATTGAGCCTCCACAATTGAACACTCAAGTTTAGGAACTAGAGGACAAACTAAAGTTTGCAACCGACAGTAGATATAAAATTTTCTACGATTTCTGAATAAAATTGCATTTTCTAAGCCTCCGCTAACAGCGCAAAGAACGTTTAGCCTATGCTTAAATCATGCAACATCTCACAAACTTTACAGGTTCTCCCCAAAGTCGGTTCACCGCAGATCTGGCAGACCCCTAAGCTTTCCTTTTCAACAGCCTTTTCCAAGGCATCTCGCAACCTTTCAATGCTGCGAAAAATTGTGTACTTAATCCCTGGATGTTTCTCTTCCATACGGTTCAGCATAGCCCGTATATCGTTTCTCAACGCCGTCTCCGCATAAGGACAAGGCATTGATTGAAACCTTATACGCTTAAAGTAAGCGTATAACGCGGTCTCCCGTTCCAAGACTTCGCACATAGGCTTTATTCTTTGCACCAGCCCGGGATGAGCTTCATCGGTCAAAGGTTTAACCCTTGCAATTCGCCATACATTACCATGGAAAAGGTTAAGCAGAAAAGTCTGCGCTTCATCATCCAAGGTATGCGCCGTCGCAAGCTTTGTGGCTTTCGCTTTTTTCGCCGCCATGTTCAGGGCTCTTCTCCGGAGAACACCGCAATAGGCGCAGGGAGTTAACCCCTTCGCCCGTTCACGAGTGATCTCCGCTATCTCGTCCAGCGTATAGCCGTACAACTCCTTAAACGAAACTATCACATGCTCAACCGCCAACTCAGCAAAGGCTTGTTTAGCCAGTTTTACCGCCTCATCACGGTATCCCCTTATCCCCTCGTCCACCGTGACGGCACACAGTTTAGCTTTTGGAAACCCCTTCTCTATCTTGTTTAGGATGTAAAGCAGCGCCAGACTATCTTTCCCCCCAGAAACAGCCACCATAATCTTATCATTGAAAGTCAACATGCCATACTTGGCGATAGTAGCCTTCACCTTGTTTTCAACCGATTCGCAAAAACATTTTCTGCACAGTTTTTCTCCAGAGTACGGCCTAAAAAACACCGGTTCCCTTCGATTGCAAACAGTGCAAAGTACAGCCATAGTTTTCGCCACTACCGAGTTTCGCGGTTACCCTTAAAATAAGGAGTTTCTAGTATAGTTTTTGTTGAGGAGAAAACAGCAATGAGCTTCATGGTTGTTTTAACCACAACAGCTTCCAGGGAAGAAGCGGAAAAAATCGCCCGGATTCTACTAGAGGAACGACTCGTTGCCTGCGTCAACATCACGGACACTGTTTCCTCGCTTTTCTGGTGGAAGGGAAAAATAGACATGGAAAAAGAGTTTCTGCTATTCATGAAAACCCATGAGAGCCTATTTCCAAGGCTTAAAAAGAAACTAAAAGAGATTCACAGCTACCAAGTACCGGAAATGATAGGCTTACCAATAAAAATGGTTTCTGAACCTTACAAGGAATGGTTGAAGGAAACCCTACAAGTCAGCGAGTGAAAGGCTTTATGGCGAAGAAACCGGTTAGACGGGCCGAGAGAATCGAGGTTTTCTACGATGCCAAACGGTGGAGGCTTCTGCAAAGATATCGTTCAGAAACCATCCAGATCATGGAAGCCTTGGAAAACTCTCGTTTAGCTTCCATCGTTCATGGAAGCATCGCCCGGGGAGATGTTACTGAGGAAAGTGACATCGACGTTTTCATACCCACAGTTACGTCATCCTTTCTGGTAGAAAATGCTTTGGAAAGAGCTGGAGTACGCATTAACCGCAGAGTTATAGTTCAAGCCACGCCTGCCTATGCGGCTAAAGCTTACTTGGAAATAGGTGAAAGAACAGCTGTTTCTTTCCCTCTAACGAAGATGCGAACCGTTGAGAGGGAATTCTACCGATTCGGTGGAGAAGCAGCTTTGCAGACGTTAAAAAGGGGAGAGAGGGTTTGCGGCGTAGACAAGAGGCTTATGTTAATAGAGCCAACTGCCAAAGGCCATGTGGAAAGCAGCATCATTGGACGGGAAACCGAAATTGCACGGGTTTTAAGAATTTCCATCGAAACAGTTCTGGACCGTGTACACGCCCTTATGCGACGCGACCAGATTGGAAGAACCGGAGTCTTCATCGAAAGGGAGGTAGCTGAGGACGAAACCTTTGAGATGGCTCTTAAACAGCTTGCAGATGAGAACCCCGCGGTTCGGAGAAGGCTAAGGCTTTTCGAAAAATAGGCGTCTACTCTATTGGAAACCGTAAAAACGCGGCTATTCCGCCCAAGGCCAGAAGCTTCTCGCCAGCTTCGTGCCCCGTACTGATTACCATAACCTTTCCACCCTTCTGCTCAGCTTTCCTCATAATCTCTTCAATCAATCTCCTCTTCTCATCCGGGGCTTCTCGAAGAAAAGTGTCAGCTACAAGAAGCCGCTCTATGGCGCCAAGCGCTGCAGCCTTTTCCACCTCTCCAAAGCCATAGGTTATTTTTGATTCGCCTTTCCCCAAACTCTCAAGCAACTCCTCAATAGCTGAAGCTTCCTGGACTAGGCGCAGATGCTTCAATGTCTTGGAAAAAATTCCAGAACGTAACGCTTCGTATATTCCGGCAGCACCGCTATTGTTAACCCCCTTAACATCAACTATTTCTTTTGCCATTTCCGGCGCCGCTGTTTCCACATATTTTGCAAACTCGTTTTTCATAAAGCCGACACCTATCACGATTATAGGCGGCCTATCCGCGATGTTCCAAAGCTCCCTTAACGCTCCTAGCACCTTTTTGAAGTATCCTTTTACGGCTTCACCTCTCTTCTCAGCTTCCATTTTCCGTGGAAGCTTCACTCGTTCCTCAACCTTTATTTCGACACCGAACTGCCGGAAAAACGCTAAACAATACTCTTCATCATCCAAAGAAACGATAAGTATCGGCTTGGAAGAAAATTCACTAGCCCTCTTCAACCTTTCCAAATGATGAGCTTTCCAGTCCTTCTTAACCAAAGTTAAGGGAGTATTCACCCCTATATTCAAGGTGTGGTGAGAGCCTTTCCCCACAATGTCCTCCGGCGCTTGACATATGGCACCATGAATCCGCAGCCTGTTTAGGATTCTGTCCCACACAACCTTTTCAACCCTTATCCCGAGAAAAACTGAAACCCTTTCACCCTTCTTGGGACGCCCATACTCTTCATCCGGCTTTATCTGCCGAGTTGTCCGCGCGTAAACCTCGTCCCCCCGATATATAAGGTTGGATAAGTGCCACAAATCGTCAAGACTTTCCGGAATAAGCTTAGCAATACCTTTCTTCAAGTTCATCTCAATTATCTTCAAAACCCGTTTTCCTCAACTTAGCCCAGCTTCAAATAGACTAATGCATTCTCATTAAAAAGCGTTAAAAACTTCAGAAGCAACTTTTCATGTTGAAGGAGGAAAATGATTGAAAATTTCCTTCTGGTTTTTGGACATAAACTACGAAGTTAGAAACAACCAGCCGGAAATATGGCTATGGGGATTAAACAAAAACGGAAAACGCCTGCTTATAATAGATAGAAATTTTGAAGCTTACTTTTACGCAGTCCCAAAAGAAGAAGCTTCACCCGAGAAAATAGCTGAACAAATCAGCAAAGTTCCCTCCATAACACGTTTTGAAATTGTGGAGCGGAAATACTTCGGCAAGAAAGTCCAAGCCATAAAAGTATTCTGTAAAACCCCTGAGGATATGCCGAGATGCGTGAAGAACATAAAGAAACTAGACGGTGTAAAAGAATGTTTCGAGGATGACATCCGATATTCTATGCGCTATCTCATCGACAACGGAGTGGTTCCCTGCGGCTGGCACGAGATCGAAGCCAAAGAAGCAAAAGAAGAAATCAACGCAAAGGTTGACGCTGTTTATGTTGCCGAAAGCCCTCCGAAACATGTGGAATCTGCCTATACTCCCCAGTTGAAAATTCTGGGATTTTCAATCATCTGCTACAGCCCCCACGGGATGCCCAAGCCAGAAAGGAACCCCGTGGTAGCGATTTCAGTAGCAACCAACAGCGGTGAAGAAAAACAGTTCGTAGCAGAAAATGGCGACGATAAACTCGTCCTAGAGGCTTTTACAGACTATGTGCAACTCTTCGACCCCGACATCATCGTAGGCTACGGCAGCAACCGCCAAGACTTGCCCTATTTAAAGAGAAGATGCGCAGTTCATGGGATACGCTTACGGCTTGACAGAGTTAATGGCGAGCCCCACACAAGTGTTTATGGACATGTCTCCATAACTGGAAGAGCAAACCTAGACTTGCTTGACTTTGCCGACGAATTTCCAGAAGTAAAAGTGAAGACACTGGAGAACTTAGCTGACTACCTAGGCGTAATGAAACTTTCCGAACGCACCCTAATTGAGGATGTTGACTACGCTGAATACTGGGAAAAACCGGAAAAACGGGAAGACTTACTGAAATTTTCCATGGAAAACACGAAATGCATCATGGGAATCACCGACGCCGTTCTAGACTTCGCCGTGCAGCTTTCCAGCCTTGTTGGGTTACCTCTTGACCACGTGGGAACAGCAGCCGTAGGCTTCCGCGTAGAATGGTTCCTAATAAAACACGCATACAAAATCGGCGAACTCGTGCCCAAAAGGAAGGAACGCCCCTACCTGCCTTACGCTGGAGCCATAGTGCTGCCACCTAAACCTGGAATCCATGAACAGATAGCTGTTCTAGACTTTAAGGCGATGTACCCAAACATAATGGTCGCCTACAACCTTTCCCCGGACACGTATGTTTCGCCCAATGAGCCGCAACCACCCAGCGGAGTCTTCGAAGCGCCCGAAGTTGGACATAAATTCCGAAAAGAACCCCCCGGATTCTATAAGGAAGTACTAACTTATCTAATAAGCGTCAGAGACAAGATTCGCTCCAAGCTGAAAGGATTACCGCCCGACAGCGGCGAATACCGCGTTCTAAACGCTCGGCAGAAAGCCGTAAAGATAATCACTAACGCATCCTATGGCTACGCAGGATGGATAGGCGCCAGATGGTACATCAAACCAGTAGCTGAAGCTGCAACTGCTTGGGGACGAAACATAATCTCCAACGCGGTAAAAATCGCAGAAACCCTCGGCGTAGCAGTGATTTACGGCGACACTGACAGCCTCTTTGTGAAACATGAACCCGAAAAATAGAGAAACTATCAAAGGAGATAGGTGAAAAAATAGGGCTAGAAATAAAACCCGACAAGGTTTACACGCGGATACTGTTCACCGAAGCAAAAAAACGTTACTGCGGGCTTCTACCCAACGGACAATTAGACATAGTAGGCTTAGAAGTTGTACGCGGAGACTGGGCAACCGTAGCTAAGAAAGTGCAAGAAAGAATTCTCGAAATCATTCTGAAAGAGAAAGCTACTACGAAAGCTGTAGAGTATGTACACCGAATCATTAAAGATATCCGTGAAAGAAAAGTGCCCTATCGTGACCTAGTTATATGGAAAACTTTAACCCGGCCAATAGAGGAGTACGCCGTCAGAGCTGCCCACGTGGAAGCCGCGAAACTGCTACAGAGAGAAGGATGGGAAATCTCTACAGGCGATAAAATAGGCTACGTCATAACCATGGGTGAAGGAAAACTTTACCAAAGGGCCAAACCCTACGTTCTAGCGGACTACAAGGAAGTAGACGTGGAATACTACGTCCAAAAGCAGATAATTCCAGTTGCTTCCCGAATCCTTCAAATGTTTAATGTAAAGAAGGAAGAGTTGTTGCCGCCAAAAACCGGGGAGAAAAAGAGGCTTACTGATTTTTTCGGAAGTTAAACTTTGGCTAGTTCGGGAAAGGTTATAAGCTGAACTGTTAAGGGTTGCTTTACGACTTCGGAAACCCTTGCCGCCACAAGCCGTTTAATGTTTTTCTCGCTAGCGATGTCCACCATTCTCTGGGTGATCACTCCATCGAAAACAACGGTGTCCACCCCGTTCATGTTTTGAAGCTTTTCTGCGAGTTCGCTAACCGGAAGCTTCATCAAAGGCTTCATAGCCTTATCCAGCAAAACAGCCTCTAACGTCCCTTCCAGCTCCTTAGCTATCGCAGCTATCTCCTTCGGAACCGCAGCGGCAGCAGCTCTACGCCTCTTAGGCCTCGTCAACTCTTCAATGGAAGCCCGATTATCTAAAGCTTCAAAGATTTCCCTACAATTCAGCTCTTCTACTTCTCTTCCAGCTGGAGCCCGGGCGACAAACTTGACATCCGTAACTTGCAACAGCTCTTTCAAGATTAAGTCTCCACCACGGTCCCCGTCAAGGAAAGCCGTAGCTTCCTTCCTCTTGCAAAGTTCGATTATCGTATCCGGAATCTTCGCACCTTCAACAGCAATAACATTTGGGATTCCGCATCTGAGAAGGTTTATTACGTCAGCTCTTCCTTCGACGATTATTATTTCCTTAGCTGATTCGACCTCAGGGCCAGCGGTCAACTCTTCAGGCCCATACTTCTCCACTTTTGCAACTTTTAAAGTTTCAGCAAGCTCCCTGAAAATTTCGTCTGCTGTCGGCAAGCTCTCTATCGTCCATTTGTGAAGAATTTCCTTAGCCCGCTCAATTATGGCTTTCCGTTTAGATTCCCTTACATCCTCGATTTTTTCCAAAGTCACCTTGGCTGCGCAGGGACCTACACGGTTTATGCTTTCTATGCTTGCCGCGATCAGGGCGGTGGACACTCGATCCAAGCTTGTTGGTATAAGTATGGCTCCTGTGGTTTTGTCCTGTTTAGAGTGCAGATTTATCTCGATTCGCCCTATTCTCCCAGATTTCTGAAGTTCTCTAAGGTCGAGTTCCGGCCCGAAGAGCCCTTCTGTCTGTCCGAACACGGCGCCTATAACGTCCGGTTTTTCGACGACTCCTTCCACTTCGAACTTCGCGCGTATAACATATTTAATCGTAAAGGGCTGTGATGAACCCATAAGCGTACACCTCCAATTTCAGTTAATCTCGTAAGCTTCACAGTATACGTGGAGGAGAAACCCTCTTAGCGTCCTCCCATCTTTTAAAAGGTTTACTTCACACTTACTATTATACTTTTATGAATCTCCAATCTTTTTCCGCAAAGTCCGCAGATAGGATGCTAGGCCTTCCACATCCTTCACTTCCCGCCCCACAAGCCCTTGAAGTTTCCGCCAAAAATCCAAGTTAGGTTTTACGTGAATCTTTTCCAGCCAGCTCACTAGTTTTTTGGTCATTTCTCTGCCTTTGCGGTCAAAATCCATAAGAAGCACAACTTCGCGAGCTTCCGAGTCTTCCACCTCAGAAATAGCATCCAAAAGGGATTTTCCACCCGTTTTAACCGAAATTATCCTCCCCTCTATTGACAGAAGACCTAAGGCTTCGATATCCTTTGTCCCTTCAACTATTATTGGAACGCCCCTGGCGGCTTCCAACGCCAGCTCTTCAAGCAGCTTCATAATCTTCTCTTTCTTCTCCAAAAGACGGGTGGACACCCATTCTACCTCGTTATCCTCGCCTTCTTTAACTCTTCCAGAAGCCTTCGCGCCTCTTTACAGGTTTCAAAGTACCTTCTAACTGGCTTTAAAATTTCAGCTAACTCCTGAGCCACAGCATTTTTCAAATCCTTTGGATGAAGCAAGCCTCTTCGATAAGCGGCTTCTAACTCCTCGAAGCTCTGGAACTCCACGTTTCCCCCAAATTTCGCTGGGCGTCTAATGAAGAGGCTGGCTTTTTCCCTGAAAACTATGTATTTACAGATATCCAAGATTGGATTAAACTTAACCGCCTTCTCGGGACAGAAAGCCCTAGAAATTTTTTGTTGAATTTCTTCAGGTGAATCATAAATAAAAACGCAGGTTTCAGGCTTACTCTTCGACATTTTCGCTGAAGCAATCACCTCTTTCTCTTTACCTTCCGGAGGAGGCCAAACTGCCGGTTTTTCCAGTCCTTGAAGCAGGTGGTGATGAACACATACTGGTTTCCAGAACCCAAGTTTTTCTCCAAGTTCGATGGCTACCACATTGGCTTTACGCTGATCCATGCCCAGCTGGCAAATCTTCACTTCTAAATGGAATATGTCGGCCACCTGCATCGGCGTGTAAAGGAAATCAGAAACATACTTAGCGTCAGTTTCCTTTCTTCCAGCAATTTCAAGAGTTCGCCTTGTTCGAGCTATGGTCAAGTTCTTCGCGATCCTCACAACCTTCGCCCAGTAGTCGAGATCATCATAAAGCTCGTCCGAATAAATGAACTCAACCTTATCCTCTGGAACGCCTAGGGCTATCCAAGAATGCTTGAAAAGACCCGCTGCCTTTCTAATCAGTTGGAGGTCGCCGCCTAACTTGTTGTTCAGCCAGGCATGCCAAGTGGAAAGATAAGCCTTAAACCGTATTCCAGCTTCCACAAAATCCTTCATCTTATACGCGCAAATTACACCTGTTCCTAAATGAACTAGTCCGGAAGGCTCCCAACCGTTATAAGCAACCGGATGTTCCTCTGTGTTTAACAATTCCCGAAGAGAATCCACCGTTAAGATTTCTTCTGTTGGCGGACGACTAATCAGCTCAATCTTCGTCTCTACATCCAACCCGTCTCACCAGTCTCCTCTACCCTTCTACGTAAGCGAACTTAAAAATTAAGCTGTTTCATCAAGCACCAACACCCTCCTTTACGTGGCCAATCAGGCGTTTAATTGACCTCACTAAAAAGATCACACATCTTCACAGAGGATATCCCTAAACATCTCGATGGCTTATGGGCTGGTTTTCGCGGGCGCTGTTTCCCAGAGTAACCTAACACTTAACCTCACAGTAGGAGCGGTGCGCTCCCCTCCGCCAAGCTCTCTCTGACCTGGGAATCTATGCGCCCGCGCCCACCGTGTCCCACGCCTGGGTAAACCCGAAAACTTCATCGAAACTAAGCCTTTCGGGCTTAGTCTTCTCCGCCGGGTCCGTCAGCGCGGGTTCCTCCCGTTATCTAGGAGGATTACCGGTGGGATTTTGATGCAAGCTCTTTTCATCGCCATTGTGTAAATCTCTTTTATTTCAAGATAAATGTTCCTGCGCGAGGAGTCTAACTTTAAGGGTTGTTGTCAGTTTTTCAAAGCTTGTTTCACTTCGTTTTTGAACTGCTCTTCCGCCATAAAGAAGGTGTAGATTGGTGTGGCATTGACTATGAGCCCGTGGCTTTTACGTTTTATGACTTCTTCTGGATTTTTCCATTCATTTATCATTTTTATTGGGAGATTGGGCGCAACTTCCTGTATTAATTCTCTCATTCTAACAGCGAAGGGATAGGAAAACTGGCAGATGGGGCTGTAGAAGATGATTGCCTTGTTTTTATCTTCGGGTAAGGGTTCATATTTTTCTTGCTTTGGACCCTTTTCATATTCCCCAGAGATTGAAAGGTATAATGCGTTAGAAGGCTCTTTACCGGGAGGTTGGATAAACCCCATTTTACGGTAGAATTCAGGTAGGGAAAGGGCTTCTCCAGTGTTGAAGGCTTTGGCTAATAGGAATTTAACGTTTCCTAGGCCGCAAATTTCTCCCTTTTTGCAATCCGTAATGAGGCTTTCAACAAGTTTTCTGCCTATGCCTAAGCGTTGAGCTTCTGGGAAGGGATTGTAAACACAGTTAATCCACACAACATTTCGCCGTTTAATAACCCTGGTCTTGTCTGCTTCTTCTGGGAAGTAAAGGATTTGGCCTTTAGGCATTCCCCTATAATAAGCTATTTTCGCCACAGAGCCCCAGTTTTTCAGCATTTCTAAAAGCCAATCTTTTTTGAGACGCATTCCCTCTCTGTGAACTGGATCTTCCAGCCTGTGTGAGGAACAAACAAAGAGTAATTTCTCAATGTTGTTTTCGTCTAGATTTTCTATTTTAATATCCGGAGACATGCTTTTCCTCTTCAAATAGAAACATAGAAGTATAATTCGCTTTCGTTAGATAAAACTAGAGGTTTCCTTCATAAAGGATAAAAGACCGTAAGTTCCAGTAAAAATTGGATGCCTGCTTGTTTAGGGGGATGTTGAACAAACGCTGAAGGGAGAAAGGAAAGATAAAATAATTTATCTATCCTTTTGTTGTTCAACATCCCTTCCCCCAACAATTTCGTAGAATGTCAATAAACTATTTTTAAATTTTTCTTTAGACTCGAAATTCAACTTTGCCCATAACCCAAAGTGTAAGGGGCCGGGGTCAACCTTTCACCCCTCTCCTTATGCACAAGCACTGTATCCTCTATCCTGAAGCCGCCGAACCCTACAATGTAGATTCCCGGCTCAACCGTCACCACGTTTCCAGCCTTTAGGACTTCTTTACTTTGCGAGTTCAATGTGGGCGGCTCGTGAACCTCTAGTCCTATACCGTGTCCTAGTCCGTGAACGAAGTACTTGCCATACCCGGCTTTTTCGATAAGCCTTCTTGCCGCGGCATCAAGAGTCCTAGCTCTCACGCCTTCCCGTATCCGTTTAAAGGCTTTTTCTTGAGCCTTCCTTACAATGTCGTAGATTTTCTGTTGTTTTTTAGAGGGCTTTCCAGCCACAAGGGTTCTTGTCATGTCAGAACGATAATGCTTGTATGTGGCGCCTAGATCCATGACCACTATGTCTCCCTTCCTTATTTGTTTCTCTGTACATCCACCATGGGGGAAAGCTGAGCGAACTCCAGAAGCCACTATTGTTTCGAAGGATGTGCCCCAAGAGGCTTTCTTCCGCATGGCATATTCAATCTCTGCCGCAACTTCAATTTCTGTTAGACCAGGCTTCAACGTTTCGTATGCCACCCGCATTCCTTCACCAGTGATTTCCCCTGCTTTTCGCATAAGCTCCAATTCTTGACCTGTTTTGACCTTGCGTAACGCCCATATTAGCCTGTTTTCCGCTTTAAGCCGGGTATTTCCCCTTAAGAGCCTACGAAGTTTAAGGTAGAAAACAGAAGAAAGCCCGTCAAAGCCGAGCTTGCCTATTTTTAAAGCCTTTATTTTCCGCCCGATCATCTCTTCCAGCTTCACGTTTCGCTCTACAAGCATGACATTACAGTTTTTGGCTTCCGCCTTCGCCTGTTCATAGTTTACACCATAAACGTAAAGCGTGTTTTCTCCCTTTACCGGGATTAGCAGGCCAACTGCTCCGGAAAATCCTGTTAAATAGAAAATGTTAACGTTGTTAAGAACGAGGTACCCGTCTAAACCTTTTTCTTTGAAAATGCTTCTTAAAGAGTCTATCCTGTCTTCCATTCAATTCAACCCTCTGAAGAGAAATGAACTAACTATGTTTTAGTATTTTTGTTTTAGCCCCCGCTCATGAAGGCCATGATAGCGATGTGATCGCCTTGTTTAAGGGTTATATCAATTCCACCAAGCTGATTTAAAAGAACACGATTAACAGTAACGACGAAGCCGGATTTAACGTCTTGACCGCCAGGCTCATAGACTTCCTTCATGAACGATTCCCCATATTTTTCAGCAAGCATGCTTAAAAGTTCTGAAAGCCTCGCTCCTTCTTCAACTTCAACTTCTTCAAATCTTTTGTTAAGCATGACCCGAAGATGGCCCAAATATTCCACAGTAACCCTCAATTTTCTCACCGTTTACCCCTTATACTTGCAACTTAACCGTCAACTTCACACATAAAATGAGTTAAAACTCCAATATCAATTTTAACCTAGAAAAACCACATAAAAATGTAAAGCTTAATATTCCCCTACACAATATTTTACTCTTCAAAATTGCATGAACAGTTGGGGGAAGATACTTGAACGGATATGCTGGAAGAATATTACACGTAGACTTAACAACTGGAAAGACCAAAATTGAACCTCTAAACGAAGAACTAGCAAAGAAATACATTGGTGGAATAGGACTTGGAATGAGGCTACTTATAGATCACTCCAAACCTGGCGTAGACCCCTTCAGCCCAGAAAACCCCCTAATATTAGCCACTGGCCCATTATCTGGAACCATGTGGCCCACAGGCGGAAACGGACATGCCTTCGTTTCAAAATCCCCACAAAGCTTCGGTGTAGGCGAGTCCAAATCCCACGGCTCCTTTGGAACTGAACTGAAACGAGCAGGATACGACGCGGTTATATTCACGGGACGCGCCGAAAAACCAGTGTATGTATGGATCGACGACGATACAGTTCAACTAGTAGACGCTCAACATTTATGGGGCAAATCTCCAGCTGAAACAGAAGACATAATCAAGGAAGAACTAGGCGACTACTACATTCGCGTTGCAGCCATAGGCGTAGCCGGCGAGAAACTAGTTCGAATCGCATGCATAATGAATGAGAAGACAAGAGCTGCTGGTAGAACCGGAATGGGTGCCGTCATGGGCTCAAAAAACCTAAAGGCAATAGCTGTTCGCGGAACAAAAGACGTTACTGTAGCAAAACCCGACGAATTCAAAGAGTTTGTAAAAGCATTCCATGAAAGAATGAAAGGCCCCGCAACTAAAAAATATCGAACCCTGGGAACCCCGCTGAACGTCCTTGTACATAACTCGCTAGCATGTATGCCAACCCGAAACTACAACAATGCTTGCTTTGAAGGAGCCGAAAAGGTAAGCGGAGAATACCTAAACGAAAGGTTCGTAGCCAAAATAATAGGATGTAGCTCCTGCGCCATGCGATGTGAACATGTCTGTGTAGTCCCTGAAGGCCCCTACAAAGGCACCATGACCCGACTAGAATATGAGCCCTTATGGGCCATGGGCCCCTACTGCGGCATAGACCGTCTAGATGCCATCCTTAAAGGAATGGATCTGTGCAACTATTATGGAATGGACGCCATCAGCGCAGGAGTAATCGTAGGCTTCGCCATGGACTGCTATGAAAACGGCATCTTAACAAAGGATGATATGGGGGAAATTGACGCACGGTTTGGTAACCACGAGGCTCTAGTCATGCTCTTGCACAAAATTGGCAAACGCGAAGGGATAGGAGACATACTAGCTGAAGGAGTAAAACTTGCTGGAGAGAAAATAGGAAAGGGCGCAGAAAAACTGGCTCAACACATCAAAGGCGTGGAAGTTACAGGGTACGACCTCAGATGCTTAAAAACCGCGGCGTTAGGCTTCGCTGTTTCCTTCAGAGGAGCCGACCACAACCGACATGGCGCTTACGGCTTCGACGTAAAAGGAAAAGTAGACCGCTTCAAAGCTGAAAAAGGCAGAGGAAAACTTGTAAAAGAAATGGAAGACATGTACACTATAATTGACTCGCTAATAGTCTGCAAATTCTCACGGGGCACCTACTATGACGGATTTGAAGATCTCGCCAAAGCTTACAGCCTAGTAACAGGGTTTAACATGACAGCTGAGGAAATGCGCGTAGCCGGTGAAAGAATAAACAATGTTGCGAGAGTATTCAACGTACGCGAAGGACTAAGCAGAAAGGATGACACACTCCCATACAAGGTGATGCACCTTCCAATACCGGATGAGGGCCCAGCCAAAGGAAGCTATATAACCCAAGCAGAACTTGACCTACTGCTAGACGACTACTACGAAGTTCGAGGATGGAACAAGCAGGGAGTTCCAACAATTGAAAAGCTCAAGGAGTTAGGCATGGACGACTTAATCTACATTGTAGAGCCGAAACTCAAAGCCGCCAAAGGGGAGTAAGGGAGGAGCTGGGAATGGTTAAAATCCATGAAAGAAAATTTGTTTCCGCTGATCCTGAGAAATGCACTGGGTGCCAAGTCTGCGAATACGTATGTGCCATGGAAAAAGAAGGAGTCTTCAACCCGTTAAAGTCCAGAATACGCGTGGTTCGACTAAACCAGCTTATTAACGTATCGGTAACCTGCAGACTTTGTGAAAACCCTGCTTGTGTCGCTGCATGCCCACGAGACGCTTTGACCCAGTCAGAAGAAACAGGCATAATCCTTGTTGACGAGGACAAATGCAACGGATGTGGATGGTGCATCGAAGCATGCGATTACGGAGCCATAACTCTACACCCCGAATCTAAAGTGGTTTTCCTTTGCGACCTCTGTCAAGACAAAGGTAAACCACAATGTGTGGAGTGGTGCCCCGAGGAAGCCCTAGACTTCGTTACCAGTGACGTACTAGCGCAGAAGGCAAGAATCGAGGCGGTAAAGAAGCTGTTCCAAGAAGCACTTAAAGCAACTGAGTCAACATAACCCCTTTTCCACTTTTTATACTGAGCTTTTAAAATTAGGACAAATTGAATAAATTTACTCTACTTCTGAAGAGAGGACTTCCACGAGGATCTCGGTTAAGTCCTCAGCCGTTTTTTCAACCTCGCTAGTTAAGCCTTCACCAAAATCCGTTTCATTAGGTTGAATAGCAAGTAAAGCCACTTGAGCACCTATACTAGTCTTTAAATATTTGCAGAACAGTTGCAGAGGCAACCTATGTGTGGAAATGGCGGAAGTGGTAACTTCAAGTTTTTCCACCAATTCGGCACTTCCTGGAGATTTTCCAATTATAGCTGCATCAATAACCAGAACATGGGAAGGCCCAAACTCTTCAATTTCTTGAATAAAGCTTTCCGGAACGGTTTCACATTCAATAAGAAAAACATTTTCTGAAACCTTTCCTTTGAGGCCTTGAACTATCTTCATACCTACAAAATCGTCTCGCCGAAGAGGGTTTCCAACACCGGCGACTACTATTCTTTTAGCGTTACTTAACCATGTTTGAAGACTTTCTTTTAGATTGTCTTTATTCATAACTGGTTATAAAACTCCTCGAGTACAAAAGAGGTTTATAAAGGAAAAGAGGAAAATTATCGTTTTATTGTTTTTATCAATTTGCGGTTGCTGTCATAGATTTCGATTTTTAATGGCATTTCTCCGAATGCGTAATGGGTGGCGCATGCAAAGCAGGGGTCATAAGCGCGGAAAGCCATCTCAACCATGTTCAATAATCCTTCGCTTACCTCTCTGCCCTTGATTAGTCCTTTTGCTGCGTTGCGGATGGACAGGTTTATGGCCGCAGCGTTGTTGGTTGTGGCAACTATTAAGTTCATTCGTTTTATGAGGGCCTCTTCGTCAAGAACGTAGTGATGTATCAATGTGCCTCTCGCAGCTTCAACGATGCCAACTCCTTCACCTGGTTGGCCAACTTTGTTTCTAACGTCGGTGCTGGTGATCTCAGGATCTCTGCTCAGTTCCAACGTTCGCTCAGCCGCATATAAAAGCTCTATCAACCTAGCCCAATGGAAAGCTAAAGTTGAATGCACCGGTTTTCCGCCGAATGTTTCATACATTCGTTTATATTCTTCGTTGGCTAAGGGAGTGGCCATTCCCTCCGCTGCGTTTAACCGTCCCAAGGGGCCTACACGGTATATGCCGTTATCCGGGCCATCGGTGAAGCCTTTCCATCCGATTTTCTTCAGGTAAGTGAATTTTACGTAAGACCATGGCTCCACATGTTCTTCGATTACATCTAGATATTCTTGGGGCGCAAATTTCACGAATTCTTTTCCGTCCGGGGTTACCACGCGTACTTTTCCGTCATAGAAGTTTACATTGTTGTTTTCGTCCACAAGGCCCATGTAGTAGGTTTTCATAGTGTAGGCTTCGCTTAGAATCAAGTCTAAGTATTTCTTGTTTTTTAAGACGATGTCATGGAAGAGTTTAAGCGAGAACTTTGCAAATTCGACGCTGGAGGCTGCCATTTTCTCGATTTCTTGTCGTCCTTCTTCTGAAAGCGATTTTGAGATTCCGCCTGGCAATCCGCAGACGGGATGGGTTGCCTTTCCACCAATTATAGCTGTGATTTTTTGCCCGTAAGCTCTATGCTTGATTACTTCCTTTGCGATTTCAAGACCGACTTTTTTGATTACGCCGATAATGTTTCTTTCCGTTGGTGGCGCGTCTGGTCCTACTACGAAGTCAGGGCCGCCCAAATAATAGAAGTGAAGCGTATGGTCATAGATGTAGTAGCCGCAATACATGAGTTCTCGAAGCTTCTTTGCTGGAGATGGCGGTTCAACATTGAACGCGGCATCTAAGGCTTTCGTAGCAGCGAAGTGGTGGGCTACTGGGCAAACTCCGCAGATGCGGCTTGTTATCTGCGGTAAATCCTCAGCCTTTCTTCCTTCGCAGAACTTTTCGAACCCCCGGAGTTCGGGAACCTGCAAATAGGCGTTTTCAACTTCGCCGGCTTCATTTAGAAAGATAGAGATTTTACCGTGCCCTTCAAGTCTTGTTATAGGGTCAATTGTTACAACTTTAAATGGCCTACTCATTTCTAATCACCTTCCTTTGCAGAATGGAGTGGGGAAGCGAATATCGATAGAATGTTCCAACAGGGTCTCTTATCTGGTCTATAAGTTTTTCAGCGTCAATTTCTCTTTCCTTTTCTTGTTCTACGCCGAGAATGGATGCTAAAGCGCCTATCATTGCTGCGCCTTGTTCAGGCTCGTTGGGGCAGGGACCGCCACATCCAGTGCAAGGCATATCCACGGTCAGGCATTGGGCTCCACATCCACCTCGGGTTGCCGGACCCATGCAGATTATTCCTTGTTCAAGTAAGCATTTTTCCGGGTTGGGAGTAATCTCGTAAACACGGTATATCTGAGATATTTGTTTTGACTCTTTCTTTTTTGGGCATTCGTCGCATACAGATTTCAAGGGCGCTAGAACCGAACCTTTGGGTGGCAGTTCATTTTTGGCTATGGCTTCTACTGCTTTTAGGATTAAGTCGACAGGTGGCGGGCAGCCTGGCAAGTAGTAGTCAACTTCAACCGTTTGATCAAGAGTTTTTACGGTGTCGTAGAATTCTGGGATTGTTAGAACGCCTTCTTCTACTTCCACCTTGGTTTGAGGGAATATTCTTTCTGGGTTTGCTGTGGATTCGCTTTCTAAGTAGGCTCTTTCAAAGATTTCTTTTCGGTTGTGAAGGTTGGCTAATCCAGGTATGCATCCTTCATGGGCGCAGGAGCCAAAAGCCACGAGTACTTTGGATTTTCGTCGTAGAAGCTTGGCTAGATGTTCTTGTTCTTCAGTTCTTATAGCTCCGTTGAAGAAGCATACGTCTATGTACTTGTCGGGCATGGCTTCAACATCTTTGTATTTAACATCTATGGCTACAGGCCAGAAGACTATGTCGGCTATTTCTAAAACCTCTAGGATTTTCTCGTCGATATCCAGTACGGCTATTTCGCATCCTCCGCAGCTTGCAGCCCAGTAAAAGGCGAACTTAAGCTTTTCTTTGCTCAATTCTTTAACTTCCCTGTAGGCCTAGTTGCTTGAGCAGTTCTGTGGGTTTTACTCTTAACTCACGGAAGCCCAGCTCTTCAGGAGTTAGCCCCATGGCTAAGCCTAGAAGCTGTGGATAGTGAAGAGTGGGAATGCCGAATTTTTCGTTGAACAGCCTTTCTATCCGCATTTGGTTGGTGTCGAACATCATGTGGCAGAACGGACAGACAGTAATTAACGCTTGAGCGCCTACTTCTTTTACATGCGTAAGTTTTTCTTCGGTAAGTTGCAGTGGGATTCTGTCGTTTACTCCGGCCACGGGTGCTCCGCAGCACTGGCTTTCATCCATATAATCCAAACATTCGGCTCCGGTAACCTCGATGAGAGCCTTCAAGATTTTCGGGTCTTCTGGATCGTCGAAACCCATGTATTCTTTTGGACGTAGAACGTGACAGCCATTATGTTCCGCAACTTTTAGCCCGGTTAAGGGCTTCTTCACAGTGGCTTTAATTTTTTCTAGGCCTATATCCTCGTTCAGCACCTGAACCAGATGTTTAACGTTGATTGTTCCTTTGAATTCTAAGCCGTCTTCCTTCAAGTGCTTGTTGATTTCTTCTTTGAGTTTTTTGTCGTTTTTAAGCATGGTATTTACCTTTTTCAGCGCTCCGGTGCATCCTGGACATAAAGCCATGATATTCAAACCTTTCTTTTCCGCCATGCAAAGGTTTCTAGCTGCCAATAACATCATCATTTCGTGGCTTATCGGGTCCATAGGCACTCCGCAGCAGTTGAATTCTGGCATTTCTTCTAGTTTTACACCTAGTTTTTCCATGACTTTCCGTGCTGAGAGTTCGTAGGCGGACACACGATATGGGATAGCGCAGCCTAAGAAAATTAAGTATTTTATTTCGCCTTGGCTTTCAGCCATTTTCTATTCACCCTCTTTCTCTAGTAGTTTCTTAAGCTCCATTTCGCGGAAGAGTTTAGCTAGGGATTCTGGATTGCCTCTTGGTAATGGCGGTAAGCCTAACTGTTCGCGTTTTTTTAATCTTAATTCAGGAATGCGGTAGGCATAGCCCGTGTCCAGTATGCTTGAAGCAAGTTCCTTAAACACTGGTGGGATGTATCCTTCCTCAACTGCTATGTTTTTCAAGGTACGTATAACATCGGCAACCTTAACGCCTTGAGGACAGCGATCTGTGCATGTGAAACAAGCGGCGCAAAGCCATAAAGTGTTACTTTTCAAAACCCGTTCCTTAAGCCCTAGCTGGGTCATCCGTATAATTTGTCTAGGACGATAAGAGTCACTGAACCGTGCTACTGGACAGTCAGACGTACATGTTCCACATTGGAAGCACATAAGGAGTTTTTCTCCGCCGTGCATCTGTATTATCTCATACTTGAATTTCGGGTCTAGCTCTGAAGCTTGGATGATTTTTTTCCCGATTTTTTCTTGCTCAGTTTTTTCCTGTTCACTCATTTTATTTCGCCTCCTTCATGAACTTCAAAGGATTCGGACCTAACTTCTTTATTTCTTCAACCATTTCTTTTACCACCTTCGCGAATTTATCTCCTTCTGAAGCGGAAACCCATTCAATTCTTACTCGCTCAGGTTCTATTCCAAACTGGGCTAAGACCTTTTTTAGTAATAAAACTCTCCTCAAAGCTTTGAAGTTTCCGCTTAGATAGTGACAGTCAGAGGGTAGGTGACACCCGCCGATGAGAACGCCGTCAGCACCGTTCCGTAAGGCTTCGAGAACAAATAAGGGGTCAACCATTCCACTGCACATCACACGGATTATTCGTATGTTTGATGGGTACCCCATACGGCTTATCCCTGCTAAGTCAGCTCCCGCATAAGCACACCAGTTACACAGGAAACCAATAATTTTCGGCTCGAATTCTTCTTTTTCCATTTTTCATTCCACCAAAGTAGCCCTGATTTGTGCTAAAAGCTGTTCTGTGGTGAAACAGCCTAGGGCAATCGCGTTTGTTGGACATGCGGCGCTACAGACTCCGCAGCTCTTGCATAAAGCTTCAACCACGTGGGCTACGAGTTTTTCTTCCTTTTCCTTCATTTCGATGGCGCCATATTCGCATAGAGATTCACAGATTCTACATCCGCTACATAAATCTTCGTTTACAACGGCTACTGTTCCTTCTATTTCTAAGAATTCCTTAGACAGGATTTTTGCTGCTTGAGTCGCTGCAGCGTAGGCTTGGGTAATTGTTTCCTCTATGAATTTTGGTGAGTGTGCCAGACCACATATGAAGACTCCTTCTCGCGGAGTATTCACAGAGTTAAGTTCCATACCTGTTTCTAGGAAGAAACCGTCCTCTGTTAATGGAATACCCAGCATTTTGGCAAACTTGTTATTGTCCATGTTTGATATCGTAGCTGTGCTTAGAACTATTATTTCTGGTTTAAGGGTGAACCATTCTCTAATAATTGGCTCCCAGGCTACTACTTTGAGTTCTTCGTTTTCCACTGAAACTTTTGGTTTGTGTTCATCGTCATAGCATACAAATATAACTCCTTTCTCTGAGGCTTTTCTGTAGTAGTCCTCATAGAAGCCGAAGGTTCTAACGTCCTTATAGAAAACGTACACGTCGGTTTCTGGATTTAACTCCTTGATTTTCAAAGCGTTTTTCACAGCATGCCCGCAGCAAATCCTTGAACAGTTAGGTCTCTCTTCTGTTCTAGCGCCTATACACTGAATCATAACTACGGTTTTCGCGTTTAATTCATCCTTTGCCAGTTTTTGTTCTAACTCACGTTGAGTCAAAACTCTTGGGTCACGACCGTAAAGGTATTCTCGTGGCTCGTATTCCTTGGCGCCTGTAGCTAGAATAGTGACGCCGTGATGAATCTCCTTTACTTCACCCTTATGCCTTAACAAGGTTCGAAAGTTACCAACATGTCCAGAAACTGCGATTATTTCGCTGTTTAAATAAACGTGAATGTTTGGAGAGTTCGAAATGTTATTGACGAGGCGTTTAAGTTCTTCTTGCGGGTTCTCTTCTCCAAGAACGTAGTAGATGTGACGTAGATGACCGCCTAGTTCTCCGTTTTTATCAACCAGGTGAACTTTGAAGCCTTGATTTGCAAGTTCTAAGGCTGTCGTCATTCCAGCCAGTCCTCCGCCGACAATCAAAGCCGCGGGATTAACCTTTACCAATGGCCTCTTGACTGGTTTCAGAAGCCTTGCCTTCGCCACAGCTGAAGCTACGAGGTTCTTAGCTTTTTGAGTTGCCTTTTCCGGTTCTTCCCCATGCGCCCATACACATTGTTCACGGATATTAGCCATTTCCAGCAAGTAAATGTTTAAACCGGCCTCTCGCAGGACCTCTCGGAACAAGTCTTCATGAGTTCGAGGGGTGCAGCCAGCAATCACGACTCTGTTCAAGCCATGCTCCTTAATTTTTTCGACCATCTTACTGCGGGAATGTTGCGAACATGCATAAAGAAAATCCTTCACTAATGCTACATTGGACAGCTTCTCGGCATATTCAGCAAGCTCGTTTACGTCAATCAAATTGCTAATGTTAATTCCACAGCAGCATAAGAATACCCCGATTTGAGGATCTTCTTGTGACACATCCTTTTCAGGAGGATTTTGTCTGCAGGTTGGACTAAGCTCTTTTGAGGAGGCATTGATTCTTGTGGCTTTTATGACCGCACCGCTTGCCTGTGTAACAGTTTCTGGAACATCTTTTGGTCTGGCAAACGCTCCGCAAACGAATATTCCAGGCTTAGAAGTTTCCACAGGCGAAAATACCTTAGTCGCACAGAAACCATACTTATTCAGGTCTATGCCTAAGGCTTTGGCTAAGTGCTCCGCGTTCTTAGGTGGGCATAGGCCAGTTGATAAAACTACAATGTCGAATTCTTCGTTGCGAGGCTCTTCGTCAACTACGTATTTCAACAACAAGTTTCGTGAACTGGGAATTTCGTCAATGCTTGCAACCCGGGATCTTATAAATCGTATCCCATACTCTCTTTCAGCACGTTCATAGTATAGCTCATAATCCTTTCCTGAAGACCGCATATCCATGTAGAAGATCGTACATTGAACTCCAGAGTCACGTTCCTTTGCAGCCATAGCCTCCTTAATGGCGTACATGCAACAAACAGAGGAGCAATAGTTGTTTCCGAGCTGGGCATCCCTAGAGCCCACGCATTGGACAAAAGCTATTTTACGAGGGATACGTTGGTCATAAGGTCTTAACAGCCTTCCATTGTAGGGACCGTAATCGCTGAGTATTCTTTCAAATTCTAAGCTGGTCACAACGTTTGGAAACCTTCCATATCCATATTCACTCTTCAACTTGGGGTCAAAAAGCGTGAAGCCTAGGGCTAAGATGATCGAGCCCACTTTTAGTGTAACTCTTTCGTCAGTTGCAGCCAAGTTTATCGCGCCATATTCGCATGCTTCAACGCAGGCACCGCATTTTGTGCATGAACCCATATCAATGGTATATGTCACGGGAAAAGCCTGGGGATATCTCACGTAGATGCTTTTTCTTTTGCTTAGGCCTATATTGAACTCGTCAGGAACCTCTATTGGGCATTTTTCGACACATGCCCCACACCCATTACATTTTTCTTCATCTACGTAGCGGGCTTTCTTTAAAAGAGTAATTTCGAAATTTCCAGCTTCACCTTGAAGCTTCTCAATTTCAGCGTTCGCGATGACCTTAATTTTAGGATGTTCACTCACTCTGGTCAATTTTTCTACTAACGCGCATATTGAACAGTCATTGGTTGGAAATATCTTATCTAGTTGAGCTAATATTCCACCGATGCTTGGGACTTCGTCTACTAAGTAAACATGATGCCCCAGGTCTGCTAGTTCCAGCGAAGCTTGAATTCCAGCAATGCCACCACCGACTACAAGAACGGAATTATTCATGTGTTTCTCCATGTTTAGCTCCAACCTGTTAAGGCTGTTCTGAAAGGCTTTTCAGTTTGTTGACGTATTTCGTTGTGCCAATGCTATCTGCTAAACTTTGTTCGCCTTTAACAAACTCTTGTTCCCAGTATAATGCTTCATTTCCTCTCAATTGCTTTGGTAATAATCCTTTGCTAGTTGAGTTTTCGCGGGCTATGTCTTCCTTGGCACAGACACAATGGCTAATTTCAACGAAATGGCAAACCCTTTTTCCAGGACAATGGGACTCATATCGTGAAGCGCCTTTTAAAACGACATCGCTACGGCAACCTCTAACATTCCAATAGTGAATCCCCCTTCCCATTATTGAACACCAAACCTATATGTTTGGAAGCCAATCATGTGAAGAACCAAATACTTAAACTTACCCCTTCAAACCATTTTTTCTAAAACATGAAACCCTTTAGAAACTTCGAAAAGATAGTTCGTGTTAATTGATGTGATCCGTCAGAAAGAACGCGCTTTCATAAAATTTTACCCAGTAAAATTTCAGCGTAAAAAGGAGTTAGCAGGAGAATTAAAATTCTTTAAAATGGAAATTAAGAGGATAAAATTTAAGCACGTGGGATGCTGGCTGAAATATGGTTAGTAGATTCAATGAACGGTTGTTTTGGGCGTTGTGTCTTGTTGGCTTGTTCGCAATCTTAAGTTCAACCATGTCCAAAAATCCTGTTTTAAACCCCTTTGCCAAGAGCCTTGAAACACCGGAGCCTTTACTTGGATTTATAGCTTCAGCCTCAACTATTCCTGGAATATTAGTAAGTCTTCCAGCTGGATGGCTTTCAGATAAGATTGGAAGAAGAAGAATGCTTCTGGTTTCAGGCGTCGTCTTCGCTTCAGCGCCCTTTCTCTACATTCCAATTGCCTATTGGTGGCAATTAGCTTTGGTTCGTTTTTATCATGGCTTCGCTACGGCGATTTTTGTTCCAGTTGCAAATGCAACTATAGCTGAGCTTTTTCCGGAAAAGAAAGGAGAAAGGATCTCAGTTTTTTCATCTTCTACTATTATCGGCCGAGCTACAGCACCTTTTCTCGGAGGTTACATTTTATCAGTGACAAATTATGGTTTTCACATGCTTTATACGGCTGTTGGTATAGCTGGAGTCACAGCGTTTCTTTTATCTATACTGCTAATCAAGAAGCCAACAGAGTTTAGTCCAAGCTTGCCTATTATAGACAAAACGAATGTCAGGAAAATTCTTAGTGAATGGAGTGAAATCGTGAGAAATAAGATGATAGTTGCTGCTAGCATGGTGGAAGCAACACAGCGTTACACTTTCGGCGCTGTTGAATTTTTTCTTGTAGGATACCTAAAAGAAATTGTGAGGTTAGATCCTGCTTTTATAGGCATAGTCTCCGGAGCTCAGCTTGTAATAATCCCAGCGTTAAAACCTTTCATGGGCAGACTATCCGATAAAATAGGGAGAGAAAAACCGATAATTGCAGGTTGTCTTATAAGTGCTGCATCACTAGTTGCTATTCCCTTCACAAGAGAATTTCTTATTCTTTTAGCAATTTCCGTAGCCTATGGTTTCGGCTTCTCCCTCGCAACGGCTTCAACCTCACCGCTAGTTGCAGACTTAGCCGGAGAAAAAATGTATGGAACAGCGCTAGGTTTTCTTACAACCATAATGGATGTAGGACAAACCCTAGGACCGATTATAACGGGCATAATCATTGGGTTTACCCTTAGATATGTAGAAGGCTTTATCTCCCTAACCGGGATTCTTTTATTCGCTTGTGGAATTTTTATACTTATAAGACACAGTTAACATGGTAGGTTTAAAAAAGTATAATAGGAAGCATGTTGAGGTTTTGTATACCGGAAACTAAAGTGATGTGAATGAAAGTTCCTAAAGAAATCACTACGTACTGTCCTAAATGTAAAAAACATCAAATTCACACAGTTACTTTATATAAGGCTGGAAAACGCAGAGCCTTAGCCAAAGGGGAAAGACATCACCGAGAAGAAAAGAAAGGCTACGGTGGACAAAAATACCCACTTCAAAGAGAGTTTGCTAAAACAACCAAAAAACAGACTTTAAAGCTTAAATGCAAAACCTGTGGCTACACACGCCACAAGAATGGCATAAGGCTCAGAAAACTTGTGATAGCCTAGAAGGAGTGTTGGCTATTGAGTGAATGGGAGAAACTCATTCCTAAGCCGAGAAGCAAATTCCTACGCGTAAAATGCCCTGAATGTGGAAATGAGCAAATTTTATTCAGCCACGCCACCAATAAGGTAAAATGCAATGTTTGCGGAACAATTCTTGCCGAGCCAGCTGGGGGAAAAGCGAAGATAAAAGGCGAAATTGTGGCAATTTTCGAGTAACAATAAGGGAAGAGTTGAAACATGAGTCTTATTAAGCGGCCGGAGTGGCCTGAAGTAGGAGACTTGGTAATTGCAACAGTGAAGAAGGTTACTGAATATGGTGCCTACGTAACCCTGGACGAATATGGGAAAGAAGGATTACTGCACCGTTCTGAAGTTTCCTCTTCATGGATAAGAAACATAAGAAACTTCGTTCGCGAAGGGCAAAAGGTAGTTCTAAAAGTATTACGCGTAGACCCGGAAAAAGGACACATAGATCTTTCCCTCCGGAGGGTAACTAAACGCGAAAGAAGAGAAAAAATCCTTGTGTGGAAAAGAGAGAGAAAGGCTGAAAGCTTACTTAAAACTACAGCTGAAAAACTGGGAATCCCGGCAGAAGAAGTATACGAAAAAGTCGGAATCCCACTTGAGAAGGAGTTTGGAACTCTTTACCAAGGACTGGAAAGGATAGCCCGCGAAGATGGAGATATCCTCACCAAAATGGGTGTTCCACAAAAAATGGCGAGTGCTCTTATTGAATTAGCGAAAGAAAAAATCCGGGTTCCCATGGTAAAAATAAAAGGGATATTCCAGCTAGAATGCAAAAAATCGGACGGAGTAAATCGGATTCGAAACGCATTACTAGCTGCAAAGGAGATCGAATCGCCGGAAGCAAAAATTCGTTTATACACTATAGCTGCACCAAAATATCGAATTGAGGTACAGGCCGAAGACTATAAGAAAGCTGAAGCCATCTTACGTGAAGCTGTAGACAAAGTAATCAAAGCCATAACAAAAACCGGTGGACAAGGAAACTTTAAAAGGGAAAAATAATGGGCTGGCTCCTGAGAAAATGCGAAAAATGCCACGTATACACGTTAAACAAAGAAAAATGCCCAAAATGCGGCGGAAAGGTGCATGTTCCTCATCCGCCAAAATTCTCCCCCCACGATAAATACATCAAATATCGAATAATGCTGAAAGAAGGTAGAAACAAAAATGAAAGAAACATTCGTCAAACAACTTAAAAACGTTCAACTCCGAAAACCCATACTTATAGAAGGACTTCCCGGGCTAGGACTTGTAGGAAAAATAGCCACCCGATACATGATTAGACGGTTAAAAGCGGAAAAATTCGCGAAGCTTTACTCGCCTCACTTCCCATACTATGTACTTGTAAACAAAAAGGGAAACATTCGCTTGTTGCAAGCAGCGTTCTACTACTGGAAAAACCCCAACGGAGAAAACGACCTAATCTTATTCACCGGCGACAGTCAAGCCCAAACCATCGAAGGACAATACGAAATCTCCGACACCATTCTAGAATTCGCCAGAAAACATGGAACAGAAACAATAATCACGCTAGGCGGGTACAGAAAAGAAGTAGAAACAGAACCCAAAGTAATAGCTGCAGCTACAACCCCGAAACTGCTAAAAAGAGCGCTTGAAGCAAATGCTACTTTAAGCCCCACTGGAAGCCCCATCGTAGGCACAGCTGGCCTAATCCTAGGGCTAGCACGCCTCAAGCAAGTATCCGCCCTTTGCTTGCTAGGTGAAACCAGAGGATACCTTCCAGACCCAAAAGCAGCAAAAAGTATACTCCAAGTACTCCAAAAAATTCTGAACATAGACATAGACCCATCTGGACTCGATAAACAAATAGCTAAAGCCGAAAAAATTGTCGAAAAAATCCGAAAAATGGAAGAGGAAAGAATCAAACGCGTAGAAAAAGCCAAAAAAGAAGATGAAGACAGAATAACTTACATATCGTAAACTCGGTTAAAGATTTTCACGTGATTGGTTTTACAGTTAATGACTAAGTATAAGTCAGTAAAATTCGTTATAGCTCTGATTAAGGTACAATAGGAACTTATTACTTAATCATAATTGATAGTTAAATTTGTTTAATAGCTAAAGAGTTTATTCGGCTGTTTACTATTTCGTAGTGTTTAGGGGTTATGTTTAATGTTTAAAAAATAGTTATAAGAGTCTACATAAATAGAATCGCGCTTAATGTCGGTGATGTAATTTGAAAATAGCAATGATAAACGATTGTGCTTTTGTAGGAGAAACTTTGTTAAAGTATTTCCCGCCTGAAATTAAAACAGTTCATTTAAAAAGGTCTAGAGGGTTCTGGAGTAAAACTTTTGGGATCGCGTGGAAAATTCTGAAAGCAAAGGCGGATATTTATCATTGCCATTATTTGCTTCAAGACTGTTGGCTAGCGTTAAAATTTGGTAAACACCCCATTATTGGACATGCACATGGAACTGATGTAAGATCTAACATTAAACATTTTGCATGGGGTAGAATTGTGCGGTATAATTTGGGGAATTGTGATAAAATTGTTGTAAGCACTCCAAACTTACTTGAAACTGCAAGGGAATTTAACAAAAGTGCAGAATATGTGCCAAATTTAGTCGATGAAAATCTCTTTTATCCAAAAACGCGAAAAAAAGTTAAAGGTAAAATAAAAGTGTTGATTGCTGGAGCAAGCGATTGGGCTGTCAAAGGAACGGATAAAATAATAAGAGCCCTTAAAAAAATCGAAAAGGATGTAGAGATTAGTATTATTAAATATGGAATTGATATTGATAAAACATTAAAACTCGCAAAGGCTCTAGGATTACGTATCAATGTGTTACCACCTGTTCCTCACATTAATATGCCGGAATATTATTGGAGTGCAGATACAATTGTTGCATCAATTGGAGTAGGCGGGACTTTAGGGATGGTTGCACTTGAAGCTATCGCTTGCGGAAGACCTGTTATAACACATGTTTCCTCTCAGTTTCCAGAATATGAGGAGTTCCCATTTTGTGACATCTTTTCGACAGAAAAAATTGCAGAAGCTATTCTTTCTTCAAGAAATGAAAAGGTATGGAAAAAAGAATATGAATACTACAAACGTTACCATGCGCCTGAAAAAATCATGAGAAAATTTATGGAAATCTATAATGATTTGATTCAACAATGGGCATAATCGACTTTAGAGAGGCTTTAACAGATTCTGCTGTTAAAATTATACTTAAAAATAAGCTCAAATAGGGCTATAATGAGTGTTTTGGTCACATTTCATTAATCCACGACAACATTTTCTTTCTCCATCTAGGAAACTCTTATAATTCCGCTTTTATTACATAGAGTGTTAGGGAGAATGTTGCTGGAAGTAATTGACTTTAGGATAA
>ENA-OSAI01000191-OSAI01000191.1-marine-sediment-metagenome-genome-assembly--contig:-NODE-191-length-36220-cov-14.630499_pt1 | contig 36220 bp, 32 predicted proteins | sample MGYA00237871_ERZ529316 | MGnify/ENA primary metagenome ERZ529316 (study PRJEB26369, sample SAMN03142814) | marine sediment metagenome | biome: marine; feature: borehole; material: sediment...
TTAAAAAATAAAAGTGTATAAAATCATTACGATCTTATACACATATTATACGAGGAGGTATGTTATGAAAAAAGCAACTTTTTTCTTTATGATTATGTTAGTTATATTATTGTCTTCAATAGAAAGGGTGAATGCGGAGGAATTCCCATTTGCTGGTTTTACAATTTCACTTGAAGAAAAAGTAATGGAGGAGGAACAAAAGATTATTGTTACAAAAGGAGGAATAGATTCTTTTGAGACAGTATTGGATCATGATGGGTATGATTTACACTATAATGGTGTTTCTATGTTTGGTGATTACATCGTCGTATATGGATATGCGATGGGTGGGTTTGACATGCGAGACTATAGTGGGTTCTTCTTTGTGTTAGATGAAGCAGGGTCAATTCTCTTTGGTGAAGAAGATGTGTTTGATTATGGATTTCGAGAAGATGTGAAAAATATTTATACTTATGACCATCACTTGATGGTTGAGTTGCAACAAACAAACGATAATGATTATCAAGTAGAAGTGATGAAACATATCTACTTGCTTTATGATGAAACACTAAATTTGATCGCAGAACATACAATAGAAGGTCTCGTCCATGATGTCAATGTTGATGAGGATTTACTTTTTGGACGAACAAGTTCTGGGGAAGTATTTGATTTTGGTATTTCTTCTGATGGAGACCTTATTTGGAAAGATGATTATATTGGTGTTGAAGATTCAGCTGTATACGATAACGAGGTATGTTTAACATTTTTAAATGATATCGTATTGAACGATGAAATATACCGTAATAACACATGCGTGGATACAATAGGAACCCATTATCTAAGGTACAATGATGAAATGATCACATTTGATATTGAACCAGTGATTGAAGGTGTTGAGGATGGACAAATTTATTATGAGAGTGTGATGATTTCTTATACAGGAGGATATGCTTTATTAAATGGTGATAGTTATTCTAATCATCAAGAAATCATTGATATTGGCCATTATCAGTTTGTGATTGAAGGAATCAATGGATATGTCAAAGAACTGAATTTTGAAATTGGTTCTGTGGTTGAAGGAATCACCAACAATACTGTGTATGATGAAGCAGTCACTATTTCTTTTACTGGACAGGGGTATTTGAACAATCAGTTTATTACAAGTCCTATGACCGTTGAACACGATGGGGAGTATATTTTAAAAATTAAAGGAAATGATGGTTATCTAGAAAGCTATTATTTTGAAATAACTGGAGATGAAGAAGAGACGAATTTCATGGATTTTGTACAAAAAGTAGACGTGTTTGTCTTAGGAACTATATTAATAATTGGAATCGTAGTCGTGAAGAAAAAAAGATGAATGGTGCATGTCACCATTTTTTCTTTGATGCTTTTGTATCAGGGGCATTCATGGTATAATTTTTGTAAGGTGGTGATGACGTGTATACAAACTTATATATACAATCAAATTACGAGATGAATGGCTCAACAATTACGTTTGATCGCTTAATGGAATTTTTAGCAAAAGAAAAACATCAATCGGTTGGGTTAACCGATTCAAAATTATATGGGTTATTAAAATTTTATGAGTCTGCAAAAAAACACGGAATCCATCCGATTTTAGGTTTGTCTCTTCAACTTGAGGGAATCAACAGTAATCAAGGAAATCATGTACTTATATATGCGATGAATGAAGAAGGGTATCAAAACCTTATTAAGTTGGCAAGTTTACAAGCGTTACATAAAGAGGTATCTATAAAAGAATTGGCTACATTTCATTCTCAACTCGCTTGTATTATTCTTTCGAAGGAGAGTTGTCTGTATCCAAATATTCATGATAATCAAGCAAAACTATTTATGGATGAAATAAACAATATATTTGATGAGTATTATGTTTCTTATACAGGTGACGAAGTATTTGATGAACAAGTAAAACAACGTTTAATTTATGTCAAAAAAACGTTGTATTTACATGAAAGTGATTATGAAGCATCACAAGTATTACAAAAGATTTTTAATCAAACAAAAGATGTTTTATTTGATGGAGACGAGAATAATCACTTTTATTTAGAGGAAGATATAGAACATTCAAATAGATATATTGAAGATGCGCTACAAAGAACAAATGATTTGGCAAAAAAATGTCAGGTAACTTTACAATTGAATCAAAAGATTTTGCCAAAGTATCCAGTTAAAAAAGGATATGATGCGAAAACATATTTGACTGCGTTAAGTTATAAAGGGTTAGACAAACGTCTTGCTCGTAAAAAGATTGATAAAAAGAAATACATAGATCGATTAGAATATGAGTTGCGTGTTATTGATCAAATGGGGTACAATGATTATTTTTTGATTGTTTGGGATTTTGTAAAATATGCCAAACAAAAAGGATATTTGGTTGGGCCAGGACGAGGGAGTGTTGCAGCTAGTTTGGTTTCTTATTGTTTGGGAATAACGAGTGTAGATTCATTAGAGTATGATTTAGTTTTTGAACGTTTTTTGAATCCTGAACGTATTAGTATGCCGGATATTGATATGGATTTACCAGATGATAAAAGAGATGACATCATAGAATATGTTAGGGATTTTTATGGGATTGATAAGGTTGCGAGTATTTGTACATTTGGAACGTTTTTATCGAAAAGCGCTTTACGTGATAGTGCACGTATTTTAGAAGTTGATGATATTGTATTAAAAGAATTTTTAGACGCAGAAAAGAATTATGATTCGTTACAAGAAATGATTACTTTAGATAAAAACATTATTCATTTAATGGAAAAACATGATAAGGCTAACACATTGGGAGAGGTTTCTGCAAAAATAGAGCATTTGATGCGACATGTATCTACCCATGCTGCGGGTGTGATTATTACCGAAGGACCATTAACAGAATATACAGCGGTTCAAGAAGGTTTATTAGATATGATGCAGACGCAATATGAGGCAAAAGATTTAGAACATATAGGGTTGTTAAAAATTGATTTCTTAGGATTAAGAAATCTGACCGCAATTCATGATGTTGTAAAGATGATTGAGGAAGATAAAGGAAAGAAAATAGATATATATAAAGTTCCTTTAGATAATCAAAAGACGTATGAACTATTAAGAAGTGTTGATACCACGGGGATTTTCCAGTTGGAATCTCCTGGTATGCGAAGTTTGATTCGTCAGATGAAACCACGTGAATTTGAAGATATCGTGACTTTGCTTGCGCTTTTTAGACCTGGACCTATGGAGAATATTCCGACATTCTTAAAACGAAGATTTCAAGAAGAAAGTATCACGTATATTCATCCAATCTTAGAAGAAATATTGAGACCGACAAGTGGGATTATTATCTATCAAGAACAGATTATTAAAATTGCGAATTTATTTGCTGGATATTCTCTTGGAGAAGCTGATTTATTGCGAAGAGCAGTGAGTAAAAAACAACAAGATATTTTAGAAAAAGAACGAGATCGATTTGTTCGATATTCGACAAAACAAGGACATAATCCTATCATCAGTAATGAGATTTATGATTATATTGTCAAATTTGCGAATTATGGATTTAATCGAGCACATAGTGTGGCTTACGCGATGGTTTCTTATTGGATGGCGTATTTAAAAGCGAATTATCCTGCCTATTTTATAAGTGTTCTTTCAAGTAGTGTAATTAGAAGTGAAAAAAAGATACAAGAGTTTGTCTATGAGGGATTTAAGCATGGGATTGAAATCATTTCACCTGATGTCAATCGTTCGACAAATCGTTTTGAGCCAGATAACCAATATTTATTGTATCCTCTTCCAGGAGTGAAATATGTTGGAGTGAATGCGGCGAAAGTAATTATTGAAGAAAGAAACAATAAAAAATTTACTTCTTATGTAGATTTTGTATCGAGAATGCATAAATTAATTAATAAAAGAGTGATCGAAAGCTTGATTTATGCTGGTGCATTGGATTTGTTTTCACTTTCAAAAAGAACGATGGTTGAGTCACTTGAAGATGTCATAAATTTCAGTGAATATGGACAACATATTGTGGAACATGAATTTGTGATTAAACAGCAAGATGAATTTTCATTTGAAGAGTTAAGAGAATTTGAACATCAGGTGCTTGGGTTTAACTTATCAATGAATCCTTTAAAAAAATATCAGGCATTGATCATCAAACATGAATTGTTAAAACCAAGTGAGTTAAATGAAAATCACGTTGGCCAAAGCATTAGAATGGCAGGTGTAATTCAACGGATTCATCAAATTACAACGAAAACAAATAAACAGATGGCATTTTTGACCATTAGTGATGAGTTTGTCTCAATGGATGGTGTGCTATTTAGTAAACAATACGATGAATATCAAAACCTTTTAGAGGTGAATGGTGTCTACTTACTCAAGGTAAAAGTAGAAAAACGTGAAGACAATACACAATTGATCATCAATCAGATGCATCGATTATAAGTAAAGCGTATTCATTACCGTATTGTTATGTAAGGTGCGCTTGTGTTGTGTTATAATAAGTTCGGTGGTGATATTATGAAAAAAATAGCTGTAATGACCTCTGGTGGAGATGCGCCTGGAATGAACGCTGCAGTACGTGCGGTTGTTCGAAGTGCGTTGCATCATGGGTTTGAAGTTTACGGTGTCTACTATGGATACAAAGGATTAGTAGAAGGAAAAATTGAAAAATTGAGTAGGGGAGATGTTTCGCGAATTATTAACCGTGGTGGAACAGTTCTTGGAAGTGCAAGATACCCTGAGTTTTTGAAAGAAGAAGTTCGTCAAATTGCTGTCGATCGGTTAAAAGCATTTGGAATTACTGGTTTGGTGGTTATTGGTGGAGATGGAACATATAGAGGAGCGCAATCATTGAATGAAATGGGCATCAAATGTATTGGATTACCTGGTACGATTGATAATGATATTTCTTCGACTGATTATACAATAGGATTTCACACGGCCTTACAAACTGTTGTCGATGCCATTGATCGATTACGTGATACATCGATGTCACATCAGCGATGTAGCGTGGTAGAAGTGATGGGACGTAATTGTGGTGATTTGGCTTTATATGCTGGGATTGCTGGTGGAAGTGAGTTCATCATTACACCGGAAACAGGATTTGATAAACAACTTACTTTAGATGCAATTCGTGATTCACATTTACGCAACAAACGGCATGCAATTGTTGTTGTGACTGAACATATGCTTGATGTAGATGAACTATCAAAAGATATTGAAGAATTTACTGGTTATGAAACAAGAGCAACTGTTTTAGGGCATATCCAACGTGGTGGAGATCCAGTGGCATTTGATCGTGTGATGGCGACTGAAATGGGTGAATATGCAGTCGAGTTATTGAAAAAAGATATTGGTGGACGTGCGATTGGATTAAGTGGGTTAAATATGATTGATTACGACATCAAAGAAGCATTAACAATGAAAAGTGATGTTTCAAATAAACGTTATGGATTGGTCGGAAGACTGAAATAAGGAGGAAATGATGATACCTTTTAATCAAACAAAGATTATTTGTACAATTGGGCCAGCTACTGAAACTTATGAGATGATGAAGAGTCTTGTGGAAGTAGGAATGGATGTCATGCGTATGAATTTTTCACACAGTAATCATGAAGAACATTTGACTAGATTGAATACGCTTGATCAAGTAAACAAAGATTTGAATACTCATGTTGCAGCATTACTTGATACAAAGGGTCCAGAAATTAGGACGCATAAATTCAAAAATGGGAAAGCAGAAGTTATTGAAGGATCAAAAGTAACGATTCATATGGAAGAAATTTTAGGGGATGAAACAAAATTTAGTATCAATTATGGAGAACTTTATAATGATGTAAAAGTCGGTGATACGATTCTTGTTGATGATGGTTACTTGGCATTAAAAGTTGAAAAAATAACACAACAAAAAACGATTATTACAACTGCTGAGAATACCCATCTGATTAAAGACCGTCGAGGAATTAATGTTCCTGGAGTAAAATTAAGTATGGACTTTATTTCTGATAAGGATTACGAAGACATTGTTTGGGGATGTAAGAATAATGTCGATTTTATTGCGGCTTCTTTTGTAAGACGCGCGAGTGATGTACAAGAAATTAGAAATATTATGAAGCAAAATGGAAATACAGATATCCGCATTATATCCAAAATAGAGAATAAAGAAGGCGTCTTGAACATTGATGAAATCATTGATATATCAGATGGAATTATGATTGCACGTGGTGATCTTGGAGTAGAAGTTCCTGCTGAAGATGTACCAGTTATTCAAAAAAGTATCATTGATAAATGTTTGGCAAAAGGGAAAATAAGTGTCACTGCGACGCAAATGCTTGAGTCAATGATTGAGCATCCACGTCCAACAAGAGCAGAAGTAAGTGATGTTGCGAATGCAATATATGATGGAACAGATGCGATTATGCTTAGTGGTGAAAGCGCAATTGGACTATATCCGGTTGAAAGCGTCGAAACAATGGTGAAAATCGCGAACAAAATTGAAGGACAAGTTAATCGAAAATCTTTGGTTAAACGTGCAAATAAAGAAACCGATCGTTCTCGTAAAATTGAAACATCGATTGCAATTAGTGTAGCATATACGGTTATTCAAAGTGAAGTAGATTTGATAATTGTCCCAACAATGAGTGGAAACACTGCGCGTTATTTATCTAAATTTAGACCAAATACGAGAATATTAGCTTTAACACCAACTGACAAAGTTGCAAAATCATTGAAGCTTCATAGTGGAGTAGAACCAATTCAATTTGATTTGGTAAAAGATGTAGAAACCGTTGTTTCTAAAGCAGTTGATTTGGTTAAAAAGGAATATGATATTCATTCTGGTAATCGAATTATCATTACTGGTGGTTTCCCAATTGGGGCTCCAACAAACGGTATGCGCATTATTGATATTGAATAGAGGTTGCTTAGGCAATCTCTTTTTTTTTATTTTTTTATAAAAACTCTTGACAACTAGACAATGTATGCTACTATATATAGTATAGTACCGAAAAAACGAGGTGATATAATGAGCACACAACTAAAAAAAGGTGTATTAGAACTTGTTGTGTTGAGCAAAATGGAAGAGAAAAATCGTTATGGATATGATATCTATCAAGAGATAAGTCAACATATGATTATAAGTGAAAGCACGATTTATCCCATATTGCGAAAAATTGTAAAAGAAGGATTATGTGAAACATATTTAAAAGAATCAACAGAGGGTCCACCAAGAAAGTATTTTAGATTAACCAAAAAGGGGAAAGAAAAATTGTTATTTTTAAGGCAAGATTGGTTGAAGTTTCAACGAGTTGTCAATTTAATGATAAGAGGTGAGAAATATGAGTAAGAAAGAATTTTTACAAAGATTGAGTCAAGGACTTGATTTATTAGATGAAGTTGAAAAAAGAGAAATTATCGGTTTTTATGAAGAACGATTTCATAGTGGTACAGCCTATGAAGGAAAAACAGAAGAAGAAGTAGTTTCAGAATTGGAATCTCCTGAAACAATTGCACGAAACGTACTTGAAGAGTATGGAATTAATCCAAAATTTATTAAAACAAAAGAGCAAAGATACAATAATGTTGATAGTGGACAAGTGATTGGTGTAGCATTGTTTGATGTGTTTGTTGCGAGTTGGTTGTTACCGGCAGTTGTATCTATCTCGTTTGCACTCTTTGCATCACTCATTAGTTATGTTGGTGTGGTTCCATTGATTATTGGTGAACATACAATCGCAGATCAGTATTTATTCGCATTTTTAACTGCAGGTTATGTCTTGTTATTCTTTATAGCAATCGCCATATTAGATCTGTCTATCGGTTTAATTAAGAAAATAGTTGTTTGGCATCTCAATGCCTTTAAATTAAAAAATCGTGAAAAATGGATTAAAAAATTATCGAAAGTGTCGATTGATCGTATGTGCAAAACGAGTGGAACGATGAAGTTCTTACGCAGTATTTTGATTATTGGGAGTATTGTGACTATTGGTTATACTGGATATCATCTATTCTTTGGTGAACAACAATATTTTGCAAGTTATGCGAATATACAAAAAGAAACTGATGAATATTATACTGAAATCACTGATGTAGAAAAATGGTCGATTATAACAAATCTAGATTCTGTTGATGTAGAAATTAAACCAACACAAAGAGAAGATATTTATATCTCTCATACATATACAGATAATCAAGATTTTGAAATTGATGTTGATCAAACCAATCATACAATTACATTAACTCAAGAAATAAGTATGGTTAATTTCTTTAGCATTCAGGATATTGCATGGTGGTTCTCAGATGGAAGTGAAATCGTTATTGAAGTTCCTGAAGAATTATTGTTTGAAACGATAGATGTTTCAATCATAAATGGAGATTTTGATCTTGAAGATGCTTCTGTTGATACATTAATCGCTGATGTTATGAACGGGAAAATAATGATTACTAATGTCATGCTAGACACAGATACAATACTAGAAGTAACAAATGGAAGTATTTATGTTTATGATACTGTTTCAGTTAATAGTGGAGACATGAAAACTGTTAATGGAAACATAGTTTTAAAGAATGTTGTGTTTGATGCTTATGTGTTGAGAACAGAAAATGGTAAAATAATGTTGGATGAATTGAATGTCGATTTGCAAGATGGATTGACACTTGATGCGAAAACAACAAATGGAGCAATTGATTTAAATAATGTGTATGTAGCTGATGTGTTACTTAGAACAACGAATGGATCTGTCGACTATTTTAATGAAGATCATACATTCATTTTAGATGATTTAGACGTGAGTACAGTTAATGGTAGTTATGAAGGAAATGTTGAAGATTAATTCACTTGACTAGTAAGAAAAAGTAGCATATAATTATACCCGACCGACCATTCGGTCGGGATTTTTTTATAAGAAAGAGTGATGAGATGAAAACAATTATTAGCTATGCTACAAATAAAGCAATTACAGTATTTATGGCAGTAACAATTATCGTGATTTTTGGGGTTGTATCTTTTACAAGATTAACAACGGATTTATTCCCAAGTATGAATATACCTTATGCGGTTGTGGTGACAACTTATCCTGGAGCGAGTCCAAGCGAAGTTGAACAGCGACTTTCGCGTCCTTTAGAAGAAACGTTTGCGACAACGACGAATGTGAAAGACATTGTCTCGATGTCACAAGAGAATGTAAGTATTTTGACACTTGAGTTTAATACAGATACAGATATGGATGGTGCAATGATTGAGATGCGTGAGAATCTTGATCAAGTCATCAATTTTTTGCCTGATGAAGTATCGCGTCCGATGATTATCAAAATCAATCCGGATATGCTACCGATTATGCAGTTTAGTGTATCAAAAGAAGGATTATCAAAAGAAGAATTAACCAATTATGTGAATAATAATTTGATGTCACGTATTGAACGTATTTCTGGAGTGGCAAGTGTGTCAATGAGTGGGGCATATGAGTCAGAAATTCAGGTGATGTTGAATAATGAGCGAATTGATCAAATCAATCAATCTTTGGCTACGATGTTAGAAATGGCTGGGATTGAAGAAGGCGATGAAGGGTATATTCAACTTGATCGTGATTTGATTGGCCAAATTTTGCAAGCTCAAAATTTGGCATTTCCTGTTGGATATGTTGACATAGAAAATGTTGATTATTTGGTTCGAGTTGGAGATGATATTGGTTCAGTTGAGGAGTTACAGGAACTAGTTATTTTACATTTACCTATGATGGCGATGAGTTATACGTTAGATGATATTGCTGATATTGAAATGGTAAATGCAAATGAAAATGCTTATGCAAAAGTAAATGGTGAAAATGCGATTACATTGACAGTACAAAAGAGTAGTAATTTTGCGACAACCGATGTGACGAGTGAATTGCTTGCAGAAATTGCGTTGTTAGAAGATAGTGATGATATTGATATTACGGTGTTGCTTGATCAAGGTGAATATATTGAAATGGCAACAGGGAGTGTAGTAGATAACTTATTAATTGGTGGAATATTGGCTGTTTTAGTTTTGTTTTTCTTTTTAAGAAGTTTTAGAGCAACGTTTATTGTTGGTGTTGCGATTCCAATTAGTTTGTTGTTTGCGATAATTTTAATTTATCTTTCAGACATTACGTTAAATATTGTGTCTTTAGGAGGGCTTGCTTTAGGTATTGGTATGTTGGTTGATAACTCGATTGTAGTTATGGAGAATATTTTCCGTATGAAGCAACAGGGATTATCAAACAAAGAAGCTGCAATTAAAGGGACAAGTCAAGTGGCTTCAGCGATTACTGCTTCTACGTTAACAACGATCAGTGTATTTATTCCAATTATGTTTATTGAGGGATTTATTAAAGAAATTTTTATGCAGATGGCATTAACCATAACGTTTAGTTTGGTTGCTTCATTGTTGATTGCATTGACACTTGTTCCAAGTGTCGCATCAAAAGTACTAAAAGAAGATGAAGTATCAAAAGAACGTAAAGGATTTATGAAGTTAAAAGAAGGTTATCGTAAAGTATTTATTGGATTCTACCGTTTGAAATTTGTGTTTTTACCACTGATTTTAATTGTGTTTGGATTGTCTATTATGTTGGCTTTAAGAAACGGATTTGAGTATTTTCCTAGTAGTGATGAGGGACAATTATCAATTACTGTTTCAAATCCTGTTGAAAATCCATTAAGCCAGACAGAGTTTTTCGCTGTGTTGGATGAGCTTGATGATGAACTTTTGATGTATGATGATGTTGAAAGTGTCGGAATTACACTTGGTGGTGGTGATGGTGTTATGCTTGGTATTACAGATGAAAATCAAGCAACCGTCAATGTTATTTTAAAAGAGGATAGAACCAATTCTACGATTCATGCTGAGGAAGAGTTTTCGAAAATGATGCAGGAATCGTTTATGATGGTGGATTATGAGATTCAAGGTACACAGGCAATGACGGATGCATTGACTGGTAGTGGGATTCAAGTTGAGTTATCTGGTGATGATTTAGATACCCTAAAGAGTGAAGCAAATGCATTAGCTCTTGCGCTAGGGGATATTGAAGGTTTAAGAGATATTGATGCTGGTATCGGTATTGAAGCTGATGAAATAAAAGTTGTTGTGGATAAAGAAACAGCGATGCAATACCAGATAACAGTTGCACAAGTTTTAGGTGCAGTGAGTGGTGCATTGCAGGAAGTAAGTTCAATCACTTCGTTGTCAATTAGTGGAGAATTGTATCCTATCTATTTACTCGATCCTGCTATTGATAGTGAGGCAACTGATATGCAGATTGAAGATATTGAGAATATTATTGTAGGATTCAATCAAGCAGCTGGAACACCGGTTATGGTTGGTGATGTAGCGAGTGTATCTTTTGAAAAAGGATTTGCTTCTATTATTCGACATAATGGTGTAAGAACTGTTACGGTTAGTGCTGCTTTTCAAGAAGGATATAATGCAAGTTTGGTTAGTCAGGATGTGGAAGCATTACTAGCTGATTATACGTTTGATGATGAGGTTGGATATACCATCTTAGGTGAAAATGAAGAAATCATGGAGGCAATCAATGTATTGATGCTTGCAGTTGCTTTGGGTGTTGTTTTAATTTATATGATTATGGCATCTCAATTTCAATCATTCCGTTACCCATTTATCATAATGTTCACCATCCCACTTGCGTTTACAGGAGGGTTCTTAATTCTCTTCTTTGCAGGATTACCAGTAAGTGTCATTTCTTTAATTGGATTGATTATTTTAACTGGTGTTGTGGTGAACAATGGAATCGTCTTAGTAGATTACATCAATCAATTAATCGATGAAGGGTACGAAATGTATGATGCGTTGATAGAAGCAGGTAAAACTAGATTACGACCAATTATTATGACGGCTTTAACCACTATTCTTGCGTTGTTTACGATGGCAATTGGTTACGGACAAGGTGCTGAAATGATGCAACCAATGGCGATTACAACAATTGGTGGATTGATTTATGGTACGTTGCTGACTTTGTTTGTTGTACCATCAATGTATGGAATTATGTATAAATTTGGTCGTCTGATTATGCAGCTTATGTTTACATTAATTTTGGTTGCTGCAGGTGTGATTTTATTTGTGTTATTAGAACAACTAGTGTTCTTAATACTTGGGATTGCACTTGGTTTGGGTATGATTGTTTATATTGTACTAGACCATAAAAGTGGTGTTGCTCATGACTAGAAAAGAAGAAATCTTATTCACTGTAAAAGAATTGATGTTGCATGAAGGGATTGATTCAAGTTTTACAATGGCATCACTAGCGAAAAGATTAGATATTGGAAAAAGTACAATTTATGAATATTTTCAAAACAAAGATGAATTGTTAAAGGATGCATTTTTGATGATAATTGAGGAATATGTACAAGAAGTATTACAGTTTGAAAATCTTGATCTTTATCCATTTGAACAAGCAATGAAAATGCAGTTAAATACATTGATGAGTAAAGCGTATTTAAGTCGAATGACAATTGAAGCATTCACTGATGAACATATTCACCATTTACCACCGATGTATAAAGATGAATTGCAGTTAAAAATGGAAGAAATTAAAGGGAAGATGGCTGAGAGGTTTATCTATCTATTCCAAAAAGCCATTGATGAAGGAATCGCTGATAAAGAAAAATTAATTGATAACGAAACAATGATTGGTAGTTTGGTCATGGGGGCGATTTTTAAATACATTGATGAGGCAAAATCAATCGAATTGGAGCCATTTGTCGATAAACTTTATCAGACATTGTTGTTGCTGATGTAAATGAAAAAAAATAGAAACTTTGAGAAAAAGTTTCTATTTTTTCATTTGATAGCTAAAAGCGGTTAGTTGTTCGTAATACGTAATAAATAATTCATCTTTATAAGAAATCATTACAGTATGTTTGAATAGATCAGCAAGTGAATGGGTGGTTGTTTTGGCCAATGTTTCTAATGCTGCTCTTTTTGTTTCACTTGTAATATTATTTTGCCAAAATATCTTCGGTTTTACCTTGCTTCTTAAAAAGTAATCTTGTTTTAATTTATACTGGGTTTCCTCATCTTGAATCATCTCAAATGCGAATTTGTAAACATCTTCTAGTTGGTAGTTTCCTTTAAATAGTGTTTGTTCTTTTGATTTGAAATATGCTTCTTTAAAGAAGTCAAATGCACTATTGAGTGATAAAAGATATTGGAGCATATGCTGACCAAAATATGCTTTGTTGTGAAAGATATCCAACATATGTTCGATTCCTTGTAATAGGTCGATGTCTTCAATTGATAAAACATCGCTTTTAATGATTTGATATGGTGCTTCTTGATCATAAAGATATTGAAATTTATTTGCTTCATTCCTTATTTTTGTTCCTTTTAAAAATTTTAAGAAACCAAGCTGTAATTCCTTTGCGCCTAATGAGAACACTTCATCGAATGTTTGTTTAAATGAATTGATATCTTCTTTTGGTAATCCGGCAATCAAATCTAAATGCAAATCAATGATGTTCTTTTCTTGAATTAGACGGATATTAGAAAAGAGTTTGTCATTATCTTGTAATCTATCAACAAGTTGGTTGGTTGAAACATTTGTTGATTGGATGCCAATTTCAAAACGAAACATTCCTTCTTTGGCATGAGTGTTTAAATGGTGAATGATTTTTGGGTCTAAGACATCACCGGTGATTTCAAATTGAAATACAGTTTGGTTGTTGTGATGTTCAATAATAAAATCAAGCAATGCTAAAGAATGTTTGTTTGCATTGAATGTACGGTCTAAGAATTTTATTGTTTTTGATCCGTTGGACATTAAATATAACACAGCGTCTTGGACTTTTTTTAAGTCAAAGAATCGAACACTTTTTTCTAGTGAGGATAGACAATAACTACATTTGTAAGGGCATCCTCTTGATGATTCTATGTAGGAAATTTTGTTTTTGATGTGTGGGATATCTTTTTTAAAATAATAAGGTGGTTTGATGCTTGATAAATCTTTGATTTCTTTTAATTCATTTTCGATAATAGTATGATTTTTTTTGTACATTAAGTTTGGTATGTGCTCATATGATGTGTTTTTATAGAGTGCTTCTAAAAGTAAATGAAAAGATTGCTCTCCTTCATTACGTATGATGAATTGAGCAAGGTTTTCTGATAACAAATGTTCTGATTCATAGCTCACTTCTGGACCACCTAAAATGATGATGATGTCTTCATCTTTTAGTGTTTCTAAGATTGTTTTAACGATAGAGATATTCCATATATACGTGCTAATTCCAAGGATGGTTGGTTGGATTTCTTTTATCGTATTGATGATCTTATGGGCATCATCTTTGATGGTGAATTCCAAAAGGTCAACATTATAAGAAGTGTTGGCTTTTAAAAGTCTAATTGCGTTGTTTGTGTGAATATATTTTGCGTCAATTGACATCAGAATTGTTTTCATAAAAATCACCAATAACATTGTACCATAGTTGTTGAAAATTAGATAGATGTGGTACAATAAACACGGTGGTGATTTGATGGATCAATTTAAATTACACGCAGACTATACACCGATGGGTGATCAGGTCAAGGCGATTAATTATTTAACAAAAAATATCCGCGATGGAATAAAGGAACAAGTGTTGCTTGGTGCGACTGGGACGGGTAAAACATTTACGATGTCTAATGTGATTTCAGCGGTGAATAAACCGACTCTTATCCTTGTACACAATAAGACACTTGCGGGACAATTGTATAGTGAATTAAAAGAGTATTTTCCTGAGAATAGAGTAGAGTATTTTATTTCATATTATGATTACTATCAGCCAGAAGCATATGTACCCTCAAGAGATCTTTACATTGAAAAAGATGCGCAAACAAATGATGAAATTGATGAAATGCGACATAGCGCTACTGCTTCCTTGTTAGAACGTAAAGATGTTATTGTGGTGGCGAGTGTGAGTTGTATTTATGGTATAGGAGATCCAGAGGATTACAAAAATTCCATGCTAACCTTACGTGTAGGCGACGAAATTGGTCGTGACAATTTGATGCGTAGACTTGTAGATATGTTGTTTGAACGAAATGATTTTGATTTCAATAGAGGATCTTTTCGAGTCAAAGGTGATGTGATTGAAGTATTACCGACGTATTCTAAGACAATTGGGATTCGTGTTGAACTTTTTGATGATGAAATTGAACGTATTCGTGAGTTTGATGTTGTGACGGGTGAAATCATCAATGATTATTCTGTGATATCATTGTTTCCGGCAACACAGTTTGTCACAAACAAAGACAAACTCGATGAAGCAATTCATCGTATTGAACTAGAACTACAAGAACGAATTCGTTATTATAAAGAAAATGATAAATATTTAGAGGCAGAACGAATAGAACAACGTACAAATTATGATTTAGAGATGTTAAAAGAAATTGGTAGTTGTAGCGGAGTTGAGAATTATTCTCGTCATTTGTCACTGAGAGAAGCAGGAGAAACTCCATCTACTTTAATGGACTTTTTTGGTGATGATTATTTATTGATTGTTGATGAATCTCATGTTACATTGCCACAAGTACGTGGAATGTATAATGGTGATCGAGCAAGAAAAATGACACTTGTCGATTATGGTTTTCGTTTACCAAGTGCAATAGATAACCGTCCTTTAAATTTTGAAGAGTTTAATAAGAAAATCCATCAAGTTGTTTATTTAAGTGCGACACCTGGTGACTACGAATTAGAGAAAACACCTTATGTTGTTGAACAAATTATTCGTCCAACAGGGTTACTTGATCCGGTCATTGAAGTTCGCTCTAAAGATGGTCAAATTGATAATATTGTGAAAGAAATTCTTGAAAGAATCAAGGTCAATGAACGTACACTAATTACGACCTTGACCATTAAAATGAGTGAGGACTTAACAGCGTATTTAAAAGAGTTGGGGATTAAGGTTGCGTATTTGCACAGTGAAATCAAATCTTTAGAACGAATCGAGATCATTCGTGAGTTACGTTTGGGGACATATGATGTTGTCGTCGGAATTAACTTGTTAAGAGAAGGTCTTGATATTCCTGAAGTTGGATTGATTACTATATTAGACGCCGATAAACAGGGGTTCTTGAGAAGTGCAAGAAGTTTAATTCAAACAATTGGGCGAGCTGCACGTAATGAACACGGAAAAGTTATTATGTACGCAGATAAAATGACTGATGCGATGATTCAAGCAATTGATGAGACAAATCGTCGTCGTGAAATTCAAGAGACATTCAATGTAAAAAATAATATTACTCCTACAACGATTAAAAAGGCTATTCGTGAGTCGATTAGTGTGAAACTTGATGTGTTTGATGATGAACAAACGAAATCGTTATCTGAGTTAACAAAAGCAGAAAAACAAGAAGCGTTGTTTGACTTAGAAAAAGAAATGCGTTCAGCAGCTGGAAAGCTTGATTTTGAAAGAGCTGCAGAACTTCGAGATATTATTTTAGAAATTAAAGCTAGTATGTAAAACAGCACAATTTTTGTGCTGTTTTTTTAGACGCCAACAGTGTTATTTTTTATTTGATATGGTATAATATTGACAATCTTTAAGGAGTGATGCGATGAATAGTATAGGGTACATCATACTTAGTTTTATCGTTGCTGTTTCTTTGATTGATATTGGGATTGAGTATTTGCATATTAAAAGATATCGTGAACCAATCCCTGAAGAGATGAAAGATTTGTATGCGAAAGTGACTTATGGTCGATATATCAAAAAAGAAAAGAGAATATTTTTGTTTTCAATGATTAAGTCGGCAGGAAGAATTATTATATTTTTTGTATTTAGCGTTTTTGGGTTGTTTTTATCATTTTCGCAAAATATCAACCATCTAGTGAAATCACCTAGTGTAGAATACTTACTGTTTATTGGGGGTTTTTTTGGAATTATTTTTATGTTTGATATGCTTTTGGAATATATCGAAGAGTTTGTTTATAGATCGAAAAAGAAATCGAAAAAAAACATCACGACATTCTTTGTATTTCTCTTAAAAAGGTTTGGAATTGTCTTTGGATTAGGTGGAGTAGTCATTTTTTTGATGATTGTGTTATATGATGTTTTAGGTTTTATATTTTTCTTTATCTTACTAGTCTTTATTGAAAGTATTGTTGTGTTGTTTAGTTTGTTTTTTACGAAATTATTGGTTCTTTTTGTGTATAAGTTAAAACCTTTAGAAGAAGGAGAACTAAAAGAACAGATTCAAGTATTCTTACGCCAAGAAGGGTATCAAATAGAAGATGTTTATGTGTTAAACCAAGGAAATAAAGGATCTGACATGAATGCTTTTGTGAGTGGGTTTTCTTCTAGAAAACGAATAGTTTTGTTTGAGTCTTTAGTGAAAAAATTGACAAACGATGAGATTGTTGCGGTGATTGCCCATGAGTTAGGACATCAAAAATACGGACATATATTGTATAATATGGCGTTGTCATTTTTCTTAGTGAGTGGATTTGTGTTCGGCTTGGGATTATTGATGAGTGAATCTATTTTTTCGACAAGTTTTGGGTTTGACTCACAGCATATTGGATTTTCGATATTGCTTTACATTTATTTACTAGATGGATTTATGATGTTGGCGAGATTTGGATTGTCCTATAATTCTAGACGATTTGAGTATCAAGCAGATCATTATGCGGCTACAGTATGGTATAAAGAATCACTAAAAAATGCGTTGATTAAAATTACGAAAAGAAATATTGAACATTTAACGCCACATCCAATATATGCGATGATTTATTTTACCCATCCTAGTTTGGTTGAACGGCTAAAGAAATTAAATGAGGAGGAATATTATGAATAGAAAATTTATTAATTTCTTATTAAAATTTGGAGTGATTGTGGCTGCTTATGTTGTAGCAGCGCAATATATTGATGAACAGTTGATTTTGTTTGTGACAATTGGTATTTCATTAACGTATATTGTGTATCGCTATTTCTCGAAGAAAGATCCACTAGATGAATTGAAAAGGTATAGTAATGTACCAAATTATCTTCGTAAAACAGAAAGAGCTTTTTCACGAAATCAAACCAAACAATCTGTTTATATGGCGTATGGGAAAATCTATGAAGGAGAAATTGAAGAGAGTAAAGCATTTTTGAAGAATATTGATTTGCAAGTATTAAAAGAAAGCGCTGAGACTTATCATATTTATCTCCAAACGATTTTGAGACATGAATATAGTGAAAAAAACATAGATGAGATTGAAGAAATCTTTAAGATAGCATTGACTGAACAGGCAATTCATCCAAATACAGAAAAAATTGCTAAGTTGATGATTTTGATGATTAAAGAAAAACATCAAGAGGCATTGAAAGTGTTACTTGATATCATCCCGAAAGAGGATCGAAGACATGTAATCATGGAGTTAGAAGTTATGCTTGCGGAGGTATATATTTTCTTGGATCAAAAAGAAGACGCGAGAGCGGTGCTTAAGTTTGTTTCTTCAAGAAAATACCACACAGTGCATGTAGAAAGGGCAAAATCTATGCTTGTTGGCTTATCATAAGCAGTTTGCTTGTAATTGTTATAATTTCCCTTTGTTGGGCGCTTAATGATGAATTAGTTTCGTCTTTTAACAAAACTATGGTATAATGATAAAGATGTTAAATGAAAAACCAGAGGGTGAAAATATGGTAGAGAAGAATACAATCCATTATTGTGAATTTGTGGATATGACGCATGATGGTATGGGTGTGTGTAAGGTTGAAGGATTTCCGATTTTTGTGCCGAATGCATTAAAGGGTGAAACAGCGGAAATTAAGATTGTGAAAGTGAACAAAAGTTTCGCATTTGGTAAGTTGGTTAGTATTAAACACGAGTCGCCATTTCGCAAGATTCCTATTTGTGAACATTTTTATGAGTGCGGTGGATGCAATTTAATGCATATGAATTATCAGATGCAACTCGATTTTAAGAAATATCGTACAGAAGAAACTTTACGAAAATTAGGGAAAATTGAAACAAAAGTGAATGATGCGATTGGGATGCTTAATCCTTATTACTATCGAAATAAGGCTGTGATTCCTTTTGGAATGCAAAGAGGTAAAATGATCGCTGGTTTATATAAAAGTCGCAGTCACGACATTATAGATATGAAAAAATGCTATATTATGCCGAAGATTGTGAGTGATATCATTAAATTTCTTAAGAATTTATTTACGGAATTAAAAATCAATGCATATGACGAAGAAACTTTGAGTGGAATTATACGCCATGTAGTGGTTCGAAATTCATATAAATATGAAGAGATTTCAGTTACGATTGTAACGAATACGGATGAATTACCGTTTGCAGATTTGATTGTATCGAAAATGGTTGCGCGATACAAACAAATCAAAAGTATCGTACAAAATGTGAATAAAGATAAAACAAATGTTGTGATGGGAAAACATAGTAATTTGTTGTTTGGCGAGGATTTCATTTTAGATGAAATCAACGGCATTAAATTTAAGATTTCACATCGTTCTTTTTATCAAGTAAATCCGCAACAGACGGAGCATTTATATCAAAAGGCGCTTGATTATGCAGATTTAAGTGAAGATGATATTGTGATTGATGCTTATTCAGGTATTGGTACAATAGCATTATCCGCAGCGAAGTATGTCAAACGTGTCTATGGTGTTGAGGTCGTGAAACAAGCAGTTGAAGATGCAAGACAAAATGCCATCAACAATCATATTGATAATGCCAAATTTATTTTGGGAAAAGCAGAAGATGTGATTATTGATTTACAATCACATAAAATTGATGTTATGTTTGTAGATCCACCAAGAAAAGGTTTGGATAAGGTCTTTTTGGAGACTGTTGCGAAGATGACGATACCGAAAATAGTATATATTTCATGCAATGTGTCTACACTTGCTAGGGATTTGAATTATTTACAATGTCATGGGTATAAAGTTGTTGAGACAACGCCATTTGATATGTTCCCTCAAACAAGTCATATTGAAAGTGTTACTTTGCTTGTAAAAGAATAAATAGTTTGAACAATATATAACGTAGAATGAAAAAACTCAATTCACTTATAATTGAGTTTTCTTTATTTAAGTTTATTTTGCTGAGGTGATGTAGTGAAACGGAAAATTTGTATAACAAATCTTTTGCTGTTACTTATTTGGTTTTTTCTAGATATGACTGGATTATCTATTCAAGGGAATGTTCTTGTGAGTAGGGCATTGAAAGAAGATGGGCTATTTTTTGGAATTTATGCTATCTTGTTTATTGCATTTATATTGAAATCAAAGATTGCGCATTACTTTTTAACAGTTTGGTTGTTTTTATGGTTTGTGACACAATTTTTCTCTCATTGGTATTATACTTTGACGAATTCTTCAGCGCAGAAAATAGCGTATTTTTATGATACGATAAAATTGATCGATTCATCTAGTATATATATTCCTGATTTGTATCATATCATACTTCATCTATTCATTCTTAGTTCGTTCATTTGTATGATTGTTTTATCTAGAGGATTAAATAAATCATCAACATAACATGGTATTGATGAACCAATTGAATGATAAGATTACGATCAATAATATTTATTGAAAGGGTGAAATTATGTGGATTGATTTAACAAAAACAATTGAGGAAGGTATGGCTTCTTATGGAGATGATCCTTCAACAAGAATCAAACAAATAAAAACCGTAATAGAAGATGGATATTCGCTATATCAACTTACGATGGGAATGCATACAGGAACACATCTAGATGGGCCCAGACATATGTTAAATCAAAGGGGCAATGATTGATGAAATACCGATTGAAAGATTGATTGGACAAGCAAAGTTGATTGATGCGCGTAACGTTCATTTATTGACGGATAAACATAAAGATGCTCATCTAGTAGAAAACGATGATATTGTGCTTGTTTATGGAGGAGTTTCAGATACATTGATTGATGAGTCTTTCGCTAGATTATTGTTGCGAAAACATGTGAAGGTTTTGGGAATTGATTTTGCTTCACCTGATGAGTATCCTTTTCACATTCACAAATTGTTGTTGGCAGATGATATATTGATATTAGAACATTTAACAAATCTTGACGCTTTGATAAATCAGGATTTTATTGAGGTTGTGATAGCGCCTATAAAGATTCATACAGATGGTGCGATTGCGCGAGTATTCGCTAAGATATAAATAGCCAAAGTCGTTTGACTTTGGCTTTACATTTTTGCATAAATAATCCATATATATCAAGATAATTTGTTTGTTTGATATGTTCAATGTGATATTAAAATAGAATTTTCTTTTTGATATTCGTTTGACTATAAGCGTTATTCTAAGGTAAAATGAAGTATAAGAGAAAAGAAGAGATGTGAATATATGAAAAACCCTTTTATGAAAGATGGGTATATGTTGCCGGTGGCGTCTATTAATAGTGTTTATATAGACGATACACTAGTAGGTGACTTGTTTCGATTGGAATTGATCATAGATGATTGTATCAAACATAAAGAGGCATTAAAAATAGAAAATACATCGAGTCATAAAGAGATTTTTGAAGGATTTCAGTCTGCACTTTTAAATCAAGATGATCAAGTGAGAAGTGTAGCTTTACATCTTGCGCATAAATATGGAAAAAGATTGGCCCAGTTGATTAAGACGTTGAAGAAACCCTCGAAGAAGTCAAAAGAGAATCGTATTAATTGGACAGAAGAACATTGGATGTATTGGAAAACAGTAAAGAAAATTATTTTTGTAGGTGGTGTATCAATGCCTGCATTGACAAAAATATTTTTACAAGATATTAAAGACACAATCAAAAAGGAAAAAATTGAGTTAGAAATATCATTTATTGAAGGTAGTGTGAATTTGGGTACAGAGGCTTTGGGAAAAAAAGTAGACGATGGTGATGCATTGCTTTTTGATTTTGGACAAACAAACATTAAAAGAAGACATCATGCAAAAGATGAGGATGATATTGAACTCGATATGATTTTACCTTGTGTACCATCAAAGTATTTGTTTTACAAGTCACAAAATGATGAAACGTTGATGAAAACGGCTCGTAAACTTGATCAATATATTCAAGATGTGATTATTAAGACGATCGATTTGACGCTGTTTGATGGGTCTAAAGTATTGATTGCGTTGGCAAACTATATTTATAAAGGACAAATTTATCCTAACCGTGGTGGTTATGCGAAGTTGGGGCTTTTGTTTGATCAGTATGAAGATTATTTATCAGATGCATTAACGAAAAAGGTTGGACGTGTTATTGACGTAAAACTTTATCATGATACAACCGCTGTTTCGTACTTTTTTGAAGAAGAAAAAAAAGCAGCTATTATATCGATTGGTACTGCGTTTGGCGTTGCATTTGTGGATGGTGAAGAATATGCTTAGAAGACAAAAAAGGATGTATTTAGAGAGTATTTATCCATATGATGAGAGTCAGGATACCTATTACATTGAGTTGTCATTAAATGATTATGATGAACTCTTTAATGGTTGGGATGCCTCTCCTTTAAAAAGGAGGGACTTAGAGCCAGAATTGCTTGATTATTTAGAAGAAGCATGTTACGATATTCCAAGTCGTTCGAAGATTGAAATACATTGTGTGATGATCGATATAAAAAGGAATCAACAAAAGGAAGCGAAGTCCTTAGATAGCTTTAAACATAATTTTTTGATGACTGAGCATTTTATTAATAAGCAGATTAATCGTAACGTTCGTAAGATCATGATTTATGTTATGTTGAGTGGGTTCTTTTTGACATTCGCTTATATGATGCCTAAGATTCATGATTTGGATATCTTATTTTCAATTTTGGTCGAAGGATTGTTTATCGGTGGATGGGTGATGCTTTGGGAAGTATTTACGTTGTTTTTCTTTGATGGGTATGAACTTCGTGTTCGTAAAAAACAAGTGAAGCGTTTAAAAGCTTCTACCATCAAATTTATATATAAAAAGTTGTAGAAAGAATGAAAGGTGTGTTAAAAATGGAAACACAATTAAAACTGAATCAAGAGATTTTATTAACAATCAAACGTATGGGTATCAATGGTGAAGGTATTGGGTTTTATAAACGCCAGGCTGTATTTGTTGATGGAGCATTTCCTCCAGAAGTAGTGATTGTAAGAATTACTGAGTTAAATAGAGGTCATGCGATTGGTGAGTTAATGCATATTCGAACAAAAGCATTTTACCGTCGTAAACCTTTTTGTAAGCATTTTGGAGTATGTGGTGGATGTCAGATTCAACATATTGCTTATGATGAACAATTGAGATTAAAAGAAGAGATGTTGAAACAATCATTTGAACGTTACACCAGTATTGATTTGGAACAAGTGAAGTTTCGTCCATTTAATCCATTTGTGAATCCAAGAAGTTATCGATTCAAATCACAAATGCCAGTACAAAACACAAAATCTGGATTGGTGACTGGTCTGTATAAAAAAGGAACCAATGATCTTGTTGAGGTGTTAGATTGCCCAGTCCAAGATGATGATATTAATCGTGTTAATCAACGTATTTTAGAACTTTGTGATGAGTTTGAAATATATGCTTTTGAACCAAAAGATATGCAGGGATTATTGCGTCATATCGTTACTAGAAAAAGTGAAGCTACAGGTGAAATTCAAGTTACCTTAGTCGTTACAATATATAATCATGCATTGAAAGATTTGGCGAAAAAGGCGATGGATATACCAAGTGTAGTGAGTGTTGGTATTTCTAAAAATCATGATGTCAAAAATCATGAGGTTTTTGGTGAAAGTTATGAAATCTTAGAAGGTAAACCATTTATTACGGAAAAAATGGGGCATCTTCGATATGAATTGAATCCTAAAGCGTTTTACCAATTGAATCCAAAAGAAGCACAAATTATGTATGGGTATATTTCGGAGTTGTTTGATCCTAGTGAGGAATCATTGCTTGATTTGTATACTGGTAGTGGTGTAATGGCGCTCTTTTACGCGCAACAGTTTAAAAAAGTAGTGGGTATTGATTCAAATAGATCATCCATAGTATCAGCCAAACAAAATAAAAAAATCAATGAGATCAAACATGTTGATTTTATTGAAGGAGATGCTTACACAGAACTTCAAAAACTCTTTGATCAAAATGAAACATTTGATGTAGCGGTATTTGATCCTCCAAGATCAGGACTTGATCAAAAATTGATGGATCTATTGTTGCGCCATCCAATGAAAAAGTTGATTTATGTTTCTTGTAATCCATCAACATTGGCGAAAAATATTAAAGTACTTAGTCGAAAATATAAGGTAGTAAGTGTGACCCCTTTTGATATGTTTCCACAAACATCACATATAGAAAGTGTTACATTATTGGTTAGAAAATAATGCTTTCTTTGGCCCCAATTACATGGGATAACTTTTGGAAAGTGATTGATTTAAAAGTAGCGCCACAACAAACTAGTTACATACCTGAAGTGGCTGTTTATATGGCACAATCTTATGTCAATCTTTCACTTGATTATAGTGATCAATGTTTGGCGATTTATGATGAAGATTTATTGATTGGTTTTACAAAAATTGTGTTTGTACCTAAGGGTGAGAAAGTGTATCATATGGATGTTGATTCTTATATGATAGACGCTTTTTTGATTGACGATTTATATCAACATAAAGGGTATGGTGTGAATGCATTTGCTTTGATTTTGGAGAATATCCAAAATAGAGATGAAAAGAATGTACAGATTAGTCTTACTTGTTATGAGAAAAATGTTGTTGCGAAGAAGATATTTACTTCATTTGGGTTTGAAAAGGTCGGTTTGAAAGATCAAAAAAACGATCTATTTATCTATTTGAGAGAAAATTAATGATATGATTTGGCTTAGAGATAATCTAAGCCTTTTTTGTTTTAAGGTATAAAATATTCATTTCATGTTAAAATATATAATAAAGAGGAGTGATTCTAATGGGATTAAAAGATTATACTGGTATAGTGAAGAAACACCAAGTATCTTTTCTTGAAGCGAAAGAAGTGCATGAAGGGTATTTCCAAATTCTATTGGCGAAAGATGATGTAAAATGGAAAGCTGGTGAACACGGAATATTTAGTATTGACAATCATAAGATTGAGGGAAAAGGATGGCGTGCTTTTAGTTTTGCTTCTATTGAAGAAGAAGATGTAATTTTACTTGGAACAAGATCTATTGGTGAAATGAGTGAGTTTAAAAAGACATTGTTTTCTTTAGAAAAAGGTGAAAAAGTAAATATTCGTGGACCCTTTGGTGCATTTACTTTAAAAGATGAAACAACCCCGATTGTTTTTATTGCATTAGGTATTGGAATCACACCGGTTCGTTCATTAATAAAGGAAATAGATGATAAAGATTACCAACAAGATATCCATGTGGTGTATTCGAGTGAAGGTTTCTTTATGTTTAAAGAAGAGTTAGAAGAGATTATTGGGCGAAAAAGCAATCAATCAATTGTGTACCCTACTTCAGTGGAAGAAACGAAAGAAGCAATTAAGACTGCTAGTAAAAGGTATCAAAATACAGCGTATTATTATATTTCTGGACCTCCTAAAGTCATCAAAGAGGTGAAAAACAGTTTGCTTGCTGAGGGAATAGAGAAAAAACGTATGATGAATGATCCATTTATGGGATATTGATGTGAAAACAAAACATGTAGTTGTAAAGGAATATGATTCTGCTTGGAAAAGTGCATTTTTAGAAATACAAGCGTATTTGTATCAAGAAGTACCAAGTAAGTTTTTGATTGAACATGTTGGTAGTACGTCAATTGAAGGCTTAAGTGCAAAACCGATTATTGATATTGTATATGAGGATGACTCAGATAAAGAATTCTTGATTCATAAGTTGAGTAAACTTGGCTATATTCATGAGGGTGATCTTGGTATTGTTGAGCGGGAAGCTTTTACGTATGATGATTTACCATTTATGAAGCACCATCTTTATGTAATCAAAGGAGATTCAATAGTGTATCAAGATCATATATATTTAAAAAAGTATTTGAGTGTTCATGAGAAAGAAAAGAAACAATATGGTGATTTGAAATTGTTATTGGCGAAACGATTTCCAAATGATATTGATCGATACTATGAAGGAAAATCACCTTTTATCCAGGATATTCTTAAGAAAGCATCATTATGGATGATGGAAAATACATCATAATTTGTTATAATGGAAGTAACTTTCTTAGAAAGAAGGTATTTTTATGAGTGAACATCATTCACATGAAGGTATAAAAGCAGCGTTTTTTATTAATTTGTTGTTTACTTTTATTGAAATCATTGGTGGAGTATTAACAAACAGTGTCGCGATATTGAGTGATGCAGTACATGATTTAGGGGATACGCTTTCTTTAGGTGTTTCTTGGGGGTTGGAAAAAGTATCAAAAAGAAAACCTGACGAAAAATACACATTCGGATATGACCGTTTTTCATTATTGGGTGGAATTGTGAGTAGTTTGGTTTTGTTTGGTGGAACTATTTTTATATTAACGCAGACAATCCCAAGGTTATTAAATCCTGAAAGTGTTGATCCTTTAGGTATGCTTGGCTTTTCAGTATTGGGAGTATTGTTTAATGTATTTGCTTATTATAAAGTACATGCAGGGAAGTCTTTAAATGAAAAAGCTGTGTCTCTTCATTTGCTTGAGGATGTTTTTGGATGGGGCGCAATTATGATTGGAAGTATTTTAATATTGGCTTTTGATTGGGTTTTTATAGATCCTTTATTAAGTATCATTATTGCGATTTACATCTTTATTCATGTTTTACGTAATTTAAAAGAAATATTGGATGTATTATTACAAAAAGTACCCTCTACAATTGATCTTCTAATGATTGAAGAAAATATTGGTAATATTGATGGTATTAAAAAAGTGTATCATACACATGTGTGGTCTTTAGAAGGGTCTAAGATTATGCTTAGTACGCATATCGTTGTTCCGATGACGATGACACCAGGACAATTAATCATTATCAAAGATAACATCAGAGAATACTTAAATAAAGAAGGGATTTCACATGTTACGATAGAATGTGAATTTGATAGGTGATTTTATGATAAGAAAATTAACGAGTGAAGATAAGAAGATGTTGATGGATTTTTTAAATAAAGAACCAGAATATAACTTGTATATTATTGGGGATGTAAATAATTTTGGCTTTGATGGAGTTTATTCATCTGTTTATGGAGAGTTTAGAGATAGCGAGTTGTATAGTGTGGTAAGCCAAAATTACTTACATCTTGTATATTATGCTAGTGACACTGATTTTAATGAAGATTGGTTAGAGATACTTAATCGATTTGAATTTTACTTTTTAAGTGGAAAAGCCGAACTAATTCGCCCAATTCAAAGATACTTTCCTGATATGTGGGATGATAAACTTGATTTTGCAAAATCAACTACGTTCACTGAAGAAGATGGTGTGTCCTATGAGTTTGTGAGAATTATGAAAACTAGGGAAGAAGCGCTTATGATTTACGATATGCTTTCACAAATTGAGGAACTTGATACAGTTGGAATGAAGACAAGAGAAGAGTTTGCTGATTACTTGTTGCGTCATTCTGGAGAGAATGGGACTACTGCTTACATCATGGAAGATGACCAGATTGTGGCTAGTGCAAGTGCTGTATTTGAGTCTGATTTATCAGCAATGATTGTTGGAGTCGGTACAGATAAAAATTATCGAGGACGCGGATATGGAAAAAAGGTTATGCATTATTTGATGAACTTGTACGTGAATGAAAAGAAAAAAACGCTTTGTCTTTATTATGATGATGATCGAGCGAAAGCGTTGTATGATAAATTAGGTTTCGTTGATGTTGGAGACTGGATTATGTTGATTAAGGAGGATAAAGAGAATGACTGAGTATTTATTTCCCTTTGCCTTGACTGTTTTTGCAGGGCTTTCAACAGGAATTGGTGGATTATTAGCATTCCATAAAAAAGCTTCAAATGCAAAGTTTTTATCTTATGCACTTGGGTTTAGTGCTGGGGTTATGCTTTATGTGTCTTTTATTGAGATATTCCCAAAGAGTTTGGCTTCTTTATCAGAGATATATGGTGATACTCAAGCATATATTTTAACGACAATTGCTTTTTTTGTTGGGATATTCTTGATTGCGGTTATTGATAAATTGGTACCAGAGGGAACCAACCCTCATGAGTTTCATGATATTGAAGAAACAGAGGAAGAAAAAAAGGCTGCGAATTTGCTTCGTATGGGGTTATTTTCTGCATTAGCAATCGCTATTCATAACTTTCCAGAAGGACTTGCTACATTTATAGGTGCGCTTGAAGATCCTGCACTTGGGATAGGTATCGCGGTTGCGATTGCTATCCATAATATACCTGAAGGTATTTCAGTAGCTATTCCTATATATCATGCAACTGGAAGTAAAAAGAAAGCATTTTTCTACTCATTTTTATCTGGTCTAGCTGAACCAGTGGGTGCAATTGTAGGGTATGTGTTACTTATTAATATTTTTGATGAATCTTTATTTGGTTTTGTTTTTGCATTAGTGGCTGGAATAATGGTTTATATTTCACTCGATGAATTATTACCAACGGCGGAGAAATATGGAGAACACCATATCGCTATTTATGGACTAATAAGTGGGATGATAGTCATGGCGATTAGTTTAACGTTGTTTATCTAATGAAGATAACATATAGACTAGCTACCGTAAAAGATACTAAGCAACTTGCAAGTTGGTGGCGTGATGGAGAAGTAATGGCGCACGCAGGCTTCCCACTAGGATTAACAATTGATGAAACAAAGTTACAAGATAGGCTGTTAAATCAAAAAGAGTCTAATCACCAAGTATTTATTATTGAATATGATGCTCAATCAATTGGTGAACTAGGTGTTAAAATAGAAGGTAATGAAGCTGAAATAGGCATAAAAATATGTGAAGTCTCTTACCAAAATAAAGGATTGGGAACCACAATTTTAAGCAAATTAATTGCGGATTTGTTTCTAACGCGTAATATAACACGCATTAAACTCGATACAATGCTCGAGAATACCCGAGCACAAAAAGTCTATGAACGGCTAGGGTTTATCAAAGTTGGAGTAGATTATGATGTATTTATTGATCAATTAGGCAATAAAAGAAGTGCCATATTGTATCAACTTTCAAAGGAAGATTATCTGAAAAGATAGTCTTCTTTTTTTGACTCATTGACAAAAGTAATGTATAATGAGTTATAAATCAGTGAGTAGGTGGTCATATGAAAGATAGGACGAAACAAAAGGAAAAAACTCATCAAAAATTATTGAGTATAACAAAAGAAATATACCTTGACCAAGGATATATAAATACATCTACTAAGGTCATATCAAAAAAAGCGAATGTTAGTCAAGGAACAATCTTTTTACATTTTGAAACGAAGCAAAAACTTTTAGCGACGATAATTGTTGATGAGTTGGACCGTTTATTTTACAAACTTCAAGAGACATCACCTTCTATTGATGAATTATTTTTGTCGATTGTTGATAATGAAAGATTACTTTCACGTGTGATGAAAGATTATCCTTGTATGCCTGAGCGTTTTCAGACTTCTTTTGATCAAGTACGGATGGGTTACAAAGATCAACTATTTGATTTATTAAAACCAAAAAGTAAATTGAGTATATTAGATTTATTTGCTTTAATTGAAATGGTTTTGGCACTGATTTTCGAAGATTTGTTTTATGCAAAAACAGATATCATGGTGAATAAAATAAAAAAATATCAAAAGATAATCAAAAAATATTCATGAAAAAAGAGCGCAAATTTGCGCTCTTATAATGTCGATTTTCTTTCTATTAGACTTACAGGTAAAACTTTATGTAAGTCAGCAATTTCTTTTTTCTCAATCAATTCAATCAGTGTGTTGATTGCGTGAATTGCGATATCATTGATTGGTTGGGCGATTGTGGTTAGTGGTGGGATGAGGATTGCTGATAATTCTATATTGTCGAATCCGATGATTTGCACATCTTCTGGTACTCGATATCCTTTTCGCTGTAAGACACTCATCGTATACATCGCGATGATATCACTACTACAGAATATGGCGTCAACATCTGGGTGTTCATCAATATAGTGTTCGATTAAATGAAGCTCAGGTGATTTAAAGTTTAAATCACAAGAGTATACAGGAATATCTTTTTTGTCCATTTCCTCGTAGAAACCTTTTGCACGATCAAGGACAGTAATTAAAACATCTGGTCCTCTAAAATGTATCACTTTTTTTGCACCAGTTTTAATGAGTTTTTTGGCAGCAAGACGGCCACCTTCAATATTGTCACTTGAAATAGAAGGGACATTCTCATCGATGATGTGATCAATCGTAATAATCGGTATATTTCCTTTTAAGTAGGCTTTTGTACTTTTCGTATTGGCGGCGATAATAAGACCGTCAATGTTGTATTGGTTAAATACATTGATGTATTTTTTTTCTAATTCAACATCGTCTTTTGAATTGAAAATCATTAACTTGTATCCTTTGTGAGCGATAGCGTCTTCTAGTGATTCTATTAATTCCGCGTAAAAGAAGGTTGCTATATGTGGTACTACTAAACCGAATATGTTGGATTTCTTTTTGAAAAGAGAACGAGCAAGCTCGTTTGGAACATATCCTAGTTCCTCAATCACTTTGAGGACCATTTTTCTCGTTTCTTGATTCACATATCCTGTATTGTTGATGACTCTAGATACGGTCGCAACACTTACATTCGCTTTTTTGGCAACATCTTTGATTGTTGGCATAAAAATCACATCCTATTTATCTAGATTATACTGTATCTTATCCCTTTTGTAAATGAAATTAACGTGATATAATGGTTTTGATTGGAGATGATTAGATGAGTAAATTAACAAAAATTAGACTCAGAAATACTTTTATTTATCAAATATTTGTACGTAATTATTCAAAAGAAGGAACATTCAAGAAAGTAGAGGAAGATTTGGATCGTATTAAAGATCTTGGTGTTGATTATGTCTACTTACTACCTATCCACGAGATTGGTGAAGAACAACGTAAAGGGAAATTAGGAAGTCCTTATGCAATTAAGGATTATTATAGCATTAATCATGAGTATGGTACGTTAGAAGATTTTGAAGATTTGGTTGCCGCTGTTCACAGTCGTGGAATGAAAGTGATGATGGATATCGTCTTTAACCATACATCACCAGATTCTAAATTGATTCATGAACATCCAGAGTATTTTTATCGAAACAGTGATGGAGAGTTTGCCAATCGCGTAGGTGATTGGTGGGATATTACTGATTTTGATTATACAAAGGATAAAGGATTGTGGCGTTATTTAATTGACAATCTACTATATTGGACAAAAAAAGGTGTTGATGGATTTCGATGGGATGTTGCGAGCTTTTTACCGCTAGAGTTTTTAGAACAAGCACATGAAGAAGTCTTAGAAATCAATCCTGATAGTTTGTTTTTAAGTGAATCTGTTCACGGTCATTTCTTGCGTTTTATCCGCAATGAAGGCTTTGAATGCTTGAGTGAGTCTGAAATTTTCCAAGTATTTGATATGGCTTATGATTATGATGTACATGATTATTTTCTTGATTATACATATGGAAAAATTTCTTTAAACGAATATCTAAAAGAGATTATTCGTCAAGATGAAGTTTATCCAAAAAACTATATTAAGATGAAAAATCTAGAAAATCATGATAATTTGCGTTTGGCTGGGCTTGTAGATGGCGATCCTGTGAAGATTGATGCTTGGACTAGTTTCTTATTCTTTACAAAAGGAGCAACAATGATTTACGCTGGACAAGAAAAAAGTGCAAAACATACACCTACTCTATTTGATAAAGATACGGTCGATTGGTCTGGTCGTGATTTATCTACATTGATTAGTAATTTGAGTGATTTGTCACATAGAGAGATTTTTGCGAAGGGTATCTATGATGTGCATTTACTAGACCAAGATGTGATTTGTGCAGGGTATAAGTATGAGGGTAAAGAGTTATATGGTGTATTTAATGTTGGTGCTATTGATGAAGACATTAAACTTCCTATAGAAGATGGAATTTACACGAATTTATTGACTGCGAAAAAGGTGGATATAAAAGATGGGGTACTGAAAAATATCAAAGAACCGCTCGTCTTTTACGTGAGATAATGAAAAAGTTATTGGTAATCCTAATGCTTCTCTTGCTTGCTGCTTGTGAGCCAGAAGAAACATTTGAATATGAATATAGTGATCTAGATAGTGAACAAGTAACTTCTTATATGGAAGGCGAAACAATGGATGGGAAGTATATCCTCTACTATTATAGTGAAACATGCCCAGGTTGTAATGATGTGAAACAAGATATTATTCCGTTTTTTATGGAATTTTCACTGCTAGATGTATACTTACTCAATACTGCTGAAATGTTTGATATATCGCTTTTTACTGAGTTTGTAGGAACGCCTTCACTCTTTATTATAGATGGGTCAAAAAATCTGTATGAGACATATATAGGGGTACAGAGGGTGAGAATCTTTATGGAAACCTATGAGGATATTAATTTAACGTTAAATATGTTTGATCAGCACAAGGTGAATACATTTGAAGCGTATGAACAAAAAGAATCGACGATGTATACGTTACTTTATTCTGAGGACATAGAGATGAGCCAATTGTTGTTAAAAGAATTGTTTAGATTATCTTCAGTGTCTTTAACGTTGATTAATGTTGATGAAGCAGAAACTGATTTGATTGCGCTGTTTGATTATGATACAGTACCTACACTCGTTGTGAATGATGAAACAAATGAATATATTCAAGGGGAACAATACATCATAAATTACTTAGAAGATTAACAAATGACTCCACGAGGAGTCTTTTGTCTAAAAAGATAGAGGTGCAATATGAAAGTAACAGTAATCGGTGCTGGACTCGCTGGTAGTGAAGCAAGTTATCAATTAGCGAAGCGTGGCATTGAAGTAGATTTATATGAAATGAAAAAAGTGAAAAAGAGCCCTGCGCACAAGGTTGATACTTTCGCTGAACTTGTTTGTAGTAATTCATTACGTTCAAATCAACTGGAAAATGCGGTTGGTTTGTTAAAAGAAGAAATGCGTTTGATGGATTCATTAATCATTAGAAGTGCAGAAAAACATCAAGTGCCAGCTGGAGGAGCTCTTGCGGTGGACCGTGATTTGTTTAGTGAAGAGGTTACAAAAGAATTGATGAAAAATCCTTTGATTCATGTCATTCATGAAGAATTGACTAGTATACCAAAAGGTCCAGTGATTGTAGCGACAGGTCCACTTACAAGTGATGCGTTGTATCAACATATTAAAGATACACTAGGTGAAGATTATTTGTATTTCTATGATGCCGCAGCGCCAATTGTTGAGTTGGATTCCATTAATATGGATATCTGTTATAAAAAAAGTAGATATGATAAAGGCGAAGCTGATTATATTAATTGTCCGATGACGGAAAGTGAGTTTGATCATTGGTATAATGAATTGATTCATGCGAAAGAAGTCGAAGTGCGTGATTTTGAAATGAAGGTTTTTGAAGGTTGTATGCCTTTTGAAGAAATTGCCAAGCGTGGAAAACAAACATTGTTGTTTGGACCAATGAAGCCAGTTGGTTTAGCGCGTGATGGAGAAAAAAGACCACATGCTGTTGTACAACTAAGACAAGACAACAAACAAGGTACACTTTACAACATCGTTGGATTTCAAACACATTTAACATTTGGGGAACAAAAACGCATTGTCAGATTGGTTCCAGGTCTTGAAAAGGCGAATATTGTTCGTTATGGTGTAATGCATCGAAATACGTACATCAATTCACCAAAATTATTGACAGCGAATTATCAGTTAAAAACAAACAAAGATATCTTTTTTGCAGGTCAAATCACCGGTGTTGAAGGATATGTAGAAAGTGCAGCAAGTGGATTGCTTGCGGCATTATCAATGGTTCATCATTTACGAGATGAAGAAATTCTTCCACCGCCTGTGACAACCATCATTGGATCTCAATCTGATTATATATCAAGTGCATTAACAGAAAATTTCCAACCTATGAATGCGAATTTTGGGTTGGTCGCACCACTAGAATTTAAACATGGAAAAAAAGAACGTAAACGATTATATAAAGAACGTGCATTAGAAGATTTAAAACGTTATTTAGACGAAATCGGTGAGGCGTATGAACAATGATGAAGTAATTCAACTCTTTGAGATTTATTTAGCAAGTGTGAGAAGATACAGTAAAAATACAGTGAGTTCTTATTTGGAAGACGTGAAAACATTGACAAACTTTTTAAAAAGAGAAGAGTTTGGAAATTTGCTAGATGTTTCTCCAAGAACTGCGCGTTTTTTCGTTGCGACTTTACATGAAGAATATTCACGTGCGAGTATCGCTCGTAAAGTATCTACATTACGCAGTTTCTATCATTTCCTTGTAAAAGAAGATATTCTAAAAGAACATCCTTTCTTAGAAGTTGAGTTACCAAAAAAAGAAAAAAGATTGCCAAAATTTATTTATCCTGAGGAAATGGAAGCATTGATTGATTCTATTAACAGAACAACTCCATTAGGAGAGCGAAATTATACGATTGTCGAGATGCTTTATGGAACAGGGTTACGAGCAAGTGAATTGGTTGGTGTAAATGTATCGGATTTAGATTTTTATGAAGATTTTGTCTTGGTCCATGGAAAAGGGAGTAAAGATCGATACGTCCCGATTCACCATCGACTAAAAAAAGTGTTACAAAACTATATATTAACTGCGAGAGATGCATTAAAGAAAGAAGACCAAAAAGCCCTCTTTTTAAATCACCATGGAGAACGTTTAACAGATAGAGGTTTACGTTATGTTATCCATGATTTGATTGAAAAGTCATCGACAATGTTGTCGATGAGTCCACATACATTTAGGCATACCTTTGCAACACACCTGTTGGATAATGGGGCAGATTTAAGAAGTGTGCAAGAATTGCTTGGGCATTCAAGTATCTCGAGTACACAAATATATACCGGTGTTTCAAAAGAAACTTTGCAACAAAAATATATGGCTGCTCATCCTAGAGCGAAAAGAAAAAAAGATGAATAAAAAAGTGTTTTCCAATTTGGAAAACACTTTTTTTATTTAATATCAACAATAAATGATATAATAAAAAACATTTTAATTAAAGGATAAACACACGATTATTAGTACACGATTAAAAAAAGTGCATTCTATTTGTTTTGTACTTCAAAGTAAAGTAAAATGGCATTATATTAATTAATCGTTCCCTAACGAAATGAAAGGAGGCTACCATAAATATCATATCGGTAAACAATTTATGAAAAGAAGAGTATTTTTGTTTTTAGCAATTTTTGGACTTGTTTTTACCTCAACGTTTCAGAATGCTCCCACTTCAAATCTTGATTAAGTGGGGGAGTGTTCACAAGGGACTACTGTCGATTTCACTGTCATGGATGGAAAAGCGTACATTGATGGCGCAGAAATCATCATTACAGATATCTTGACCACAAATGGTGTCATACATGTTATAGATGCGGTTATTCTATACGAATAATAGATTCACTTTATATATGCTAAGATTGTTTAGCAGTATATAAATACCTTGCATTTTGCCTCTTAATTATGTACGATATTACTAGATGTAGAAAGAGGTGATTCAATGGATCAGTCCATTTTAGAATTAGATAAGCAACTGTGTTTTAGATTATATTCTGTATCAAGAAAAATGACCAAAGCCTATCAACCATTTTTAGAGAAATACCAATTGACATATCCTCAGTATATTGTCATGCTGGGTGTGTTTGAAGATGGTAGTATTGATTTTAAGAAATTAAGTAAAAAAATCAATTTAAAAACTGGAACGTTAACCCCAATTGTTCAAAAATTAGAATCTCTAGGTTATATAAAACGACAAAAAAATGTGGATGATTTCCGTAAAATGAATGTTGTATTAACGGAAAAAGGAAAAGAACTTAACATGAATATTGTTGATGTGCCTATTGGGTTAGCACAAAAGTTACAGTTATCAATTAATATGTATGAAACTTTGGTCAAAGAATTAGACGATTTAGATGATATATTGACGGATATATTAGAGTCGAAAAAATAATACCTCCCTATTATTGATAAAAAGACGATAAAGAAATTGATTAAGCACACAAATGTGTGCTTTTTCTATGATTCAATATATTATTGATTATAAATTGATATTCATAAGAGATACGTTTATAATTATTATTGAATAGATACATATAGTAGAAAAATAAGGATTATTATCCTAGAAGATCGGAAGAGCGTC
>ENA-OSAI01000192-OSAI01000192.1-marine-sediment-metagenome-genome-assembly--contig:-NODE-192-length-35998-cov-14.118994_pt1 | contig 35998 bp, 37 predicted proteins | sample MGYA00237871_ERZ529316 | MGnify/ENA primary metagenome ERZ529316 (study PRJEB26369, sample SAMN03142814) | marine sediment metagenome | biome: marine; feature: borehole; material: sediment...
CCCACTTAATCAGGATTTGAAGTGGGAGCATTCTAAAACGTTAAGGTAAAGAAAAATGAGAGTGATGGTATGAACAAAGAAAACAGTGATATGTTAGAATTTATGAACGTTCGAAAATTATTAATTAAATTAGCGATACCGGCAACGGCCGCAATGATTGTCAATGCACTTTATAATTTGGTTGATACTTTTTTTGTCGCGCAAGGATCAGGAACTGATTCTATAGGTGCCCTTTCAATCGCTTACCCGGTACAATTGATTGTACTTGGAATTGGATTAATGATTGGTGTAGGTAGTTCGAGCGTCTTTTCACGTGCCTTTGGACGGAAAGATGAAGATTCAATGAAACGCTCTGTGAACACTGCGATTATGTTGAATTTGGTGTTGACGTTTACAGTCAGTGGTTTATCTTATATATTCTTAGATGAGTTATTAATCTTTTTTGGCGCTACTGATGGAAATATTGGATTCGCAAGAGACTATATGTCGGTGATTTTGATTGCGCTGATTCCTTACTCTTTATCGATTATGTTTAATAATTTAACTAGAGCAGAAGGTCGTCCTAAAATAGCGATGTGGTCGCTCATTATAGGTGCTGGACTGAATATTGTTTTAGATCCAATATTTATTTTCGATTTCGGGTTTGGACTTGGTGTTCGTGGTGCGGCAATCGCAACGGGTATTGGGAAGACAGCTTCATTTATCTATGTATTTAGGAAAGCGATGCAAAAAGAATCTTCTTTAATGATAGATTTAAAGCATTTATATCGAATAGATTTGTCAATGATTAAAGAAATTGTCGCAGTTGGTTTACCTTCTTTTACAAGAATTGCGATGGGTGGTGTTTTAATCATTGTTGTGAATAACTTAATCAAACAATATGCCGGAACGGAAGCGACGACATATCAATCAATTTATGGAGTGATCAATCGATTGATTCGGTTTAGTTTGATGCCTGGATTTGGATTGGTTCAGGGAATGATCCCTATTGTTGGGTTTAATTTTGGTGCGAAGTTATACCGCCGATTACATGAAGTCATTGCTTATGCATCGAAATTATTGCTTGGCTATTTTACATTTATGTTTGTCGCTGTGTTACTGTTCGCAGAATATTTATTCATGATATTCACACCTGAAAACAACGCTACATTTATTGCCGAAGGTGCATATGCTTTTCGAATTGTAGCCTTAGGATTTAGTTTTATTACGTACCAAGTGATTTTATCTAGTGGTTATCAGGCAATGGGTTATCCTGTGAGAGCATTTATTGTTGCTTTATCAAGAAGATTTCTATTATTTATACCGATTGCTTATTTGTTGACGTATTTGATCGGTGTAGATGGTATTTGGTGGTCTTTCTTTGCGGCTGATATTATTACTGGATCGTTGTCATTTATGGTGTATCGTTTTGAAATGAAAGATTTGCAAAAAAAGATGGTATAATAATATAAGGAGTGAAAAGATGAAAGGACTATTAATATTTAGCAATTTGGTGGAAGATATGGAAGCAATTGGTACGAGAGATTTGTTATTGCGTGCTGGAATTGAAATTGATAGTGTAACGTTTGAAGAATCTCTGAGAATTACAACATCTTATGGATTGGAAATTTGTGTTGATGATTTTGCGCAAAACATTAAAGTGGAAGACTATGATCTTTTAATCATACCTGGTGGACCTTATGTTGGTAAAATTGTTGATCAAGATCAAGAAATTAAAGAATTGGTCAAATCGTTTTATCATAAAGATAAAGTTATTGCGGCTATATGCGCTGGACCTAGATTTTTAGGGCAAGCAGGATTGTTAGATGGTAAGAATTTTACTGCTTTTAGAGGAAGTGAGAAAGATGCGCCTAAAGGGAACTATCGACCAGAAGATAAAGCTGTCGTCGATGGACGTATCATCACAGCTAGAGGAGCAGGTGCTGTTTATGAGTTTGCCTATGAGATTACAAAGAAACTTTTATCAAAAGAAAAAGCACTCGAAGTAAGAAATAAGATCATGTATTAAGAGTAAGTTCACGTTGCCAAAGCAATGTGAACTTTTTTATATATTTTTCGATATTTTGAGAAAATTGATGATTTAGTTTGTATATATGGTTGAAGCAAGGATAGTGTTTGCATTTTTGTTGTATAATAGTGAAAATGAATTACAATGAAAATATATATAATAATAATCAGGGGTGGTTGATTAGATGAATGAAGATGTAAAAATCATTCATCGCATATTGCGTGGTGAAAAAGACGAATACGCTGTGCTGATGGATCGGTATCATAATGAGTTGTTTTCTTATGTATACAATTTAGTTGTACAAGTAGAAACAACAGAGGATTTATTGCAAGATATATTTTTAAAGATATATAAGAAGCTACATAAATATGATGCGAAGAAAGCTAGCTTTAGAACCTGGATGTATCGTATTGCGCATAATGAAGTCATCAACTACCTAAGATCAAGTCAAGTAAAATATCAAACAGGCGTTATAGATAAAATTGAGTTCATCGAAGATGATGAAGATATCGAACATGATGTGATTAAAGAAGAAAAAATGAATTTAATATTAAAGGCAATTAATAAAAGGTTGAAAAAGAAACATAAAGATATTATGTTTTTACATTACTTCAGTGGTTTGACGGTGAAAGAAATTAGTGAAGTTTTAGATATACCTGATAAAACAATCTATCATGCGATTGATTCTAGTATCGCAAAGATAAAAGAGGCGGTGCAGTTATATGAAAAAGTATAATCGTCCTGTAAATCAATATTACTTGGATAAAAGTAAGCAAAAAGTGATTGAGTCTGTCATGAATGAAGTAAACAAAGATTCTCTTTTTGTACGTTTGATGCAGTATAAAACACCAATCATAGCATCACTCATGATGGCTGCACTTGTATTGTTGGCTTTATTATCAAGTAATCCTTTAACGGGAGATCCGAATCCAAACTCACCAGTACAACCAATCACATTAAGTGAAAATGAAACAGTGAAGTTTGCGGAGGTTTCTTATTTGTCTGGAACATTAATTGCTAGTAGTTTTCAAGTAAACTCCAATCAAACAATGTTCTTAAATACAACTGATCAGACAGAGTTTGAAGGAAAATTTGATGAATACCATCAGTATTTTAATATGTTAAAAGTATTCTTAGAACCAGATTATTTTAAAAACAAGGCACAGTTGGTAGAATCTGATAAAGAGGAATACGGATCAAAATTGTTGTTTGAAGCAGATGGAGTAAATTATACTTTGTATATGAATGTAGAAGAAGAAAATGTAACAGGATTACTTTATGTAAATAATAATGTGTATAACTTATCTGGTACATTTGAAGAAGAAGAGGAAGAGTTTTCTTTAGATTTATTCGCATCAAGTGGCGAAAACTATATCAATATAAACTATGATTCTGAATTTGGTAGTGAAACAGAGTCGACATATTATGTTGAATCAATGATCAATGGTAAATATTCTGAAGAAGAAATCCAAGTATCTCATGAAGAAGATGAATACAAAGTTGAGATGGAAAATATGACATCTTCATTTGAACTGACTTATGAGTTTGATGATGGACAGTATGTATATAAATTGTCTTATGAAATCAATGATCAAGAAGGGGAAGTTTTGATAACAGAGTCAATCAATGAATTCGGTGAAACAATCTATCATTATCATGTCACTGAAGGAGACATTTCAAGAGATCTTGATCGTGAAAAACCATCGTTTGATGAAGACGATGATGAAGATGATGAAGATGATGAAGATGATGAAGATGATGAAGATGATGAAGACGATGAAGATGATGAAGATGATGAAGATGATGATGAAATGGACACGAATAATCAACCTAATCAGGTAAAAGAAAAATTAATTTTATAAATTTTGAGAAAAAATAGAATAGTGATTGTACATATGTTTGAACAACAAAAAAAGAGGAGTGAAGTCAAATGAAAAAAATAATGTTATTTATTGTTGCAGTTACAACTGCTTTAATACTAAGCGGATGTGGACAAATTCAGAATTTTGTAGATACACAAGTTTCAAGCGCAAATAGTTTAGCTACATTATCATATGTATCAACAAGTATGTTAGATACAAGTGTAGAGGATGATTCAGTCGTTTCTGGATTCGGCTTTATGTCAGAAGAAGATGAAACAGAGTTTGAATCAGAAATTGATGAAGTCAATGTATACTTAGATAAACTAAAAGTGTTTATTGAAAATGGTACATCTTCATTAGGTAATATTGAAGTACAAGAAAGTGATCATGAAATTTATAATAATAAAATCACATTTACAATTAGTGAAGAAGAATACATATTGTATTACAATGTTGATTTACTTGACGGTACAATTGTTGGTGAGTTCATCATTGGAAGTGTAACTTATGAAATAGAAGGTTATACAAATTTTAATGATATTGATGACATTGATTTAGATGAAGATAAAGATGAAGATTTAGATGATGATGCAGATTTAGATGACGAAGAAGATTTAGATGACGAAGAAGATTTAGATGAAGAAGAGGATCTTGATGAAGAAGAACAAGAAGAAAAAATGGTTTTAATCGCTAGAAATGGTGATGACATTATTCAAATTACTTATAAAGTAGAAACAGAAGATGATGAATATGAAGCCAAATTTGAACTTGAACAAACCATCAATGGTGTTTATAAAGAAATTACATTGAAAATTGAACAAGAAGAAGATGAATATAAAATTGAAATTGAAGATGGAGAAAATTCATATACTTTAAAACGTGAAATAGAAGACAACAATGAAATTGAATATAAACTTGAATATGAAGTAAATGGTGTTGAAGGTGAAGTAAAAGTAACTGAAACTGTAAACGAAGCTGGAGAAACTGTTTATGTATATGAAATCGAAGAAGAAGGAAAACGTGTTGAAAGAGAAAATGGACAACCAACTTCTCGTGGATTTGATGATGACGAAGATGAAGAAGAAACAGAAGACGAAGATGAATCATCAGACTCAAGCGAATTATAATATACCTGCTACTCTCCACCCTGAGATAAGCAGAAAAGGGCCTCTATATATGAGGCCCTTTTCCATGGTTTCATAAAAAAATAAAAATAACTGTATTATTTATAATTTTTCTATTTTTTAAGCGTTTTTTCATGCAATTCGGACATATACGCACTGTTCTAAACTGCAATAATTTGAGATAATACATCTGTAACATCTTGCCGGCGGCAATTAGGGAAGCGGAATAAAGGGATGAAAAACCACATTAAGCATTTACATGCGTTAATGTGGTTTTTTGTTTATTCCATAATTTCAATCATCAATTCATTCTTACGAAAACAAGGTGGTGTAATTGGTGGATTGTATCTCGCTAGAATGTAGTTTCCAGTGGGAGTTAGATGTTGATCTTTTAACCATATCTGTAATTTTGTTTGAATCTTTTGAATTTTCTTCTCATTTGAAAACCCAGAAAACGAATATACAGCGACTTCTTTTTCAGGATGTTTTTTGATTGTTATACGTTTATCTTGTGGTGAAGGAATGTTGTCGTAATATTCTTTAGGTACGACGAACTCCATCGACATATCTTGGTCTAGTTCGTTGATTACTGGAACTGTCATTGATATTTTTTTCTTTGCATCGTTTTTTCCACTGATGTATGAGAACAATACACCAAATCCACTTTTTCCTGCAAGGGAAGTCTCATGAACAGTACTTGTATAATACGTGTCATAATGTCTTACTTCAATATTTTTATCTTTCTTTAAGATTGTATAACTTGGAGATTCATATTTAGCCATAGTATTCCTCCTTTATTTCATTATACCACGTGTTGTTCAGTTCATTGTCTTTCTTTTCTTGAGTGGATTATTGTTGATAGAGATAGTATAATAATACTGAAAGGTGGTTATGATATGAAAGACTATATTAGAGAAAACAAAAAAGCTTGGGAAGAAGCTTTTGAACATAGTTCTATTGAATATAAAAATAGAACACTAGATTTATTAAAACATGATCCAAGATCTTTATTTACGAAAAGTATGATTCGCTTGCTTGATAACCCTTATTATAAAGGAAAGGTGTTGGGGCAATTTTGTTCTAATAACGGAAGAGAAACACTCGGGAGTTTGGTTTTTGGATTTCAGGAAACTATCGGGTTTGATCTCGCTAAAAATATGGTGGAGTACGCCAATGATTTGGCTTCGAAATTAGACTTAAATGCGAGATTCGTTGAGACAAATATTTTGAATATTGATTCATCATATCAGGACATGTTTGATGTAGGAATGTTAACAGTAGGTGCAATTCCTTGGTTTCAAGATTTAGATGAATTGTTTAAGAGTATTCATAAAACGTTAAAAATTGGTGCGGATATTATTATTGAAGATATCCATCCTGTTGCGAACATGTTGGCAGCTAAAGGAGAACCGAATTATGATGCCAAATACCCTCAGTTGATTGTGAATGATTATTTTAAAAAGACTCCATGGGTAGAAGTAGAAGGTATGGGGTATATGACTGGAAATACTTACCAATCAAAAACATTTACGAGTTATGCTCATCCAATGATGGACATCATCAATGGGCTTGTCATGAATGGTTTTGAGATTCTTTATATTGAAGAAAACAATGTGGATCAATCAAATATGTTTGACGAGGTAAATGAATCAATCATTCCGTTAACGTTCATTATCCACGCAAAAAAAGTACGATAATCGCTATAAAAAATACAGATTTCGATAATGATTAAAAAATATGATATACTATTTGTGAGATGCAATGGAAAGAGATGATGTGGATGAGCGTTCAAAAATATCAATTTTTACGTGAAAAAATGGTCAAAGAACAGATTCTCAAAAGAGGTATTGAAAACGAAGTAATTCTAGATGTCTTTGAAAAAATTCCAAGGCATCGTTTTGTGCGTCCAAGTGATCAACATCTAGCTTACAATGATTATCCTTTGCCAATTGGAGAAGAACAAACAATTTCTCAACCATATATCGTCGCACAGATGGTCGATGCTTTAGCGTTACAACCAGAAGATACTGTTTTAGAGATTGGAACTGGTAGTGGATATCAAACAGCTATTTTAGCGGAAATCGTCGGCAAAGTATATACGATAGAACGAATTAAAGGATTACAAGATCAAGCTAAAGAAGTGCTTGATTCTCTTGGATATCGTAATATCGAATATTTTCATAAGGATGGAAAAGAAGGACTTATTGAACAAGCTCCATTTGATAAAGTGATTGTGAGTGCTGCTTCAAAAAGTATTCCAAAAGAATTACTTGATCAACTAAAAGATGGTGGAAAAATGGTGATTCCAACCGGTGGAGACTTTTTGCAAAAGTTATTACTGCTAGAAAAAAATCATCATAAATATAAAGAAAAAATCTTAGGATATTGTAGATTTGTTCGATTAATATAAAAAAACGAGCGATATGCTCGTTTTTGTTTGTTAACCTTCGAAAATATATCCAGCAACCATACGGTATTTTGAAAAGAACTCACTAATCATAAACCAAAAGAATGTTACTGTGATGAGCCATCCAACCATGACCCCGAAATAGTGATGAAACTGTGAACTAATATTATAAAATATTGGAATTGCCATCCAAAAAATTAATGTCGAAATAATTAGAAAATTGTAGTAATAAAAGAATCCAAAATTTTGAATGAGTAGTGTGAGCGATCCAAGTAAAATAAATAGTGTAAGGATCTTATAATATTTCTTAAATCGTCTAACCTTAAAACGATCACGTTGTAAGATTAAGTCCATAAAGATATAGAGGATAATCAATGAGAATTGTAGCCTGATTAAATGATATTCAATAAAATTCCCAAATGTTGGGTCACTATATAGTCTTAACAAATCATAACCATCAATTTGGTAAACAGCAACACCATATACAGCTGTGAACATATTTCCAAAAAAGGTAAGGTAAAAAATAATACTAGTCATCGCAATCACAATCATTATACTGACAATGATGTTTTGAAGATTTCTTACTCGATCAAACCGTAAAATGAAAAAAGATTGACGAATATAGTATCCTAAAAAAAACACTGTACTGATGACGCTCATCCAGTTATATGATGATAAACCAGAAACGTTCGTGTTTCTGAGAAAAATATAGTAATACAATGCTTGTAAAATGACTGAAATGAATAAAAAAATCATTAGTTTTTTCATAAAGCACCCCCTAAGATTTAGTATAGTATATCATGAGTATCCTTTTTTTTCATTATCTTTTTCTTTATTTAAAGAAGGTTCATCTATGGTATAATAAAACAAATGACAATGAAAAGAGGAGTGTCTATGGAAAACAAGGAATATCAAATTGAAGAACTAGCAGAGATGTTAGATAATGGGACAATCACATCAAGAGAATTGGTTGATTTTTATCTCAAAAGAATTGCCCTTTATGATGGACATTTAAACAGTTTGGCAGATCTTAATAATCAAGCGTATGCATGGGCAGATGCATTAGATTTAGAACGCAAACATAAGAAAGTAAGATCATTACTTCATGGAATACCTATAGTAGTGAAAGATAATATACTGACGAAGGGATCAATGAGAACAACCATAAATTCTTATGCATTTTCAAATTTTTATGCACCATATGATGCATATATTATCCAAAAATTAAAAGCTGCGGGTGCCATTATCTTGGCAAAAGCGAATTTATCAGAATTTGCTTATTTTATGTCAATGGGGAATATGCCCTCAGGATATGGAAGTATGCATGGGCAAGTAAAGCATCCATATAATATCAAGATTGATCCTCTTGGATCTAGTACTGGTTCGGCAGTGAGTGTCGCGGCGAACTTGGTGACTGCTTCAATTGGTACTGAGACCAATGGTTCTTTGATGTCTCCTGCACAACAAAATAGTGTTGTGAGTATCAAACCGACAGTCGGACTTGTTTCGAGACATGGAATTGTACCGATCAGTTTTTTACAAGATACGGCAGGACCAATGACAAGAACGGTGAAAGATGCGGCAATCATGTTACAAGCTATTAAGGGACGTGATGAAGAAGATGTTGCGACTTATTCAATCCCGAATGAATCGATTGATTATCTGAAAGCTTGCACAAAATCACCGAACGGTTTACGTGTTGGAATTATTGATTTTGAGAATTATAAAATGGGAGAAGAAGAACTTGAAATTATCAATGAAGCAAAAGAAAAATTGAAAGACTTAGGTGTCACTTTTGTTGATATACCATACAAGTATGATCTCCCTAATAATTTGGTGGATCTAACGCATCACTTCAAGCACGATTTAAACGCTTTTTTAGGGTCTTTAAAAGGGTTTGCACCAGTGGATTCTTTGTTAGAACTGATTCGTTTCAACAATCAACACCGCAAACGTACCTTAAAATATGGACAAGTGCACTTTTTACAATCAGAAGCAACGAGCGGTACCTTAAAAGAAAAAGAATATTTGGATCATTTGGCTTCATCCAATGATTCGATAAAAAAATATACAAACTTATTTGATGAATACAAAGTAGACGTTATGATGTCAACGAAGATTACTGGATATCCAGCCGTTGGAGGTATGCCTGTCATGGCTGTTCCTGCAAAAGAACTGAAAGATTTGGAGCCTAAGAGTATGATTTTTGTTGCGAAGAAATGGCAAGAAGAAACATTGTTTACAATTGCGCAAGCTTATGAACAAGCAACACTTCATAGAATTGCACCAACTTTAGTGTAAGAAAAAATCAGAAATTCAAGTGAATTTCTGATTTTTATTATTCTGAAAGTAGTTGTTTGCTTGTGCGTTTACGATCTTTTTCACTTAATTCTTTTTTTCGTATTCTAATCGCATCTGGTGTAATTTCTACAAGTTCATCTTCAGCGATAAACTCGAGTGCTTTTTCCAAAGTAAATGCTCTTGGAGAAAGTAATTTTACAGCTTCATCTGCTCCACTAGAACGCATGTTGCTGAGTTGTTTGTTTTTACATGGATTGACAACTAAGTCATTGTCGCGAGAATTTAATCCAACGATCATTCCTTCATAAACTTCAATCGAAGGATTGACAAATAATGTTCCACGTTCACTTAAATTGAATAGGGAATAAGCCATTGTTACACCGGCTTCTTTGGCAATGAACACACCATTTCTTTTACGTTCGATTTCTCCTGCGTAAGGTAGATATTGATCAAATACTTTTTCAATGCTTCCTTCACCATGTGTGGTGTTGATAAAGTCACTTCGATATCCAATCAACCCGCGTGAAGGAATTGAGTAAGTTAACTTGACATAGTTTCCTTCTGTGTGCATTGAAATCATGGTTCCTTTACGGAGATTAATTTGGGTAATGATTGTACCTAAATAATCTTCCTTAACAGTGATATATACTTTTTCAAATGGTTCATGTAATACACCATCGATGTGTTTGTATAGTACTTCAGGTTTCGAAACACTTAGTTCAAAACCTTCACGACGCATTTTTTCAAGTAAGATAGACAAATGTAATTCACCACGTCCACTGACTTTGTATCCTTCAGTTTCAATGAGTGGTTCGACTTCTAATCCAACATTCGTTTCAAGTTCTTTTTGTAAACGATCATAAATTTGTCTTGTGGTCACAAATTTACCACTTCTTGAGGCGAATGGAGAATTGTTAACCAAGAAAAGCATTGATAATGTTGGTCGCTCAATATTTAGATGTGGCATTACTTCAATATGATTAGGGTCACACAATGTTTCCCCAATTGAAATGCTTGCACATCCTGAGAAAGTGACCATATCGCCAGCGATTGCCTCAGTAGTGACAATTTTTGATAATCCTTGATTGACAAACATCGTTCCTATTTTTTCTTGAGATAATGTCCCATCACGTTTGATTCGTGTTACAGTCATCCCTTTTTTTAATGTTCCTCTTGTTACACGTCCAATACCCATTCGTCCTAAATAGTCATCATATGCTAAAGAGGAGATTTGCATTTGTAATGGTTCATTGCTTGATTCTGGATAAGGTGTTACATGACGAAGCAATAAGTCAAGCAGTGGAGTTAAATCATTGCTTTCTTCTTCAAGTTCTGTCTTCGCAATTCCATCTCTTGCGACACCATAAATGATTGGGAAGTCAAGTTGTTCATCTGTGGCGTTTAACTCAACAAATAAGTCAAAAGAAAGATCGACGACTTCTTGTGATCGTTCATCTTTTTTATCGATTTTATTAATGAATAAAATAGGTTTTAAGCCATTACGCAATGCTTTTTCTAAGACTACTCTTGTCTGAGGCATTGGCCCTTCACTTGAATCAACAAGTAAAATGACTGTATCAACTGTTTTCAATATACGTTCTACTTCACTAGAAAAATCTGCATGGCCAGGTGTATCAACAATATTGATTTTTGTGTCTTTATATTTGATGGCACAATTTTTTGAGTAGATTGTAATACCACGTTCTCGTTCTAAATCATTGCTGTCCATGACCTGTTCGATTAAAACTTCACGTTCATTAAATACGCCTGTTTGTTGTAATAAAGCATCAACTAGTGTTGATTTTCCTGCGTCGACATGGGCGATGACACCGACGTTGATAATTGATTGATTGTTCATGATATGCCTCCTAAATGCAATTCACATGATTCTGAAATTAATACGTACGCGTAAGTATACCACAATTTTGAATAAAAGAAAGCAATACTTACTAAAAATAAAACGTTTTCAACCTTAAATAAACACATTTTGTTGATGAATGCCTTCTATACAAAAGCCCGAATTAATGGTACAATGTAAGAGATATTCAATAGTTTTTTTATGGGAGTGAGTAATTTGGGTGATATTGAACAAACGTGGATAATTTTACTGATTATCTTTATATTAATTTTGGTGAATGGATTTTTTGCAGCGGCTGAAATGGCGCTTGTTTCGATCAGCAAAAAAGACATTAAGAAGATGGTTGAGAACAAAGAGAAAAAATCAAAGATTTTAGAAAAAATTACAGCTGATTCAACTGTTTATCTATCGACAATTCAGGTTGCGATTACACTCGCTGGATTCTTATCAAGTGCTTTTGCTGGTGCGAGATTATCAGGAGGAGTTGTAGATGCTTTTTTGTCAATCGGAATACCGATTTCTCATTCAGTGGCTGTTGTGCTCGTTACTGTGGTTCTTTCATATATCACATTAGTACTTGGTGAACTAGTTCCAAAAAGAATTGCTTTGCAGCATTCGAAGAAGTTTGCACAATTTTCTGCGAGTACTGTATATTTTGTTATGATTTTGACAAAGCCTTTTGTCAAGCTGCTTTCTTTATCAACCAATGGTGTATTAAAATTATTCCGAGTACCAGATAAATTACCAAAAGAGAAAATCACAGAAGAAGAAATTAAAGAAATGATTATTACAGGTCATTTTGAAGGACTATATAAAGAAGAAGAGCGTGAAATGTTGGAAAGCATTTTTCGTTTTGATGATTTACCAGCTGAAATGATTATGACGCCACGCGTTGAAGTGTTTCTTTTAAATATTGAGGAGCCATTTATTAATCAACTAGATGGACTGATTGATTCAGGATATTCAAGAATTCCTGTATATAAAAAGAATAAAGATCATATTATTGGAGTATTGCTTGTCAAAGATATTTTAAAAATAGTAAAAGATAGTGGTTTTGAACATATTGAGATTGAATCATTATTAAGAGAACCATATTTTGTTCCTGAACATGTGAAATTAAATACGCTTTTTTATAATATGAAAAAAAATATGGAACACATTAGTATTTTGGTCGATGAGTATGGTGGATTCCAAGGGATTGTGACAATGGAAGACTTGGTGGAAGAAATTGTTGGAAATATCTATGATGAACACGATGAAACTGATGAATCAATTGTTCCGCAAAATAGTCATACTTATTTGATTGATGGTACGATTCAAATTCAAGAGTTGAATAGAAGGTTGCAACTTTCTTTGCCAGAAGATGCACAAGAGTATGATACATTAGGTGGTTTGATTATTAATGAATTGGGCTATATTCCAAAAGAGTTGGTCGAAGATGAAATCATTGTCCAAAATTTGGTGATGAAAATTATTGAGATAGAAGACAATAGAATTGAAAAAGTGAAAGTTATTGTCCAATCAAGTGAAGAAGAGTAAGAGGAACATTATGGTAAAATTTTTGAAGACACTGTTCAGGCATTTTTATGCGGATGACTTATCGAGCGATGAAAGAGTGACGATTGAACGCCACATATTGATGAGAAACTGGGTGCGTGCAAAAATCGTATTTTTGATTATTTTCTTAAGTGAGATTGCACTCATTATCTTTGTTGATTTGCCAATATTTTCGTCACAAGATGCGACGTATCGAGATGTTGATTTGTGGTATTTTCTGATGCACATATTGATTGGGGTATATGGCGTGATTGGTTATTTTGTATCAAGATATTTTGGAAAACAATTTAGAAGAACATCTAAGGGTAAGCAAGAGGCTTTACTCTATATCTTAGCTTTTGGTTTATTGTTCTTTTTGACGATGATTAATAGTTTTGATCAGTTAACCACGAATCAAATTACTGTGTTTGTCATCTATGTGATTTTGTCCGGGTTTGTTTTATTATTTAAGCCTGGTGTAGATATGGGCTTCTATTTGTTGACATATGTGTTTTTCGCGATTGGTGTGACAATCTACCAAGATGATGCGACGATATTGAATTCACATATTGTGAATGGAGCCTTCATGGTTGTTGGTGCGCTTGTGGTGTCAAAACTGACATATTATAATTATTATGTATTATATGCAAAAACCTTGAAATTAAATCAAGCAAATCAAGAGTTATCATATTTATCATCACATGATAGTTTGACTAAGTTGCCAAATAGAAGATATTTTTATCAACAGTTAAGTGAATTAGAAGAAGTGAATCCTCATTTAGAAGGGTATTTATTGTTGGTTGATTTTGATGATTTTAAAAAAATCAATGATCAACATGGGCATCAAGTAGGGGATAGAATTTTAGAAGAAGTAGGAGTTTTGTTTAAGGAAGTTATTAGAAATGATTACTTAGTTGCACGCTTTGGTGGAGAAGAGTTTATGTTCTTTTTGCCAGGGGTTAAAGAAGAGTTTGCGCTTAACTTCGCAAACGAATTATGTAAAAGCATAAAAAACTATGCCTATGAGTGTAGTTCTTATGATATAATAGTGACAGTCAGTATTGGTGTTTCGGAATATGATGGCGCTCATGAACATGCGTTGGATTATGCTTATAAAAAAGCGGATGATGCACTTTATGAAGCGAAACAAAAAGGTAAAAATCAAGTTATCTTTTTGACGAACTGAGGTTAATGGAGGGTGAACATGGATTTATTTGACAAATGTAAAGAATTTGATACGGTGAAAATTGCGAAAGCACAAGGATTATATCCTTATTTTCATGCGCTTGAATCAAAACAAGATATAGAGGTCACCATGGAAGGTGAACGTAAAATCATGATTGGGTCAAACAATTATTTGGGGCTCACTGGTGATGAAAGGGTAATTGAAGCAGGAGTAGAAGCATTAAAGAAATTTGGTAGTGGGGTTTCTGGTTCACGTTTTTTAAATGGGACGTTAAACTCTCATGTTGCGTTAGAAGAACATTTGGCGAAATATATTGGGAAAGAATCTTGTATGACCTTTTCTACAGGGTTTCAGACCAATTTAGGTATATTATCTGCGATTGCCACAAGAGATGATGTCATTATTTGTGATCGTGAAAATCACGCGTCGATTTATGATGGAGCGCGTCTTTCTTATGCAAAAATGGTGAGATATCATCATAATGATATGGAAGATTTGGAGCGTGTTTTACAGGGAATTGGCGATCATAAAGGAAAATTGATTGTAACGGATGGTATTTTCTCAATGAGTGGTGATATTTGTAATTTACCAGAGATTGTGAGACTCGCAAAAAAATATCATGCGAGGATTTTGTTAGATGATGCGCATGCTTTTGGTGTTATTGGACCAGGAGGACGTGGAACAGCTGCTTATTTCGACTTAGAAGATGAAGTTGATATGACAATGGGGACGTTTTCTAAATCACTTGCTTCTTTAGGTGGTTTCTTGGTTGCGGATGAAGAAGTAATTGAATACATCAAACATAAATCACGACCATTTATCTTTAGTGCAGCGATTACACCGGCGAATGCTGCTTGTGCAAAAAGAGCACTTGAAATTATTGAAGCAGAGCCAGAGCGTGTACAAAATTTACTAGATATATCAAAATATATGCGAAACAAATTGGTTTCACTTGGTTTAGGTATTCTTGATGAAGAATCTTCGACACCAATCATCCCAATTTATACAGGATCTCAATTGCGCACACTTGTTGCTTGTAAAATTCTTTATGAGCGTGGGATATATGTGAATCCAGTCTTACCTCCTGCATCGCCTGAGGGTGAATGTTTGATTCGTACAAGTTATACTGCGACTCATACAAAAGCGTTGATGGACGAAGCAGCGACGATTATATGTGAGGTACTTGCGAGCATACCAGAAGATGATGAAGAAATCATGGTGATGCTTGGTGAAGGATAAAACCTTTTTGATTACAGGAACGTCTAGTGGTATCGGATACGCGCTTGCACAGTATTTTTCAAATGCAGGACACACGGTCTATGGTGTTTCAAGAAAAAATCCCAGCAAGCCTTATCAATGGAAACAGATCAAGGCAGATATTACAAAAGAAGAAGAGATAAAACAAGTATTTACAACAATCAAAGAAGAGACCAATCAGATTGATGTCTTAATCAATTGTGCTGGAATGGGTTATGCTGGTGCGTTAGAAGATACTTCTTTGGATGACATAACGTATTTATTTCAAGTCAATGTATTTGGGTCACTAATGATGAGTAACTATGCGTTACCACTATTGAGAAATAGTGAAGATGCAAGAATCATCAATATTGGATCTGTTGCGAGCGAAATCACGATTCCTTTTCAAACACTTTATTCAATGAGTAAATCAGCGATGTACCGTATGAGTGAAGGATTACGTATGGAGTTGAAACCAGAGCATATTCAAGTGACAACCGTGTTGCCTGGGGATACGAAAACTGATTTTTCAACCAATCGATCATTGTTAACGAAAGAATCAAGTAGATACTACAAAAGAGCGAAAAAAAGTGTTGATAAAATGGCGCTAGATGAGGAAAAAGGAATGCATGTTGATTCTGTGGTGAAGGTTGTATCAAGACAACTTTCTAAAAAACGAATGAACGTTTATGTATCAGTTGGGTTGAAATACAAGGTCTTTGTTTGGTTATCGCATGTATTACCAAGTAAATTAAGAGAAATGCTTATTTATAAAATCTATGCAAGTTAGCAAAAAACTTGCATTTTTTATTAGAATATGGTATTATATCTACGTCAAATCGAAACCATAGTATCTTTATATGGATGAAGATGTATGACAAAGCTAAACCCGGAGCGATCCGGTGACAGAAAACTATAGGGTCTCACGTTAGACAGCCAGTTGCCTTACAAAAACATTTATATAGGGAGTGTAACTATGAAAAAGCTACTAATTAGCTTGGTTTTGATTTTTTTTATTTCCATCAGTACAATGAAAGCATATGCATATTATGAAGATGCAAATACAACATATATCACAGAATCAAAACCACAAGAACTATTAAGTCAAAAACTTGTTACTGAAGAAGGTAAAAAGCTTGTACCTACAGGTTCAATATTAGGTGTTGATGATGTAGAGGAAGTAGTGTTTGTATATCAAGTATTTGTCCAAAATGGACTATCTATCGATGTGGAACAAGCAAATCTGTTATTTAACAATCAAGCACAAAGTGAATTAGAAAATTTGTTTAATTTTGATTTTACAATAATAGAGTTAGAAAGTGATTCGCTACATACAAATTTATTTGAAGGTAGTGAAGATGGTTACTTCGTCGAAATCACACTAACCTTATCAATGAATACCCCTACCTTGGATCAATACAAATTAGTCGCAAATAATGTGATGACATTTGATGTATTGTTTCAGTCAAAATAAGCATCCTCTTTATAAACGTAAAAAAACGTCAGTTGCCTGACGTTTTTTTAATGCAATTAATTTGTTCGTACATTTTTTTTATGGTAAAATATATCCAAATTTAAGATAGATGCTTATAAAAAAACATAAACTTAAATATCAAAAAAGTAAAAATGCTTGTACAAGGGTATTATTGTTAAGATTTGGTTAATCATTTAATTGATGGAACAAATACCTTGACATTTTAAAAGCTTTTTTGTATAATTTTTAAAGAATAGAGAAATCTATCAAAAGTTTTAATGAAAAAGGCAACCTTAGAGAAATCTAAGCACGCAAAACTATAGGGCCTGAAATGGTAGCCAGTTGTCATTGAACGTGAAAACGTGTTGGCATTGGTTATTTTTTATTACTCAAAATACCAAGTCAACAAAGCAATTTGTTGACTTTTTGCTTACAAAGGAGTGATGCTGATGACTGGACAAAGGAAAGTACAACTAGCGATTGTCGCGTTCTTATTTATTGGATTGCTTTTCACAACTACATCAGCTTTCTCATATTGGCGGGAAGTAACTGTATCAAATGATGTTGAAGTAATTACGATTGGAGAACCAATTGATTTACTTGTGACAGATTTGAATACAGATCCAGAAACTTCAAGATTGGTGCCAAGTGGGTATGCCTTATATGTCGGTGATGTTGAATCTCAGACACTCACTTATCAAGTAGGTGTCTCTAGAGAATTACTGAACATGGTTAATCTATTGGTATCTAAAGGAGAGGTATTAATTGGTGGAGACTCCACTTATGGACATCTCATTCAACTAGATATTATGGAGATGGGTGAAAATGCAGTACTTGATTTATTCAATGATGTTATTACAGTTACCATTGTCGTAACATTGTTAGAACCAATTGATGAAGCAGAGGCAATTGAAAAAGGGCTTGATCTTAGCCTTGTCAATGTAGAAGACTCAGTAGAAGCCTACAATGCAATTAAAGGTCAAACGGTTAGTTTTGAACTATTGTTCGAACTCACCAACAAAGAATAGTTTTTAATAAAATAAAAAAATATATTAAAAAAGAAAAATACAAACAAAAAAAGGAGATTATAAAAATGAAATCAAGAAAATTTGGAATTGGATTATTAATTATGTTAGCATTTGTTGTCACTACGGGGACTTTTGCATACTGGGCAAGTGGAGTAAGTGGAAATACAGCTAGTGAAAGTAACACTATTCAAATCGGTACAGGTGCTGAAGTAACGACTACTGTTGTAGTATCTGGTAGTGCGTCTAGTGCTTTGGATTTGGTTCCTTCTGGAAGAGAAGTTTCGGGAGTATCTGTAAGTTCAATAACTTATTCATTTGATGTTGAATGGGCTGGAGCTTCAAGTGCAGCAGATGCTGCGGGAGCTACTGGTACTTTGAATATTACTCCAGTATTAAGTGGAGCTGGTGCAAGTGAGTTGGCGTTGTTCACGGTAACAACGGCATCAACACAATCTATTACATATGGAGATACTCCAACAGTTACAATTACTGTAACTTTTACAAATGAGCCTACTGATGCAGCACAATATGCGTTAATACAAAATGCTGAATTAACTTTAAATGTTACTTTCTTAGTTGATTCTGTAAATCCTCAATAATTTATTATTCTGTTTGTTATTAATAAAAGCGATCATTTGATCGCTTTTGGTGATAAAGCGAGGTGAGTACCATGAAAAAGAAATACAATATGTTAAAAGTAGCCATCATGATTTTTGTGGTTCTTTCAACATCGTTTGTCACAAGTGAAACACTTGCTTATTGGGTAGATGTACAAGGTGCTCAGAATTCTACTACAGCTACTGTAACGACTGGAGAATGGGACCAAGCATTTCCTTATGATGCAAACACTAGCTATCAAGTGGGAGATCTTGTTACGAATAATGGGGTTACCTATGAAGCAAAAAAATCTGGTACTTTACGTGAACCTGGTGTCGGTGGCGGTGGATGGAATCGTGACTGGACAGTAATTGGTTAAACTATGATTTAAAATAACACGAAAAGCTAGACTTTTCGTGTTCATTTTTTATTATTATGATATAATGTAACCATAAAATTGTTACGTTGGGAGTTTTTATAATGGAGAAATCATCGAACAAAGTTTGGAGCTATGCGAAAACGGGTTTGTTTTATTTGTTTGCTTTTTTGCTTGTAGTTTATATTATGCTTGAGCTGTTTTTACCTGAACAGACAGTCAAAGTATTTCAGTTTAAACCGTATGTTGTGTTGACACAAAGTATGGAACCTGAAATCAATGTAAATGATATGGTTGTTGTGAAGAATTTTGATGTTGAAGAGTTAGAAGAAGATGATATTATTACGTTTTATGCTGATATCAACTATGATGGTACAAAAGAAATAGTGACCCATTATATTTATTCTATTAATGAGAATACTGATGGGGAGTTTATTATTAGAACGAACCGTTATTATGAAAGTGCTAGTGCAGAAGTACCTGATCCATGGGTGTTAACTGGTGATGATGTACTTGGATTATATAGTTATCACATACCTTGGGTGGGAACCGTGATTTTGTTCTTACAAAGTCCATTTGGTATTGCGGCATTGATTGTAAATATTGGTGTTATTGTTGCGGTTGTTGTGATGATTAAGCAAGGAAAAAAAGAAGAAGTTGAAGACGAAGAAAAGTCTGACTAGATAATAGGTGTTTTTGATGGATAAAAAGAAATTGATTGAATATAAAAACAAAAGCAAAAAGATGATGTTGAATGCTTGGGACTATGTGAAGACACACGGTGTTCTTGTGGGATTCTATCTTTTGGCATTTGTTTTTTTTGTAAATGCAGTGTTGATGAGTTTGCATTTTATCAATCGTGAATATGATTATAAAATATTGAATAGATTATATATTGAGGCAGTATTACCAGGACAAGATATTGTCGGTACTGGTCGAGCTAGTACAGGTATAGTGAAAATTGAAGAGTTGAATATTGAGCAGCTTACAGTGGATGATCAAGTAATCATTTGTTGTGATTTTGGGATTGATGAAAACTGGGTTGAAGAGGTTGTGAGTATTGATACTGACAATAATCTACTTGAAACGACGTATGATGGTATTGTCTTAGTAGAAGTAAGTAGTGAAGATGTTTATGGGGTATACATCAAGGATGCAAATTTCTTTGGTACTGTTTACTACACATCTACTTTTTTAAGAGGATACATCTTATTGATGCTTACACAGGGAATTATTCTTTATTTATATCATCATATATTTGTGAAAAAAGTACTTGAAGGATTATTAAAGAAAAAAGAAGAACGAACGACTTAGTGAGGTTTTTTATGAAAAAATTGGTGAACATTCTATTTTATGCAGTATCGATTTTTTTGATATTGTTTATTTTCTTTGAAGTTTTTATGCCAAATAAAACGATTGATTATTTGGGCGTTAAAACATACATCGTACTAACTCCTTCAATGGAACCAGATATTAATGTTGATGATATGATTGTTGTGAGAAAAATCAAAGAAGAAGATATCAAAGAAGGCGACGCGATTTCTTTTGAAGTTTATATAAGAGATTTAGGAAGAAAAGCGATTGTGACACATTATGTGGGAGATATTGTTGAAGTAGATGGAGAACTTGTTTTTAAAACAAGGGGTGCACAAGCTGAAGATGGTGTGTTCGATCAATGGATGGATGAAAACAACCAAGAGGTTGATATAACTTATGATGAAATTGTTGGTACAGTGTTTTTTCGATTACCATATTTGGGTCATGCAGTTAAAATTGTTAGGAGTCCTGTGATGCTTGGTTTGCTTGGGCTTAATGTGATTATATTGTATGCACTTGTGAGAGTGATTAAACATAAACCAAAGAATCAGCAATAACACGTTTTTACGTGTTATTTTTTTATTGTATTAATGAATGTTTGAATTTCAAAGTATGATATAATTAGTTATAAATGTTATAGATATATTGTAGTTAGAAAAAACGTATTGTATAATGAAAGTGAATCACACTTATAATCCTTAAAGGAGTGAAAGTATGCCAGAAAATTTAGATTTTACGTTATACTTTAATATTGTTTTTTTCTCTTTGGTTGTCCTAGGATTTCTCTTTGGATATTTGAGAGGATTTAGAAAGTCATTATATTCTTTGATTGTGATGGCCATTTTCTATGTGTTCTTTTTTGTGACGATAGACGTGGTTGTTTCAAGACTTTGGGTATTAGAGGTTCCACAACTGTTTTCGCAAATATCTCCTTATGTACCTGAGGTTGCGGGTGCTAACTCTTTTGAAGAGGCGATTACTGCGTTTTTAGAAAGTGTATTGCCTGAAGATATGAGCACTGCGATGTCTAATGAGCGTTTTATGGCGTTTGTTTTTGGATTGGGACAGTTTGTCTTGAAGATTGTCTATACGATTGTGTATTTTACAGTGTTTCAATTGATTTATCGTATCATTATGTTCTTTGTGCGTATATTGTTTTTCCGTGCAAAAGCAAAAGGACTTGGAAAAGCGAGATTGCCTGGGGCATTTGTTGGTGCTGGTAAAGGTGTGATGAGTGCGTTTGTGACTTTGATTGTACTTGGTGGAATGATGAGTGTCATGGAAAGTTTCTTGGCATTGATTCCGGAAGAAGAAGGAACAAATGGTGGAAATGTTACTGCGAGTGTTGAAGATGCATACTATGTTTATGGCGCTTATGGGGTAGAGCTCGATACTGCTTTGCCTGCTGAGGGTGAACAAGAAGAAGCGTTGTTGATGGCTAGTGAAATGGTGGATGCTTATAATAATAATCTCTTTGTTAGGGGAGCGAGTACGCTTAAGTTTGAGATGGATGGATATCCTAATGAAGTCAGTTTACATATGTATTTGTTTGATAGTGTGATGTCATTTGATTATCAAGACGAAAAAGTAAAATTACGTAAGGAACTTGTGATTTATGCGGATATTGGACGAATATTTTTAACGTCTGAATATGCTACTTCTAGAGACTTATCAGATGTTACTGGTGAGGATGTAAGAGAGGCGTTTCGTGCGTTATCAAATAGTGAATTGTTTACCAGTTTATTACCACTAGGTATTGAACTGGGTAGTGAATATTATGATAAAGAAATTGATTTAGATATTGATGAGCTTTACGCAATAGACTGGCAACATGAAGTGATGCAGCTGGGTGAAGTGGCTGCGGTTGGATTTGATTTGATTAGCAGTGCAGGATTATTAGAAGAAAACCCTTCTTTAGAAACGATTACTTTGTCAGGTGATGATGTTGAGGGACTCTTTGATGAACTTGCGGATTCTGAGTTGGTGACACTCGCAGCTTATGTTGCTTTAGAACCTGTCTTAGAAGGTATGTCAGCCGAAATACAGTCAGTGATTACCGTTCCTGAAGGTTTGGTGTGGGCTGATGAGTTTAGAGCGTTTGGAAGTGTTGCTGGTGCGATATTGAATACTGGTATTACTGTCAGTGATTTACAGTCAGGTGATCCTTCTGTGATATTGGGTAGTTTATCGAGTTTGGATTTAACGGTGTTGTTGGATTCGAAAATTGTTTCACAAGCACTGATTAATGTCTTCTCAAAAGAAGCGACCATTGATGGGTTAGATATGATTACTGTTCCTACGAATGTTGTTTGGGAGGATACATATGATGGTGACATTAGAACTGATGGTGAATTGCGTAATATATTAAATGCAGTGAACGCAATCATGAGTGTCGCTAGTAATTTTGATTTTGATAATTTGACAATACAAGTCATTGCGGATTTTGATGATCCAACGATTGATGCGATTTTTGACAGTCGTGTACTTGTTGCGTCTATTTCGACATTTATGTTAGATATGAGTTTAGGCGATGTATCATTGATTATTCCTGATGATGCACTTGGTACTGAAGGATATATTTTGAAAACTGAGTTGAGTAGTTTGGCGACATCTGCTAGAGTGCTTGTAGGTGAAATGGCATGTGATGATGGAGATACAGTTTGTGAAGCACGTGGGTTCGATGTTGGAAAAGCGTTTAATTTAGAAGAAGAAGTGATTGATACATTACTTTCTTCAATAATTTTAAGTTCTACAATTGGGAATTTGGTCATTGAGAACGGGCAAGATGTATTGACGATACCTAGTGGAGCGTTAACTTCTATTATGGTTGATGGTGTTTCAATGTCTGTTGTTAGTGATGCTGAAATCAAACAAATGTTTATGGCGATTGGTGTGTTTGGATTTGAAGATATTAATAACATCACCTTTGATCCAGCGATTATTCAGTCTCTGAGTGTTGATGGAGATCCTTTAACGCTTGATACAGCGAAGTCACAAGAATTATTTGATTCAATGATTTTACATGCGACATTGTCAACAATTATGATTGAACAAACAGAAGGGTTAGATAGTATTTTGGTTGTTCCTTATTATGATGAAGATAGCAACGTAGTACGTACATATGATGCGGTTGATGATATAGATTACATCGAAATTAGTGAACTGAATGCGATTTTACAGGGATTAATCTCTCTTGATATTACAACGTTTGAAGATGTTAATACCTTGAATGTTGATTCGGTTTTATCGAAATTGAATATTTTACTTGATTCTGCGATATTACATGCGACGCTTTCAAAACAAGCATTAGATTTGGGTGAAGGTGTATTGAGTGTACCTGAGGCAGATGAAGATAGTAATTTAGTTAGAATTACTGTCGGTAGTGGATTACAAGCTACTGAATATATATCAAAAGCTGAAATCAATGCGTTGGTTGGTGCATTAGAGGCGTTAGGTATTTCTAGTGTTACTGCGTATGATGGTAACTTTGATTTGACTGCTTTATCTGATGAAACAGCGCAAGATACCGTATTAGAGAGTGCGAGTATCCATTTAACCATTAGTAATTTATTGCTTGATTTGGGTGATGATGTATTGATTGTGCCAATGTATAAAGAAGCAGGAGAAACACCTGGTAATGAAGTGAGAAAAACAGTTGGTACAACCGAATATGTTGTAAAAGAAGAAATCAAAGCTTTGATCAATGCGTTTGATGCGATGAATTTCTTAGATTTGGATAGTTTTGGTACTTCACTTGATTCAAGTCAATTCTTTACCCAACGTGAAGTATTATTAAGTAGTGCGAGTATTCAAGCAACACTCTCAGACAAATTATTAAATGATACAGCAGGCGCTTTGCTTGTTCCAGATGTCAATGTCAATACGGGTGACCCTATTCGCATCGTGCAAAGTGATGTTACGTATGTTGAATTAAGTGAAATATATGCGATTATGGATGCGTTAGAAGAGTTTGGATTGACAGACTTTGCAACACTTGATTTTAATCCAGCTACTGTCTTTAGTGCAGACTTCTCGATTGTTTTAGCAAGTGCGAGCTTACAAGCAACGATATCTGATAATATACTCGCAACTGCGACAGATGAGAGTTCTCCTGGTAGTGCGGTGTTGATTGTACCATCTACTTATCGTGAGAATATATTGATTGATGGCGTAAGTGAAGAACAAATTGAGCAAACGGAATTAAATGCGTTATTAGATTCACTTAGTGTACTAGGTATATCTACATTTAGTGGAGACGTTAGTAGTTCTAGTGTCACTACGATGAGTGATACTGAAATTGATACCATGCTTGCAAGTGCTTCAATGCATGTAACTATTAGTCAAATGTTGAAAGATGCCTTTGGAACTTCTGTTCCAGATTTGGCAAAAGAAACGACATATGGTATTGCACAAGTCGTGATAGCGCAAGAAGTGAAAGACTTTATGAAAGCGACACAGGCGTTTGGTGGAGGAGATTTTACAACAATATCATTTGATATTGGAGGAATCTTAAGTTTGAGTCCTAGTGAACAAGATACGGTATTATCATCTATGACTGTTCGAAATATTTTAACACCTGCCTTAGAAACAACTGCTTTATTAAACGGATATTCAATTACCAATAGTGATTATATGAATAGTGATCCTGCGACATTCTTAACAAAAACTGCGGCGATTGCGATTATCAATAACTAAAAAAAGAGAACCAAAACATTAGTTGTTTTGGTTCTTCTTTATGATATGATAAATGAGTAAGGCGATACTACTAAGAATAGTAGCGACGCCAATTAAAGCCCCTAGAATTGCAAATATTAAGCCGTCCCATCCGTCTGCACTTAGTGCAAATACAAAGATGATGATGGTTAATGTGGCAGTAGAAATGATTGGGACGATACTCATTTTAGGGTTCTTTTTATATAAGAAAATAGTGGTTAAGAATAAAATAGTACTGAGTATAACGATGAGAAATATGAGGTAAAGTTGTTCCATAGAATCATCCTTTCTGAAAACATTATAACATATCATGAAAGATGGTTGATAAATAAGTGCATTTTTAGTATGATTATATTTGCGAGGTGGTTTGATGAACAAAGTAATTATTCTAGTTTCAGGGTTTTTCATGATGCTTGTATTAGGAGCTGTTTATGCATATAGTGTTTTTCGTTTGTCTTTGGAACAAACATTCGCTATTTCTACAACACTCAGTGGTATTCCATATATGGTCTCTTTGTTTTTTTATGCACTCTTTGTGATGTTAACGGGACCCTACTTAAGAAAGTATAAAGTAAGATATGTAGCAGTAGTCGGAACGTTGTTCGTTGTATTTGGATGGATTCTTTCTAGTATTGCATCGTCGATTTTATTTTTCACGCTGAGTTATGGTGTTTTAATTGGGACTGGGGTAGGAATTATGTATGGGATACCACTGTATTTGGTGTCATTATACTTTCCTGATAGAACAGGGTTATATACTGGGTTAGTGTTGCTTGGTTTTGGACTTTCACCACTTTTTTCTGGACCCTTAGGAGAGTATTTGATTGAACATGTTGGATTGTTTGATACGTTTTTATATCTTGGGCTTGCTTTTGGTGCTGTGTTGTTTGTATTGGTCTATTTTTCAAAGGAAAAAGAAGGAACGAGTAAAGTCGTGTATAAAGGAAAGACAAAGTTGTTTGAAGAACAACGTTTTTATCTTTTATACGTGTTATATGCTTTGGGGACAATGATTGGCTTAATGATGATTGGCTTGACGTATCAAGTTGGTGTCAATGTCTATATGTTTAGTGCGGCTGAAGCATCTGTTTTTCTTGGTTTATTTGCGATCATGAATGGACTTGGAAGACCACTTTTCGGGTATATAACAGATGTTAAAAAATTCGCTTATTCTGCGATGCTTGTCAACGCGCTTGTATTGGTTGCGGCTATTTTTGGACTTATGTTTGATGCAGGGTTTATGTATGTCATATTATTTTCAGTATTTTGGTTGAGTCTTGGTGCTTGGCTGAGTATTGCACCTACGGTGACAAAAATGTATTTTGGCAAAGAGGAATACACAAGCAATTATGGAATCATATTTACTGCTTATGGTGTAGGGGCGATCTTAGGAACAACGCTCAGTGGAATACTGTTTGATTTCTTTGGGGGAATAAAAGGTGTATATGTGTTGGTCGCAGTAGTGGCTACAATCTCGATTGTGATTATAAAAACGCAAAGAAAAAAGCTGTCAAATGACAGCTTACATTGATTTTGCTTCTTGAATAGAAACGCGCTTACCATAAAATTTAAATGGTTCCATCGCATTGTATACAAAATGTGAATGCTTTTCTTCAACACTGAAGAAGGCATTTTTACTATTGATCGTGATGTCTTTAATGTTTTTATTGTGAATGGTTGTTTTGTCATTGATCAGGTTAGCAAAACTTTTTTTGGTTAAACCAATACTTTTCCCGATATTGATATGAAATCTTGTGCGGGCACTACTTGATTTTTTTGATTGTTTCGACTGTTTTGTTTCCAAGTTGATATCACTTTTACTAATCTTTGGTTGATTTTGTGAAAGCAATGCGGCAACAATATCAGTTGGATCAAAGACTTGTAGTAAGTCTTTGGCCGTATCACGGAAAGATTGATGATCATTTGATGTAATTGTTTTATGTAAATCAACTTGTAATTTAGTCGCTTGTAATTGTTCCAACTCTTGAGGGGTTGGAATATTTTTCTTTTTAATAGGTGTTTTGATGAATTTTTCAAGTTGTTTGACTTTGCTTTCTTCTTTCGGTGTCACAAGGGTAAAACTATATCCTGTTTTACTTGCTCTACCAGTACGACCAATACGGTGAATATAAAAATCATATTTTTGTGGCAAATCGTAATTGAAAACAGCGTCGATTTCTTTGATGTCAAGTCCACGTGCCGCAACGTCTGTTCCAACTAAGAAATGGATATCTCTTTGGTGGAATTTACGAATTGTATTGGTACGTTCAGCTTGGGCTAAATCACCATGAATTTTGCCGACAGCGTAATGTTTGCTTAGTTCTTCAGCTACATCATCGACCATTCTTTTGGTGTTACAAAAAACAAGCGCACTTGTAAGTTGGTGACGTTCAATTAAACGAATCATCGCATCAAGTTTGTGTTTGTTTTGTACAGTGTAATAATATTGTGTGATGTTTTCTGATGTTTTTTGACTAGTTTCAATTTGAATATGCGTCGGATTGTTCATATATTTTTTCGCAAGGTTCTTTACTGCAGTTGGCATCGTTGCGCTAAACATTAATGTTTGGCGAGCTTGATTGGTTTGTTTTAAGATTTCTTCAATATCTTCTTTGAACCCCATTTTTAACATTTCATCTGCTTCATCTAGGACTAGGTGATTGATTTGTTTTACATTCACTGCTTTACGTTTTAGGAAGTCGATTAATCTCCCAGGTGTAGCGATGATGATTTGTGGGTTTCTTTTTAATCCTTTTAGTTGGGCTCCAATAGAAGCACCACCATAGACAGTAAGTGTACGTAAGTTAGGGATAAATTCTCCAATTTCTTTGGTTGCTGCTTCTAATTGAAGTGCAAGCTCTCTAGTTGGACAAACAAACAATGTTTGTACATCTTTGTTCGATGTATCAATTGTTTCAAGGATTGGGATGACAAATGCAGCGGTTTTACCTGTTCCGGTTGCTGATTCACCGATCATATCCTTCTTATCTCTAATCATTGGGATAATTTGATTTTGAATTGGAGTGAGTGTTTCAAACCCCATTTTTTTAATAGCTTTTTGAATCATTGGATTAATGTTATTCATACATGTTCCTTTCTTTATACAAAACAATTTATTGTATCACATATCGTCAATAAGTAAAGAACTTTTGCAATATAAATCATGAATACGTATTCATTGACTTCAAGTGGATTTATTTTTCAAAGTTTTTCATAGTAAACAATAAAATTATGAAAAATTATGAAAAACTTTGACAAAGTTAGAAAACTTTGATAAAATATATTTATGTTAAATGAAAGCGTTTCTGAGGTGGTCATATGCAAAAAAGTAAAAGATTGGCTTTATTAAAACAATATATAGAAGAAACCAAAGATGTGAAAATCAAAGAGTTAAGTGATTTGATCAATGTCAGCGAGTCGACTGTCAGAAGAGATATAAAAGACTTGGTCAAAGAAGGTTTTGTCAAAGAATATTATGGTAGTGTTGTCTATTTAGAGAAAAACCAATCAGATACATGGATTGATGAACGTTTGATGAGTAATATTGACGAAAAGAATCACATTGGGATGCTTGCTGCTTCAAAAATTGAAGATGGAGATTTTGTGTATATAGATGCTGGAACAACGACGTTCCATATGATCAAAAATATTACCGCGAAAAATATTACTGTGGTCACAAATGGTATCAATGTTGCTTCTGAACTGACGAAATATAATATTGATACTTATATGCTTGCTGGTAAGTTGAAAGCAACTACATTGGCGGTGATTGGAGAAGAAGCTATTGTCCAAATCATGCAATATCATTTTGATGCTTGCTTTATTGGGGCAAATGGAGTGACAAAAGCTGGGTATAATACACCTGACATCAAAGAAGGTTTGGTGAAAAAAACAGTGATTAATCATAGTAGAAAGAAATATATTTTGGCTGATTCGAGTAAAGAACATGTTGAGACAGCGTTTCTATTTGCGAAGCGAGATGAATGTCAGTGGATCAGTGAACTATAAGAAAGAAGGGATGAGATGATTTATACATGTACAATGAATCCTGCAATTGATTATCGAATGGAATTTAATGATGTTGTGCTTGGTGAGTTGAACCGAACGACTTATAATAAATTTTCTGCTGGTGGAAAAGGTGTCAATGTATCGATTGTTCTTTCTAATTTAGGAAGTAAAACGATTGCTTTAGGATTTATGGGTGGTTTTACTGGTGTATTCTTAGAAGATTATTTGTTAAATACATATCAACTACCTTCAAGATTTACAAAAATCAAAGATACTACTAGAATCAATGTGAAATTAAGTGAGAATAGTCGTGAAACTGAATTAAATGCAAAAGCACCAAATGTGACAAAGGAAGAATTTGATCAACTATTATCAAGTTTACGAAACTTAGCAAAAGATGATGTATTGGTGCTTGCTGGCAGTACAGTGAAACTTGAAGAGAAACCGTATGATGTGATTGCGAAACTTTGTTATGATCAACATGTACCTTTTGTGCTTGATGTTGAAAAAGAGGCAATGATTAGTGCATTGAAATATCAGCCATTGCTGATCAAACCGAATTTGTTTGAGTTGGAAACGATTTTTAATGTCAGTATTAAAGATGGGGAAACATTGATTAAATATGCCAAAGAATTGCTAAAAAAAGGTGCGCAAAACATCATCGTATCACTTGGTAAAGATGGTAGTTATTTTATCAATAAAGAGATTGTTTACCGTGCACTTCCAATCAAGGGAAATGCGAAAAATCCAGTCGGTGCTGGAGATAGTATGGTGGCAGGTTTCTTACATGAATATGAGCAAAGTAATGATTTAAAAGAAGCATACATTACTGCGGTCGCAGCTGGTACGGCTAGTGCATTTAGTTATGAACTTGCGACCAAAGAAGAGATAGATAAAATTAGAAAAAAATTAGAAATCATTGAGGTGAGAGAATGAAAATCACAGAGTTAATGACAGAAGATATTATGTGCTTAGAATTAACATCAAAGACAAAAAAAGAAGTGATCAAAGAATTATCACAATTGTTATTTGATGCGGATAAGATTAGTGACTTAGACAAATTTGTCACAGAAATTGAAACACGTGAAGCGTTAAGTACCACTGGAGTTGGTTATGGAATTGCGATTCCACATGCGAAAACAAAATTCGTTAAAACCCCTGCACTTGCATTTGGAAAAAGTAAAGAAGGAATTGATTATGATTCAATGGATGGTGAAAATGCCCATGTCTTCTTTATGATTGCTGCACCAGCAGATGGTGCAAATTTACATCTTCAAACACTTGCGAAGTTATCTCGCAAGTTGATTGATGAACAGTTTAGAAATGATTTACTAGAAGCGTCAGATGCAAAAGAAGTTTTAAAAGTTTTATCAAAAATTGATAAGGAGGAAAAGTAATGGCAAAAATTGTTGGAGTTACATCTTGCCCTACGGGAATTGCACATACTTATATGGCTGCAGAAGCTCTTGAGAAAGCAGCGAAAAAAGCTGGTGCAAAAGCAAAAATTGAGACCAATGGATCAATTGGTGTCGAAAACAAATTAAGTACCAAAGACATTGAAGAAGCCGACGCGGTGATTATTGCGGCTGATGCACGTGTTGATATGGCAAGATTTGATGGAAAGCCATTGAAAGAAGTTAGTGTTTCTCATGCAATCAAAAATGCAAAAGCATTGGTTGATGAAGCACTTGCTGGGAATTTTACGATATACTCTAAAAAATAAAAATATAGATAGGAGAGAGTAGTACATGAAAAATAACAGTATTTATCGTCACATTATGAGTGGAGTTTCACACATGATTCCGTTTGTTGTAGCAGGTGGAATTATGATTGCTTTGGCATTCTTGCTTGATGCTGGAAATGCTGGGGCTAGCGATTATGGTTGGGGGAACCCAGTTGCTGCTTGGTTTGGAGATACCGGAAAAGTAGCATTTGGATTTATGTTGCCAATCTTAGCTGGATACATTGCGTATTCAATTGCTGATCGTCCTGGGTTTGTTCCTGGGTTTGTTGGTGGAGCACTTGCTGCTAGCGGTGGTAGTGGATTCTTAGGTGCTTTATTGATTGGGTTTGTTGCTGGGTACATCATTGTGTTATTGAAAAAATTAACCAGTGGTCTTCCTAGAAGTATGAACGGAATCAAACCTGTATTATTGTTCCCATTATTTGGTGTCATCTTAACAGCGTTAGCGATGATTCCTATTGATTTGGTTGTGACACCAATTAGTGAAGGGTTACAAAATGGGTTAACAAACCTTAGTGGAACAAGCGCAATCTTGGTTGGACTTATTGCTGGTGGAATGATGGCTGTTGATATGGGTGGACCTGTCAATAAAGCTGCATACGTTGTTGGTACTGCAACACTTGTTGGTGGAGCATCTACAACATTGATGGCTGCCGTTATGGCTGGAGGAATGACACCTCCGCTTGGTATTGCATTGGCGACTGTACTCTTTAAAAACAAATACAATGAGCAGCAAATCGAAGCTGGGAAAACCAACTGGATTATGGGTGCAAGTTTTATCACTGAAGGAGCAATTCCATTTGCTGCTGCGAATCCAAAAGCAGTGATTCCATCAATCATTGCTGGTAGTGCACTTGCTGGGGCAATCGTAGGAATATTTGGCGTAGCATCCCCTGCACCTCATGGTGGATTATTTGTGATTCCTGTTATGACTGGATGGGTTTGGTTCATCGTAGCACTTGCTGCCGGAACAGTGTTAACAGCGTTCTTATTAAAAATCTTACTTCCTGATGCTAGTGAAGAATTGGAAGAAGAAACAGCATAAATGATTCAAACAACATATACTGTCAAATCTAAAGATGGCTTGCATGCAAGACCTGCGTCTTTATTAACAAAACTTGCGAGTGAGTTTGATGGTGAGGTAGATTTGGGTTATAAGGATAAAACCGTCACAATGAAATCAATTATGGCAGTGATGTCACTTGGAATTCCACATAATGCAACCTTTACCATCACGGTTGATGGTGATGGAGAAAATGCGCATAAGGAAAAGTTAGAATCGTTGCTGAGAGAACACGAAATCATTTGATCAAAAACCCTGCTGTAATATGCAGGGTTTTCTCATGAAAAAAATAGTCTTATCGTACCTTTGAATAGACTTTATCTTATTTTTATGATAAACTATATAAGAAAATGATTTAGAAAAGGAGAAGTACTATGAAGATTGAAAAAAGAACTGAAAAAGCAAAAGACCTTCGCGAAGATAAAATTGTTCCTGGTGTGATTTACGGAAAAGGAATTGAATCTACACCAATTCAAGTAAGTGAAGTTGATTTTATTTCTATGTTCCGTCAATATGGACATACGATGACGTTTGATATTAAAATTGGACGTAAAAAACATATCGTTTATATTAAAGATTTACAAAGAGATAAAATCAAATATAATCAAGTATTACATTTTGATTTACAAAAAGTATCTGAAACAGATACCATTACTGCAGATATTCCAGTACATGTCATCAATGATGAAAAAATCAAACAAAGAGGACAAATTGTACAACTTTATATTGATTCACTAGAAACTGAATATCCAGTTGGTAAAGGGATTTCAAGATTTGATGTTAGTGTTGAAGGGTTAGAACTTGATGATAGTTTATATGTCAAAGACATTGAACTACCTGAAGGATTCATTTTACATGAAGATCTTGAAGAAACATTATTATCAGTATCATATCCAACAATCATGGCTGAAGAAACTGATGAAGAAGAAGTAGATCCTTCTGAAGTAGAAGCAATCAATCAATCAGCGGATGATGAAGACGAAGAATAAGAATACTTTATAAATAAAATGGTGAACTCTTTTGAGTTCACCATTTTTATGTTTTATGCGAAATAACTAATTTTACCTGTTGTAAATAAACTAAACAAATCAATAATCCAAAGAATTGCCCATCCAACTACAATCCAGATGATTCCCGCGATCAATTTTCCTTTGGCAATACGATAAATACCCCAAACAATTCCATCAAATCCTGGTAGTGCAAAAATGACTTTGACGATAAAAGGTAATCCATCTAAAAATTTTACAATGTCGTTCATAAAACCCTCCTTTATTTGATACTTAATTATATCATTTATTCATATATTTGTCATATAATATTGGTTTTTTAGGATTATGGTGTTATTTCTATTGATATTCTACTATAATATAGATAGAGGTGATTGAGTTGAACAAAGTTGTGACCACTTTAGAAATGCGTAAAATGGAAAAGCAAACATTTGAGGAACAAAATATTACTCCTTTTGATCTTATGATGAAGGTTGGTCAAACAATGTACAAAAGATACAAAAAAGACCTTAATCTAGATAATATGATCATTTTATGTGGTGTAGGAAATAATGGTGGAGACGCACTTGTTTTAGGTGAACAAGCCTTTTTGGATGGAAAGCAAGTAGAAACTTATATCATAGGTGAAAATCATCATCAATCAAAAGAATCACTTGCGATGAGCAAACGATATGAAGAAAAAGGAATGTTGCTTACTTATATTCATACGTTAGAGGAACTAAAGAAAAATATAGGATCAATAGATGATATAAATATCATTGTTGATGGACTTTTAGGGATTGGGTTAGATCGAGAAGTAGATGGAGTTTATGCAGAAATTATCAACTGGATTAATACGCTCAACAAAAAGGTTTTATCGATTGATCTTCCAAGTGGTCTACATGCAGACACAGGGAAAATTATGGGTGTTTCAGTCAACGCAACTTATACCTATACTGTCGAAGCAATCAAGCAAGGATTATTATTAGAAGACGCGATGGATGTTGTTGGAGAAATCCATGTGATTCATGTAGATATGGCGAATATTATCAATGAAAAATATTATGTAAATTCTTTTATGTCACCACCAAAAAGAAGTCATAATTCTCATAAGTATCATTATAAGAATGTTCTTACAATCGGTGGGCAACCAGGTGTGATGGGTGCAATTACAATGGCTGGTTACAGCGCGCTTGTTAGTGGAGCCGGTCTTAGTACCGTTGCGACCAATGTAAATAATGAAGATAATATGATCCAGGCTTATCCAGAATTGATGTATGAAGTATTTTCTACAAAGGAAGAGTTGAAAAACATCCTCTATAAAAAAGACGCTATTTTGTTTGGTCTAGGTATGAGAAAAATCACTGCATTTGAAGAAATGGTTTTTGATGAAATCACAAATACAGAACTACCTCTTATATTAGATGCATCAGGGATGTTGTTGTTAAAACAAAAAACCAATATTCAAAACAAACGTGTAATCATTACACCTCATTATGGTGAATTTGCTAAATTGATGGACATATCTGTTGTAGAACTGAAAAAAGATTTGGTCAAATATGTCAAACAATGTATTGTAGAATATGGTTGTGAAATCGTCTTAAAAGGACCATCGACTATTTATGCAACCAAAGAAAACATGATTTATTTAAACCAAGGTACACCAGCACTTGCAAAAGCAGGTAGTGGAGATGTACTCGCAGGAATATTGCTCACTTACCTTGCACGTAATTTTGATATCCAGCAAGGCATTTTACTTCATATGTTGGCTGCGCAAAGAGCAAGCAAAGAAAAACATATAGAATCTGTTTTAGCAAGTGATATCATCATGAATATACCAATTATCTACAGTCAATATGATGAGGAGGAAATAAGATGAGTACAGTATTTCACTATGAAGAAAAAGTTGTTATTAAACGTTCTAGAAATGTTGTCGTCGATGAATTTTTGAATTATGAAGGAATGAAAGAATGGCAACCAACACTTGAATCAGTCAAGTTGTTAAATGGAAAATGGAAAGAAGAAAATCATCAAGTACATTTGACTTATATTACGAAAAACGGTGAGAAAATGACGATGGAAGAATCCATCGAGTCAATATCTTTACCACATAAAATCATCAATACGTACCGATTGGGAACGACCTTCAATCGCAATGTTTCTTATTTTGAAAGCTTTGGCGCAGACACTATGTGGACAATGGAAGTAGAGTTTCACTTTGAAAGTGAACCACCCACTTCACAACTGTCTTTTGAGCGTCAAACAAGACAAAGTATGAAAGCATTTAAACAACACGTTGAAGATTTATAACATATTGGAGGAGTACCCAAGAGGCTGAAGGGGCCAGCTTGGAAAGCTGGTAGGTCGATGATTCGGCGCAGGGGTTCAAAACCCCTCTCCTCCGCCATCAGTACTATTTAAGTTTATTCCTATTCAAAAAACAGGGTTAACGCCTTTGTTTAGCGAATTATAGGAATAGGCTTTTTTTATTTTCTAGTGGTAAACTAACTTTTCGGACAGTATTTTGGACAATTTTAATTGGACAAAGCGTTCTGGGATTTGAGGGGATTTAGAATTTGCTGTTTTTGCCAAAAACCATGGAGTTGAGGGGATTTAAACTCAACACCCTAAATAATGATTTAAGACCGCCATTAAGCGGTCTTTATTTTTTTGAGTATATAATTTTGTCCTAATATAAGTCGATTTGACTGTCCAATTTGTGTTCTGTTTTTCTTATCAAATAACTCGTTTTAATCTTGTGAAATGAGTCTACAGGTTTTTTAGTTCTTTCAAGATCGAACGCTAATCCAAAACTTACCTTGTTTCTGCTTTTAACTACTACATGATTGAATAACTCATCAATGGGGAAATCTTCTAAGTTGTTAATAGGTTTCTTATATGGTTTCAATAATTTTTTATAATATAATATCTTTTTTTCTGCATCGTAAGATGTGATGATTTTATTGTTTAGGTAGGCTATATCAATCTCTGCTTGCTCTTTATCATATAGAAGCTCTCTCTTTATTGTTTCATCATCAGGATCATCATTTAGAAATCTACTGATCTTTTGTTGTAAGGCGTTTATTTTGCCTTCTAAGGCTTTTATATCTTCCTTCAGGTGCACTGCTATGATTTTCTAGGACACATAGGTACCTACCTAGACATAAAAATAGC
>ENA-OSAI01000193-OSAI01000193.1-marine-sediment-metagenome-genome-assembly--contig:-NODE-193-length-35929-cov-14.505882_pt1 | contig 35929 bp, 33 predicted proteins | sample MGYA00237871_ERZ529316 | MGnify/ENA primary metagenome ERZ529316 (study PRJEB26369, sample SAMN03142814) | marine sediment metagenome | biome: marine; feature: borehole; material: sediment...
TAGTAGTTTTGGTTTATGGATCAACGCACCAATAATGACAACTTTTTGCTTCATCCCATGTGAATATGAACTAATTGGGTTTTGAAGAACATCACTGATTTCAAACATAGTAGCGTATTTCTCAATCAGTTGTCTTCTTGTATCTGCGTCAATCCCAAATACATCAGCGATGAATGATAAATACTGTATCCCAGTCATTGATTCATAGACATCCGGATTGTCAGGAATATAGGCAATTCTTTTTTTGACGTCTAAGGGATGGGTTTTTACTGAGAAGCCATCGACTAAGATATCTCCTTCATCAAAATCCATGATTCCTACAATTTCTTTTAACAACGTCGTTTTACCAGCACCATTATGACCTACAAAACCATAAATATCCCCATTTTTAATGGTTAACGTTAAATCATCATTTGCTTTATTGATACCGTCATAACTTTTTGATACGTTCTTAATTTCTAACATTGAATACCCTCCTCTAATAAAATGTAATGTAAAATCTCATAAAGATTATAACAGTATATTTAAAAAAAGTATACGATTTCTTGTGTTTTCATGTAAAAAGATTAGAGTTATATCGAATTTATTTAATAATTTACACTAAAATAAGATTATTTATTAATAAATTAGATGAATATCTAATAAAATGCTTGACATTCGATAGTTTTATTGATAATATATAGTTGTAAAAGGAAATAAAAACCAAAATAAAAGGATTTTCTATCATGATTAACAGAATTAATTAATAGTTAGATATTCATTTAAATCTAAAAAAGGAGTGATTGTAATGAAAAAATCAAACTTACTAAAAAAGAATCATCAAACATTATGGGGACACATGAAAGACACATCACAATATTTGAATCAGTTTTCACGCTAATTTCTATATTTATATAGGAGGTCATTATGAAAAAAACAAATATTTATAAAAAGCGATGTTTTAAAGTTTTAAAAGAGACAGATATACCACTTTGTCTTTATGAAGAATTGTTATTGGTATTGTAAAGGAGAAAATAATGAAAAATATCATGAGAAAAGAAAAAAAACAATTGATTAATAGTAAGCATGTATCTTTATATGATTACCAAGATATGACATATTTAACAAAGCAGTTTTTAAAGTAGTTGGGAGTGATTATTGTGAGAAGTAAAAATATATTAAAACAAGAAAGAAAAAGTATGTGGGATTCGATAAAGGATATATCAGTTTATGATTACCAAAGTTTTAAAGTTCATAAATCATATGATAGATAGACAGAATTAGATCATTACTAAGGAGCGAATGGCATGGGTTTTAATTTGATGAAGAAAAAAGATTTTGGATTATTAATCGTTGGTAAGTTTGTATCGATGATTGGAAGCAATATGCAGCAGTTTGCACTTGCGTTATATGTGTATGCACTAACTGGTTCAGCGTTGATTTTTTCAACGATGCTTTCAATCTCGATTTTACCAAGATTATTGATGTCTCCTGTTGCTGGTGTATTTGGAGATTGGTTTGATCGTAAGAAAATGATTGTGAGATTAGATATATTAAATGCGGTTATATTAGGAATATTTGCGTATATTTTTTATGTTAATTCGTCATTTAATTTGGTTTCTATATATACATTAGTGATTTCTTTAGAACTTACAGAAATATTTTATGAGTCATCTTCAGCGGGAATCATTCCTTCAATTGTAAACAAAGAAAGAATGGCAGAAGCTAGATCGTTAGAATCAATGGTGCTAAGTATTGCGAGACTATTATCACCAATGATTGCGGCTGTTATTTATGGCGCAAGTGGTATGTTTTTGGTCCTTGTAGTTAATGCGATTAGTTTCCTATTATCTGGTCTTAGTGAAGTATTTATTCATGTTCCTGAAAATCATAAACGACCAGATAAAATCAATATGAACGCTTTTTTTGTTGATGTCAAAGAGGGATTAAAGATTATTAAAAATAATAAGTTCATTCGTACAGTTATTTCCTTAGGAACGATTGTGAATTTTGTGATTGCCCCGTTTTTTAGTGTAGGGTTTATTGTGTTAATAAAAGAGGTGCTGGCAGCAACTGATTATCATTATGGAATCTTTCAAACAGTGATGGCACTTTCCATGGTTACTGGACCAATTGTTGTTTCATTTGTAGTGAAAAAAATAGAAGTTGGCAAATTGTGTACAGCAGCATTTTTTATTGTTAGTTTTATTGTTTTAAGTGTGGCAATTGTTCCCAGTACAATCTTTTTATCATTATTTAATGGTATTTTGATTCCCTTCATCTTCTTAATGGTTTTATCATTTGGTCTAGGTGTAACGATTAGTATAGTCAATATCTCAATTATGACTTTGTTTAGTGAAGTGGTGCCACTTCACGCGATGGGAAGAACCTCAACAGTATTGAATTTACTTGTGACCATTGCGATTCCGATTGGACAAATATTATTTGGTTTCCTATATGATACAATCTTTACATCATATGTTATAATAATAAGTGGAATGATTATGTTGTTTGCAATCATAATTTTCAGGAAACCAATGCTACAGGTTGCGGATAAAGAAGATGTATCAACAAAGGATTCTTTAGGAGGTCAAATGGCTTATGAAATTTAATTTTTATGATAAAGAAAGTAAGATATATGATTTACTACAAATGCCAAGGGTATTTTTTGCTCTAGAAGAGCATGGATCTTATGAAGAGGAAAAGCATATAAATCCCCTTGAGGAGTTGAATGATCATAAACACATTGATATGGTCAGAGACATTCATAATAGGCTGAAACCATTCAAAAAAGAGATATCTGAATTTTATGCAAATGAGTTTTTTAGTGATTATGATTTCTTTGCTTTATTAACCAATTTATATTCTTTTTTTGGATATGAAACGATAGATGATTATTTAAATTATGTTATGTCAATTGAAGAACAGATATTCAAAGTGGATCTAGTCTATGCGTTATTATCTGCTGATTCAGACAATCAAGATGATCGAAAAAATATGGAAGAAAAAGCCAAAGAACTGGTTAATAAACAAGCAGAGCTTATGCAATTTGTGAAAGATCTCCCGACTGAATCATCTTTTAAATGGAATCTTTTAATGATGCTAGAAAATCCAAATAAAATGGTGAAGCAATTTGCTATGTTGATGAAACAACTTGCACCGATTTATGATGAGTTTTATCAAGAGAGAAAAGAAAAAGTATTTGAATGTGAAGAAAGATTAACTGAAATTCTAAAAGACGACCCAAAAGAGAATTTTAATAGATTGACACAATATATGATTAACGACGATTTATTGAAAAAAGAAAATAAAGTACTTTTATCGATTGTATTTGCTTACTCATTTATAGATAAAAAAACAAGACATGGAAATTTTCTTGTATGGGGAATTAGTATGGAAGAAGGTTTCAAACATCTCAGTAAACAATATGGCGATAAGATTGAGAAAACAACAAAAGTGTTTAAAATATTGGGTGATAAGACAAGATATGAAGTATTGAAACTAATTGCTAAGGGAACAACATCTACGAAGGAAATTGCCAAACAACTTGGTGTAACAAGTGCGACTATTTCATATCATATCAACTCATTTGTCACTAATGGAGTCATCCGTTTGAGCAATTCGAGTAAACATAAATACGTTGTAGATTTTGATTTATTAAGTAATTTGTGGGAAGGGTTTATTTCTGATTTAGATCAAGAGTAAATTTAACCATAAAGAAAAGTGAAGAACATTTTGTTCTTCACTTTTTTCATGGAAAAATGATTAAACTGTTGACATCAACGCAGGATTATCAGACAACATCTGAATAAATATATCGACAATTTTTTTATCAAATTGCGTACCTTTGAATGTTTCTAATTCTTGCATAGCTTTTTCAACAGGTAATGCCTTTCGATATGGTCTATCAGATGTCATGGCTTCGTAAGCATCTGCGACTGATATAATACGTGCGAACAATGGAATATCCTTTCCTTTTAAACCGTCAGGATATCCAGATCCGTCCATTTTTTCATGATGGTAGAGTGCATGTTCTGCAAAATCAGAATATTCGTCTGCAGCACGTAAAATCTGATAACCATTTTTTGTATGGTCTTTGATGATTTCGTATTCTTCTTTGCTTAGTTTGTCTGGCTTAAATAAGATACTGTCAGGAATAGATATTTTTCCAATGTCATGGAATAGTCCTGATAATTTTAGTTCTTTTAAAGAGTCTTTGTTTAACCCCATTTTTTCACCAATCATATAACAAATATTGCTGACGCGTTCAGAATTGATGCGTTCAAGTTCGTGTTTTTCTGTAAGGGTTGTTAAGATTGCTTTGATGGTATGGTTTCTAGCACTTACTCCTTCAACCAATTTTAATTTATCCAATATGCTCATGAAAACTCCCTGTTCAATGAACCATGTATCATAACTGGTGAGATGAATTGAACACGATTTAGATTTAGAGTATAATATTTTTTTAACTAGAAATCATAGAAAAACAAGCAGTAATATGATATAATATATGTAGTTAATCATACTAAAATACGAGGTGATATAGATGCTTTTAGATGACCATAATCCGTCAATCTTCATAATCTATTTTCATCTCGTTTTCATTTGGGAATGTTCCTTCATAAATACTAAGGATTACATTCAAAGTCAAGGTGATTCTAATGGGTAAAGTGACAAGAGGATATGTATACAGAATCAGACCAAACACCTCGCAAAAGATTTTAATCAATAAAACATTTGGTTGTAACAGACTAATGTGGAATGAATTACTTAATGATATAAAAAACAAAGCGTATCGTACTCCTAAAGAAATCAAAACACAATATGATTTTATGTACGAATGTGATTCACAAAGTTTCACGACAACATGGAAACATTTAAATCAAGCAATTAAGCATAAAAAGAATAAAACACATCAGTTTCCAAAATTCAAATCAAAACACGATCATATTCAGTCTTATACAACACATGTGGTTAACAACAATATTCGATTAGAAGGTAAGTATATAAGATTACCGAAACTTGGGAAAATGCGTTTGGTTCAACATAGAGAATTACCAAGTGAATCTACAATCAAAGCTGTGACCATCAAAAGAGACGCTGGACATTACTATGTCATTCTTAGAATAGTTTATGAACAAACGAAAGAAAAAGCCTCTGATGTTCGACAAGTCATCGGACTAGATTATTCATTATCCCATCTATATGTTGATCACAACGGAAACAATCCAAATTATCCGAAATATTATCATAAGATGATGGATCATTTGGCGAAAGCCCAACGCATCTTGTCTAAAAAAGTCAAAGGCTCAAATCATTATCAAAAACAAAAACAAAAAGTACAAAAAATCCATAAAAAGATCTCTAATCAACGAAAAGACTTTTTACATAAAGTATCAAGAGAACTCGTAAATAAATATGATCTGATTTGTATTGAAGATTTAGACTTAAAAGAAATGACGAAAACCAAGCATTTCAGCAAGTCTATCTTTGATACGTCTTATCATATGTTTACTTTGTTCTTAGACTATAAAACAAAAGATGAGGGAAAATCCCTCATCAAAATAAATAGGTATTACCCATCCACAAAAACTTGTAGCAAGTGTGGAAATATTCAAGACATCCCTTTGTCACAAAGAACCTATATATGTGATTGTGGACATAAGATGGATAGAGACCAAAACGCTGCAATCAACATTGCAACAAGAGGTCTTATCAGTAACTTACAAACAGAGTACGGGACAGACTCGATAGCGTGGTAAATTTGCGAACAGTAGTTCGAACAACCCATGAAGCCCCCACTTCAAACTAGTTAAGTGGTGGGAGCAGGTTCACACATCATATCTTCGGCTTTTTTAAGAATCGATGGAATTTCTTCTTTTTGGTCTTGTTTGATGGTATACCCAATCGCAAGTGATAATGGGACGTTTTTTATTTTTACTATAGAATCATTATTAAACCTAATTCATTTCTAAATAAAAAAAGATCATTATCGAATAATATTTTTTACAGTCAGTCTTGGGAGTGTAACTCTATAGAACTATTATAGAATTGTTCTTGGAAGTAAATAGCATTTTTTATGTCTTTCACAGTATAGCTTTCATTTGAACTTGCCATCACAAGTTTATCTTCTATATCATTTTCCCGATGAACAATCGCGATGATTCTTCCAGTATAAGTATTTACTGGATATGTTACATCTAATAAATAAACATCAAGTTCTTCATCGTCAGGTGCGATTTCATTGGCGATAAAACCATAGTTGATTGGATAGATAATTTCTGGGTGTTTAGGATGAGCTGTCCCAATTGGACGATCGATCGTAATGGTGACTTCCTTTCCTAAGAAGTGAGACACTTGCGCTTTTCTGATGATTTTCTTAATCAGGGCTTCTTTCTTTTTTGTGTATTCATCTCGCTTGTTTGGAAAGGATTTTGCGAGGTGTATTTTAAGCGACTCGTATTGTTTTGCGATTTCTTTGTGTTTGATTAAATAATTTCTAAAATATATGTGATTTTTAAATGCTTGACTTTGTTTTAATAAGATATGCAGATGAAATGTAGAAAGACCATCTTCATTTTTTTTGTTAAAATACATCCAAGCATCATTTCCTACTTCTTTGTTATAAACAAAGCCGGTAGACATTAAAGCATCAAAGTTGTTTTTGACTTCTTCAAAAGAGTCAACACCAACAAGTAGATCAATGATTGGTTTTGCTTTGATTGTAGGGATACTTGTACTACCAATGTGTTCAATCTTTGCCTTAGGAAAACAAGTCATTTTTAAATCCTTAATCATTGCTTGCGCTAATGGAATCCATAACTCGTTGTGTTCTTTTAGTTCAACCATTCCTTTTTTTAGACCAATCATCTACATCACCTATTTTCTATTCTTATATATTGTATCATAAATTGATTTCTTTTGGGGACTATGTTAGATTATTTCATGATATACTATTGATAAGGAGATGATTCAATTGATTAAACATATAAATGATTTAGAAACAAAATATATTACACATCCAAGTGCGCAAGATGCTTATATGAAAGTATTGGTTGGTGAGCATGAAGGATGGGATGATTATGTGATGCGTGTTGTCGAAGTGAAGAAGAATGGTTATACACCGAAACACGAACATCCATGGCCACATATCAATTTTATGATAGAAGGTGAAGGAGAAGTGTTGAATAATGGAGAGTATGTCCCTGTAAAAGCAGGATCATTTGCTTACATTGAAGCGAACACACTTCATCAATTTAGAAATACAGGTGAAGAGATTTTTAAGTTTATTTGTATAGTACCAAAAGAAGGACATCAATAGAAATAAATACATTGTCTTAAGAAAGAGGATATCATGGAAAAGATATTGAAACAAATTCATCAAATGGAAGATCTTTATGTAAGATTATTTTCTGAAGCAGAAGAAGATGAGGAAAAAATAATCTATGTTGATCGATTGATTGAGGATATGTATTCACATAATTTTCGCTATTATAAAAATGTTGATGTGATGAAAAAAGAATTACAAATCTTAGTAAAAGAATTGCAAGATGAATATCTTAGGGTCATATTCCCTGGAGAAGCTAAAAAAGAATACTATGAAGAGTTATCTCTAAAGCCAACCGTGAATGAATATGAAATATATTTGATAGAGTCAGAAAAGTATATTGATTTGCCAATCAATGAACGTGTTGCGGTATTAAAGGTGACGAATGACGAAATATTAAAGGATGCTGTAGAAGCGGATATTGAAGCAAATAAAAAAGCCATGGGGATTGAATTTGTTGCAAGAAGGATATTGAGAAAATCAATCTGTTATATGGATCAAAAGAAATCTATTGATTTTTATGTTGCTTATGATCAAGGGGTGCCTGTAGGAACAGTTGAATATGCTTATCATGAGAACATTGTAAAGATTGAAGATTTTGATGTATTAGAAAGTCATCAGAAAAAAGGAATAGGTACATCAATGCTCCGTCAAATGTTGAAAGATGCATATGAAAGTAATATTGAGTATGCTTATCTAATAACGGATAAAAGTGATACAGCAAAAGAGATGTATCAAAAATGTGGATTTAGAAAAGTAGATGAAAAAAGTGAACTGTTCTTTTCTAAGAAATCAATATAAAAACGAATCCTATTTGGATTCGTTTTTAATAGAAAATATGTAAGTTGTTTGATGCTCATATTTCTCGCTTGCTTTTAAAAAAGGTTGTGCTAAGTCTTTGAAGGCTTCATGGTTTGGTATGTATTGAGTTTCAAAACAAATACCTTGGTGAGCTATGTTTGTTGTATTGTTTGTCAGTTCTTTTTCTTCAGGATAGTTGTGGGTGTAACAAACAATGATTGGGTAAGTTGTTTTGATTTGTAGGTGCCTTTGACTTGTTGGATCATAAAGCGATGCATCGTAATATTTTTTCTTATTCAAGATAAATGGATGATCGATTCCTTTTATATGAGAAGATACAAGTTCTTTTGTGAGTAAGTTTTTTAACATCATAGGATTTGTTACATCTAAGGAAACATCTTTCACATTTTTGATATTTGTCGGAACAAACTCATGATTTAAATCAATAAGATTGTCTACGTCTATCATAAGGTAATGATTCAATATATCGCTTTTTTCTCCAGACAAATTGAAATATAAGTGTGATGTCATATTTAATAAGGTATCTTCATCAGTCGAGCCTTCAAATTTGATCTTGAGTTGATTTGGCTCAACGATGTAAGTGATGGTGATGTCCTTATTACCAGGATAATAAGAATCCTCAGTGTTAATTGATAAGGAACATATTACATCGGTATGATCATCATACTCTTTGATGTTTATATCAAATAACTGAAAAGCAAAACATTCTTTTCCACCATGTAAATGATGTTTGTCTATGAAGTTTTGGTCGAGTTGTATTTGTTTGTTGTTGATGTGAATGAGACCATCTTTTATTCGCCCGCTTGTCGGACCAATGATGGCATTGAGAAAACTATTGTTTTTGATATAATCCTCTAAAGAAGCATAAGATAAAACAACGTTTTCTAATGTTCCTTGTTTGTTCGGCACTTTCAATGAAGTGACTGTCGCACCATAGTTTAGGATGGATACCTCAATATTTTCCATTGAAACAGTGTATTCTTCTAATGATAGATGATTCACAGTCAAGTTTTTTTTAGAGATCATAAACAGCATCCTTAACAAAATTTAAGAAAGCTTCTTCACCTTCTTTTGTTTGTTTGAACACTCCTGAATCTTCAAGCACTTTTGTGAATTTTATCGCGACTTGTTGATCCAAGAAGTCATCAATGTCTTGGCCACTATAAATACTTTTTAATTCCTCAACCCATTGGTAATGAATATTATCTTGTGGGAATGATTTATCCTCTAAAAAAGATTCTTTAATTAAGCTTAATTCATCTATTAATCTTCCTGGTAAAATGGCAAGTCCCATGACTTCGATGAGGCCAATGTTTTCTTTTTTGATGTGATGATGGTTTTCATGTGGATGAAATAGTCCCATCGGATGATCTTTTGTTGTAAGGTTGTTACGCAACGTAATATCAAGGGTATAAAGACCACCTTTATTTCTTGCGACTGGTGTCACAGCGTTGTGAGGTTGATCAGTTTTTTTATAGATGTTTAAAGCTTTGTTTTCGTATTCTTTCCAAGATAAACGCATATGCTCAGCAGCCTGAATCAATTCCTCTTTGTTTTTTGACTTAATGCGAATAGTAGAGAGTGGCCAATGCAAAACGTCATAAGTAGTATTTCCTTTAGTAAAGGATTGAATAACTTTCGCATCTTCAATCGGAAAATGGGCGCGTCCACCTTGATAGTGCTCGTGACTTAAAATACTTCCTCCAACAATTGGTAACCCTGCGTTTGATCCCAAAAAATAATGGGGAAACAGTTCAACAAAATCTAAAAGTCTTTTAAATGTATGTAGTCCTACATTCATTGGGATATGATCTTCATGTAAGACAATACAGTGCTCATTGTAATAAGAATAAGGCGAATACTGTAAGTAGAAAAGTTCGTTATTTAGTGTCAAAGGAATGATCCGATGCGTCATTCTTGGAGGCAATGATGCATCTCCTTGATGTCCAACGTGTTCTTTACAAAGAAGGCAAGCTGGGTAGTTATGTTTTTCTTCTTTTGCTTTTGCGATATCACGTGGATCTTTTTCTGGTTTGCTGAGGTTGATGGTGATTTCAACTGTGCCATAATCGTTTTCTTTAACATAGTGAATATTTTTATTTATTCTACTTGTTTTGATATAGTTGCTTTGTTTGGCGATATGATAATAGTCATTTGTTGCTTTCAAAGGATCATCAAACATAGTGTGATAAAACTGTTTGGTTAAGTCTCCTGGTCTAGGCATAAAAAGATTCATAATTTTATCTTCAAAAATATCGCGATTCCATGTAGTATCAATTGGAATGAATTTTTCTTTGACAGCATAGTCAAGAACTGGTTTTAAGTAAAAATCAATCGGTTCATCGATTGATACTTCATCAAACGAAGGGTCAAATGCTTCAATATCAAGTAATGCACATAGCTGATTGGATAAATAGATTTGATCTTCGACCGTAATTAGTTCTTGATAGGTACAATATGATATGAGTTGTTCGATCGCTTGATGAATCATTGAGAAAAACCTCCTTTATGAGATTGATGAAATGCCCAAGCAGAGGAAATGATGTCTTCGACTTTTGGATGTTTGACTTCCCATTTTAGAATGTTTTTTGCTTTATCACTTGAAGCAATCAGTTTGGCAGGATCGCCAGCTCTTTTTGCTTCCTCTTTGGTTTTAATTGTTTGATTGGTGACAAACTCAGCAGCTTCAATAATCTGTCTTACGCTATATCCAGATCCGCTCCCTAAGTTAAATACATCACTTTTTCCACCATTGACTAGATAAATCATTGCTTTGATATGCGCATCGATTAAATCTTCAATATGAATATAATCACGAATACAAGTTCCATCAAATGTATCATAATCTGTACCAAAAATACTAATGGCATCACGTTCTTTTAATGGTACTTGTAAAATGATTGGAATCAAATGTGTTTCAGGGTTGTGACTTTCCCCTATTTCAGATGAGTGATGTGCACCAGCGACATTAAAATATCGAAGAGAAACATAGTTGATGTTGTGGGCAATACTTGTCCACTTCATCATTTCTTCCATCGCAAGTTTTGTTGCACCATATGTGTTGGTAGGGTTTGGCAATATTTCTTCTGTAATTGGCATAACTTTTTGGTCTCCATATACAGCCGCAGTAGAACTGAACACAATATTTTTTACCTGGGCATCGACCATGCTTTTCAGAAGTGAAGCAGTACCACTAACGTTGTTTTCATAATATTTTAGTGGCTTAGTCATACTTTCACCTACAAGACTAAACGCAGCGAAGTGGATGACAACATCAATTTGTTCTTTACGTAAAATAGTTGTGAGATTTTCAGTATGATGAATATCTTCTTCATAAAAAGTAGCACGTTTATCCACTGCGTCTTTATAGCCAGTAGAAAGATTGTCAATAACTGTTACTTGATATCCTAAATCAAGCAACATTCTTGTGGCATGTGAACCGATGTATCCTGCTCCCCCAGTTACGAGTATATGCATATCAATTCCCCCCAACATATTTTGCATGATCACTAGTATTTGCGATATAACAACTTGGCTCATAGCCAATGATATTTGCATATCTGTCGATGATGTTTGATTTAAAAGATTCGATGATGTTTTGGTGCACAATTGCGATGATGCATCCACCAAATCCGGCACCAGTCATACGTGCACCTAGTGCGCCTTCTTTTAAGGATAAGTCGACCAATAAATCAAGTTCATCACAAGAGACTTCGAAATCGTTTTTGAGTGACATATGAGTTGCGGTAAGCAAAGTACTAAACCCACTCAAATCATTTTGTTTTAAGGCATCTACAGCCTCTAATACACGAGATTGTTCACTACTCGCATGTCGTGCTCGTTTGTAATGATTGATATCGTTGAACTGATCTTTATATTGCTCAATTGTATCAAGTGGTACACGTGCTAAGTCTTGTTCTTTTACACCTGCTTGATGAAGTGTCTTCAATGCTTCATCACATTCTGTTCGACGTTCATTATATTTAGATTCACTTAATGCACGTTTCTTATTGGTATTTACAATCATCACAACATAATCTTTTAAGATGAATGGAACCAATTCATGGGTTAAAGTAGATGTGTTTAAGTGAACGGCATAATCTTTTTGACCAAACGCGATCGCGTATTGATCCATGATACCGGAATTAACGCCAATGTAATTGTTCTCTACATCTTTTGAAAACAACGCCATTTGTTTTTGGGTTAATTGTAAGTCAAATAGATGATTTAAAACAGTCATCATTAATACTTCAATAGACGCACTACTTGATAATCCTGCGCCGATTGGTAAGGTTGAATGAAGTAAGATATTTAATCCATGAGGAATGTTGTAGCCCTGTTGCCACAAGTATTGAAAAACACCCTTGATGAAGTTCGCCCAGTTATCTTCTTTTTTAAAAGATAAGTCATTTAAACTAGAAGTAACGACACCGATATCTTCAAAAGCAGTAGACAACATATGGATTTCTTTATCATCTCTTTTTGTGATGTAAGCAAATGTTCCTAAATCAATCGCTATAGGGAATACTTCTCCACCTAAGTAATCAATATGTTCCCCAATCAAATTGACTCTTCCAGGTGAAAAAAATTCTTTAGGTGTGCCCTTTAAAAACCATTTATAATCTTTTAAGTTCATTGATAAAACCTCCTTTATTCATGTGAAAAACGAGAGTTTCTCTCGTTTTTATTATGCGCTTTCTCTAAATACAAGTTCATATGGAACAACAATCGATACTTTCAATTCTCGTTCGTGATTCATTTGCTCATTCAATAATTTCATCGCCATCACTCCTAAAAATTCTGAATAGATTTTTACTGTCGAGAGAGATGGTGAAGTATATTGAAGTGTCGGAATGTCATTGACACTAAAAATGGCAATATCATCAGGAATTTTATAATTTTTTTCTTGAATGGCACGGGTCGCTCCTATGGCAATAGAGTCATTTCCGCAAAAGATGGCAGTAGGTAAGTTTTCATAATTTTTTTCAAGTAGTTCTTTGGTTAAATTGTAACCACTTTTGATGGAATAATGACCAATTTTGAAATAGGAAGAATTGAACAACTCGTGTCGATACATTACTTCTTGAAATTCGAGTTCTCGTGGGTCCAAATGTTCTTCGTTTGTTAGTGGTGTGACTTCACGTCCACCAATGTATCCAATTTTTTTATGACCTTTACTGTAAAGGTACTCTAAAACATCACGTGTCATTGATCGGAAATCTGTGTGGACACTATCAAACTTAAATGAGGTATCTTTTGTGTGAGCAAAAACGATGTTGTCATTAATCGACTCAATAAAATCAAGTGTTTCTGCACAAAAACGGCCTAAGACAATGATTCCATGATATTTTTTAGTTGTTAGATTTTTTCGTAAGTTGTCATCATTATATACAACATCAAACAATACATTCGCTTCCTGACATTCATGTTGAATACCCATTCTGATAGATATAAAATAGGGGTCATCAATTTCTTGTTCAACAGTATACCAATGGACGATTGCGATGCGTTTTTGGTTTTGTCTTGAACTGCGAGAATGTTTATGTTTTGTATAAGATAATTGCTCAGCAGCTTCAAAAATTTTCTTTTTCGTTTTAGATGTTACATTGATACTTGGATCGTTGTTTAATACACGCGAGACAGTAGCAGGTGAAACACTTGCTAATTTGGCGATATCCCTAATAGTAGGCATACTACTCACCACTCTTTCTTTGTTCTTGTATTCATTATAGCAAATTAGTAAACGAAAGGAAAGGATTAATAGTGTTTAGTAAACAAAATATTGAAAAAAACCAATAATCACAAAAACAAGTGCTTACATTGTTCTATTCCCCCCTTAGCATATAAAAAGCGCTAAACAAAGATATTACCTTCTATACTGTATAAAAACGTTTTTACTGTTTGGTAAACTTTTTGTAAATAATGCTTGCATGTTTACTAAACAAATGATAAACTTTACTCATAGAAACCGATTACATAGCGAGAGGATTGATGAAATGAAACGATATACGATAGGTGTAGACTTTGGAACGTTATCTGGTCGCGCTGTTTTAATAGATGTAGAAAACGGAGATGAAATCGGGTCATCTGTGTATGATTATAAACATCAAGTCATCACAGATTATCTTCCAAATACATCAATCAAGTTAGGGTTAGATTATGCTTTACAAGATCCGAATGATTATTTAGATGTATTAAGAAAGACAGTTCCGAATTTATTAAAAGAAACACAAGTTGATCCTAATTTGATTATTGGACTCTCAATTGATTTTACAACTTGCACAGTTGTGGCAGTTGATGAAATAAATACGCCACTATGTTTTAAAGATGAGTTTAAAGATAACCCACATGCTTGGGTAAAACTATGGAAACATCACGCGGCACAAAAATACGCTGATCAAATCAATGAACTTGCACATCAACGAAAAGAACCTTGGATTAGAAGATATGGTGGAAAGATTTCGAGTGAGTGGTTGTTTCCAAAAATCATGCAAGTTGCGGTTGAAGATAATGAACTATATCAAAAAGTAGACAATTTCTTAGAAGCTACTGATTGGGTCACTTCACAAATGACGGGGAATATCATTAGGAATACTTGTACACTAGGATATAAAGCAATTTATCATCATGAAGAAGGCTTCCCTGGTAATGAGTTTTTTCAAACATTATCACCATTTATGGATGGCGTTTTAGAAAAACTCAAAGGTGAATTCAAAAATGTTGGAGAAAAAGCAGGGACATTAAGCAAAGAGTGGGCAAAAATAACAGGCTTAAATGAAGGTACTGTAATTGCTGTTGGTAATGTCGATGCACATGTAAGTGCACCTGCGGTGAATGTCGTAGATGAAGGTAGTATGTTGATGATTATGGGCACATCTACTTGTGATATATTATTAGGAAAAGAAGAACACTATGTACCTGGTATTTGTGGGGTTGTGAAAGATGGTGTGATTCCTGGATTTTTCGGATATGAGGCTGGACAAAGTGCAGTTGGAGATATCTTTGCTTGGTTTGTCGATCATTATATTGATCAATCATTATATGAGGAAGCAAAAGAACAAGAGCTTGATATTCACCAATTATTAGAAGATAAAGCAAGTAATTTACGTGTTGGAGAATCGGGATTGTTATCCCTTGACTGGCATGGTGGAAACCGTTCAATCTTAGTTGACACCGATGTGTCCGGATTGATGCTTGGGTTAACATTGCATACCAAACCAGAGGAAATTTATCGATCATTGATTGAGGCTACTGCGTTTGGGAAAAGAGTCATTACTGATAACTTTAAAGAACATGGTGTACCAATTGAACATATGTATGTATGTGGTGGATTGCCAAATAAAAACAAGTTGTTGTTACAGATATATGCGGATGTATTAAATATGGAAATTCATATTGCCGACTCACTACAAACACCAGCGCTTGGGGCAGCGATGTTTGCGAGTGTTGCGGCTGGAGGATACAAAGACATCTTTGAGGCTAGTAACTATATGGCAAAAGTGAAAAAAGAAACAGTGAAACCAATCAATGAAAATGTAAAAATATATGAAAAGATATATCAAGAATTTAAACGATTACATGATTATTTTGGTACTGGGGAAAATGATGTCATGAAAAGACTTAAGAAAATCAAACATAAAGGATAGGTTAATGATGAAAAAATATCAGTTTTGGTTCATTGTGGGAACACAACATTTATATGGTGAAAAGATTTTTGCTTCAATCAATGATCATGCCAAAGAGATGGCAGAGTATCTTAACATTAATACGAAAATAGACGCAGACATTGTATTCAAACAAATTGTCAAAACAAGTGATGAAATTTATGAAGTGATGGAAGAAGCAAATCAGCATAAAGATTGTGCTGGTGTGATTACTTGGATGCATACATTTAGTCCATCGAAAATGTGGATTAAAGGATTAAACATATTGCAAAAACCTCTTGTTCAATTGCATACGCAATACAATCAAGAGATTCCATTTGAAGAGATTGATATGGATTTTATGAATTTAAATCAATCTGCACATGGGGATCGTGAACATGGATTTATCCACGCTGTGATGCGTAGACCCCGCAAAGTGATTTCAGGGTATTATAAAAATGAGCGTGTGGTTTTAAGAATAGAAAAATGGATGAGAAGTGCTGTTGGAGTTGCGGAATCACGTAAATTACATGTCGTTCGTTTTGGTGATAACATGCGTAATGTAGCGGTGACTGAAGGAAACAAAGTCAGTGCAGAAATTAAGTTTGGTTGGAGCGTCAACGGTTATGGTATTGGTGATTTGGCGGAACAATTAAAACATGTTACTCAACTTGAAATTCGTGAACAGATGGATAAGTATAAACAATTTTATGAACTTGATACGAGTGATTTATCATCAGTCGAATATCAAGCGAAAATACAAGTAGCGATGCGTCAGTTTTTAGATCAAAGAAATGCGAAAGCTTTTACGACAACATTTGAAGATTTACATGGTTTAAATCAATTACCTGGTCTTGCGGTACAAGATTTGATGCGAGAAGGATATGGATTTGGTGCTGAAGGAGACTGGAAAACTAGTGCTTTATTAAGAGTAATGAACAGTATGTCTGTTGGTCTTGATAAAGGGAATTCATTTATGGAAGATTATACTTATCATTTACCATACAATGAAGAATTGGTCCTAGGAGCACACATGTTAGAAGTATCTCCATCAATCGCGAAAACAAAACCAGTGGTGGAAGTTCATCCATTAGGAATTGGAAGTAAAAATGATCCAGCACGTGCCGTATTTGATGCGAAAGAAGGAAAAGCAATTCAAGCTTCATTGATTGATTTGGGTAATCGTTTTCGCTTAATTGTTACAGATTGTATCGCGGTGGAACCAAAAGCAGATATGCCAAAACTTCCTGTAGCGCGAGCAATGTGGAAATTGCTTCCGAATTTCGAAGTAGCGACTGAAGCTTGGTTATTAAGTGGAGGAGCACATCATACGGTGATGTCTTATGATTTGGATGTTGATGTATTAAGGGATTATGCAGATATGATGGATATTGAGTTTGTTCACATCAACAAAGATACTAAAATAGAAACCTTAAGGGAACAACTTATAATAAAAGACATTATTTACAAATTTAAATAAGAGAAGTGATAAAATGTTAGAAACATTAAAACAAGAAGTATTACAAGCGAATCTTGATTTGGTCAAACATCACTTGGTCTTATTTACTTGGGGAAATGTATCTGCTTATGATGAAGAGACGAAGTTGGTTGTGATTAAGCCTTCTGGTGTTAGCTATGAACAAATGAGTGCGAGTGATATGGTGGTGGTTGATTTAGATGGACATATTATTGAAGGGGAGCTAAAACCTTCAAGTGATACACCAACACATCTAGCTTTATATAAAGCATTTAAAGGAATTAAAGCAGTTGTACATACTCATGCAAAGTATTCGACTATTTTTGCACAAAGCAAAAAAGCGATTCCTGCGTTTGGGACAACTCATGCAGATTACTTTGCATCTGATATACCAGTGACAAGAACAATGACGAGAAATGAAATCAACGGAGAATATGAGTTGGAAACTGGTCATGTAATTATAGAACGTTTCAAAGAATTGGCGCTCGATCCACTCTCTTGTCCGAGTGTTCTAGTAAGTGAACATGGACCGTTCTCATGGGGAGATAGTTGTGCCAATGCAGTCCATAATGCGGCTGTATTAGAATATGTGGCACATATGGCATTTGAAACGAGTTTATTAAGAGATGATCAATTTAGTATGAATCAAGATTTACTGAAAAAGCATTTTTCTAGAAAACATGGAAAAAATGCGTATTATGGACAAAAGCAGTGACAATTTCTTAGGAAATTGAAAAAATAAAAAAGAAAAAAAGGAGATTTGAAGATGAAGAAAGTTATTTTATTTTTACTTGCAGCAGTGACTGTATTTGTAGTATCTGCTTGTGGTGAAGCAGAGACTGTAGACATTGGTATTTCAATGCCAACTACATCATCAACTAGATGGATTTCTGATGGTTATTCTATGAAAGAACAATTTGAAGCAGAAGGATATTCAGTTACATTAGAATATGCTCAAGATGACATTACTACACAAGTTTCTCAAGTAGAAAACATGATCACCAAAGGTGTAAAAGTGTTAATTATTGCAGCTATCGATAACCAATCATTGACTGATGCTTTAGACAAAGCAAATGATGCTGGTATTGCAGTAATCGCATATGACCGTTTGATCTTAAACAGTGAGCATGTTGATTATTATGCAACATTTGACAACTTCGGTGTTGGTGTTTTAATGGGTCAAGGTATTGCTGATGCTTTAGATTTAGAAAATGAAGCTGGACCATTCAATATTGAATTGTTTGCTGGTTCTCCAGATGACAATAACTCAGTATTCTTCTACAATGGTGCAATGAGTATTTTACAACCTTACATCGACAGTGGTAAACTAGTTGTTTTATCTGGACAAGATGAGTACAATCAAGTTGGTACACTTCGTTGGGATGGTACTGTTGCTCAAACAAGAATGGAAAACATTTTAACTTCTGCTTATTCTACTGGTGAAGTAGTTGACGCAGTATTAAGTCCATATGATGGATTATCAATTGGGATTATTTCTGCATTACGTTCAAATGGTTACGGTTTAGAATCAGGAGATACTCCGATGCCTTATGTAACTGGACAAGATGCTGAGCAAGCATCAGTGCAAGCTATTATTGATGGTTACCAAGGATCTACTGTATTTAAAGATACTCGTACATTAGCTGGTATTGCTGTTCAAATGGCTGATGCAATCATCAACGATGAAGAAGTCATCACAAATGATACTGAAACATATGACAATGGTGAAAGAGTTGTACCTTCTTACTTATTGATTCCTGTATTCGTAGATGAATCAAACTGGGAAGAAGCATTACTTGATAGTGGATATTGGCAAGAAAGCGATTTTGATTTAGAATAATACTTATAAATGAAGTGTGATATTGGTGGCTTTGCCACCAATATCCACCTCATACTTTTAGAAAAGAGGTTTGCTCATGAGTGACTATATATTAGAGATGAAGAATATTGTCAAAATATTTCCTGGTGTAAAAGCCTTGGATAATGTTAATATTCAGGTAAAAAGCGGGGAAATTCATGCTTTAGTCGGCGAAAATGGTGCTGGGAAAAGCACGTTAATGAAAGTCTTAAGTGGTGTATATCCTCATGGGACATATGAGGGAAAGATTTTCTTTAATGGAGAAGAATGTCTATTTAAGAATATCAAAGATAGCGAGTCAAAAGGGATTGGGATTATTCACCAAGAACTTGCGTTGGTTATGTATTTGTCCATTGCAGAAAATATTTTCTTAGGAAATGAAAATGCGAAACGTGGAATCATCAACTGGGATGAAACGAATCGTAAAACAATAGATTTATTGAAACGCGTAGGACTGAGTGAAGACCCGACCAATCTAATTAAAAATATTGGTGTTGGAAAGCAACAGTTGGTTGAAATTGCAAAAGCTCTTTCAAAAGACATTAAGTTGCTTATTTTGGATGAACCAACAAGTGCACTCAATGATGAGGATTCACAAAACTTATTAAACTTAATTGTTGAGTTGAAAGAACACGGTGTTACATCGATTATTATTTCTCATAAATTAAAAGAAGTAGAAGCGATCAGTGATTCAATCACCATTATTAGAGATGGTGAAGTGATTGAGTCTTTGGACATGAAAAAAGATCATGTTACGGAAGATAGAATCATCAAAAGTATGGTTGGACGAGAACTAACAAATTTGTTTCCAGAGAGAAAAGCGAAAATTGGGGACATGATGCTCGAAGTAAAGAATTGGAATGTCGACCATCCAATGTATGACAGAAAAATCTTAAAGGATGTTCATATAAATGTTCGCGCTGGTGAAGTTGTAGGAATTGCCGGATTAATGGGTGCCGGACGAACAGAACTTGCACGTAGTATGTTTGGAAAATCTTATGGAAAAAACATTACTGGTGAGATGTATTTAAAAGGTAAGAAAGTGAATTTTAAAGATATTCCTGATGCGATTAAGCATGGCCTTGCTTATGTGACAGAAGACCGTAAAAATTTAGGTCTTGTATTGATCAATGATATCAAACGAAATGTGACCTTATCGAATTTGAAGAAACTGAAAAAGAATCTAACGATTGATGAAAATAAAGAAATCGTTGAAGTTGAAAAACATGTAAAATCAATGAATATTAAATGTTCAAGTATCCAACAGTTTACTCGTGATTTGAGTGGTGGGAACCAACAAAAAGTTGTGTTGTCCAAATGGATGTTTACTGATCCAGAAGTATTAATCCTTGATGAACCAACTAGGGGAATTGATGTTGGGGCAAAATATGAAATATATACGATTATTAATGAGTTAGCTCAAGCAGGAAAAGCAGTCATTGTTATTTCAAGTGAGTTGCCAGAAATCATTGGGATGAGTGATCGTGTGTATGTTGTAAGTGAGGGTGAAATCACCGCAGAATTAACAAAAGATAATGTGTCACAAGAAGAAATCATGAAACACATCGTTTCAGTAAGAAAAGAGGGAAATCAACATGCAAAATCTACTAACTAAGTTCAAAGAAAGTAAAGTGGTTCAATTCTTTAAAACAAATGAACAAGTGCAAATACTGAAAAGTTTATTAAAAGGTAATATTCGTCAATATGGTATGATATTGGCTTTAATCTTAATTATGATTTTCTTTGCAATTACAACAAACGGTGTCAGTTTGGTTCCATTAAATATTACAAACTTGTTATTACAAAATGGACATATTTTAATACTTGCAGTAGGTATGTTGATTGTTATTTTAACTGGTAACATTGATTTATCTGTTGGATCAGTCGCGGCTTTTGTTGGTGCGATTGCGGGTATTATGATGATCAAAAATGATTACAACTGGATTATTTCATCGATTGCAGCTTTAGGTGTTGGGATTGCTGCTGGAGCATGGAATGGATTTTGGATTGCCTATGTAAAAGTACCACCATTTATTGTTACGTTAGGTGGGATGTTGCTTTTTAGAGGGTTAACATTGGTTGTTTTAAAAGGAGCTTCACTTGGTCCTTTCCCTGATGAGTTTAACAATATAAGTTCAGGATTCTTGCCAGATATTTTTGGAGGAACGACATTACACATACTCACAATCGTCATTGGTATAGTGTTTGGAATTGGATATGTTATTAGTGTTATTTTGGCGAGAAGGAAAAAAATTCGATATAATTTCGAAGTATCTCCGCTTTGGGTTACTATTTTAACTTCCATATTTGTCATTGTTGCAATCAATTTGTTTACATTCACATTGGCAAGATATCGTGGATTTCCAAATATTTCATTAATATTGTTCGCGGTCATCATTATATATGCATTTATCACTCGAAAAACCATCTTTGGACGACATATATATGCGATGGGTGGTAATTATGAGGCTGCTAAATTATCAGGTGTAAAAACCAAACGAATGATGTTTTTAATCTATACTAATATGGGATTACTTTCTGCAGTAAGTGGGCTTGTTTACGCCGCTAGATTAAACTCATCAACACCAAAAGCTGGGAATTTGTTTGAACTAGATGCGATCGCGGCTGCGTTCATTGGTGGGGCGAGTGCTTCTGGTGGTGTCGGTACAGTCATTGGTGCAGTTATTGGGGGACTTGTTATGGGTGTCATCAATAATGGTATGTCACTGATGAGTCTTGGTATTGACTGGCAACAAGTTGTTAAAGGATTGGTATTATTACTTGCAGTATGGTTTGATATTGCAACGAAAAATAGATCAAAATAAAACGAAACATCTTTATAAACCTCTTATTTGACTGAATGAATGGCGGACGGACAAGCACGTTTGCCATTCATTTCGTCATTGTCTATAATAGTGTTAGAAGGGATTGATTAATATGAAAAAAAGAGTATTAGGTAAAACAAATATTGAAGTGAGTGAAATTTCACTTGGAACATGGCAACTAGGTTCTAAATGGGGAGATCCTTTTGATAAAGATGTAGCGCTTAAAACGTTACATAACGCTACAAAATATGGCATCAATTGTTATGATACAGCGGATGTATATCAAGATGGCGAAAGTGAAAAAGTGATTGGTGAATATATTAAATCACTTGATCAAAAACCATTTGTCATTACAAAAAACGGGCGTCGATTACCTACCCAAACAGTGGAAGGTTATAGTGAAGAAAACATTCGTCAGTTTGTTGATGATTCTAGAAAAAATTTAGATGTTGATAAGCTTGACATGGTTTTGTTGCATTGTCCACCAACGGATCTTTATTATCATCCTGAAGTATTTGAATGGATGGATGCGTTGAAAAAAGAAGGTAAGATTAAACATTATGGTGTCAGTGTTGAACGCATTGAAGAGGGATTAAAAGCCCTTGATTATGAAGGTGTAGAAGCAATTGAAATTATTTTCAATATGTTTCGATTAAGACCAACAGAACATTTCTTCCAAAGAGCAAAAGAAGCAAATGTAGGCGTGATTGTTCGTGTTCCACTTGCGAGTGGGTTGTTGACTGGTAAGTTTACTAAGGAAAGTACCTTTTCTAGTGGAGACCATCGTCAGTTTAATCGTAATGGGGAAGCATTTGATAAAGGAGAAACGTTTAGTGGTGTCGATTTTGCATTAGGATTAAAAGCAGTAGATGAACTCAAAAAAGTGTTTAAAGGACAAAACTTGGCACAAGTCGCATTGCGTTATATTTTAATGTTTGATGCGGTGAGTACTGTGATACCTGGAGCTAGTAAAGCAGAACATGTTGCGTCGAATGTCAAGGCAATCGATTTGCCACCACTTTCGCAAGAAGAAATGAACAAAGTGAAAGAAATATATGATTTATATATTAAAAACCCTGTGCATTATTTATGGTAAAAATAATTTTAACCGCTACATTGAAAGTCATTCAATGTAGCGGTTTTTTCTATATGAAGTTTTTTTAAATTTGTGATATAATAAGCATTGTCAATCAATGAAACTTACACGGTTGATTGATAAAATAATCTATAAGGTATTGTTTTGACTTTATAAGAATTGAGGGTAATGATGAGAGAAAACGAAACGATGTTGGTCGACTTTTATGAGTTTACGATGGCAAATGGTTATTTCAATAGTCCGTTTAAAGATAAGATAGTGTATTTTGATTTGTTCTTTAGGAGTTTGCCTGATAAAGGTGGTTATGCTATATTTGCTGGATTAGAAAGCATTGTAGAGTTTATTGAAAATTTATCTTTTACAGATGATGATTTAGAGTATTTAAAAAACAGAGATTTATTTACAGATGATTTTATTGAGTATTTGAGAGATTTTAAATTTACTGGTGATCTATATAGTGTCAAAGAAGGTACTGTTATATTCCCAAATGAACCAGTATTGACAGTGCGAGCAAATATTGTTGAAGCACAATTACTTGAGACTTTTATCTTATTAGTATTTAATCACCAAAGCTTGATTGCGACGAAAGCTAGTCGTATCAAGCATGCGGCTGATGGTCGTATTGTACTTGAAATGGGTGCGCGAAGAGCACATGGGGTGAGTAGTGCGAATACAGGGTCAAGAGCTGCTTATATCGCTGGGGTTGATGCGACTAGTAATACCTTAGCAGATAGACTTTATGGAGTTCCTGCTGCGGGAACAATGGCACATTCATGGGTACAATTATTTGAGAACGAAGTTGCTGCTTTTCGACATTATGCGAAGATTTATCCTAAAAATGCGACGTTGCTTGTCGATACATATAATACGTTAAAAAGTGGTGTTCCTAACGCCATCAAAGTGATTAAAGAAGATTTGGTTCCTAAGGGTATTACAACCTTTGCAATCCGTATTGATTCTGGAGATTTGACTTATTTATCGAAACAAGCACGTAAGATGCTTGACGATGCAGGATTAGAAACATGTAAAATTGTGGTTAGTAATGCGCTTGATGAAAATTTGATAAAAGCATTGCTTGATCAAGGAGCACCAATTGATATATTTGGGGTTGGTGAGCGATTGATTACAGCGAAAAGTGATCCAGTATTTGGTGGTGTTTACAAACTTGTTGCGATAGAAGATGAAGGTGAAGTTGTTCCGAAAATAAAGATTAGTGATAATCCAGCGAAAATAACAACACCTCATTTTAAAAAGTTGTATCGTATTTATGATAAAGAATCTGGAAAAGCAAAAGCAGATTTGATTAGTGTTTATGATGAAGAATATGATGAATCAAATCCGTTAACGATTTTTGATCCAGAACACACTTGGAAGACACAAACATTTACAAATTACACAATTCGTGAGATGAAAGAAGTGATTTTTAAAAATGGTCAAAGAGTTTATGAACTTCCAACATTAAAAGATATCCGTGCCTATACTAAAGAAGAACTGAGTCATTTATGGGATGAAATGTTAAGGTTTGAACATCCGCATAAATATTATGTTGATTTATCTGAAAAATTATGGACAATTAAGTTGAATTTAATTAAAGAAATGAAACTACAAGCAAACCATAAAGAATGAGAAAATTCTCATTCTTTTTTTTTTAAAAATGAGGATAAAAAAATAGTTTGAAAAGGTAACTAGATTCTATTATAATGAAGTAGAAAAATAACAAGGAGGACAATATGGCAAAGGCAGTTAAGGTAAGTAATTTAACGAAAACTTATGATGATATTTTAGCGGTTGATGATATTTCTTTTGAAGTTGAGAAGAATTCTTTCTTTGCTTTTTTAGGGCCGAATGGTGCTGGGAAAAGTACAACCATTAATATCATTTCAACATTGCTTGATCATGATGCTGGCGATGTTGAAATATTTGGATTAAAACTTGGGAAAGATGATGCAGCGATTAGAAGAAAAATTGGCGTAGTTTTTCAGCAAAGTATGTTGGATAAGTTGTTGACTGTAAAAGAAAACTTATTGGTGCGTGCATCGTTTTATGGAATTGATTCATCAGGGTTTGAGGCGCGAATAAAAGAAATTAATGAGTTTATTGAAATTGAAGAGTTTATGAATCAGCCATATGGCGATTTATCTGGTGGACAAAAACGAAAAGCTGATATTGCAAGAGCGTTGTTACATTGGCCAGATTTGTTGATGCTTGATGAACCAACTACAGGGCTAGATCCTAAAAGTAGAAAAGATATTTGGACATTAATCAATAAATTGCGTGAGGAAAAAGAAATTACGATTTTCTTGACAACACATTACATGGAAGAAGTAAAGGATGCTTCGCGTGTGGTTGTTATTGACCGTGGTAACATTGTTGCGGTTGGTAGTAGTGAAGAGTTGCGTACAAAATATTCTAATGATCGCTTGAAAGTAATTCCGAAGGCTTCTTTAGAGGAAACACTTGTGAAAGATGGGGTTTCTTTTTATAAAGTGAATGATACTTTGAATATTATTTTAGATACTTGTTTTGATGGCTTAGAGATTGTTGAAAAGTATCGTGATCATATGCGTGAGTTTGAAATTTTGCGTGGAGATATGGATGATGTATTTTTAAATATTACTGGGCGAAAGTTGGGTGAAGAATAATGGCGATATTATATCAACTTGTATTGCGTAATTTAAGACGTTATTTACGAGATAAAGCAGCTGTGTTCTTTAGTTTTTTATCGGTCATTATTATTTTGGCATTGTATATTTTGTTTTTAGGGAAAATGCAGTCAGATTCTTTGGCTAGTGAAATGCCTGATGTTGAAGGATTAGACTGGTTGGTTAGTTCATGGATTATGGCTGGTATATTAATGGTGAGTACGGTAACCGTTCCATTGGGTGCGATTGGGAACTTGATCGATGACCGAGCTGATGGACTGTTGAATGATTTTTATACATCTCCGATCTCTAGAAATACACTTGCGTTAAGTTATTTGATTAGTGCTTGGGTGATTGGATTTATCATGGTGTTTGTCAATTTGGTTGTTGGACAAATATATGTGATATCACAAGGTGGAGAGTTGTTTAGTTTGATGCAGACATTGAAAATGCTTGGTTTGATTATGTTTTCAATTATGACGTTTAGTAGCTTTTTCTTTTATGTTTCTATCTTTATGAAAACAAGAAATGCTTATGGTACTTTGTCTACATTGGTCGGGACATTTATTGGGTTCTTAGGTGGTATTTATATTCCGATAGGGGTATTAGGAACAAATGTACAAGCATTTATGAATGCTCTTCCTACAGCACATGCGGTGAGTATTTTTAGACGTGTTTATATGGAGGGAGCAATTGATTTTGTGTTTGCGAACGCTCCTGAAGGATTATATGAGAGTTATGCAGATATGTTTGGATTAAATGTGAATGTAGGTAGTTTTTCATTTGAAAGTTGGCATATGTTACTATCAATGGCCGTATTCATGTTGGTATTTTATGGTTTAAGTGTTTTAAAATTATCTAAATCTAAATTGTAGTTAAGAGCACCTCTTGGAGGTGCTCTTTTAATATATTGTTGAAGGTGTATATCTTATATTTTCTCTATATGAATAATCAAAAGGATGCTGTAATATGAATAGGAGGCGATAAGTTTATGAAAGAAATTAACACTACGAGTTTGCGAAAATTTAATTTAATTATGGGTGCGATTCATTTTGTTCAAGGGGTCTTAATGTTGTTTTTGGCATCTACTGTTATTCAAACGATTGGTGAATTTACACCAACCATTACACAACTGTATTTAACGCTTGATCAAGCAACGCAATCATTGGTTGTTGAATCAAAAGATTTATTTCAGTTACCATTTGGATTTTTGGTGGCGCTTTTCTTACTTTTATCAGCTGGTGCGCATGCGTTGATTGCGTTGCCAAAGAAAACAAATGATATTTATAATGCTGATTTAGCGAAAGGTATTAATAAGTTTCGTTGGTTTGAATATGCGCTAAGTTCAAGTATTATGATTGTATTAATTTCTACATTGTTTGGTGTGTATGATTTTGCGTCATTGTTTTTAATCTTTGTTGTGAATGCAACAATGAATTTATTCGGTTTGGTGATGGAACAACTAAATGTTGATAAAGAGAAAGTGAATTGGGGTCCTTTCATTTGGGGATCAATTGCTGGTCTTGCACCATGGGTTGTCATTATTATCTATATGACAGGAAATCCTGCTTTGGATATGGTTCCTTGGTTTGTTTGGGCAATTGTTGGTACGTATTTTGTAGCATTTAACACTTTCCCAATCAATATGATTTTACAATATAAAAAAGTAGGCAAATGGGCGAATTATTTATATGGTGAGCGTGTATATATTGTTTTAAGTTTGGTGGCGAAAACCATTCTTGCGTGGCTTGTGTTATTTGGCGCAATGCAACCTTGAAAATCGAATCGACTTTGTCGATTCTTTTTTTGAGGTATTAGTCATTTATTAAGAATAGTGGTATAATTAATTATCTCAATAAGAAGGTGATTCTATGGGCTTTTATGATCAGTTGGCTATGTATTATGATGAAGTATTTCCTTTCGATAAAGTTACCCATCAATTTTTAAGAAAACAAGTAGATCGTGGAAGGGTATTAGATGTTGGTTGTTCAACAGGTGCTTATGCGACAAAGTTGGATGAAGAAGACCAGTTGATTGTTAAAGGGATTGATTTAAATGAAGAAATGGTTAAACTAGCGAACAAAAGAGTGGGGACTGCTTCTTTTGAGGTAAGAGATATGAGAGATATAGATGAAAAAAAATACTTTGATTTCATCTATACGATTGATAATACTTTTGCACATTTAGATGGATATGAAGAAATGAAAAGTGTTTTAAAAATCTTATTAGATGCCTTAAAAAATGATGGAACATTGGTTATTCAAATAATGAATTTCGCTAGGGTTTTTCGTCGCTCTGTTACTGAACTACCATTGATTGAAACGAAACATGTAAAGTATTCTAGACATATTCAACATAAAGAGGGGAAAATTTTGCTTAAGACTGTGTTAAAAACAAAATTAGATCGATTTGTTTCAGAAGTTTTGTTTTATCCTCTGACTAAGGCTGAACTTGAGATGATGGTAGATAAAATGAAAGCGAAGGTAAAATTTTATGGATCTTTTAAAGAAGAGCCATTCAAAGATGATTCTTATGATTTGATTGCGGTCATCAAAAAATAAGTTAGATTTTGTGAATAATGTTTGACAATTGTCTGAAAACAATTTTTGTTTTTCAGACAATTTTTAGTATAATAGATATAGGTGATAATGTGAAAATAAAGAAAATAGCATTTGATCATCATAGTGAACTGATGATCAAATATAAGCAATCTTTGTATGGAATTATCGACGATTTTGTCGAGGATTTGATCTTGAGTGCAGAGCATTATATGATGTTTGAAGATGATGAGTTTATCGGACAAATTGGTGTTTTGGACAATGCGGTTACTTTTTTTTATGTGTTGGATGATTTTAAATATAAACAAACGGACTATTTTATCAAGTTTGTTAAGGCAAAAAAAATTGAATATGCATATGTATCTACAGCAGATTTGGATTTTTTTCATACTGCGACACAGTTTCAAGAAGATGTAACGATGCAAGCGAAATTCTTTTTAAAGACAAATGCGATGCCGACAGCGTTTGATTTTGATTATATTGATTTTGCAAGACTTCATGATAAAGAAGAGATTGATATGTTGACTGAGGGTGAGTTTGATGACTTGCATGAGCGTATTCAAGCAGGACAAGTATACGTGTTTAAAGAAGAAGGAGAACTTGTCGGTGTTGGTGTGATTAGTGATAGTAAGATGTTTACCTCTCAAGTAAATCTTGGAGTATTTACGAAAAAGAAACATCAGAGAAGAGGGATTGCTTCGACATTACTTGAGTTTATGTCTGAAAAAATGTTAAAAGATCATAAAAAAGTGGTTGCTGGATGTTATTATTATAATGAGGCGTCTTCGAAGATGTTGATGCATTCAGGATTTAGGTTAATGAATATACTTGAGAAAATCAAACTGAAATAGGAGAGGGTATCATGAATTTTTATAATCAGACAAAAGAGGAAGTATTAAAAGAATATAATGTATCAAAAGAAAAAGGATTAAGCAAGGATCAAGTAAGTGAACATTTAGAAAAATATGGAAGCAATACCTTTGTGGAAAAGAAACAAGAGAGTTTGCTTGCGATGATTTTTGGTGAACTTGTACAATTTTTAAACCTATTATTGATTGCGGCAGCGGTGATTAGTATTGTTGCGAGTGGCGAGGTCATTGATGGTGTGTTTATATTAGCGATTGTGGCACTTAATATTTTTCTAAGTGTTTATCAAGAACGTAAAGCATCTAATGCAGTACGTGCTTTAAAAAGCATTAGTGCTCCTTCGGCAACGGTGTTGCGAGATGGGAAGTTTATTAGTATTCCTTCGACAGATGTTGTTGCAGGAGATATTGTGAAAGTTGAAGAGGGAGATTATATTCCAGCAGATATGCGATTGATAGAATCGGTGAATTTAAAGATTGATGAATCTGCTTTGACTGGAGAAAGTGTTCCTGTAGAGAAAGACGCGGATGTTTCTTTGAAGGAAAAAACATCATTAGGTGATCGTCTTAATATGGCTTATATGTCTACGATTGTTACCTATGGTCGAGCAACTGGAATTATTGTTGCGACGGGTATGAGTACAGAGATGGGATCGATTGCGGGGATGTTGAATGAAGTGGAAGATGAGTTGACACCACTACAAATACGTATCGATAAACTAGGTAAATTCTTAGGTATGACGAGTGTTGTTGTCGTTATTTTGATTTTTATTGTTGGTTTGATTCGTGGGGAAGATTTACTTGAACTATTCATGGTGAGTGTCTCACTAGCCGTAGCGGCTATCCCGGAAGGATTGCCTGCAGTGATCACAGTTGTGCTTGCGCTTGGTATGCGTCAAATGGCGAAACAAAATGCGATTGTAAAAAAATTAAGTGCGGTTGAAACACTCGGAAGTACGACGGTTATTTCGAGTGATAAAACAGGGACTTTGACACAAAATAAAATGGTTGTAACAAGAATATTTGACAACGATAAAATCATTGAAGTTACTGGATCTGGATATGAACTTGAAGGAAAAATCAAAGGAGAAAGTGAAGCAATTGATCATTTGACAAACATTGCACTTCTTTGTAACAATGCTTCGATTGAAGGAAAAGAAGTCTTAGGGGACCCCACAGAATTATCATTGATTGCACTAGCCTCTAAAGCTGGTAAGATACAAGAAAAAATGATTAAAACACATAAACGTATTGATGAGTATCCTTTTGATAGTGATCGTAAAATGATGTCTACACTTCATGAAGTTGATCAAAAGAAAATGCTTTACACTAAAGGAGCACCTGATCAGTTGTTGAAACAGTGTACACATTATTTGTATCAAGGTGAAGTGAAAAAAATTGATGAAAAATTTAAAAATACAGTAGAGCTTGCGAATCAAGGAATGGCTAGAAAAGCTCTTCGTGTACTTGGATTTGCCTATAAAGAAGTTGATGAATATTCAAAATTAAGTGAAGAAGAACAAGGGCTAATTTTTACCGGTCTTGTGGGAATCATTGATCCACCAAGAGAAGAAGTGAAAGCAGCTATTAAGATTTGTCATAAAGCCGGAATAAGAACAGTCATGATTACTGGAGATCATAAACTAACAGCGATAGCGATTGGAAAAGAATTGGGTATCATTTCGAAAGATTCACAAGCGATTGATGGTGATGAAATAGAAACATTAAGCGATGAAGAGTTCATTGCCAAAGTGAAGGACACCAATGTGTTTGCGAGGGTAAGTCCAAAACATAAAGTAAGAATCGTAAAAGCATTACAAGAAATCGGTGAGATAGCCTCTATGACTGGAGACGGTGTAAATGATGCGCCAGCATTAAAACAAGCAGATATCGGAGTTGCGATGGGTATTACAGGGACTGACGTGTCAAAAGAAGCGGCAGATATGGTCTTAATGGATGACAACTTTACAACGATTGTGAAGGCTGTTGAACAAGGACGTGTTATCTATTCGAATATCCGTAAATTTGTTGGATATTTGATCAGTTGTAATGTCGGAGAAGTATTGGTGATTTTCATTGCCATTATGTTAGGATTTGGATCACCACTGTTACCATTACAAATTTTATGGATCAATTTAGTAACGGATTCATTTCCAGCATTTGCACTTGGTTTAGAGGAAAAAGAAGAAGGCATTATGGACCGTAAACCAATCGATCCAAATGCATCGATTATTGATAAGAATATGGCAATCGCGATTGCTTTCCAAGCGTTTTTCTTAAGTGCAGCAGTATTAACTTCTTATTTGATTGGACGAAGCATCAATCCTGATGATACAACGGGACAAACATTTGCGTTTATCACGATAATTACAGGAGAACTCTTTAGAAGTATTTCTGCTAGAAGTGAAGTAAAAACTATTTTCCAAATGAATCCATTTAAAAATAAATACATTAATTACTCTGTATTGTTTGGATTTGCATTGTTGATGGTTGTATTGTTCGTACCGGGTATCAATGATATCTTTAGAACGAATGTTCACTTAACATTTACGAACTTTATTACTGCCTTTGCACTTGGATTTATTCCTTTGTTTGGTGGAGAGTTAGCGAAATTATTTAAATCAGTTAAAGAAGCCTAAATTTAGGCTTCTTTTCTTTAGTTAATGTACGAACTTTTTGTTGCATAGTTCTTGAGTTGTCGTTCTAATAATGGTAAATTTATAAAGTACAAAATGATGAGGTGGTTATATGTTTTTTCAGTTATTAGAACTTATTAAGAGGAAATTGGTCTCTTTTATTATTGGAGCGATGATGATGGGATTGATCGTTGGATTTTTGGTTGATGTGAGTGTATTACAAAGACTCATTTTACCTTTGACATTCTTATTGGTGTATCCGATGGTTGTCCCATTAAACTTTGCGAGTTTAAAAGAAAAAGAAAACAATGTATTACAGATTGTTGTTCAATTACTCAATTTTATATTGTTTCCAATGATTGCGTATTTTATCGGTATTATTTTCTTTGAAAGTGTCTATTTGAGACTAGGACTATTATTGATTGCATTATTGCCAACTAGTGGGATGAGTATCAGTTGGACTGTCATGGCAAAAGGGAATGTCAACGCAGTGATACGGATGGTGATAGTTGGTTTATTACTAGGTGCTATATTATCGCCTTTTTATATCTCAGTCTTATTAGGTGCGGAAGTAGATGTGCCTGTGATGAAGATATTCAGTCAAATATTGTTGGTTGTTTTTATTCCGTTGTTGGTCGCATATATAACGCAAAAATTACTTATTAAGAAATATGGAAAAGAGAGATTTCATCAGTCGATTAAGAAGAAGTTCCCACCATTTTCTACATTAGGTGTTGTATTGATTATTTTTGTAGCGGTATCGTTAAGAGCAAAAGTGTTGGTCAATAATCCAGAAATATTGCTAGAGATTGTTGTTCCAATCTTATTGTTTTATTTACTTGTGGGAGGAAGTTCTATATTTGTTGGACGAATGTTTTTTGAACGTAGGGATGCAATTGCACTTGTGAATGGAACCTTGATTAGGAATTTATCATTATCACTGGCAATTGTCTTAAGTGCTTTTCCAGAAGCATCAATCGCAGCTGTATTGATTGCATTATCTTATGTGCTTCAAGTACAAATAGCTGCTTGGAATGTACGGTTAACGAAGTTTGTTTTTCCTGAAAAATTGATTGTTAAAAAACAAAACGTAAATGTTTGATCATTTACGTTTTTTTGATAGTTTAGAAGATTATTTAGAAAACATCAATCATTAGTTGACACGCAAACTAATCGATGTTATTCTATAATTGTAATGATTACAATATTGGAGTGGTTACAATGAAAAGAACATTCAAAGAGTTATTTGAAGAAGCAAATATTAGTCCTTCTTATACAAGGGTTCGTATTTATGAGTACCTTGAAAGAGATGAACATCATCCAACAGTCGATGAAATCTATAAAGCATTAATAGATGAGTTACCAACACTTTCTAAGACAACTGTTTATAATACTTTGAAGTTATTTATCGAAAAAGGTGTTGCCAAACAAGTGGCATTAGAAAGTAATGAAAGTCGTTATGAGCTTGTTCGTCATGAACATGCGCATTTCTTATGCGAAAAATGTCATCAGTTATTTGATGTACCAGCAATGAAACTTGAAATCGATTTGGGAAAAATTCCAGGGTTTACAGTCAATGATCAAGATGTACAACTGAAAGGAATCTGTCCAAATTGTCAAGAATAAGATTATATTATATGTAAGAAAGGATGAGTTACATGGAAGAAGAAGTAAAAGAAACGTATCGTATGCCTTTAATTGGAGATAAATCTCCAGAGTTTAAGGCAGTAACTACACAAGGGGATATCAATTTCCCGAAAGATTATGAAGGTAAATGGGTGATTTTATTTTCTCACCCGGCTGACTTTACCCCTGTATGTACAAGTGAGTTTATGACATTCGCAAGAATGCAAAGTGAGTTTACAGAATTGAATACGGAACTAATTGGTTTGAGTGTCGATTCTTTATACGCACACATTGCTTGGTTACGTACTATTAAAGAAAAAATCGAGTGGAATGGTATGAAAAATATGGAAGTAACATTCCCACTGATTGAAGACATCAAAATGGATGTTGCAAGAAAATTTGGAATGATTCAACCAAATCAATCTTCAACACAAGCTGTTCGCGCAGTCTTTGTCATTGATCCAGAAGGAATCATCCGTACGATTCTTTATTACCCATTATCAACTGGTCGTAATTTTGATGAAATCAAACGTATTATTTTGGCATTACAAAAAGCGGATAAGGATGGCGTTGCGACTCCTGCTGATTGGCGTCCTGGAGATGACGTAATTGTACCTCCTGCTGGTACTTGTGGAACTGCGAAAGATCGTATGGATGGTGAACATGAAGGTGTTTATTGTCTAGATTGGTTCATGTGCTTAAAAAAGGATAAGTAAGACCCCCTTAAGGGATAAGGGAAAAAGGACATCATTGATGTCCTTTTTGAATACAAAATTCTACTTATGGTAGAGTTATTTGCGTGAGAATTCTATCATAAGTATAGAAGGATTTCTTTTTAAAATAGGGGTAATATGGTATAATATGTATAGGAGGTGTCATATATGGATTATGTGATTTTCGGGAATAATGTTCAGTATCTAAGAAGGCAAAAAAGGATGACCCAACGTGCACTTTCAAAGGAACTATATGTGTCAGATAAAACAATTTCAAAATGGGAAAGTGGGCTTGCTTTGCCAGAGGTCTCCACGCTTGTTTTAATTGCTGATTATTTCAATGTTGGTATTGATGATTTATTACGAAAACCATTGAAAAATGACGGATATGATGAATTTGTATATATTATGGATATGTCTGGTTCCATGCATCGTTTAACAGATGATGTCATCGGTGGATTCAATCAGTTTATTGCTGATCAAAAAAAATTGGATGGTACGGGATATTTAACAACAGTATTATTTAATAGTGATGTTTATCGATTATACCGCTCTAAAGAGTTTTCGAAGGTAGAATTATTAGATCATAAGATCTATAAGGCAAATGGTTCAACTGCGTTATATGATGCGATTGGTGAAACATTATTGCCTTTGTTGAGAACCTCTAATACAAAAAAGACAATGGTTATTATTATGAGCGATGGATACGAGAATGCTTCTAAATATTTTAGTAAGAATAAAGTCAAAAAAATGATAGAAGAAGCGAAACAGTTAAATTGGGAATTTGTATTTGCTGGTGCAAATATAGATGTCAATCAAGTAAGTGATGACCTTGGAATTGAGAAGAATCGAAGAATGCGATTTATTAGTGATTCTAAAGGTACAAGAAAGTTGTATCGAGATATGAGCAAAATGACAAGCGATTATAGAACTACAGGTAAAGTGCATATGAGAGGAGATAAATCCTAATGAAATATTTTGTGACAAGTGATATTCACGGATATCATAAAGTACTAGTAGAGGCTTTAGATGATGCTGGATTTGACGAAGAGAATCCACAACATCATTTACTCGTTTTAGGTGATATGTTTGATCGTGGCGATGAATCAAAAGAAGTGTTTGAATACTTATATCGATTGAATAAAGAAGGGAAAGCCACGATTATTTTGGGAAACCATGATACCTTTATGATTGAGTTTTTAGAAGGCAATTATGACCGTGCATTGTTTAACATCAATAGAAATGGTTTTTTACATACATTGTTGTCTTTTACTGATCATATATTATCTAAAGATGATGATTTGAAAAAATATAAAAACATTATAATAAAAGATATAAAACAAATAGAAATTCAAAAATTTAAAGAGTGAAGCTAATTTGCTCTTTATTTTTTTGCAAATATTGACATTATGAAAAAAGGGGAATATAGTAAATATAAACATATTTGAAACTTTGAGATTGCATGTCATATGATGTTTAGATATACTAATGGTTAAAAAATAAGGGGGCTGAAAGAGTGGATGATAGAGTTTTGATGAAAGTAAGGAATTTGAGCAAACATTATCAAATGGGAGAAGTCAAAGTTAAGGCATTGCAAAATGTATCATTTGAAATAAATGAAGGAGAATTTGTAGTTATACTTGGGCCTAGTGGATCAGGCAAGAGTACTCTTCTGAATATTTTAGGAGGTATGGATAAGCCTACCGTTGGAGAAGTTTTTTTGAGTGAAGAAAAAATAACTGATTATAACGATAAACAGCTGACTAGTTATAGAAGAGATAAAATAGGATTTGTTTTTCAATCCTTTAATTTAATTTCAGATCTCACTGTATTTGAAAATGTTATGTTACCGCTAACCTAC
>ENA-OSAI01000194-OSAI01000194.1-marine-sediment-metagenome-genome-assembly--contig:-NODE-194-length-35691-cov-12.509625_pt1 | contig 35691 bp, 42 predicted proteins | sample MGYA00237871_ERZ529316 | MGnify/ENA primary metagenome ERZ529316 (study PRJEB26369, sample SAMN03142814) | marine sediment metagenome | biome: marine; feature: borehole; material: sediment...
CCGGTAGTATAGTCCGGTCAAGTATGGCGGCCTCTCGAGCCGCAGACCCGGGTTCAAATCCCGGCCGGAGCACCATTTCGTCTTCGTATGTTAAACATTATTTAGCTTTGTTTCGTTTAAGAACCCCAAAATCTCTATAATTTTCTACGTGATTCGAATTTTCCATAACATTGCAGGGTTTCGAGAAGGATTAAATGGTTCGAAACGAGGAACTTAGCTAAGTGCCCTCGTGTCTTGCTTTCTGACACACATTAGGTCTTGTCTATTCTCGAAGAAGTTGACAGTATTCAAGTTTCTTAAAAATATATATGCAAATCTGATAAGTTAAGATTAGGGCTGGAAAATGTCATCTGAAGAGCAAATTAAACTAATGAGAGAATTGGCGTGTATGTTGCATGCCGCCTTCTTTGGTACCTTATATAAATTAAGGAAAGAGAGAGGGCTCTTTGGGGTGTGGGAACATGCGACGGAGGGCATCAGCTACATACTAGCAGGTTACTTCACTCCTTTAGGTGACGCCAAGATCGAAGACGTTCTATTGGATTTAGAGAAGACCGGTGTGTATCAGGATCTTAAGCTAAAGCGTGATGGTAACAAGTTCACTTTCAAAGTTGGAAAATGTTCTTTCGCTGGAGGCGAAGAAGGGGTGCACAAACAGTTAAGCCTTTTAGATATGCCATGTCCACTCGCCCTCTTTGTCGGAGGATACATAGCCAGAAAGAACCCATCAAAGAGAATCTACGCATATCCAACGGTCTATACCGAAGAAGGTAACATAACAGAGATGGAGTTACTAACTCCACAAGAATACGAACAAAAAAAGAGAGAACTTGTAGAAATGGCCAAGATAGAGAAAGAAACAATAGAAAAAGCTTAAAAGCTGATTTAAGGCCGCCATAAATCACCATACCAAAAGAAAAAGACTTAACAAAGTTACACATCGCTGAAAAGTCAGCTAAAGAAATTTGTAGCCGAAATTAAGTCGCACCATATGTATTTGAAATTCAATATACATATATATCAAATTTAAAAAGCCTACTTTGCAAGCTGGAGTGTCAGTCGTTGGTCAATCTGTTACATTTGAGCCTCGATACCATCTTGATTGCGGCTTCTTTAGCTTTGGCTCTCTACTGCTTTAGATTACTTTCCAGATTTTTCAAAGGAGGAATCCTTGAAGCTCCAATCAAGATTATTGGAGCCTTTGCCGTACTGTTCGCTGGGGGGGTTGCTCTTGATGGGATAGCTGATGTCTTTGAAACAAAATCATTTGATTTCCACATCTTCCATGTCGTCATAGAAATCATGTTTATTGTTGCCATTCTTTATGGAATTCGTTGGATCTATTTGGCTTGGATAAAACTTGGGTCACAGTGACCTTAGTTACCTAAGGCCTCCGACATTCATACCACGATTGTCAAATACATAGAAGAAAGCCCTAAAGGAGTTAGGACACAGCGTGGGAGAAGTAGTATCCTTCTATACCGAACAAAGATTAGGAATTAGTAAAGAAGAAATCCCTGACTAACCCAGGGTTTCTCCCAAGCATTATACTCAATTTTCGGACGAGGAGCAAATGTGTTAGAGAGGCTGATTGTACAGAAAATATAAGAGAGATTTGAATTATACCTTGAATCAGAAACAAGCTTAGTAGAAGCAATCCATAGAATAAAAACATGACCTAATGTTTCCACTATGCGTGAGAACAAAATCTGGTTGTCCATATCTGCCCTAAGGTCTTATCTAAAGGGTGTCGTTTAGGCGTAAAAGTTTTACGAGTTTCAGAGAAGTATGGCGTAGTTTGGAAGTGTTTCCTTTGTATAGCAAGTTCAGGGATGCCCATTGCCGTGCATCCCCAAAAAGTGAATTCAACTCAAGATTTAACCTGCTTCAGAGCTATGTTACCATAGTTAGTTCAAGGTTTAAATTCTCAGCGACCCCTCACAGATTTTAAGTGTTAATTTGCAGAACATAAAGAAACTCGTCACCATATGGATTGTCTAAGGCGCCTCGTGGAATAGTCGCGATTATACGGAACCCTTTCTTTTCATATAAAGCTCTTGCAGCTGAAAACTCTTCAGTGGCCCCCAGTAAACAGCATTACTCTCCGTAACTTAGATTTGAAACGTTGATAATACCGCTTCATCTGCCCAATGGCATGGTCAATAAGCTTTCCGCCAATTCCTTTTCCACGTTCTTCTACATCTACCCAAATATCTATAATTTCAGCTAGCCCATTTTTCACAGTTTCCCTGGGAGCCCAAGCTAATACGCCTATTAACTCGTGATCTTTCCATGCTCCTGAAATCCAGCCGTTATCTAGAAATCTGCAATAGAAAGACTCAGCCTCTTCTTTTGAACTATATACACCTCTGTAAGCTTCAAAGAAGACATCTTTGTCTTGACAAGTTATGCAGCGAATTTGCACCCCCAAACAAGGCACCCCCACATGAGTTCTTATTTTAGCATGGTAAAAATTCAAATAATTTCAATTATTAATTTTATTTTTGGGCATTTTAGGATTGACCTTCATGCAACCATAACAAGACCAACATATATCGTCCCATGTCATCTTAGGCGAAAAGGTTAACACATAAGAATCGTTCAATAATTTAGAGATAGCGTTTAGTAATTTTTGTAGAAAAATGTGCTTATATATAGGCAAGAGTATAAAAAAGGCATTTTATTGCTATTATACGCAATAGACATCTGGAACGAGAGGCTTTGAAATGAAAATTGGAATATATGTTTTTCCAAACGTAGAGGAGTTAGATTTTGTTGGAGTTTTTGAGGTCTTGGCAAAAACTTGCTCCATGAAAGCTGAGGGAGCGTTGCCAATAGCGAAGTCGTTACAAGTAGATGTTATTGCCTCAGAAAGCATGATTACTTGTGCAAATGGCTTAATAATAAAACCTTCCAAGGTTGTTGATGATTTCGAAAGTTATGATTTATTGATAGTACCTGGTGGAAAAGGAGTGCACAAACTAATAGAGGACACAAGGTTTCTTAAGAAAATAAAAGAATTTGCAGAAAGACATATGGTATGTTCTGTTTGTACTGGTGCTTTTGTCCTTGGGAAAGCAGGTCTTCTAAAAGGGAAAAAAGCTACCACTCATCATGAACATAAAGAAAAACTGAAAAAATTTTGTGAGGTTGTTGATTCCCGAGTTTACATGGACGGGAATATTATTTCTGCTGGCGGAGTTTCATGTTCGTTGGATTTGGGGCTTAAAATTTTAGAGATAATCTGTGGTAAGAAGATCGCCCAAAAGGTTGCTGACCGATTGGAAATCCCCTCAGAGATGAGAAGTTTTGAATAAGAATAAAGGTACTTTACCGAAAGAATATATCATTCTAAAGAGAAAATTAAAGACCCCTGATAGGTTCATGCCAGTTTTAACTAATTTAATCTCACATGAAGAAAGCCGAATTCTAGTCTTAATAGCAGAAAAGTTTCTCACGGCATCAGCTATTGCAGAAAAACTTGCGGGACAACCTCTAAAGAAAGTTTCTTCAACTCTTGAGAAGCTTTATCAGAACGGCATTCTTTATAAAAAGGAAATCTATGGAGAGACTGCCTATAAGTGCAGAAGTTTTTATGACATTATCTCATCCTTTCTCCAAGAGAATAGATATGAAGTGCTAGGATTTGAGACCCTTCACTTACTTCGACAATACTATCTCTCTACAAGAATTAGAAAAGCTGAAAAAAACATAGAAAAAGGTCAGCTAAAATATTCTTCTAAGGTCATACCAATAAGGAAGGCAGTTCAGGCAACTCGTCACATACTCCCGACACAACAAGCTATCTGCTTCTTAAAAGAGGTTAAATCCATCGCTCTCGCCAAATGTGGATGCCGAGTAGCCTTCAAAAACTGTACCAAGCCATTGAATACATGTCTTCTTCTCGATAAGGAGGCTGAATATCTCAAGGCCCGAGGATATGCAAAGGAGATATCCATTGAAAAAGCAGAAAAAGTTCTTGAAATTGCTGATAAAGCTGGACTGGTTCACCTCACGCTGTACTTGCCAGGTCAAAAAGTCTATGCGATATGCAGTTGTTGTCCATGCTGTTGCCATGACCTACAAGCTCTTTTGAAGTACGGAAAGAGATTCTTCATCGCAAAATCTGACTATATGGCGGTTAGTAACTTAGATCTTTGCAATGGGTGCGGTGCATGCATCAATAGATGTGTATTTAATGCAAGAGAAATGCGGGATGGAAAATCCATAGTGAACGAAGCGAATTGTTATGGATGTGGGCTATGTGTTACCACATGCCCCACGGGCGCATCCAAGCTTGTTCCTCAAAAGAAGGCAGTGAGCAAAGTTGAATAATCTTTTAACAGATGTTCTCATAATCGGATCTGGCGGAGCAGGATTAAGAGCTGCGATTGAGGCGCGAAGGAAAGGAGTTAACGTTCTCTTAATTTCAAAAAGCAAATTAGGCCTTGCCAATTGCACTGCAAGTGCTATGGGAGCCTTCAGGATATCGCAGAAAGAAAGCGTTGCAGAACACTTTCGGGAAACATTAGAGGCGGGAAGATTTCTCAATAACCCTTGTTTAGCTAGAATTCTTGCAACCAAATCGTGGTTTGCTATAAATGAATTAAGACAATTTGGAATTAGATTATTAATGGAGAAAGATAAAGCCAGTATTATCGCGGAGAAAACACCTGCAGGAACCGTTTTGTCAAAAGCTTTAAGCAACCACGCTTTAAGCTTGGGAGTTAATGTTCTGGAGAAAACTTTTGCTTTTGATTTACTTGTTGAAGGAAACAAATGTTTCGGCGCGTTAGCCTTCAAAAGGGATACTGGAGAAATAATTGTTATCTCTGCTAAAGCTGTTATAATCGCGACTGGTGGATACGCGGGATTATATATCCGTAAGGACAATCCACCTACGATAACTGGAGATGGACTTGCCTTAGCTTTCAAGGCAGGCGTAGAACTGCAAGATTTAGAGTTCATTCAGTTTCAACCGATGTTTATTGATGTTAAAGTGCCCAGAATGCCTATTCTTGACTGGCTAATAGAAGCCACCAAAAATCTCGTTCCAGGGGGAGCATTAGTAAACAAAAAAGAAGAACGCTTTCTAGGCAAATATGAACTGTTGAAACAACAAATATTGAGAGATAATCTTACTGTGGCTATTGAACGGGAGATTTTTGATGGAAAAGGGTTTAACGACTCTGTCGTCTTCGATTTAACCCCTTTGTCTCCTGAAGAAATTGAAGGCGCATTTGACTTTGAGTTTTATAGATATGTAATCCGTTCTTTCAAGCATATACTAGCAACAAGAAAACTTCACATTGCCTCCTTTGCTCACTACACGATGGGGGGCATAAGGATTAACGAAAACTGCGAAACTAAAATTGAGGGTCTTTTTGCTGCTGGTGAAGTAACCAGCGGAGTTCATGGTGCAAACAGGCTGGGAGGAAACGCTTTAACAGAGGTAATAGTATTTGGCACGATCGCCGGACAGCAAGCAGCGGAATATGCAATGCAAACAAAACTTAGCATGATGGACAAAAAACAAATTAAACAAGGAAAAAGAATTCTCCAAGAGTTCGGCGTCAAAGCTAAACCTAAAAAGGTCGATCCAACATTAGTCAAAAGTGATGTAAGATTAATTATCTCAAAGTTTTGTAGGCCTGTGAGGAGTGAAAGGGAACTTACATTTGCCCTCGAAAAATTGAGGAAAATAAAGGAAAATGCCCAGCTAATGTTTGCTGATAATCCAAACATGATGAAAGAAGCTCTTGAAGCTGATTTCATGCTGTTGCTAGCTAATCTCATTGTAAACTCAGCTTTAGCAAGAAAGGAAAGTCGGGGATCACATTTTCGTGTAGATTATCCTCAGAGCGATGATAAAAGTTGGTTGAAAAACATTGTTATAACACGAGAAGGTAGTAGTCCGAAAATTCATTACGCCAGTTTATAGCAATGAAATCGATAACTTTGCCGTTTAGGACAACTAAAACTACGTTAATATAGGGCTTATCGTAATCCAAGACTTCTTAAAAGTCAAGTTGCGATATTTTTCAGTTGAATTAAAACCGATCGCCCTCTATCCGTAAGTTTATAGTAATTTCTTTTGACCTTTCCAAAAGTTTCAGATTTGCTTCGCATAATTAAGCCTCCGTCTTCAAGTTCTGCAAGGTGTTGATATACGCTTGGAATTTTCAATTTGACCTTAAACCTTTCTCCTAAAATTTTCCAAATCTCGTATCCATAGGACTCCTTTCTAGATATTATCTGTAGAATATGCAGTTTCGTTTCGCCTAATCTAGTTGTATATTTCCTTCGTTCCACTCGCCTAAGTAACTTTTCTAACTTTCCATTCCCCTTGACAAGTGTTTTAGTAACCTCTGGATATTTTAGTCCCATACCAGTAATTACGCATACAACCTTCTCAGAAGGGGAAATCGCGCCTTCATCTACAAGTTTTTTTAAACCTGCAATAGTAGTTGCTGACGCGGGTTCTGCAAAAATCCCTTCCAATTTAGCTAAAACACTTACTGCATCAATGATTTCTTTATCTGAAACAGATACGGCGGTTCCTTTTGATTCTCGAATTGCTGCTAAAGCCATTTCCCCGCAGGGTGGTTCTCTTACACCGATGTCAATTGCTATGGTTGAAACTTTATTAGTAGGGATTATTTTGTTGCTACCTTTTTTGTATGTTTCAACAATTGGCGCACACCCTTCCGCTTGAACTCCTATAAGTTTCACAGTTTTCTCGTTTAAGAATCCAATTTGATACAATTCGTTGATTCCTTTCCAAATCATGGAAAGGTGACCACCAGACCCTGTTGGAACTATGATTGCGTCCGGAGGCGTCCAGTTAAACTGCTCACAGATCTCGTAGGCTGTTGTTTTTTCACCCTCCAAAAAGTAGAGGTTATAGGGCATTACAAAATGACTTGTGTTACCTCCTTGAACTACCCATCTCCATGCGTTTCGACACGCATCTTCCTTATCTCTCGCTATTTCTATATCTGCTCCATATGCAATCGTTTGATAAAACTTTCCGACATCGACTCTCTGCGGAAGAAAAATTTTACAGCGCAATCCAGCACGAGCCGCGTAAGCCACAAGAGAAGCCGCTAAATTGCCAGATAACCCGCAACACACAGACTTAAAACCAAACTCCTTTATTTTTGAAACTTCTACTGTAGTTCCTCTATCTATAAATGCCCCGGTTGGATTTGTTGTCTCATCTTTGAGATATAAGTTTTGAAGACCAAGTTTCTCCGCTAACCGCTCGCATTTGTGCAGAAATGTTCCGCCTTCTCCTAAAGAAACTATGTTAGATTTATTTAAAACCGGTAAGAACTCGAAGTATTTCCACACGCTAGGTATTCTGCGTTCTAAGACAGAAGGGCTAACTTGTTCACGTATATCCTCCAGTGCATATATAGCGGTGAGAATACCATTACAGTTGGGGCATGTTGTGGCGTACGCTTCTGTAGCGTATTTTTTGCCGCATTTTTTGCATTGTACTTCGGCGAGAAACATTAAACCTCAAGCCTATATATAGGCATAAACTTATATATCTAACTTCCTTTTCCGAAATCATCTAACTCATGAAAGATAAGTGGTACCATGAAAATACCTAGAATATTCATTTTTCTGCTTGCAGCAACTGGCAGTTTTCTAGAGGCCTCTTCTTTAATTTCTGCATATATTTTTGGTTTTACTTTGCCTTTTATTGGAATTTTAATGGAAGCTTTAGGAACTACCTTTTCGCTGGTTATTCCCATCTTTGGAATCTCAGTTTTTACCACAACTTATAGGCAAAGAAAACCATTTGACTTAAAGAATCTAGTTTTACGAGAAGCAAAACCACAGGATGCAGATGAAATACATGAAGTTTTAAAGCAAGCTTTCAAAGGTTTGGAAGGAAGAGGGTATTCTACTCTAGCGATAAATGCAGCTATAATAGATGCAAAAGAGATCAGAAAAAGAATATTATCAGGAGGGCACGTATTGGTTGCTGAGCTTGACAATGAAATTATAGGCACAGTAACAGGATTTAAAGAACACCAAAGTATGCACATTTATTCTTTGGCAGTTTCCCCAAAATATCAAGGATGTGGAGTTGCTCGTCAACTTATGACCTATTTAGAGAGAATTGCCTCTAAGGAAGGTTGTAACAAACTCTTTCTGCACACGGCATGGGTTATGATGGAAGCAATTAAACTTTATGAAAGTCTGGGCTATGTAAGAGAAGGATATTTACGTAGGCATTTCTATGGCGAAGACTTCATAATCTTTAGCAAACTTATAGAAAGAGGTAATAGCCGGTGTAAGGCATGAGCCTCCTCATCTCTAGGGATGCAAAAGAGATGCGTGGATATCTTCTAATTATTATTGCGTCTGTTTTGTGGGGAACTTTAGGCATTTTTGCCAAATTGTCTTTTGAATATGGAATTCTTCCCGAAACATTAATTGCCTTAAGACTCGTAATTGGATTTGCAACTCTATTGAGCATTCTCATAGTGATCGATAAAGATTCGTTAAAAATTCAGAAAATGGATATACTTCTTCTTTCGATTTTCGGTGTGTTTGCTATTGCTTTTCAAAGGATTTCCTATTTCTATGCTCTGAGCCTAACAACAGCCACGATTGCAGCAATACTCTTTTACACCTATCCTGTTTTTGTAACGCTCTCAGCATACGTTTTTCTAAAAGAGACAATTTCTTTAAGAGAATGGTTGGCGATTATTTTGACATTTTTAGGGGTTGCACTTGTTGTAAAGGTGTATGAGGCCTCCTCATTAAATGTAAATGGGATTGGAATATTCTTCGGTTTTCTTTCAAGTCTTCTCTTTGTCTTCTATTTTATGGTCACTAAGAAACTTAGAGAGAAATATGCTAGTTGGACGTTAACTCTTTATGGTGACGGAATAGGAGCGTTAACTTTGACCCCGATTCTCTCTTTTTCCTTTCTTCAGATATTAGCATTCCCTCTGGAGCTTTGGTTATTGATTCTTACGATAGCCTGGATCCCCTCTCTTTTGGCTTATCTGTTATACTCATATGCATTGAAGTATGTTAAGTCATCCAAGGGAAGCGTTATTTCAGTAATAGAGCCCTTATCAGCAACATTATTTTCCGTGATATTTCTAGGGGAATCTCTTGAAATCCTACAAATAATGGGCATAGCACTTGCATTGACAGGGGTTGTCCTACTTTTCCAAATTAGCAGAACTATGTAAGCAGCGCGAAGATGAATTAACGCTTTAAACCTAACAGGGCTAAGATTACCCCAATTATTGCAATTAAAGCTCCGTTCAAAAGCACAAATTTCACTCCATAAACATCTGCAACATAGCCAAGAATTGGCTGCCCCATCATAGCAATGACGCCACTAATTGTAAAAAGAAGAGAAACCGTTGCTGCTCTAATTTCTGTCGGGATATGTTTGTTGCTTTCTCTTCCATAGATTGGATGAAAAATGGCTTCACCTACAGAAAAAAGGAACAACCCAAAACATACCATGAGTATGTTAAATGCCTGATTCATAGTTGCAAAACCGAAAGATATGCTGACAAATGCTGAGAACAACAAAAAATGAGCTCTAACCTTTGATGACAGTTTACCACTGCAAATAGCTATTCCTGCAGACAAAACTGAAACAACACTATAAAGGATACCGAGCAAATTTCCAGACAGCCCACTTTGCACCATTATGGGTTGCCACGTCAGAAAATATACATCATAGCATAACCAGAGAATCGAAATCATACCTACTAACAACCAAAGTTCTCTAGTTTGTTTCAGATAAACAAGAGACTTCTTTGGAAACCTGAGTATTGTAGCGGTCTTTTCTCCAAAGTTATTCTTCATGAAGAAAACGCCTACAAAAAACATAAGGAAGTATATTGCAGTCTTCGTGGCGTAGAGGGCAACGAAGTTATCCATTAAGAACACCAACATTCCAGCAGGAATGGTGAGCAAATTGTATGATGCTAAGCCTTTTCCGAAAATATCTCCAGTTAAATGTTCTTGGCCCGATGCTTTCAATTCATCCACGATCCACGCTTGAAGTGCTCCCTTAATAAAGGCGCCTCCGGTTCCCTCCAGAAAAGCTGCGAAGAGAAAAGCCAAAAAGGTAAAGCTTATCACATAGACTATCCCTGAGAGTGCGGTAAGTAATATTCCAGCCAGAAATGAAGTTTTTCTTCCAAATCGGTCAGCAAGCATTCCCGCTGGAAAGTTTAGAAAAGTTAAAGTACCTAGAGTGACCGTGAAAACCATGCCCACGTCGACAAAAAGTAACCCTCTTGATTGCATGAAAAGAACCATTATAGAAACTGTCAGCGATTCGGCAAAGCTTATGAGTGCTTTCAAGGTGATGTAGATTTTTGTAGGTGTCACCTTAATTACATGCATAGTATTTTTTACCTTCGAAGAACTTTCTGGGATTCTAGCTTTATTGGCATGTAATGCGTAGCTAGGTTTCTCTTTCATTTCTCTCTCCTTGGAGGGAACATTCTCGTGGAATAACAAACGTGTAGAAAAATATTTAACTTAAATGGTTACTAAATTTACCTTAGTAGACATGAAGCAAAACAAATTTACCTAAAAGGGGATTCAATGCGCCGGAATAAAGAACTTGCCGAATTAAAAGATGAGATAGCCAGATTCAGAAATGAAACCAAACAACGGTTAGATCTAATAGAACATGAACTAAACAAGTACATAGCGTTAAACTATCTTCGCATCATAGTTGACTACATGGGACGTACCACTATTGATTTTATCAAATCCCTAAATTGTCGAGAAAGTAGGCAGTATGAGTTGGAATGCAAAGAAGAAATCATAGAAGCACAACAAAAGTACATAGATCAGTTAAAGTTAGGTAATCTTTCAGAATCAAACAAAGCGTTAGGAGAGGTTATTGATATAACAAGACATATAGAACAGAAAATGACAAAAAAGGGAAGAGACATATGTGCCGCATGTTGTCGTAGACAAATAAACATGCTTATGATAAACAAGTCTCTTCTCAATGAACTTATTGCCTTAAAGGAACCACCAATACAAAACGAAGAAAAACTTGAAATTATCTGTAATGTAAACCCTTCAGAACTCGACAAAAAAATTCTAACTCCCCTTTCACACGAGGTTAGATTGCAAATAATGTTAAGCATATTTAAAGGAAATAACAGATTCGCCCACTTTATAGAAGCTACAGGCCTCAGCGGTGGACATCTCCTCTATCACGTAAACAAGTTAATTGAACATGGATTCATTCAACAATATTATTCAAAAGACTATGGGTTAACCAAGAAGGGAATGAGAGTACTGTTATCACTCGCACAGTTAAACAAAGAGAATGACCAAATTTAATTCCATTACTTGCTTTAAAGAAGGACAGCCTATAAAATATCGAAAGAAAAATGAGTATAATAAAGGATTGTTCTATCTAGCTAATGGGAAACCCATTGATTAGTGTCGACGTTTCTTTCGCTTAAACTTCCTTTTCCGTTGCTTTGCAGCTTTTGCCTCGCGACGTTTCTTGGATCCCACCACAACTTTCACTCTTTGTTCATATATTCATGTTTCTTTAGTAACCCATTCTTTTACAGCCTCTTCAACGGCTCTAGATAGATCACCTTTTTTCCCGCCGAATCTCTCGATAACCTTCAGCCTAAGCTTCTTTTCCAGTTCATCTGGAATATCTACGCAGATTCGGCCCATTTCAATCACCAAACTTGATGTTTACACGATTCGCACGTGCTAGATGTTTTTCCAGTAAGCAAATTGCCAGATTTCCAGCATTGTCTTTATTTTTGTTGTCATTTTGTTTTTCTCCCTAATTTATTTATTCGCATATTATACTATACACTTACTCACTTATAAAGATATTGTATTAAATCGCTTAAGTGTTAAAACATTTACCGCATCTTCCGCATAAGCTAGTATGAAGGCATCATAGGCATATTTACGATATTTCCTATAATGGAGAGTCTTAGGGAAAGGTAAGTAAGACATCTAAAAGACATGGCAAGAGTAGCCACATGTACAGCGAAGCGCACAATCCAAACAGGCTTTAAAGGAACATGATTTAAAGCCTTACTCGCCCAACATTAATCCGTAAAGTTTATATTTTAGTTTTATGGAGTAATTTTTTGCTCCATTTGAATTTGACAAATCGTAATTAATTAATCTATTATTGTGTTGGCTTAGGGGGAAGGAGACTTATGCCTATTCGTGTAGCCATAGCAGGTATAGGAAACTGTGCCTCAGCCCTGATTCAAGGGGTACAGTACTATAGAAACGCTGACGATGACGACCAAGTTCCAGGGCTTATGCACGTGAATTTCGGAGGATACCACATAGGGGACATAGAATTCGTTGCCGCCTTCGAGGTCAACCGAGAAAAAATAGGAAAAGATTTAGCCGAAGCCATCTTCATAAAGCCGAATGGATGTGTCAAATTCGCTGAAGTCCCACGAATAGGCATAAAAGTACTACCTGGCCCTATCCTCGACAGTGTTGCACCTCACATGCGAGAGCCCTTCAAGGCCTACGACGAGGAAACTGCCAAACCAGTAGATGTCGCCGAGATACTAAAAGAAACAAGGGCAGATATGCTCATCAACTTCCTACCAGTCGGAAGCTACAAAGCCACCCGCTACTATGCACAAGCATGCTTGGATGCTGGTTGCGCATTTGTAAACTGCATACCTGAATTCGTAGCTTCAGACAACGAATGGAGCAGAAAATTCAAGGAAAAAGGCTTACCCATAGCAGGAGATGACGTGAAAAGCCAAGTAGGTGCAACCATAATTCACAGAGCATTAGTCCACACCCTAGTCTCACGAGGAGTACAAATAACTAGAACCTACCAGCTCAACGTAGGTGGAAACACTGATTTCCTCAACATGATTGATGACAACCGACTTGAAACCAAGAAAATAAGCAAAACGGAAGCCGTCACAAGCTTGGTGCCATATAAAGTAAAGGCATGGGCAGGACCAAGCGGCTATGTACCATTCCTCAACGACACAAAAATCTGTCACATACGCTTAGAAGGAAGAAAATTCGGTGACACTCCCATAGTGATTGATTTACGTCTTTCAGTAGAAGACTCACCTAATAGTGCAGGGATGGTCATCGATGTCATAAGAGCTGTAAAACTGGCCTTAAACCGCGGAATAGGTGGACCGCTTATTAGCATATCCGCCTACGCTTTCAAGCATCCACCACAACAAGTGCCAGATCATGTTGCTAGACAATGGGTTGAAGAGTTCATCCAAGGAAAACGGGAACGCTAAAAATGACAAAAGCGGTTATAATCGCGGCTGGACGGGGAGAACGTCTACTCCCGTTGACTAGGATATCCCCTAAACCACTCATCCACGTCAACGGCAAACCATTGATAGAGCACGTGTTTAACACATTAAGAAAATCTGGGATAAAAGAGTGCATCGTCATAACAGGATACATGGAACACGCATTTCGAAAATACCTAAATAACTCGAAATTCGGAAAAATGCGAATACGATGCTGCTATAACCCGTCCTATACCCGAGGAAACGCTACTTCACTCAAGACCGCGCAGAGGTTTCTAATGGAAGGAGAAAAGTTTCTGTTAACAATGGCAGACCATATAACAAGTGAAGAAATAACAAAAACAGCACTTAAAAATGCGGCGCATGCGCCTTTGCTCTGCATTGACAGACAAATTCGCGATTCGCCACAAGTTAACGAAGCAACCAAAGTTTTGGTCGGAGAAGACGGATACATCAGGAACATTGGAAAGGAAATTCCTTTATGGAACGCCCTCGACACCGGAGTTTTTCTCTTCACCTACAAAATTTTTGAGGTAATAAATCTGATTAAAACGAAATATTCTATTTTGACTCTCACGCATTGTGTAAAGGAAATGATTAAGATGGGTTTCCCTTTATGGGCCTGCGACGTTTCAGGAAACTTTTGGATGGATGTTGACACTGCAGAAGATGTTGCTTTGGCTGAGAGAGTTTTGAGGAGTGCCTAAAGGGTGCCTAGAGAATGGGACGGAATAATATCGCAGAGTTTGAACCGAAAGTTTTCTAGACCCCTAGCCCGGTTTTTAGCTAAATATTCGAGGATAACTCCAAATAAGATTACGGGTTTAAGCTGGACGGTTGCTGTCTTTTCAGGCATATGTTTTTTCTTCTTTAATAACTTATTAGGCGGAATTCTCGCCCAACTGAGTTCTATTCTGGATGGAGTAGATGGGGATCTAGCTATCTTAACCGGGAAAACTTCAACTTTTGGCGGTTTCTTCGACTCGGTTCTTGACAGATATGGCGATGGCATAATCCTCATGGGCATGACCTACAACGTCTACAAGATACATGAAAACTGGGCTGTACTAGTTGTAGCGTTAGCAGCGCTTTTCGGCACCTTTATGGTAAGTTATAGTAGAGCAAGGGCGAAACTTGGATTCGGAATAGTTTTTAAAAAGGGATTTTCTGGGTACGCCGCAAACAGAGATATACGCCTTTTAATAACAATGATTGGAGGAATAATAAACCAAGTTTTCGCCACATTGGCAGTTTTGGCTGTACTAACGAACCTTGTTGTTTTGAAGAGGCTCTATGATTGTTGGAAGTTCAACGAGAGAACTTAACAGCCTTTTGAAAACTTATGGATAGAGCCCCCGCCGGGATTCGAACCCGGGGTCTTCAGCTTACAAGGCTGACGCCCTAACCAGCTAGGCTACGGGGGCTTGCCGAAATTTTAACTTGGAGTTCTTGAAATTAAATTATTCGTTTTATTGTGTATTTCTGTTATACATAAGTGCAGAAATCTTTATTAAATATTAAGATTTTTGATATTGATGGCGTGAAACTTATAGTTCAGAGAGGAAACAGGTTGCGGCGAAAGGAACTAATATGCCCAAACACAGGCTGCGGAAAAACTTTCGAAAAGCCAGTAATGTTAACTGACACGCTGTCTATACCACGACAAACTTATTACGCATGCCCACATTGCAGGTCAAAGCTCGAAATAATTGTTGAAAACGGGAAATTTATGAAGATAATTTCTGTGAAAAAAGCAGAAGGCATATCAACTGATTTCACAAGCGACAAAAAACCTGAAGATTGCCGCTACTACTTTGGTTATCTAAGAACCCTCCCGGAAAACGCTGCCATCCCAGATGTATGCCTAATGTGCCCAAAAATCATTCATTGTTTTGTACATCAAAAATAATTGCATGCGAACTTTATTGATAAACTGTTCATTCTTTCTTTTTCGCGAAACATGTATATGTAAGGGTGGTTAGATTATGTGGAGATTTGGAGGAAAGGAGCTTGGAGCACATTATCGAAGTCAGATGGCATGGACGAGGTGGACAGGGAGCTTGGACAGCCAGTGAATTGTTAGCCAGAGCCGCCATCCTTGAAGGCAAATACATCCAGTCCTTCCCGGAATTCGGCCCGGAGCGAATGGGAGCGCCTATAAGAGCATTCACTAGAGTAAGTGAAAAGCCCATTAACCTCCACTGCACAGTCTACAACCCAAATATGGTTGTGGTTTTGGACCCAACCCTCTTAAAAACAGTTCCAATAGCTGAAGGGATCCAGCCAAACGGAACAATTCTGATAAATATAAAAAGACAGCCGAAGGAAATTCGAGAGCAGCTAGGGCAGGTAAACGCGAAACTTTGGACAGTTGCAGCCACAGAAATCGCCTTGAAAATCCTTGGAAGACCGATCACTAATACAGCTATGCTAGGCGCTCTGGTTAAAGCAACATCCATAGTAAGCCTTGAAAGTGTTGAAAAAGTCGTTAAAGGAAGGTTTCCACCTCAACTTGCAGAAAGAAACATTGCGCTTGTGAAACAGGCATATGAGGAGGTAAAAAGTGAATGAAACCTCAATCTAAAGGATGGAAGGATATTCCAATAGCAGGCGTTTGCTGGGCATCTAGCAAGGAATACTTAACTGGGGATTGGAGAACCTTCAAACCTGTGAGAGACCTAGAAAAGTGCACCCGTTGTTTATTATGTTATATTTACTGTCCAGACAGCGCCATAAGTTGGAATTCGGGGAAGGGGGATATAGAATTTGACTATAATTTCTGTAAAGGATGTGGAATTTGTGCCAATGAATGCCCAGTAGATGCGATTACAATGGTGTTTGAGCAGGAGAATGGAAAAAATGACAGTGGCTAAACAAAAAGTTTTAGCTTTGAGTGGAGATGAGGCAGTAGCCTATGCAGTAAAACAATCTGATGTCGATGTGATTGCAGCCTATCCAATAACTCCGCAAACAATCATTGTAGAGAGACTCAGTGAATACGTTCATAATGGTGAAGTCGAAACAGAATTCTTATGCGTAGAGTCTGAACACAGTGCCCTAACGGCCTGTTTAACTGCCGCCGCGGTGGGCGCCAGGGCATTTACAGCTACAGCTTCTGCTGGACTAGCACTTATGCACGAAATACTCTACGTAACCTCAGGATGTCGAGCACCCGTGGTAATGGCTGTTGCAAACCGTGCGTTGTCAGCGCCAATAAACATTCACTGTGACCACTCTGACACTATGGTAGAACGTGACAGTGGATGGATACAGATTTACACCGAAAACTCGCAAGAGGCGTATGATTCTATAATTCAAGCGTTTAAAATAGCTGAAAACCCAGAAATACTATTGCCAGTGATCGTTGGACTTGATGGATTCTTCTTAAGCCACACCCTTGAGAACGTCAAAATTCTGCCAGATGAAACTGTCAAAAACTTCCTAGGAGTGCGAAGGTTTCCCTCAGTGAAAAACCATGAAGGAAAACTTGTACCATTCCGACTTGATCCTGAAAACCCCCTAACAATTGGCCCTTTGGACCTTTATGACTACTATTTTGAACACAAACGGCAACAGGAAGAAGCAATGCGTCGAGCCTCAGAGATTATAAAACAAGTACATGAAGAGTATGCAAATATAAGTGGAAGACGTTACGGAGATGGCCTAATCGAAGCTTACCGTATGGAGGATGCTGAAATAGCAACAGTCTGCTTAGGCTCCACTGCTGGAACGGTAAAAACCGTAGTGGATAAACTACGCTATAGAGGGGTCAAAGCTGGATTACTAAGGATACGAACGTTCAGACCATTACCGGTAAAGGAAATAACCGCTGCTCTAGAAAACGTTAAAGTCCTAGGGGTAATGGACCGTGCTTGCAGCTTTGGAGGGTTCGGCGGACCAGTATTCCACGAGATTCGGCATATACTCTACGATGCGCCTACACATCCACATGTGGCGAACTACATCTATGGGCTTGGTGGAAGAGACATGTCTTATATGCTCATAAATCAAATCTACCAAGATCTACAGAAAATCCTCGAAACAAATCGTATCGAGAAACTAGTTCAATTCATAGGATTAAGAGAGTAAGGAGAGGTGTAGTTTGAGCGACTGGAAATTTACAGTAAAAGAAATCGCTGAAAAACCTGAACTTTTCTCATCGGGGCACCGTGCTTGCGCCGGATGCGTTCCGGCAACTGTTCATAGACTTGTGCTGAAAGCCGCAAGAGGCCCAGTAATAGCTACTCATGCTACAGGATGCATAGAAGTGTCTTCAACAATCTATCCGTACACTTCATGGAAAATCCCGTGGATTCACACAGCATTCGAAAACGCAGCTGCCAATGCATCAGGGATCGAAGCTGCTCTGAAAGTTCTGAGGAAAAAAGGAAGAATAAAGAATGAGAAAGTGGATGTAATTGCTTTTGCTGGAGATGGAGGAACCTACGACATTGGAATTCAAGCGTTGTCTGGCGCTGTGGAAAGGGGGCATGATTTTCTCTATGTGCTTTACGATAACGAAGCGTACATGAACACTGGAATCCAGAGAAGTGGAGGAACCCCCCATGGAGCATGGACAACAACTTCGCCTGCAGGAAAAGTCATCCCTGGAAAACCACAGTTCAAAAAGCCAATAGCAGACATTATGGTAGCCCACGAAATTCCCTACGTAGCAACTGCTTCACCCTACTATTGGAAAGATCTCATTGCAAAAGCTAGAAAAGGACTAGAAATTGAGGGGCCAGCATTTCTACATGTTATTGCCCCATGTACGCGTGGATGGCGCTTCCCACCAGAAAAGGGCATAGAAATTTCTCGAGTAATGGTGGAAACATGCATTTTCCCTCTGTGGGAAGCCGTTGATGGCGAATACCGCCTTTCACCGCCAAGCAAATTGATAGCATTAAAGCCGGAAAAGAAGAAGCCTATAAAGGAATACTTGAAGATTCAGGGACGTTTCAGACATTTATTCACGGCAGAACATGAGCACGTCATTGAAGAACTTCAGGAAGTCATCGATAAACGGTGGAAACGCCTACTGAAAAAGTGTGGAATGGCTTAAAATCCCTGCCCTTATTTCTTTTTAATTCGCTTTTATGCCTTAACGGGTTCTCCTAAACTCCCGAAATCTAGTTCATAACGGAAGTATTTGCGCAAGAGATTTGGAAGAACTTCCACTTTATTACGCACCTGTTTCCATGAATCACGATCTCGCAGGGTTACCGTGTTATCTTTTAAAGTTTGATAGTCAATTGTTACACCTAAAGGTACGCCGATCTCATCAGCTCTAGCATATCGCCGCCCAATTGAGCCGGATTCATCGTATTCCACGTAGAAACCTTCATCCAGAAGCATGCGGTAAACTTCTTCAGCTTTTTCTGGCAAACCGTCTCGACTAACAAGTGGATAGACGCCGATCTGGATAGGCGCAATACCTCGGGGAAGACTTAATACAACCCTGTTCTCCCTTACACGGTAAGCATATTCAAGAGTTATATAGACAAGTCTGTCAGAGCCAAAGCTAGGTTCTACCACGTGAGGAACAAACCGTTTGCCATGTTCAACCTTTTTTCGACGTACTATCTCTACATGTTCTGGCAGAATTTTGAAGCCTTCAAGCATATAGAAGCCTTTCTGCGCTAAACTTTCTTTCATAGCTACTACATCTACCCTAGAAAGCAGCTCAATAATCTTTGCGGCGTCCTTTTTGAAGAACGGTCCAATCTTGGCTGCTACGGGCTTTATTTGAATTTCCTCTGTTTCAATCGGCTTCTCGGTCGGCTTGAAAATTTGCATGTCTACTCCGCTGAATTCCATATGTTGTTTCAGGTCATAGTCTGTTCTGTACGCGTGCCCGGATACTTCTGTCCAGCCCCACCTGTCGAGGTAGACTTCCTGGTCGAAACTTTGTATGGCGTAGTGAGCTTTTTCCCAGTCAAGCTTCTCAATAAAACGCTGTTTTTCCGGTGGAACCCCAAGGGAACTCATGAACCTCTTGGCCAAAACCATGAAGAAAGCCTGCCAATCCACTTTGATATAACCTTTCTCCAAGGCTTCCTTTACCGTAAGTTCAACTGTTTCCTCAGATCCTTTCAACCTTGTTTCAGCTAACAATAAACGTAAGGTTTCGTTTTCCACCTCTTTGAGGAAAAGGCAGTTAGGGTTTTCAGGATCAAAGAAGAACTCTAAGTCAATTATAGTAAATTCTCTAAGCCTTATGAGGCCTTGTCTTGGCGAAATTTCGTTTCTTAGAGCATGCCCTATTTGGACAACTCCAAAGGGAAGACGCCCCCTTGAAAGCTCATGAAGACGCTTAAATTCGACGAATATCCCCTGTGCGGCTTCAGGCCGTCCATAACCTACAGCATCGGAATATGGCCCAATAGTGGTAGTAAACATCGTTAGAAAATGACGGGGTTCACCGAAGTTGCCCCCGCAGTCTGGGCAATGAATATCGTTTTTTTCAATTATGGTTTTGATTTCTTCAAGCGAAAGCTTTTCAGTCTCTATGCTTGGCATATTAGCAAATTCCTCGAGCAAGTGGTCAGCCCTAAACTTTCTATGGCATTGGAGGCATTCCACCATTGGCTCTTTGAAGTGGTCAACATGCCCTGACGCTTCGAAAACCTTGCCAGGCATTATGACTGGAGATTCGATCTCAAAGAACCCGAATCTTCGGATAAAGAAGTCTCGAAACTTGTCTTCTATTCGCTTTTTCAAAAGTGCGCCTAAGGGACCATAAGTTACAAAGCCACCTACTCCACCGTAGATTTCAAAGGATGGCCAGAAGAAGCCTCGACGTTTGGCTAATTCGCTTACCAAGGTAAACTTGTCATGTTTTTTTGCAGGGGACAAGCCTTGTTCCGCCTCTTCTATGGTAGGGAAGTCTAAGGAATTTAAAGGATTTGCTTCTTAAAAATAGTTAAGAGAGATTCGCATCTTCATTTTACCTTAGACGTTCAGTTATTTCTGCTTTCTGGGCTTTTCCTTCCTTATCTATTTCGAACTCTAGCATTATACGGTCAGTTGCATATTTCCTACTAGGAAACTCTGTACCACATTTGCCGCATTCAATGTCTGCACCCAATTCTGTGACATACCAAGAAGCATCCACATAGTATCTTCCACAAACAGGACAACGGATAACCGTGATGTCCAACCATGCTTTTTCAGTCATAACACAGCCCTTAAGGAGTTTGCATAACAGAAGATCGAACTGGCTTAATAAACATCCCTTTTTCCGGAGGAAAACGTTTTGAGCTAGAAAGCCTTTCATGTAAGCGTTGGACGGAGTTGAATTGTCGAAGATAAAAATAGCAATAGTGGGTGTGGGCAACTGCGCGTCCGCGCTCGTCCAAGGATTATACTATTATGGAAAGGCCCAGACAAAGGAAGAAACCCTAGGGCTTCGCTATCTATCCTTAGGCGGTTTTCGCCCTCAGGATATACAGATAGTAGCAGCTTTTGACGTAGATCAAAGGAAGGTTGGACAAGACTTGTCAGAGGCTATATTCGCTAACCCTAACACCGCCCCGAAAGTCGTTGACGTTCCATGGCAAAATTTGATAGTACAGAAAGGCCCCGTCTTAGATGGAGTAAGTCAAGCTTTAAGGGAAGTAGTAAAAGTAAGTGATGCAACGGAAGTTGACGTATCTGAGGAATTGCGGCAGAGTGATGCGGAAATTGTAATTAACTTGCTTCCCAGTGGCGCCGTGAAAGCGTCTCAATGGTATGCAGACCAAGCAATAAAGGCAGGATGTGCCTTTGTAAATGCTACACCAACCTACATTGCAAGTGATGTTTTGTGGGCTAGGAAGTTCGAGGATGCGACTCTACCAGTCGTTGGCGACGACCTGATAGATCAAGTTGGTGCAACAACCTTGCATAAAACCCTACTTAAACTTCTTTCTCAACATGGAGTTCGAATAATTGAGACTTATCAATTAGATGTAGGAGGGGGGACAGAATCACTTGACACTTTAGAACGAACGAGAAAGGTTAAAAGAGTTATGAAGACACGTTCGGTAAGCAGCGCGCTATCTTACGAAGCAGAAGTTGTAGCGGGCTCCACCGATTATGTGGACTTTCTAAAGAACAGACGGGATAGCTATTTCTGGATTAAGGGAGTTTACTTCTGCAATACTCCGATGCAAATTGACTTGAAACTCTCAACTGTAGATGCACCTAATGCGGGTTCAACTCTTTTCGATGTAATAAGAGCGGTTAAGATAGCTCTCCAAAGAGGAATAAAAGGCGCGGTTTTGAGCATCTCTGCCTATGCGTTTAAGCATCCACCGCAACTTGTGCCCCTTGAGGTTGCTGAAAAAATGTTTATGGACTTTATTAGAAACAGAGATTAGTTTTGCCGTATTATTTTGGCAAACTCCTTTTCAGCTTTCTCCTTAAAGCCCGTCTCCTTCATTTTCTGCTTCAACGACGTAATCATTTTTACAGGCGTTGGATTTACACCTTGGAGTAAAGCTAGATAAATGCTTGTGAAGTCACCAATGTAAGTTAATGAAAGCATCTTTGCTAATCGTGATTCGCCATAACTCCAGACTTCTACGATTTTTCCAGCTTTCTTAGCTATTAATTCTTTTGTGACTTGAATTCGCCATCTGATCTCGATAGGCTCAGTTTTGTCGCGAAGCAGAATGACTGAAAAAATTTTTGTAAGGTTTTGGGGAGCTTCCCAGCCAACTATTTCATTGTGGTTAAGTTCTGGGAAAACCTCACATTTGCATGGGACTTTGCCGTTTTCGTTGATTTGTGTCTTAAATCTTTGAGCCACCGCGCCGTAAAATCGGAAACCATAAATTACTGGAACAGTCCCCAAGATTTCCCAAGCAAGCTTTTTAGCAGAATTCTCCTTGAAAGGAGTTTCAGGTGAAATTTTTGTTTTGACATTTTCTAAAGTTTGAATTGCTTCTTTAACCTCGGGTTCTATGTTTGAGATTAGCCCTATTTTTTGGAGAATTAGGAGCATAGGTAGGAATAGATAGGGGAAAGCTGCTCGGGGAGCGACCCCCGAAGGCACAGTAAGGCGAGGTAAATTTAGTTTCTCGGCAAAACTAGTTAGAGTGCCCCCAGAGCTTATGCACGTAACCATACATTTCTTTTTCAAAGCATCAATAAAAGCGTTCAGTGTTTCTTCAGTTTCACCGGAATAGCTAACAACAAAGACAAGGGTTTTCTCGTTAGCATATGCGGGCAAACGATAGTCTCGACAAACCTCTACTGGAACGACTGTTTCTGCTTTGTCTATCAACAGTTGCTTTAGAAAATCGCCGCCAATAGCTGAACCGCCCATTCCAGCAACAATTATCCTTTCCACATCACTATAACCTATAGAAACTTTCTTCGTTAGATCCCAAGCCTCACGGCAGAACCTCGGAAAGTTTACACATGCATATAGCATTCCATCTTTATCTATCTTCAGCATTTCGGTTAAGCTGTCTAAGATTTCTACATTTTTTCTCATCCGATTTCACTTTGTGAATTTGTTTGCTTCAATCATTTAAGGATTCAAACCTTTTAAATTTAGAAGTACCCAAAGAAACTTCTAGAGCCTTGACAGAAAAAAAGTTAGCCATAGCTATACCTGCATCCATAGTTGCGGATACTCCACATTTACGAGAGAAAACCTTTAAAGTTGGATTAATTGGAAGAGCTGCTGCGGTGTTTAGGGTTAACGAAGTCATAATTTTCAGGGACAACCCATGGCAAAAACAGGGGAAGGAACTAAAATTTGTCAGCACAGTTTTAGCTTACATGGAAACTCCTCAATATCTGCGTAAGAAACTGTTTAGATTAACGCCTGAACTGCGGTATGCTGGAATACTTCCGCCACTAAGAACTGCTCACCATCCATTGACAGACAAAGCCAGACATTTGGAGATAGGGGAAATCCGCGAAGCCGTGGTAGTTTCAGTTACAGAAAAGGGCGTCTTTGTAGATATAGGTGTCGAAAAACCCGCGTTTATACCCGAAGCTCGTTTAATGGTTGGAAAAAGGGTTACAGTTAAAATCGTTAAGCGGGACAAAACACTTGAGGCAATACTGGTTAAACCTAAGGACATCAGCAAATATTGGGGATATCAAGTAACAACCTATAATCTAAGTTTGGGACAAGTTTTAAAAAAGCGAAGATTTGAATTGGTGATAGCTACTTCGCGTTTTGGAAAACCGTTACAAAAAAAGCTTGAACAATTAAAGAGGAAATGGGCAAAAGCCAAAAAGGCACTAGTTATTTTCGGCTCGCCTAAAGAAGGCTTATACGAGATAGCGAAACGAGAGAATTTAAACTTAGACGAAATAGTGGACTTTGTTGTGAACACTATTCCAAATCAGGGAACAGAAACCGTTAGAACTGAGGAAGCCATACTTGCTTCGTTAGCTCTTTTCAACTTTTTATTTCAAGACTAATGTTTAAATGCGGGTTTAAAGTATAAGTGATTTCATGATATTCGACATCATGCTACCAGTAACATTGTTTCTTGTGACTTTAGCGACAATTTTTACGTTTGAAAAATGCGAGAAGAAGTTTAAGACTTTGCTGGAGGAAAAAACTTTGAATATAAAAGATGTGATTTTACTTGTTATTGTAATGGGAGTAATTGTAACCCTCATGGCAACCATCATGATTTTTATTCCGCAAATGGCCTTTGTTGCAGTTTTTCTTTTCGCTTTTTCCCTGCTTATGTTCACCTTTACGTATGTTATTAGTCCAAAGTGGCATATTGCGATTATCCCACCACTAACTTTCTTGGCGCTTTACTTAACCCTTAGTGGGATCTGGTTTGGTGAAAACATCGTTTGGGAACTAGTATTGATGAATCTTTACGCGGTAATACTCGCAGTTATGATTACCGCCTATATAGGAAGCATGTTTACGTGGAAGACAACAATGGTGTTTGCAGTGCTACTTACTCTAATGGATATCGTTCAGGTGCTATATACGCGGCACATGGTAATTGCGGCGGGCCATATTGTGAATTTGAAGCTTCCTATGTTCATCAGAACGCCAACCATACCGCCCATCTATTACAAGGAAAGCTGGGTTCATCTAAGTTTAGGGGTAGGAGATTTATTCTTCGCAGGATTATTAACTACACAAACCCTTCGAAGGTTCGGAAAGAAAAAGGCCATAACAACAATAGTTGCAATATCGCTAGTGTTCTTCATATTTGAAACTTTTATGCTCAACTATTGGTTAGAAGGTTTACCTGGAACTCTTCCAATTATCCTTGGATGGGGTATAGTAAACGGGATTCTGGAACTGCAAAGGGCGAAACGCTAAATAACTTCGCAACATTTATAACTTTTCACTTCATCTGAAACAGAGGCGAAGAGTGTAAATCATGGGTCACCGGAAAAAGCATGCCCCAAAACGTGGATCCTTATCTTTTTTGCCTAGGGGACGTGCTAAAAGGATTTATCCACGAATCCGTTATTGGCCAAAACAAGATGTAACTGCCCCCACACTTCTTGGATTTATGGGATACAAAGCTGGAATGACCCATGTTTTCATGATTGAAGATCGTGCGGGTTCACCTAACTATGGAAAAGAAGTTGTTCGCCCAGCAACTGTAATTGAAGCTCCACCCATACTTATCTGCGGAATCCGCGCGTATGTAAAAACACCTTACGGATATAGGACGTTAACTGAAGCATGGATGGAAACCCCACCAAAGGATTTGGAACGCGTACTTACCTTACCGGAAAAATTCAACGCCGAAAATGCCCTCAAAAAAATGGATGAAAACTTGGAAAAGATTGCCAAGTTTAGAGTGATAGCTATTACTCAGCCAAGGCTTGCCAACATCCCTAAAAAGAAGTCAGAATTGGTAGAGATAGAAATAGGCGGCGGAACCATAGAAGAACAATTCCAATACGCCAAGAATCTTCTTGGAAAAACCGTTCCACCCGAAGAGGTCTTCAAGGAAGGACAGTTTGTGGATGTAGTAGCTGTAACGAAAGGAAAAGGCTGGCAAGGACCAGTAAAACGCTGGGGAATTAAAATTCTCCCACGCAAGTCAAGAAAAACAAAACGGGGGGTAGCAACACTTGGACCGTGGAAACCTACTCGCGTAATGTACAGCGTTCCACGCGCAGGACAAATGGGATTCCATAAAAGAACAGAATACAACAAACGGATACTAAAAATCGGAAACAATGGAGAAGAAATAACGCCGAAAGGCGGATTTATCCGTTACGGACCTATAAAAGCAAATTACATTTTAATCAATGGAAGCGTTCCAGGCGCAACAAAACGACTGATAAGACTACGTTACCCAGCTAGACCTCCAAAGACAGCTCCAGAACCACCAAATCTCGTTTACATTTCAACAGAACCGACTCAAGGAAAATAGAGAACAGGAGAGAAAAACAATGGCAAAACTTTCAGCAAAAATTTTCGATCTTCAGGGAAAAACAAAGGGCACCATCCGCTTGCCTAGAGTTTTCCAAACACCAATAAGGCCTGACATTATTAAAAGAGCTGTTTTGACAATACAATCCCACAGGTTCCAGCCTCAAGGAAGAAACCCTATGGCGGGAAAAAGGACTACCGCTGAATCCCGTGGAGTAGGGCTTGGAATAGCACGAATCCCAAGAATAAAAGGAGGAGTTGGAAGAGGAGCATTAGCTCCCGGAACCGTAGGCGGAAGAGCGGCTCATCCACCGGTTTCGGAGAAGAAAATCAGAAAGAAAATTCCGAAAAAGGAGAGAGTATTAGCTATTCGTTCAGCCATAGCGGCTACAGCTGACAAAAAACTCGTTGCTTCCAGAGGACATGTCATAGATGAAGTTCCAGATCTACCCCTAATAGTAACAGATGAACTTCAAAAATTAAAAAAGAGCAAAGAAGTAATAGAAGCCCTTCTTCAGCTAGGAGTAATGCCTGACGTTTACCGTGTTAAAGATAGCAGAAAAATTCGAGCTGGAAAAGGAAAACGAAGGGGACGTAGAATAAAACAAGCAGTTGGGCCATTAATAGTGATCAGTGAAAACGAGGGAATAAGAGAAGCTGCAAGAAACATTCCAGGAGTAGACGTTGTCAGAGTAAATAGTTTAAACGCTGAGCTTTTGGCTCCTGGAACCCATCCTGGGAGACTAACCATATGGACTAGCTCATCAATACAGAAACTTGACGAACTCTTTAAAGTTGGAGGAGGAAAAGACTGATGGATGCTTATGAAGTCATCTTATATCCGGTAATGACAGAGGTTTCCAGCCGCCTAATCGAGAAAGAAAACAAACTTGTTTTCATTGTAAATTTAAAAGCCACAAAAGCTGAAATCAAACAAGCAGTGGAAGAGCTTTACGAAGTTGAAGTGGAAAAAGTTAATTTGCTGATTACCCCTCAAGGAGAGAAGAAAGCCTTCGTCAAGCTTCGACCAGAATACAAGGCAGTGGATGTGGCTATAAAACTTGGAATACTTTAGATTAGGAGCGTTGTGATGGAATGGGTAAAAGAATTCGTGTTCAGAGACGTGGACGCGGCGCCCCAACATTCCGCGCCGCTACCCACAAAAGGGTAGCTCCAGCCAAATATCCCTATCTTCCCAAGGAAAAATTAAATGATAGAATCAAAGGGGTAGTGGAAGAACTAGTTCATGATCCTGGAAGAGGGGCGCCACTAGCTCTGATAAGACTAGAAGATGGACAGAAATTTTACACAGTGGCTCCCGAAGGAATATTTGTAGGCCAACCCATCGAAGTAGGAGCTAACGCAACCATTGAAATCGGAAACATACTTCCCATAGGAAAGATTCCAGAAGGAACCATGATATCCAACATTGAACTTCGCCCCGGCGATGGGGGAAGGCTAGCACGGGCTTCAGGCGCTTACGCTGCAATAGTAGCGCACACAGCAGAAGGAACTATAGTTAAACTCCCGTCAGGAAAAACCCACTATATCAATGATTTATGCAAGGCTACAATAGGAGTAATCTCAGGCGCAGGGAGAACTGATAAGCCGTTTCTAAAAGCAGGGGCAAAATATCATTTAATGCGGGCACGTGGCAGAAAATATCCACGAACTAGGGGAAGAGCCATGATTGCGGCAGTACATCCCTATGGCAGCAGCAAAAGGAGCGCTCGAAAAGTAACAACTGTTTCACGTGGAGCCCCGCCTGGGCAAAAAATTGGGCTGATAGCGGCAAGAAGTGCTGGCAAAAAGCGTAAAAGAAGACGGGCCTAAACGGCTTAATGGGGTTTCCTTGCTAATAAGAAAAGTTTAAGAGTTATTGCTGTCTCAATAAATTGGTGATAGAAATGCCTAGGGAATTCCTATACCGTGGCTATACATTGGAACAATTGCAATCTATGTCCATGGACGAGTTCATTATGCTACTTCCTGCACGTCAACGTCGAAGTCTACACCGAGGGCTCCCACCGGAACAAAGGAAGCTGTTGACAAACATAAGAAAAGCCAAAGAGGCCATGAGACAGGGAAGAAACATCGTCGTTAAAACACATGTTCGAGACATGATTATTTTACCTGAAATGGTAGGAGTTACAGTTCTCGTTCATAATGGAAAAGAATTTATCTCAGTGGAAATAAAGCCGGAAATGATCGGACATTACTTAGGAGAATTTGCTATTTCTAACAGACCAGTGAAACATGGAACCCCAGGAATAGGTGCGTCCCGTTCATCCATGTATGTCCCGCTAAAATAGTTAGAGTCAACCCTTAAGCCCTATACCAAGCATCGGAAGGCTTTTTGTTTTTACTTAATGCCCCAATCTGTGGAAGCGGGATAGGCGGAGGCACATTTATCGTTTTAGATATTAAAACGGATTCCGTAAAAGCCACACTCATAATGGATTGGATGATAACTGGTGGAGGAGGTTTCTTTTGAACATATGCCTCATGAATCTTTTTCAGCTCCTTCTCACTTCCAGTTATACGCGCCCTTCCTTTAACATTAATCTGTGCCACACTTGGTGAATAAGTAACAGTGAAAATAAAGGGAACCTCCAGCATGTTTTCTCCTTTCTTTTCAATTCCAACCACATTCAAGTTTGTATGAACCTGTAACTGCCCCAGGGGCTTTCCAATGTCCATAAAGCGCTCGGCAGATAGATTATTTATGAAAACATTAACCCGAATCATATCATTCATCCGAATAGTATAGGCTTCACTTTAACATTTAAACCTACTCTTCCATAGTTTTGCCCTCGGCCCCCGCAGGCTTATAACGTGTAAAACCACAGTGACCACAAGTGTACCGGTCACCGTGATCAGCCATGAAATATCCAGGGCCGCATCTTTCACAGAAAATTCTTGTTCGAACTAACCCTTCCTCAGTAACTTTATAATGCGTGTAAACACCCTTCTCCTTTTTCTTTTTCTTTGACGCTTCATCGCTCATATTATTGCTCCTCCTTAGGTTCCTCTGAGCTTTCTTCCTTCTTCTCCTTCATTTTCTCCTCTTTCATCTCTTCTTTTGGTGTTTCTTTTCCTTTTTCCTCTTGTGGAACTGGTGGCAGGTTACGTTTTAGTATATATTCGGGCTCTATACTTTTGGCTTGCTCTATGTTTGAGTATATGTTTGCACGTCCCAAGGCAGTTAAGGTTCCGGTTTTTGTTTCATATCTCTTTATAAAGACCAAATCTTGGTCTACGCCCAAAAGGTTAGCCAACGCCTTTTTCACTTCCATCCGTGGAGGAGTGCTTCCAACATCTTGATGATTAACTTCAAAGACCACTTCTTTTCGCTTAAGCAATACATTTTCCTTTTCTGAAACTATTTTAACCTTCATTCGGCTCATCCCAGTGAACATTGACCAACAAGACGCTTATCCTTTACTTTAATTTTTCGAATCAACAATCTCCATCTCATTAAGCAGTTGTCTCACCAGACGTCTCATTTCTGCGGTAACCCTGACTACAACTATTCCCTCGCGAGGTTGCCCATAAATTATAAAGGATTCTTCCGGAGCTCCAAGGACAGCAGGCATAGCTAAAAGATCTTCCTCACCATCCACGACGATTTTAATCCGACAATTACGACCTGCTGCACGCATTACAACATCGAAAGCCTCCTCAGTAATTTCACCAGCAGGATTCCTAACATATAAAATCTCATCTACAGGAAAATCACGAAGAACTGTTGACCGACGCATGATTTTACCGTCAACAATAAACAACTGGATATTAAATCCTTGTGAGAGCATAGATTCGGAAACCTTATCACCAACACAAATAATTTTACACGGCTTCTCTTGCTTAATAATCTCTCTTAACTTAACCATTGTTTCATTGTATGAACCACGTAGAAGTATACCCCAAGGTTTCTGTAGTTTCAGCCGTAAAGTGTCTGTTAAACGCCAAATCTTCATTTATCTTACCCGCAAAGCATAACGCCCCTTTTTGTTAATCTTCATTGCTTGAGCGATAGCGGAATTTTCTGGGTCTAAGACTATAACTAGCCCACTGAAATCATCGCTCAAGGGGGACGTTTTGCACTGAGGGCAAACGTTTTTATTAGATATTAAGTGACATCCTGGACAAGCTTTTTCCATTATTTTCATCCGCCTTTTTCCATTTTTTCTTCTTCCTCAGATTCTTCTCCTCTTTCCTCTCCTTTATGGGGAACCTGCCCTATCTCCTTTGCAATCCAATCTAATTTCCCAAGAAAAGGTTGACGAGCAGTTACACCTATTTTTCCGGAGGTTCCCTTTCCAAGGGAAACCGCGGTTATTCTAACGCGTACAGCATCGCCGGTCATAAGTGTACGTTTAGTTTCCTTTCCCATGAGAACTCCTTGCTTTTCATCGTAGGTGATAAAGTCGTCCATAAGCTGGGAAACATGAAGTAAGGCGTCAATTGGGCCAATTCTTACAAAGGCTCCGAATTCGGCGATTTCAACTACTTCGCCTTCTACTATCTCATGTAGCTGCGGATAAAAGGTTAAAAGAGAAAATGTTACCCTGTGATAGGTGGCGCCGTCCCCTGGAATAATTTTTCCAACAGGGTTAACCCTAATATCAATTACAGCTACAACGTATCCCAGTTCCTCGTCAACCAACCCTTCATACTTCATTCTTAACTGTTCATAGCCAACAGCTTCGATTGGCTGACCGAACTTTTCTGGGGGAATCCGTATGGTATCCTCTAAAGTCACAAGTTTGAACATTTAAACGCTTCCTTCAATCTCTAAACGCGTTTTTTGCCTCAAATAAATAACTGGCACATTTATATCTCTTAACCTCTTTCTTAGAGCACTATCATTAGTAAACACTGGACATTTCAGTTCTTTTGCTGCTTCCAAAATTAAGTCATCATGAGAACCGTGAAAATGAGGCTTTATGTGAATCATATAGCATTTTTCAGCCAATTTCAGCGCGGAAAGCGCTTGCTTACGTGTTTTAAAGGCGCCTATCGATGCAAGTTTTTCCAGCTCCTTAAGTGTTTGGTACAGGATTATGGGTTCGAAGTTACGATTCAAAAGTTTTTTCAACTCTTCAAATATATCAAGTTTGAACTGGAAAGGAACAAAAAAGGCGTTTGTGTCCATAATTATCTTCAGAGGTTTCTTACTTAATTTTTCATCCATGAAAAAGTTCCCATCTATTTTATTATCCCATATCCTATAAGACGCCAACGTCCACCTATTTTACGGCTTATAGCAGCTCTAAAACCTTCTTGGGCGCATACTGGGCGGGTAAGCTTAAGCGTAGCAGTTTCACCCCTAATGGAAACAGTTTTTCCAACAGTTATAGAAGCCCCCACATGCAATAACAGGGTTTCACCTACACGAGGTTTATCCACAGCCACAAGTTCCTTCGTTCCTACAGCTTGTTTAAACAAATGTGTTTCCAGTGTTATTTCGAAAAGAGTTGGTGGAAGCATGTCTGGTTTACCAACTAGATTTCCGGTAAGCCCATCAGCTTTAGTCAAGGAAGGGTCTAAAAGTGTTCCAACTCCTACGAGACCGCCACACTGCGCTTCTTTGAGCCGTTCACCGCCCACATGCAAGCTTACAATACGAGTAAAAATAGGTTCATAGACAGTTCTACCCTCCTTCTGCTCGCGAATACCAGGGCGAATCTCAATTTCCTCGTCAACCTTGAACTTGCCCTGCAAGATCGTTCCACCGATTACACCGCCTGACAATTCCTCAATAGGTGTTCCAGGCTTATTTATATCGAAGGAACGAACGATATACATCAGCGGAGGCTTAGTCGGATCCCTTTTAGGAGTAGGTAAAAACCTTTCCATAGTTTCAATTAGGGCATCCGTGTTCACATTATGCTGAGCTGACACGGGGATTATAGGTGAATTTTCAGCCACCGTCCCCCTTACAAACTCACGAATCTCCTTATAGCTTTGCAGGGCACGCTCTCGATTCACTATATCAATCTTGTTTTGCACAATAACTATGTTTTTAAGCCCCATTATCTGAATGGCCGCTAGATGCTCCCGTGTTTGAGGTTGGGGGCAGAACTCGTCAGCAGCTATGACAAGCAACGCGCCATCCATAACCGCGGCTCCTGAAAGCATAGTAGCCATTAAGGCTTCATGCCCCGGAGCGTCCACGAAGCTTACGGCTCGTTGAAATTCTGTGGGACTCCCACAGTGGGGACATTTGGGCGTTGTAGAATAATTTTGCGGTGGAGGGCATTTTAGGCATTTATACACAGGCATATCGGCGTATCCAAGTTTTATGGTGATACCGCGTTTTAATTCCTCACTATGACGGGCAGCCCAGACACCGGTTAAAGCTTGAACTAGAGTTGTTTTACCATGATCAACATGTCCAATAGTGCCTATGTTAATTTCGGGCTGTTTAGGGAGCTTTTTCAGGTTGAGCCTCCTCCTTCTTTTCCACGGACTGGGCTTCAACTGGTTCTTCTTTGGGTTGTTTCACTTCCCTTTTTTGAGTTTGTTTTGGTTTTTCAAGAATTTTCATATTCACCTGCACGATTTCTTCAGTTATAACGTTCCCTCGCAATGTTTTTCGTTTCCTTTGACCTTCACGTTTGGGTTTGAAGCCGACTCCGCTTTTTAGGAGGACACTTTTACGGATACCCCCATGAATTGTTGGGTGCATAGGGAAACCGTCTTTGTCTGTGCCACCAGTGATTAATAATTTGTATCCACGTAATCCGAGGACAGCGCCATCTATGGTTTCACCTATTTTTTTCCCTATGAGAGGAATCGCTTTATGCTCGGCTAGTTCTATACTTTGGGATTTGCCTGTTTGAGGATCGGAAACGATCACTTTGAATTTCGCCATTCTTTGCACAAGGGCTCCTTTACCTTTGGTGTTTATTGAATTCAGCAACTCTTTATTAAGGATTATCAATTTAAATTGAAGAAAACCTAGTTAAGAATGTTAATAATTTAAGTGAGGAATGTTGCGGTTAATAGAGCTGTTTAGAAAAGGAATTGAATTACTTTCAAATAGAGCGATGGTTTTTGTCATTTTAAATTGGGTATTTTTCAGCAGCATATTAATGGGAAGCCTCCTTGTACAGGTGGAGCGAGTTACTACTCCAATATCAGTCGAGTTAAAAAGTTTCTGGGAAGCTGCATCGTTAGTGGGGCGAGTTTTTGTGTTTAATCTTTTTGTAAGTAGTTTTATGGTTGTTACATTGCCAGGCATAGCTTTCTTCGCTTTATCGCCTCTACTGCTTTTTGTTAAAGGTACCCTTTGGGGCAGTTCACTTGCTAACATGCCCAGTTGGAGAGTTTTAGTGATTTTGCCAACTTTGATACTTGAGGGAGAAGCCTATGTCCTAGCGGGAGTCGCTGGCGTGAACTTGGGGTTATCTTGGCTTAGACCTTGGTGGCTTTACGAAGGAGATATACCAAGAAAAGAAGCTTTTTTGAAGGCATGGAATGAATGCAGCCACATATATTCTTGGGTAACAATGATTTTGTTTCTTGCAGCAGTTATGGAGGTAGCAACAATAATATTCTCGTAATATTCGGTATTTGCCCACTATAACAGTTTTATTTGACAAAGTGTTTTCCTTATATGCTATAATTTCGCAAATTTTAAATATAATTTTTAATAAAAAAGTTTTTACGTGGTTACTTTGAATTTAAACATGAAAGCTTTAGCTTTACTATCCATTGTTGTTCCTGTAACCGTCTTTTTTGGATTAAGATTTGCAGGAGTTTTACCTGACCCCAGATGGATAGATATCCAAGAAACGATAACGCTGGAAACACTAGAATGGAAGTTTGAAAAACCAGATTATGACGTACATTTGGAGAAAGACATCAAAAGCACATATATGGAAGGAAATGCCAGTTATATACAAGTTAATTTACTTTTCTACTATGAAAAGGAGTTTCTTTATCTAGGGAATAGTTTAGGGATTCATGTAAACGTTAGTACTTATTTCATTGAAGGATGGGTGGAAACTGTTGATTTAAACTTTACTGGGGATACTAGTAAAAATCTAGTTGATATAGAGCAAGAGTATCACGATTTTTACTTGAAGAATCTAAAGTTAACAGGTTGCTACGACTTTGGGAAGAAAAGAGGAGTTTTAGCCTCTGCAAACTTTCTGAATGAGAATCGCTCATGCAGTACGGCACTTATTCTTGTCGCCCATTGGATTTTATTAGGCCCCAATGACTTAACTCATCAAATAGCGATTACTGTTAAGGTTGTCTATTTTAATGGCACCATGCATAAAGAGGTTATTCAACCGTTTACGCTTAGTTTATATCGTGACGACAACAATAGTTTAGAAAAGGCAGAAGAAATAGAGGAAGGAACCCACGAAGCATGGGTATCTACTTTTAAAGACTACGACCCAGTTGATTATTACAAGTTTTGGACGGAACAAGGAGAAGAAATTCAGATTTCGATTCTAAGGGGAACCGGAGAACCACTTAACATTTCCTTATATCGATCAGATGAAACCCTAGTGATGGAAAAGTTCTTTGGCAATGAAGATATATACTGGGAACGCGCGAATTTAACTTTTATCGTAGATCAAACAGGCTGGTGGTACATAAAAATACATCCTCCACTTTCTTGGGGGGAGAGCAGGCAACACTATTTCTTTAAACTAGAAAAATAGAAAGGAAGATAAAATGAGAAAATCAGCTTTAATACCACTATCATCATTACTTTTTCTAACAATTTCATTTTTTTGTATTTTCTTCATCCGTGTTTGCGTGGAGCGAAGAAAGACCAGACTCAGCTAGTGTTCCAATCGATGTCTATTTTAAAGAAAGAGATGAAGATTGTAATATAAATGGTTATGTTGCAGTCGGATTGGGGATTGGTATACATAAATTTGAAGAAGAACATCAGCCATATCCGAGTGATTATGACATTGTGACTTTGAATGTTTCTGCCACAGCGAATGCAAGATATGGTTTGTCTTATGATTATAATTGGATTAGTTTTTGGTGGATCCCAGAAAATGAGTTAGCTTATAAAAATGTTTTTTCCGGAGTTGGTGATGAATTGAGCTGTTGGGTTGACTTTCCGTATCCTTTTTGGTTCCGATTTTATGGTGGTCTTGGAAGTGCGGAGTATGATAAAGTTTATGTGCATAGCAATGGTTTCGTAACTTTCATGGATCCGCCATCATCTACTTGTCCGCCACCTTCTTATTTTCCCTCTGCGATTGGACCTAATACTGTTATTGCAGCTGTATGGTCGGATCTTGAGGTTGATGGTGCTGCATCTATAATCACAGGGCTCTGGGAGTTTTTGGGTAGAAGATATTTTGTTATAACCTGGAAAAATGTAATACATAAAGCGAGTGGAAAAAGGCTAACTTTCCAAATAGCGCGCCACGACAAGCCGCTTAACCCTCCATCCGAATATTATAGTCAGAGCAAGATATGGATAAGTTATGAGTCGGTGCGATCAACAAACACAGATTTTGCGTATGGGATCGAAGATCAAGAGGGCCTTAAAGGAAAGGGGGTGTACTTTTCAGGCGCATCTTTAGGAAGCTTCGATGATTCAACAATTCAGTTCTATCAGAGCTCTAATACTTACATGCTTAGACGGTTAGAAGTAGAATTGTCTGATGTACACCCAAACGCAATGATTGATATCGAAAGCGAACCTAATAAATTACGGGGATATAATGTTATGCTTGCACAAGAGCCGCCTCCACAGCCTGATTATTCTCAAAGGTATGTTTGGGCGCTTCAGGGATACTTAACTCTCCTAAGTGGATATAGCGCTATAATAGTTGAGGGAATTTTCGTTACATTATCTTATGTTGAATGGTTAGCTTACAATCAGTACAGTAATGTTGAGTGGATGGAACTTTATGATTGCGACTGGAATAATCCTTCCTACATTAAAGTGCCTACTGAGGGTGATGTTGTAGACGCCACGCTTTGTTTCCCAGCTTACTGGGTTCTTAATACACCCGGCTATGTCACTCA
>ENA-OSAI01000198-OSAI01000198.1-marine-sediment-metagenome-genome-assembly--contig:-NODE-198-length-34427-cov-13.732195_pt1 | contig 34427 bp, 35 predicted proteins | sample MGYA00237871_ERZ529316 | MGnify/ENA primary metagenome ERZ529316 (study PRJEB26369, sample SAMN03142814) | marine sediment metagenome | biome: marine; feature: borehole; material: sediment...
ACTGTTATACTTGCTGTTATAGCCCTTCTAATCTTTACCATATACCATCTGATATGCAAAACATACCGGAGCAAGAAGTTTATCTTTTTAATCATGGCAGTATTTATTATCATGGTAATTATCACGGGTTGTACAGACTCCGATCCAGGCAACTCTCCGGCAGACAAGACGACTGTTGAGCAGGATGATTCGCTTCCTGAACAACAGGAAGAACATCAGCCGGAAACCTCTCTTTCTACTGAAAGCTCATCATCGGATAAACAGGAAGCCGCCGAGGAAAAACCTGATGATAGCGGTACTCTCAAAGTTCACTTTGTTGATGTCGGCCAGGCTGATTCGATCTTGATACAGCTTTCATCCTGCCAGAACATTTTGATTGACGGAGGTAACAATGATGACGGTACTCTGGTAGTAAACTACCTTAAATAACAAGGCGTTAAACGGCTTGACCACGTTATTGGGACACACCCTCATGAGGACCACATCGGCGGCCTGGATGTCGCTATACGCAACTTTGAGGTAGGCAAGGTCTACCTGCCGAAGGTTGCTCACACCACTAAGACCTTTGAAGACGTTCTGCTGGCAATAAAGGGTAAGGGTCTCAAAGTTACTCAGGCCAAAGCGGGTGTTAAACTGGATGTCGGCCCGAGTATGGAAGCGGTTATGCTGGCTCCCAACAGCTCCAGCTATGAAGACCTGAACAACTACAGTGCGGTACTGAAGCTCACGTACGGGGATACAAGTTTCCTTTTTACCGGCGACGCCGAGGCGGAGTCAGAAAGCGAAATGCTGGCCGCCGGTTACAATCTCAGCGCCGATGTGTTGAAAGTAGGCCACCACGGGAGCAGCAGTGGTCCCGAAAGCTATAGACGCTGCAATACCCCACCCCACATCCATCGAAACCAGATTGAGTCCCGGAAAACGAGCAATCATTGCCTTGGTAGCAGGATCCAGTGCTCCAATCAACAGGTTAATAACCAAGCCTAAACCAATAAAATCCACTCCAATGTATCATAACTCATCCCAAATTTTACCAGTAAGTCTGGTTAGTTAACCTGAAAAAATTTTTGAGGGTTAGTTGAGTATTGCTTAAATATTTGCTTTGTTTTAAGTAAATGTTGATTCTTTATTTGATAAAACCAAGACTTTCTACATTACCTAAAATAAATTTTATATTTTTTTGAAAATTAAGAAGGATTTTTGGTGTTTGTATAGAATACTTCAACTGCGGGCATTAAAAACGAAGGAGGTGGGGAAGTTTTTTGTATACATTATTAATCATCATTGATGAGTATTTATTGCTTATAAATGATTATTGTTAGGATCATAAGCCATTGAAAGTGTTGTTAAATAATAGTCTGCCATCAAATCTCAGGAGGGATGTGTATGAAAAAATATAAATGGATTGTTGTGTGTGTAATAACAGCTCTTCTCTTTTTTGCACTGATAGGGTGTTCACCACAGGCTGAAGATACCAATAAAGAAGAATTAAAAGATGAGCAAAAAGAGCTGGCATATCCTGATCCCAATAGAGCAATTGAACATATAATCCCATGGAGTGCCGGGGGAGGAACGGATACAGCCATGAGAGGATTTATGAAGTATGCTGAAAAGTATGTGGGAACAGAAATATATAACAAAAATATAACAGGTGCCCAAAGTGCTCTGGGTGTTTTTAATCTAATGATGGCTAGACCTGATGGCTACACAATAGGCACTTTAACATGGGACAGTGTAATCACAGCACCTTATTACGGCCTTGTAGAAAATTATAATCTTGATAAACTCGAAATAATATGCTCTGTTACCGTTCACCCGACTTCCCTTGTTGTACGCAAGGATGCTCCATGGAAAGATTTAAAGGAATTCATTGAAGATGCAAAATCCAGGCCGGGAGAAATAAAAGTTGCAAATGTTGGTACAGGTGGTGTCTGGCACTTACCCATGCTGGATGCCGAGAGAAAAATGGGTATAAAACTACGGCACATAGCTTATCCCAAAGGAGCTGGGCCACAGCGGGAAGCCCTACTGTCAGGTGAAGTTGATGCTGCGTGCATGAGTATAGCTGCTGCAGTACCCGCACTGAAATCTGGTGATGCCCGAATACTGGCGGTCATGTCTGAAGAAAGAGAAAAATCTATTCCCGATGCTCCTACCTTTAAAGAAATGGGATATGACGTAGTTTGGGGAAGTTTTCGGGTTGTTGCAGTTCCTGCTGGAACACCCAAAGAAATAATCGAGCATCTTGAAAAAGCCTTCGAGAAAACTATGAATGATAAAGAATTTCAGGCATGGGCCAAGAAAACCGCTTTGGGTCAAAAATGGATGGGTAGAGAAAAAGTAAATCTGTTCTTAGAAAACACTCAAAAATCGGCATTCCAGTTGATGGACGAACTTGTGAAAGCTGGTGTATTGGAACCACCGAAATAACGGAGTATAAAAGGCTTATGATCCTAACGTTTTATCAGATCCTTTATATTTAACTTATACACTTTTAAAAATAAAGAGGGTGCATAAACTTGAACACTGAAAAAAGAGTAATAAAACCAAATTCTAACCTTATTGAAGGTTTGTTAATATTCATAGGAACTACTGTTTATTTTTTGAAGGCCCTTGAGTTACAGCAGCCCTTTCAGGACGGCCAGCCCGGTCCTGCTTTTTACCCTCTGTGTTTAGCTGCAGCCCTCTATATATGTTCTATAGTTTTGATAATAAAAGGTATGTGTTTAAAAGAAATAAAAAACGAGACTGTAAAAACCAGGAATTTCCCCTTTAAAAAAACACTTATAGCAATAATATTAACTTCTATTTATCTATGGGTATTCCTTAGAATAGGGTTCTGGATAAGCACCATATTGTACGGGACAATGATAGCTTTTGTAATGGAATACGGTAAGAGAAAAATTTACATGACCATCATTTTGTCAGCATTGATCGGTATCATTGTGAGTGGAGCAGTGTACGTATTGTTTGGAACAATGCTGGGGGTTAAATTGCCTTGAGTTCCCTATTAAATATTTGTTTTCGGTTGTAATTGACTGTGTTTTAAACAAAAAGGGAGTGAAAAAACGTAAAATGTTAACCCAAATTTTACATGGTTTTCAAATTCTGTTTACTCTAAATATTTTTATATACCTCATCGGCGGACTATTAATGGGTATTTTTTTCGGTAGTGTACCGGGACTAACTGCAACCCTTGCCATCGCTCTGCTGCTTCCCTTTACATTTACTATGAAAACCATCCCTGCTCTTGTTACTATAATGGGAATTTATGCTGGTGGGATATTTGGAGGTTGTCTTACAGCAATAACCATTAACATTCCAGGTGCCCCTGCTTCAACAATGACAATGATTGAGGGCTATGAAATGATGAAAAAGGGAAAAGGAGCCAGTGCCATCGGTCATGCCGCCATAGCGTCTGGAATAGGAGGTATGATAGGAGCATTGATATTAATGTTTGTTGCACCCCAGATGATGAAAGTAGCATTGGCCTTTAAAAGTCCTGAACGTTTTTCACTAATTGTGGTTGCCTTAATAATGGTTGCCACAGTGACAAGAGGTTCCCTGTTGAAGGGCATTATATCCACATTGATAGGTCTGGCAATTGCAACCATAGGCCTGGATCCTCTTATCCCCACACCCCGGTTTCATTTTGGAATACCTTATCTAATGAGAGGGGTGGGGCTTCTGCCCGCAGTAACCGGTTTGTTTGCCATATCAGAGCTGCTGCGTCAGATGGAGTTCAAACAATGGGATATCAAGCTTGCACAAAAAATAAAAATTTCGGATTTTATCCCCTCCTGGTCAGAAATCAAAAAAATCGGTCCCTTCCTTTACTTAAAAAGTGCTGTTATCGGAAATTTCGTGGGGATACTTCCCGGAGGGGGAGCCTCTATGGCAGCCTTTATGGCTTATGGAGAGGCCAAACGTTCTTCCAGATACCCTGAAAAATTCGGTACCGGTATACCGGAAGGCATAATAGCAGCTGAATCAGCAAACAATGCCATGTGCGGAGGGGCCCTGGTTCCTCTTTTAAGTCTGGGAATACCCGGTGATGCTGTAACGGCCATTATTTTCGGTGTGCTTCTTATCCAGGGTATGATACCAGGACCTCAATTGATAGTAGAACACTCAGGTTTAATAGGTACAATGTTTGCTGCTTTATTTACCGCTCAGATGTTGATACCTCTCGTAACTTTTCTTCTCACTCCCGTTTATCTTCGCATCACCAACTTGAACAGAGGATTGATCTTTTCCTTTATTGCTGTTATAGCTCTAGTAGGAACATATGTTGCAGAGTTTTCTGCGTTCCAGATGGGACTTGCTGTAGTGATGGGAGTGCTGGCTTACTTTATGCAACGAGCAGGTTACCCTATTGTGCCAGTATTAATGGGCTTTATTTTGGGACCATATTTAGAACTCTTTTTCCGCCGCTCGTTAACTCTCGGAAAAGGAGTGGCCATATTTTTTACAAGCCCCATTAGTGCAGTTCTGCTGCTTTTAGCAGGTTTGTTTCTATATATCCTGGGTGTAAAACGCCCGCATTTAGAAGAAAACAACAGCAAATCATGATTAAGAGCAAACAATTTTTTGCCAGTATATGATATTATATTCAACAAAGCAAACTTTTTAGAGGAGCGATAAGGTAATATGTTTGATGCAGATTTGAAATTAGAATATGAAATTTTATATCAAATTTCAAAAAACAATTTACCAATGGGCGCAAGCCTGTTATCCCTAAAAATCGATGCATCTCAGGCAACCATTGGAAGAAAACTGCAGGAGTTAGAACACAAAAACTTTCTAAAAAAAGAAAGCAACAAGGGTAGAATTATCACCAGTGAAGGCAAAAAATACTTAAAAAAGCTAAAAAACGACATTATTAAATCCCAGAATGTAAAAGAATTGATAAAAGATTCTAATAGTTTTTCTAAAAAAAGACTGCTAGACATATTGATGGTTCGAAAAATTCTTGAAAGAGAAACAGTCAGGATGGCTACCAAAAGAATAACTAAAACCCAACTCAGAAGACTGAAAAAAATCATAAATCTGCAGGAAATTAAAGTTTCTCAAGATTTGCTGGGAGATGAAGAAGATTTAAAATTCCACAGCCTTTTAGCCCGTATTTCAGGAAACAAGGTAATGGAACAGATCTTAACCTTGATTTTAACACAAAACGGAGTTTACTCTGAATTTTCTTATATACGCAAAAAGCTTCATACATCAATTGTAAAAGATCATAAAGGCATTTTAAACGCCATCGAAAAAGGAGATGCGGAGCTTGCAGCTAATTTAATGGTTTCTCACATTGATAAAATAATCGATGATGTCAACAAATACTTTGAAGAAAAAAATGATTGATAAAAGGAAGGGAGTTTATTTATGAGAGGTTCAGATGCAATTGTTAGAATGTTGATTGCCCACGGTGTAGAATACGTCTTTGGTGTACCGGGGGACACCAGCATGAACTTCCACGATGCTTTTTCCCAGGCAACTGATAAAATAACCCACGTAACCTGCCGGGATGAACGCAGTGCAGCTTTTATGGCAGATGGTTATGCCAGAGTCAGAGGTAAACCGGGAGTTGTTGAAGTCCCAAGTGGGGGTGGAGCATTATACGTTGTACCAGGTGTAAGTGAAGCAAATGTATCATCAATTCCACTAATTTGTTTATCTTCTGATATTACAATGAGTAGTGAAGAAACAAATGCCCTGACCGATGCCAATCAGGAATATTTGTTTAAAACCATAACAAAGTGGAACTGCAAAATAAGGGATGCTTCCAAAATTCCCCAGCTTTTAAGGAAGGCTTTCAGGATGGCTACCGGAGGAATACCTGGCGCGGTACATGTTTCCGTTCCTGAAAACATTCATGCACTGGAAGTCGATTTTTCTCCTGAAGCATTAAGAGGTTCTCAATACACTGCACATAAATGTCCATTCAAAAATGAACCGGATGCTGAAGATATAGGAAAAGCTGTGAAAATGTTTTTAAAAGCTTCTCGACCGGTTATTATAGCCGGTGGTGGTGTCCACCTGTCATCAGCTTATGAAGAGCTTGAACAATTTTGTGATGAGTTTCGGGTACCTGTGGCCACTTCCGTCAATGGCAAAGGCAGTATCCAGGAATTCTCTCCATATGCAGTGGGAGTCATTGGAGCAAATGGGGGTTCAGAGGAAACCAACAATATCGTGTATGAATCCGACCTTGTGCTGGTACTTGGATCCAAATTGAACAATGTAACAACAATGGGCAAAGCTGTGTTTAATGATACGGTCAAAATAATTCAGGTAGATATTGGTGAAGAAGTGCTGGACCACAATGTGCCAGTTGACCTGCCGGTTTTGTCAGATATAAGATCATTTCTCACAAAGCTGAAATCAGCAATGCAGGCAGCCAAAGAAAAATTTGTTGGTAAATTTGATGAATGGAATAGGTATATCCAGAAAAAAGTAAAGGAAAAACGTTCAAGAATCGAGACGGAATCTAAAATCGAAAATGAAAATGTGCATCCAGCAAAAATTTTCACTGTCCTTGAACAGGTAACTGATGATAACACAATCTTTGTAGCCGATGCCGGTACTCCGACCCCCTACCTTGCATCCTATTTGAGGGTTAAAAAAGCCGGTAGAAATACAATAATGCCGAGAGGCCATGGAGGCCTGGGGTATGCTTTACCTGCAGCAATAGGTGCAAAACTTGCAAAACCTGAAGTTACAGTTATTGCTCTGTTCGGAGATGGAAGTTTTGGTATGTCGGTGGGTGAACTGGAAACCGCAAAAAGACTCGGACTGCCCATTGTCTTTATAAATTTTCAGAATCACAGCTATGGCTGGATAAAAACCATTCAAAGATTGTATTATAATAAAAACTATTTTGCAGTAGATTTTACTCCCATAGATGCAGTCAAAATTGCCGAAGGATTCGGTATTAAAGGTAAATGCATAGAATCCAATTCAGATTTAGAGGAAGGAATAAAATGGGCAATTTCACAGAATTCCCCCGTGCTGCTGGATATCATGATAGAGCCTCCAACAAAAGTAATCCCTCCCGTGCTCAAATGGGAACGTGACAGCAAAATCCCCCCTGCCAAGAGAAAAAAACTGACGTATTAAGGACGTATAAAGTATATAAACACATCTTCGATATCCGCAAATTAAAATTGTGGAATAGTTTTGTGAAATTGGTAACTATTCAGCATAAGAAACAAAGCTGAACTCTTCTTCAATTTCATGGTAAAATATAACCATGGAGAAGAAGAGAGTCCTTTTAAAGCCAAATATAACAGAAAAAGAAATAGAACTAATAAACAGGCTGATTGTAGAGAATCCAACTTGGGGCCACACAAAATTATCACAGGAACTATGCCGGATATGGGACTGGTGCGGGAATGACGGTAAGCCTAAAGATATTTCCTGCAGAGCACTTTTGCGCAAGCTGAATTCAAAAGGTCTGATTAAGCTTCCGGCTAAGCTTTGCAAAGCAAAGAAACCATGAACTAAAGATAAGGTTGAACTATTTCGAGAGAGCTCTTTAATTAATGCTGAGGTGGTTGGTGTAACGAAAAAAGCTTTACAGATTGGTATTACCACAGGAATGTATGGTAGGATGGCTTTAGAAAAAAAGATAGAGTTTGGAGGAGAACAATGTGAGAAATGAGCGAAAGCCGGTTCGTAGTGTGGTAAAACTTACTCAAGATGTTGTTGTTATTGCCAGGGAAATAAAGGGAAAATGTGCAGCGGGAATAAAGCCGGGAGACAAGATCTATTTAGAAGGTGCTAATATAAACCTTGAAAAATCGGATTGTGTATGTGGATATGCTTTTCAAAATTTAATGCCTGTAATTTTTGCAATAAGGTTGGGTGTTGACTTTAAGAAACTTGGTTTAGAAGGGCGCCTTTGGCAGTGTGTAGACCCCGGGCCTCCCTATACAGAAGGAGGCACAGTTTTGTTTGAAGTTATCCCATTAAAGGATTTTAAGGGAGAAGACAGCAAATAAAAACACGTAACGAGAATTGCTCGGCCCAATCTGTAGCTGCAGCATTACAGCCGGTTCAGGAGCGAGTGCAGAAACTGTTATAATGTTAGGGGAAGGATTGAAGGAAGTAAACAATGCTATTAATATCATGATGGGAATGTTGTTTGGCATGATCTGCGATGGGGCCAAAAAGAGCTGTGCTTTAAAAGCATCTGTGGCTGGAGGTAGTGCTGTAGAGGTGGCATTGCTTGCATTAAATGGGGTAAAAGTTAGCGATAAAGACGGTTTTATTTCCCGGGAAGCCGATACGACTATCCGGTATGCCGGGGAAATTTGTAAAGCAGGTTTTGCTAATGTGGATAAAAGCGTTATTGATGTTATGGTGAGAAGTATATCTGGAGAGAGATGCGAATGTTGTAGTTGAAGGCTGTCTCCTTCCGGATGCATGTAAATAAAAACAAAGCAAAAAGAGGGAGATGGAAATGCTGCTAACAGAATTAAAACAAAAGCTGGACAGTTTCCCCCAGGTGAAGTTGTTGTGGGGTGCTACTCCCATTGTCCGGGCTAAAAACTTGAGTAAAGAGACCGGAGTTGAGCTGTATATCAAACGCGATGATCTCACCGGCCTGGCCCTTGGAGGAAACAAGACCAGAAAACTTGAATTTATAATGGGGGAAGCCCTGGAAAAGGGGTGTGACACTGTTATTACTGCCGGTGCAGTCCACTCTAATCATGCCCTTCAGACTGCAGCAGCAGCCAAAAAACTCGGCCTTGATGCTGTCCTGGTTTTAAGGGGGAAGGAAGAAAATAAGGGCAACTTGCTGATGGACAGGATCATTAATGCAGAAGTAAGGATTTACGATGTTGAGACCAGCCGGGAACTAAAGGACTACATGGAAGAGATTGCTGAAGAGTTAGCTGAAAGAGGCAAAAAACCTCTCATTATTCCTGTGGGAGGCTCCAATCCGACGGGAGTTCTGGGCTATCTGAGAGCCGCAGCAGAAATAGTTGGGCAAAGCAATTCCATGGGATTGGAGTTTGACTATGTGGTAACTCCTACCAGCAGTGGCGGAACTCAAACCGGAATATTGTTGGGATTGAAACTTTTAGAGCCGAAAATTAAAGCCCTGGGAATCGGTGTGGGAGATCCCAGAGAAGAACTGTTAGATGATGTGGGTAGATTGATTAAAGAAACCGCTGAAATATTGAATGTAGATGAAGGCATAGTATCCAGGGATGAATTGGAAGCTTGCACAATAGATGGGTATGGCTTTGGTGGTTATGGAACCGTTGTTAGAGAAGTAATAGACTTAATAAAGTACATTGCCGGACAAGAAGGCTTCTATCTTGATCCGGTCTACACGGGAAAAGGTTTCTACGGATTGATGGACATGATTAGAAAACAGGTTATACCACCGGGCAGCAAGGTCTTGTTCGTCCACACCGGAGGCCTTGGTGGAATCTTTCAATACGAAGACATAATTGCAGGTATGCTGTAACCTGGCTTATCATCGGATTTTCTATACCGTATTCCATAACATCTGAGGATAGGTATAATGATACCGGGTGCGTCGCGTGCTCCTTTCGGGTATTGAAGTTTTGTTTCCATATCAATAATATCCCAGGCTGCCCACTCTTTTTGATGTTTTTTAGTTCTTCTCCATTTTGGTTGCTGGGAATTGACTGGATATTTCAGTAACAGCGAATGTAGCTCAAAGCATCCGGGAGTTCAATGGGTATGGAAAAGGGCCCGGCACTCAATTAACTTTTGAGTGCCGGGTTTGTATCTATACCGGCAATGAGACAGTCAAGGTCACCGTAAGGCGCCCCTGAGGGTTGTCTTGGCTGCTGAAACAGGCCGGTGCAGAAATTCTTGAGCCGGGCAAGGCTATCAAGCCAACTGTTTTGGAGAAGAAACTATTTTTTCCATTTTCTGCGAACAAAACTCTGGCCTTTCTACAAATGATTCACAAAAAAATCTTGACAAATAAATATTAAAATTTTATAATAATACTAACAATTTGAATGAACTTTAAAAGCCATGCGTGGGAAGAGTAGGCATGCTGCAGGCACTGCAGAGAGCTGGAGAGTGGTGGGATTCCGGCGTGTACCGGGTGTGCTGAATGGCCCCACAAGCTGTAGGACGAAATTGCTTTAAATGGGTTGTTCGACCCGGCACTCGACCCAAGAAGCCACTTATGATGTTTAAAGGGCAGGTGGACGTATTTGGGCGGGCCGGGGAACAGCGGAAAAGTCAAGTGCCGTGGATGGTTGGCCACTTTTCGAACATCCTTTTGAAAGCAAGAGTAGCAGCCTACCGGAACCTTTACCGTTAAAAGAAGGCGGGTATCGGTCAGGTCCTGTACTCGGGTTATTGTGTCAGCATTTAAAAGGGTGGCATGTATGAAAAAGACCTTTCATCCCTTGGTGGAAGGTTTTTTGTTTTTTGAAGAGCTTGTTCAGGGTTTGCCGGTATTCGAAATGGAGTGGGCTTTTACAGCCAAGCAGGATGGCACCGCGGAGAGCAGAGGCTTTTCGTTCCTTACAAAGGAGCGAAAAGCCTTTTTTGTTATCTCCTTTGGGGCGGTAATGACAGATATCTCTAGCAATATTGAGTGCCGGGCTGTATAACGATACTCAATTCTCAAGTTTAACTCAACAAGTGAACACCAAGCTGAGTGCCGGATTCGATCCAAAAAGGTCTACGAAATGGTGATTAATGCCTCGCCAAATAAGGGGAGTTTATTTGATACCCCAAAAGGAGTGAAAAAAATGTTTTTGGAAAAATTTCCACTGGAAACCCCTTTTGTTATTGCAGGCCCCTGTGCCGTTGAAAACAGAAAGCAGTTGTTTGAGACTGCCAGGGCTGTGAAAGAAGCAGGAGGCCATTTTTTGAGGGGAGGTGCCTACAAGCCGAGAACTTCTCCCCATTCTTTCCAGGGATTGGGGAAAAAAGGACTGGAACTGCTGGCAGAAGCCGGCAAGCTTTTCAACTTAAAAGTTGTAACTGAGGTAATGGATACAAGGGATGTTGAGATTGTAGCAGAGTATGCAGATGTTTTACAGATCGGTTCCCGAAACATGCAGAATTTTGCTCTCCTGAAGGAGGTTGGGAAAAGCGGGCATCCGGTGCTTTTAAAAAGGGGGATGTCTGCAACTGTCAGAGAATGGCTGTGTGCTGCAGAATACATCAAGGCAGAAGGAAACCACAATATAATCCTGTGTGAAAGGGGTATTCGCACCTTTTCGGATCACACCAGGAACACCCTTGATTTGAGTGTGGTGCCCTATATAAAAAAACACAGCGACCTGCTTATAGTTGTTGATCCAAGTCATGCTACAGGAGACAGTTCCCTCGTCATACCCATGGCAAGAGCTGCCCTGGCGGCGGGATGTGATGGGTTGATGCTGGAAGTACATCCCCAACCAGAGAAAGCCCTGTGTGATGGGAAGCAGTCATTGACTCTGGAACAATTCACGGAGTTTATGGCAGAAATTAGAAGCTGTGTGAAGGAGGATGCAAATGTTTCCTGAATCTAAAAAGGAATTTATGGAATTCGCTAAGGAGGCAAACCTGATTCCTGTGTGTGAGGAATATTCGGCAGCACTGGAGACACCCCTGTCGGCTTTTTTGAAGCTGAAGAAGGGATCCCATGCTTTTCTGCTGGAAAGTGTGGAAGGTGGGGTAAGGCCCGGGAGGTATTCCTTTATAGGTTTTGAGCCTTCCATGCTTTTTCAGGCAAAAAACGGTGAGGTTATAATAACGGATACAAAAAAAAGGGTCAAATACAGGACTGCTGATCCTTTAAAAGAACTCAAGCATGTTTTTCAGAAAATCAAACCCCTAAAAATTCCTGGTTTGCCTGTGTTTACCGGCGGGGCTGTCGGATACCTGGGATATGACATGGTCCGATACTGGGAGAAACTGCCCCAAAAATCGGATAAAGACACAGACTACCCAGACTGTTTCTTTATGTTTGTTGATGAATTGGTAATTTTTGACCATGTTAAGCAAACCATGAGGGTTGTGGTAAATGTTCATGTGGATGGAAATTCTGAGGAGGGTTATTATAAAGCAGTTGCGAGGATCGAGGAGATTAGAAAAACTTTAAACAAATCTGTAACTGAAATCCACCCAACAAGCCAGAGTTCCGCGGGTTATGGTAACACCAATTATACTTATAGCTGCACTTCAGAAGAATTTCAGGAGATGGTCAGGAAAGCCAAGAAGTATATCACGGCGGGTGATGTTTTCCAGGTGGTGTTATCAAGAAAGGTTAATTTCCAGCTCAAGACCCATCCGATAACCGTTTATAACAGTTTGCGGTCACTAAATCCTTCACCCTACATGTTTTACCTGTGCTTCGGCGATATCCACATGATCGGTTCTTCGCCAGAAATAATGGTCAAGGTGGAAGATGGTGTTGCAGAACTGAGGCCTATTGCTGGAACGAGGCCAAGGGGTAAAAGCAAAGGAGAGGATGAGAGCCTTGCCAGGGAACTGTTGGCCGATGAAAAAGAAAAGGCGGAACACTTGATGCTTGTAGATCTGGCCCGCAATGACCTGGGTAGGATCAGTGAGTATGGAAGCGTAAAGGTAGAGGAATTTATGAACATTGAAAAGTATTCCCATGTGATGCATATCGTCTCGAGAGTGGTTGGCAGAATGCGAAAAGATTGTGATTGTTTTGATGTGTTGAGAGCCACATTTCCCGCAGGAACAGTTTCCGGTGCCCCCAAGATAAGGGCTATGGAGATTATAGATGAACTGGAACCTGATGGAAGAGGTCCCTATGCCGGTGCTGTGGGGTACATCGGTTATACCGGTAACATGGATACATGCATCACTATTCGAACTCTCATTGCAAAAGGAGATAGAGGATTTGTGCAGGCTGGAGCGGGTATTGTAGCCGATTCAGACCCATTGCGGGAGTATCACGAGGTTTGTAACAAGGCACAGGCCCTTTTAAGTGCTGTCAGGATGGCAGAAAGGGGGTGGTCTGCTTGTTGATGGTAATAGACAATTATGATTCATTTGTGTATAACCTGGTGCAGTATCTTGGAGAACTCGGGGAAAACATTGAGGTGGTGCGCAATGATGAGGTTTCCCTGAAGGATATTGAAAGCATGAAACCCGAAAAGATAGTGATTTCTCCAGGGCCTGGGACCCCCGAAGATGCCGGGGTTTGCCTTGACCTTATACATCATTTTTCAGGGGAAATTCCCATCTTGGGTGTGTGCCTGGGCCACCAGTGTATCGGGAAGGCGTATGGTGCAAGGGTTGTTAGAGGGAAGGAACCCGTACACGGTAAAACCTCCCTTTTATATCACCAGGGTAAGGGGATTCTGGCAGGAGTACCCCAGGGTATCAGAGTAACACGCTACCATTCCCTGGTGGTTGAAAAAAAGAGTGTTTCCGAAGAATTGATGGTAACGGCTCTCAGTGATGATGGTGTAGTCATGGCGATTCAGCACAAAAAACATCCCACCTTTGGGGTGCAGTTCCATCCAGAGTCAGTAGCCAGCGAGTACGGTAAAGAGATTTTAAAAAATTTCCTTCAATATTAAATTCAAAAAAGTTGAGAGGAGTTGAGAATAGTGATTAGAGAGGCTATAAGAAAAGTTGTTAAGGGAGAGAACCTTTCTTTCGAAGAAGCCGGAGCAGTGATGAGACAGGTAATGGAGGGAAAGGCCACAGATGCCCAGATAGGGAGCTTTTTGACGGCATTAAACATAAAGGGCGAAACTCCTGAGGAAATCGCTGCCTGTGCTCGGGTTATGATGGAAAAAGCATCTCCGATAAACAGCAAACATCCCTTTCTGGTGGATACGTGTGGAACCGGTGGGGATGGAACAGGAAGTTTCAACATTTCCACCACTGTTGCCTTTGTTGTAGCGGGAGTAGGTCTGCCTGTTGCCAAACACGGTAACCGTTCCGTTTCAAGCAGGAGCGGAAGTGCCGATGTGCTGGAGGCCCTGGGGGTAAAGATTGATCTTTCACCATCTGAAGTGGAACTGATTCTGGATAAAATCGGTATCGCATTTCTTTTTGCTCCAGTTTTTCACAAAGCCATGAAACATGCCATTGGCCCCAGGAAGGAGATAGGTATCCGCAGCATTTTCAATGTTCTTGGTCCTCTCACCAACCCGGCACGGGTAAAATATCAGGTGGTGGGTGTGTATGATCCGAATTTAACGGAGGTTATTGCCGTGGTGCTGGATCAGCTTGAGGTTGAGAGTGCCTATGTAGTGCATGGCGCAGGTGGCATGGATGAAATTTCAACTGCAGGTCCCACAAGAATTACGCAGCTTAAAAAAGGTAGCATAAAGACGTACGAGATTGCACCAGAAGATTTTGGTTTATCAAGGCGGAAACTTTCGGATATCAGGGGAGGTAATGCCATTTACAATGCAGAGATTACCAGAAGGGTGCTTGAGGGAGAGAAAGGTCCCTACAGAGAAGTAGTGCTGCTCAATGCTGCAGCAGCCATCGTTGTTGCAGGAGCTGCCGGGGATATACACGAGGGCATTAAGCTGGCAGAACAATCTATAGATTCAGGCAATGCCATGGGCAAACTGGAAGAGTTGGTTGCACTGACCAACAGCAATCTTAAGGATGTAAGGATGATATCATGATTCTGAAGAAAATTGTGGAACACAAAAAAAAGGAGGTTGCTGAAAGAAAGCGTTCCTTTTCCTTTCAGGACCTCAGGGAGTCCCGGTTTACTACCAGGAAGCATCATTTTAGGGATACCCTCAAAAAAACCGGGGTGAGCCTGATTGCAGAAGTCAAAAAGGCTTCGCCTTCCAGAGGAGTTTTTGTGAAGAATTTTGACCCCGTTAAGCTGGCTGCGGTTTATGAAAGGGCAGGTGCATCAGCCATTTCCGTTCTTACTGATGCCAGATTTTTTATGGGTAGCCTGCACCATTTAAAAAAAGTAAGGGAAAAGGTAAAGCTGCCCGTGCTGCGCAAGGATTTTATAATTGATCCGTATCAGATATATGAAACAGCTTTTTCCGGAGCAGATGCTCTGCTCTTGATAGCAGGAATCCTGGAAAAAGAAGAATTGAGGAATTTTATTCAGCTGGCTGCTGCACTAAACCTTGATGCTCTGGTGGAGGTTCATACTCGGGAAGAGCTGGAGAAAGCTCTCTGCTGTGGAGCAGAAATAATTGGGATTAACAACAGGGATTTGAAGACCTTTCGAACTGATATTGCGATAACATTAAAGCTTGCGAGGTTTGTGCCACAAGACTGTGTGCTGGTGAGTGAAAGCGGAATATCCAGTGGAGAGGATGTTAAGAGGCTGGCTGAAGCAGGTGTGGATGCAATATTAGTAGGAGAAGCCCTGGTGACCAATCCCGATATAACGGATAAAGTCAGGGAGCTTATTAAGGGAGGGAGGAGAGGTTGACCTGGGTAAAGATCTGTGGCATAACCAACCTGGAGGATGCAAAGAAGGCAGCAGCTTTGGGAGTTGATGCTCTGGGTTTTATTTTCGCTCCCAGCAAACGCCGGGTTGAACCAGAAAAAGTTAAAGAAATAATTGCTTGCCTGCCTGAGAAAACGGAAAAGATAGGTGTTTTTATTGACCGCAGGCTAGAAGAAGTAAAGCAGATTGCCGGGTTCTGTGGCCTAAGCGGTTTACAGTTTCACGGCAGTGAATCCCCTGATTATTGTAAAAATTTTAGTAAGTATAAGATTATAAAGGCCTTCAGGGTAGAGGCCCACCGGGGATGGGATGAAATACTGCCTTATATAAGGGATAATGCTGTTGACCGAATTCTCCTTGACACCTATGTGGAGGGGGTGCCGGGGGGTACGGGTAAAACCTTCCCGTGGGAGCTGGTGAATATCCACAATAACTGGGGTGGAGTGCCATTAATAATTGCGGGAGGTATCAATGTTTCAAATGTGGAGCGCCTCATAAAGGAAGTAAATCCCTTTGGTATTGATGTGGGAAGCGGAGTTGAAAGGGAGCCGGGGAAAAAGGATGAAGAAAAGCTGAAGGAGTTGATGGAGAAAGTATTAACCATTCAGGAGACAAAAAAGTGTTCATGACTGAATTTCATGATCTAAATTGTTCTACAGCTCGCTCCGGGGAATCTCCACACTTTCTCCGGTCAGCCTTGCGGCCGTGTGAAGATTCCCTTATCCTCCGGGGTAGTTGAGAGCAAAATGGGTGAGGTTAAGCTCGGTAATTAACAATTTTATAGATATATCCGATCAATTCTCAAGTACAGGGTAGCTTACGAATGGATTCTGTCAAGGGCCTGGTACTCAAAAATTAATTGAGTGCTGGGAGGGCCGAAGCCTTTACATTGACGGGTTCAGAAGAAAGCTATAACAATTTAACAATTGATCGGATTGGATTTGTACGATTTTAACTCAACTGAAATGGAGAAGAACCAAACTTACAAATAAACAACTGCAAATAAGGGGGTTTAGAGGGAAATGGTCAATTCAGGATATTTTGGTGAGTTTGGAGGGCGTTATGTGCCTGAAACATTGATGAGTGCATTGACAGAACTGGAAGAAGCCTATGAAAGACACGTAAATGATAGGGGTTTTAAAGAGGAACTGAGGTATTACCTCGAACAATATGTGGGGAGACCCACTCCCCTGTATTATGCGGAAAAACTTACTAGACATCTGGATGGAGCAAAAATATATCTAAAGCGAGAAGATTTGAATCACACAGGTGCTCACAAGATAAACAACTGTCTGGGGCAGGTTCTACTGGCAAAGCGAATGGGTAAAAAGAGAATCATTGCCGAAACAGGAGCAGGCCAGCATGGGGTGGCTACGGCTACGGCAGCAGCCCTTCTTGATTTTGAGTGTGATGTATTCATGGGGGAAGAGGATGCACGACGTCAGGCCCTGAATGTGTTCAGGATGGAACTCCTTGGGGCGAGGGTTATCAGGGTAAAATCGGGCACAAAGACTTTGAAAGATGCAACCAATGAGGCTTTGCGCAACTGGGTTGCCACCGTGGAAAACACCCATTATGTGATAGGTTCTGTTGTGGGTCCACACCCTTATCCCTCCATGGTAAGGGATTTTCAGAGCATTATTGGAGAAGAAGCCAAACAACAGATACTGAGAATGGAGGACCGCCTCCCGGATTATTTAATCGCATGTGTTGGAGGAGGCAGCAACTCCATGGGGCTTTTCTACCCCTTTAAGGACCAGGAGGAAGTGCAGATGATCGGTGTTGAGGCTGCTGGAAAGGGTATAGAGACGGGCAGACATGCTGCACCACTAACTGCCGGCAGCAAAGGGGTGCTGCACGGTGCCCTCAGCTACGTGCTGCAGGATGATGATGGTCAGATACTGCCAGCTCATTCGGTGTCGGCAGGCCTGGACTATCCAGGGGTTGGACCCGAGCACAGCTATTTCAAAGAAAGCGGCAGAGCTCGCTACACAGCAGTGACGGATGAAGAAGCTCTGGAAGCCTTCAAGCTGTTATCCCGCCTGGAAGGGATAATTCCAGCCCTGGAAAGTGCCCATGCAGTAGCATATGCATGCAAACTGGCACCGGAGCTTGAAAAAGATAAGATAATAATAATCTGCCTTTCAGGCAGAGGAGATAAGGATGTACAAGAGGTTTCTTTCTTGATGGGAGGTGGAGCCGGTGAATAGGATTGATGGTGTTTTTGCGGTATTGCGTAAAAAAGGAAAAAAAGCACTGATTCCCTATGTTGCATGTGGAGATCCGGACATCAAATTCACAGAAAAACTGGTGTCAGTTCTGGCTGACAGTGGTGCCGATATGGTTGAACTGGGTATACCCTATTCCGACCCCGTTGCCGATGGGCCGACTATTCAGAAGGCCTCTGTCAGAGCCTTAAAGGGTGGAGTGACTTTGGAAAACATTTTTGCTCTGGCAGGTCGCCTGCGGAAAAAGGTAGATATACCGTTGATCATAATGACTTACTACAATCCGGTGTATGTGATGGGAGCGGAAAATTTTGTCAAAAAAGCTGCTGCAGCAGGGGTGGATGGCCTGATAATACCCGACCTGCCTCTGGAAGAGGCTTATCAATTAAAGACTCTTGCCGACAACAATGGCATAAACCTGATATTTCTTGTAGCCCCAACCAGCACCAAAGAAAGAATACAAAAAATTTCTCATGTAGCCCGCGGATTTATTTACTGTGTAAGTGTTGCAGGAGTTACCGGAGCAAGACAAAAAGTTTCCAACAGCCTGGAAGGGTTTTTGAACAGGATACGCACCCAAACCTCCCTGCCCCTTGTCGTAGGATTCGGCATATCAAGCCCGGATACCGCCCAAAAGGCAGCACAACACGCTGATGGCGTAATAGTTGGAAGTGCCCTGATTGAAAGGATTGAAAAAAACATCAACGACTCTCGTCATGCCCTGAAAACGGCATCTGATTTTATTAGGGAATTAAAGAAAGCGATTGCAAATTGCAAGTTGCAGAAATCATGCAGGAACTGAGAGATAAGCCCTAAAACTCTTTTCATGGGAGGTTTGTTAAAATAACGATGGCCGCAGCACAGGTTTTCGATGAAGCGGAGCAGCGTGCTTTAATCAACTGTAGCCTGACAGCTAAATATACATGATTTCCTTTGCCCGGTTAGCTTGTATCTACACCGGGCAATGAAGCAGTCAAGGCCGCCGCAAGGCGCCCATAAGGGTTGTCTTGACTGTCGAAGCCGGCCGGTGTAAAATTCTTAAGCCGGGCAAGACTATCTAACCAACCCACGTTTTTGAGCACAGCTTTCATAACCTATTTATTGGGAAGGTCATCTCTGTTGTTCGAATTAATAACCCCAAGAAAAAAATCCCTTCAGCGGAAAATGAACTAAGAAAACACGCAACCCCTTTTTATTAATCGATTTTCATCCTGAATTCATCACTGGTTATTTTAAAGTTAATTCAAATACAATTGCTATTTTTTTGTAAAAACCTCATGTTTTTTCCTCCAATTTTATTCAACATTAAAGGAAAGCCACCAAAAATGGCTTTCCTTTATATTATACTAAATCTGTATAATTTAATTAACACCATTATTTTTTTAGCCCGGTTTATAAATTCCAAAAAAATTTTGTCAATAAAATATACATACCAAAACCGATAAGTAAAATCCCGCTTATTTGCGGAAAGGATGAAGTGTAGTGCTGGACTGTCTTTAACCGTTTAACAAAACCGGTAAAACTTCCAATAAGAATCAGCAAAAATCCGTGCCCAAAACCATACACAAAAAGCAGCGAGCCTCCGTAAAATACATCACCCTTGCCTGCTATGAATGCAAGAATAACAGCCAGCACCGGTGTCGCACACGGTGAAGCCGCTAAGCCGAAAAACAGCCCTGCTAAGTAGGCACCTAAAGCTCCTTTAACTTTAACAGGTAGAGATTTTATCCCTGGAATGTTAAAATGTAATACTCCAATAAGATTTAACCCCATCAAAACAGCTACAACTCCCAATAATAGATACCAGCCTTTGCCCAAATGACCAAATATTTTTCCCAAAAGTGAAGCACTGACACCCAAAATTGTAAAGGTAGTACTCAGCCCAAACACTATTAAGATTGATAATATCGTACTCCTAATCCTTGACTTGTTTTCATATCCCCCGATATAACCTAAAAGCACAGGAATCATTGCCAGCACACAGGGATTCAGACTTGTCAAAAAGCCACCCAAAAATACCATTAAGTAAAGCGCTACAGAAGGCTGTCCAATACCCCGGGTTATTTCATTTATCAGTTGTTCTAACATCCTGGTTTCCTCTTCTCTCCTTCAAACATTTTCAATTGTCCCTACCTAATCAATTGTTTTCAATATGGCCTCTTCCAATTCAGCCTCGGTTGCAAAACCTATTTTTTCAAAGACCATGCGGTCATCTTTAAAAATATATATGGTGGGAACGCCCCAGATTTTGTATTCTCTTGCAAGTTCGATCCCTTCTTCCGTGTTCACATCAACCACTATAAAAGCTATTTTTTCATGGTATTTTTCTTTTAGAGCCAAAATCACGGGCTCCATCCTTACGCATATGCTTCATTCATCAGAATAAAACTCCAAAAACACCGGTTTACCGGTTTCCTTTGCCCTTGTCATTTCCTGTAAAGGGTTTTTAGTAATTAAATCGTTTTTGTGCGAATCTGTTAAAAAGAATTTCAACACGACTAGCATAAATATTAATATAATGATGAAGACATGCCTAGTTTTCACCTGACAACCTCCTACCCTTTTTTATAATAATAATTCTTTAAAAATGTTGTTTTCCCTTCAATGTGATTGTTTTCACCAGATTGTAATAATATTAATCCAGAAGTTCAAATCATAAATTCCTATTAAAATTCAAAGAGCACAATCTATTAAACAATCTTTGATCTCAGGCATAGGATTTTAGGTATTCAGCATGTCAAAACAAAGAAGGCTGTTGATATATGCAACAGCCTGATAAATGTTTTCTTACACACTGTTCAAATCCCTTTTTACTTTTATAATTCCACCGTTTGTCCCGGTTCCATAATAACTATCTCTGAAAAGCCTGCTGCCTTTACCTCGAATTGTTTTGGATCCTGTTTTAAAACATCAAACATCAATACAAATGGCATGCAAGCATATGACCATTTCCAACATCCTTTAACGGCGGAATCACTTCCTCACATATTTTTCCTTTTTTTCTGTAGCATCTTGTGGAAAATCTACATCCTTTTGGAGGATTAACAGGAGTAGGAACGGTTCCTTCCAATATGATACGTTTCCTCCTCTGTTTTTTATCAACTATAGGTATAGCAGATAACAAGGCATTAGTATAGGGATGCAAAGGGTGCTCAAACAATTCAGCCGTTTCGGCATATTCTACGATCTTACCCAAATACATGACTACTACTCTATTACTGACGTAGTATATTACACTCAAATCATGAGCTATAAACAAGTAAGTTAGATCATATTGCTCCTGAAGTTCTTCCATTAGGTTTATTATTTGTGCCTGCACTGAAACATCAAGGGCTGATACAGGTTCATCGGCAACTATAAACTTAGGCCTCATAGCTAAAGCTCTAGCTATTCCAATTCTCTGTCTTTGGCCTCCACTAAACTGGTGAGGATATAAATCTATGTGTCTTGGATTCAAGCCTACTCTATTAAGAAGTTCATATATCCTCCAGTTTCTTTCAGCAGGATTTACAACTCCAGCTTTTTTTAAAGGCACAGACAATATCTCACGCACAGTTTTTCTGGGATTTAGAGAGGAATAGGGGTTTTGAAAAATAATTTGAGCTTTTGCCCGAAAGCCTTTAAGCTCAGACTGAGGTGTCCGGGTTATATCCCTACCCTTAAAAAAAATCTTCCCATCATTGGGTTCATACAACCTTAATATTGTTCTTCCGAAGGTAGTTTTTCCACAACCGCTTTCTCCAACCAGACCCACAGTTTCACCATCAAATATCTGCATATCAACGCCATCCAGAGCTTTTATCTCCTCGGTTTCTTTGCGTGCTAGAGTTCTCGCCAGTATGCTCGGTTTTTTGTAAAAATATTTTTTTAAGTTTTTTATTTCAATAAGGGGTTCACTCATTTTTTCACTCCTTTTTTTTCCAAAACAGGACTAATTGTTTTAAATATAATTTATACACCGAACATATCTGCCTTCTTCAATCTCTGTCAATGGAACATTCTTCTCTTTACACTTTTTAATTGCATATACACACCTGGGAGCAAAAGCACACCCTGGAGGCATCTGGAGCAAATCAGGCACACTTCCAGGAATCACATAAAGTTTCTGTTTGTGCTTAACAATTCTCGGAATGGATTTTAACAGCCCCTGAGTGTATGGATGCTTTGGATCCTCTATGATGTCATCCGTTTTGCTCCTCTCTACAATTCTGCCAGCATACATAACAGCTATTTCGTGACAAAACTCAGCTGCAACACCCAGGTCATGAGTAACCAGAATAATACCGGTACCATGTTCTTCATTGATTCTTCTTAATAAATCTAGAATCTGTGCTTGAATGGTAACATCAAGGGCAGTAGTGGGTTCATCTGCCAGGATAACCCTGGGATTACATGCGAGGGCTATTGCTATAAGCGCCCTCTGCTGCATACCTCCACTGAACTGATGGGGATAATCGTAGTATCTTAAGTCAGCCGAAGGTATTCCCACTTCCTCCATTAAACTGATAACCTTATCTATTTCCTTCCGTTTTCTCCTTCTCCGGAAGAAATCAAAACCATTCCATCCATCTTTTTTGAAAAAACCGTGGATTACCATAGATTCGCGAATCTGCTCTCCAACCTTAAACACAGGGTTTAAGGTTGTCATAGGATCCTGGAAAATCATAGAAATTTTTCTGCCCCTTATTTTCCTCATTTCAGAAAGGGGCTTTTTCAACAAGTCTTCTCCTTCAAAGAGGACCTCACCTTGTATGATTTTCCCCGGATGAGGTAACAACCTCAATATGGAAAGCATTGTCGCACTCTTACCACATCCTGATTCTCCAACAAGGCCCACAATTTGGCCCTGTTTCAGGTGGAAATCCACCCCATTCACAGCTTTTATCATCCCACTGTCTGTTGGAAAAACTGATGTAAGATTCCTGATCTGTAACATGGCCTCACCTCAATCGATTCTTAATCTTGGATCCAAAATATCCCTTAACCCTTCACCCAGGAGGTTTATACTTAAGACAAGAACAACCAATGCCATACCTGGTAGAGTAGAAATCCAGAAAGCATTCATCATATGATTTTTACCACTTTGAATCATTGAACCCCATGCGGGAATTTCCGGTGGAACACCCAATCCCAGAAAACTCAAAGAGGCCTCAGCCACAATCAGATACCCCAATCTCAATGTGGCCAAAACCAGAATGGAATGAAATATATTGGGCATTATTTCTGAAAGTATGATAGTAAAATCATTTTGCCCAAGAGCTTTGGCCGCTTCAACGTACTCCTTGTTTTTTTCCGAAAGCATTTCTCCTCTAACAAGCCTGTAAAACTCCACCCAGCTTTTAAAGCTCAAGGCAATTATCAAGTTCCAAAATCCAGGCCCCATAAAAGCCATAGCCCCAATGGTAAAAATCAAAAAGGGAAATGCCAGAAGCAAATCTGCCAGGCGAGAAAGCAGGGCATCAAACCTGCCATGGAAATAACCGGCTACTGCTCCTAGTGAACTGCCCACCACAACGGAAATGGATACAGTTATAACCCCGATTAAAAGGGATACTCTGGAACCGTAAATAATTCTAGATAACAAATCTCTACCGATGGAATCTGTACCCAGGGGATTAGACCAATCTCCCCCCAAAAAAATAGGGGGTTTCAGTCTTATTGATATATTCGATTCAGCAGGATCATGAGGACACAAAAATGGTGCAAAAACTGCCATCAGAAAATAAACAACCAGGACAATTAATCCCACAAAGGCTAAAGGGTATTTCTTTAACCTGGACAGAATATCTACGGCAGCATGTAGATATTTCCTGTATTTAATTTTAAAAGGGCTTTCCTTAAAATTAAAATTGGAAGTTAATACCTTTTCCTGCAGCCTAGCCATAAGAAGCCTCCCTTAAAGTTGTATCTTGGGGTTCACAACAGTGTAGATTATATCAACAATCAGGTTTGCTGTGATATAAACAAAGGCATAAAACATAACTACCCCCTGCACAAGAGGATAATCCCTTGCAAATATAGCATTTACCACCATTCTTCCAATACCAGGCCAGCCAAACACCGTCTCAATAATCATGTTTCCTCCAAGAAGCACACCCATCTGCAAGCCAACCACAGTAATGGTAGGAATTAAAGCATTTTTGACGGCATGTTTTGTAATAACCAGCCATTCAGGCAAGCCTTTAGCCCTTGCCAGCACAATATAATCCTGCCTCAAAACCTCCAGCATACTGGATCTCATAACCCTTGCAACTATAGCTGCCATAGCTGACCCTAAAGAAACTGCTGGTAAAATTATGTGCTTCAAAGTATCTATAAGAGCCTCCAGGTTTCCAGTCACAATGGAATCAAACACATATAAACCCGTTATGTGAGCAAGCTCCACTCCATAACTGATTCTCCCCTGAGTAGGCAGCAGGTTTAACTTGACAGAAAAAATAAGAATTGCTACAATTGCAAGCCAAAAGTGAGGCATTGAAATACCAAAAAACGACCCGGCCATAGCAAATCTATCTATCCAGGAATTTTGTTTCACTGCTGAAATTACACCTACTGGTATAGCAATAATGAGAGCAAACATCATAGCAAACAGAGCCAGTTCTATGGTTGCCGGCAGTGTTTCTTTAATTAACTCCATTACAGGCATTCCTTTAGTGAAGGATTTTCCAAGATCGAATTTTAAAAGCCCTTTGAGAAACAAAAACAGCTGTATATGAAGAGGCTTGTCGAGATTAAATTCCTTTCGTAAATTGGCAATCTCAGCTTTTGATACCATTCCAGCTTTTCCCATCATGATATCAACGGGATCCCCGGGAGTAAGGCGCATGAAAAAAAATATTATGATAGCAATTCCAAGCATAATAGGGATTGCCAGAAGTATTCTTTCAAGTATTTTAATTCCCTTCATACCCCACCTCCATATCTGGTTTTCTCAAAAAAAGGGGCAAATAATTTATTGCCCCTTTACTCCTCAATATATACATCATGCATGTTTTCCCTGCTGTCCATACTTGGTCTCCAGTTTTTAACATTGGAAGTGGCTGCTTCAACGGATATTTTAGCATAGCCGAAAATCCATGGAGCATCGTTGTATATTATCTCTTGAGCTCTGTAATATAATTCTTTTCTTTTTTCATCATTTACCTCTTTTCCTGCCTTTTCCAATAATTCATCCACTTCAGGGTTTGAATAAAAGGAGTAGTTCCCCCTACCACCGGTTTTAAGCTTGGGATTCAGAAAGTCAAAGGGATCCAGATAAGCATTACCCCAATCCGTAAGGTATATCTGCCTTGAACCCTCTTTCATTTTTGCTTTAAGCACAGACCATTCCCATTTCCTGACTGATGCATCTATTCCTACATCTTTCAGCATCTCCGCTATAACCAGAGCTTCCTCTTCCCTGAAAGGCTCGGTATCAATGACCACTTTCAAATCCTTTACTCCTGCTTCCTGCAGCAGCTGTTTTGCTTTTTCCGGGTTGTATTCATAGGGTTCCAAATTGGGATGTGCAGCAAAAGCATAAGGCAGCATTGGTCCCGGCAAACGGACTGCATATCCTTTATAAAGCTCCTTTATAATCTTATCCATATCAATGGCGTGATTGAGAGCCTTTCTTACTTTTGGATTGTCAAAGGGAGGCATTTTGTTATTGATTTCTATGGCATATACTCTCGTTCCTTTGGCTTCCTTAACCTGGATTGATTCATCCTGTTTCAAATCCTCAATCATATCCTCCGGTACCCGTTGAATTATGTTTACTTCCCCTGTTTTAAGAGCCGCCACAGCCGTTGATAACTCAGGTATCATTCTGAAAATAACTCGTTTAAGCTTCGGGGGGCCTACAGGTGGTATTTCAGGAGATCCCCCATAATAATCATCAAATCTCTCCATAATAACCTTATCATCCAATTTGCCTTCAACAAATTTAAAAGGACCGCATCCAACTGGTTTTTCCAGAAATCTTTCCAGCCCCACCTCTTCATAATAATCCTTGGGTATGATCTGCTGATGACACAGAGCCTGCAGAATAACAGGGAAGGGTTCTTTCAGCTTGAAAACCACGGTATACTCATCTGTTGCTTCAACCTGTTCAATTGGCCCTAAAAGCCCTTTTCTTGCTGCCGTCTGACCGTTTATGGCGCCCTCTTTGATTATTCTATTAAAGGTAAATACTATATCTTCAGCCGTCAATACCTCTCCATTGTGGAAAACAATGCCTTTTCTAATCTTAAACTCCCATTCCGTAGGTGAAAGAGCCTTCCACGATTCCGCTATTTGCGGTACCACCTTACCATCAGGACTTCTTGTTACCAGGCCATCAAACATATTCCTCAAAATCGTTTCTGTTTCTCTGTCTCGGTAATTTGCAGGATCAAAAGTTACAATACTGTCGGTATTTAAGGCTATTACGATTGTTCCCCCACCTTCTTCTACCATTACCTCTTTGTGTTCACTTGAATCCTGTGCAGATTTTTCCTGTTTTGAACCACAACCACCCACTAAAACCAAACTAAACATCAACAAAACAATCAAAACTACTACCCAACTCACATCCCGTTTTTTCATAAAATCCCCCCTTTAAAATTTAACCTTAAATCCAGTGATTTAAGGTCAAAAAGTAAGGTTACCCATCCTCAAACTTATTGGCTTTAGCCATGAAAAATAAAGGGAGAAACCCCCGTTAAATTATATCACAACACATAAGGGTATGTCAATAAAATTCGGAATATTTAGATTGTATTGAATTCCTGCCTTTGGGTATTCATGCGATAGCAAAAGGGAAACTGTTGTAAAAAACGCAAGGCCAGGAACCTTTGAAAAAGCCATGTAGCAGGTGTTCAAAAACCCCTGACTTTCAAGATCCATTATCATCCTCATCATACACCTCATACTCCACATCATCAACAACCATGTTATCTTCTTCTGAACCATGGTTATTATAATAATAACTGTTTCTTCCCTCTTTATCCTTAACATACTCATCAAGCTGTTCCAGCAACCGCATCAGGACAAAAAGTAAAACAAAACCATCATCTATAAAACCAAAACCCAGCACTGGATCAGGCAGCAGATCGATAGGAAGCAAAACATAGATTAAAGCCCCTAAGATAACAGCCTTTTTAAAAAAAGAAACCCGGGGATCTACCAAATATTTGATTGTATATGACAGGTTTCTTACAATTTTAAACCATCTGTTCATAAAAATCCCTTCCTTGCACTGTATTTCTCAATCATATTGTTTGTTTAATCAAAATTATAAAACACTTCTTAAAATAAAACAATCAAACAAACACTTAAACAAACAGAATTACGGCATAATCATTCAAAATCAGAGAAATGACTGGTAAGATGAACCGGAATCACAGTAGAAGGTTTAAAAAGCTTTTAAAAGAACTTGTTGGCGTTCCAAGCATTTCAGCTACAAAAGGCGAGGTGGATTGGATGTAAAGGTTAGCCATTTTATCGTATTTTTTGTTATAATAAAGAAGAGTCGGGAGTGATACCACATGCTGCATGCTGTTCGTATAATCCTTTGTCTGACCATGGTTTTTGCTTATCTCTTTCAGGTATTTCTAAAGCATCCCATAGCCCCCACTGTTGTAAGCATCCTAACAGCTGCCGTTATCCTGGTTAGTTTTCCTTACATAAGCAGAGTTAACAGGGTCGTTTCCAGCCTGCTTTTTATAGCGGGAACCTATTTTTTGTTCGCTAATAGCAATTCAATTTCAGCATATCTGAAAGCCATAAGGAGCAACACCGGATTGCTCTCATTCTTCGTTGTGGTTCCCATACTCAGCATTCCTTTCCGATTTGAAAAATACCAGCAAGCTCTAAAAATGTTTTACAATGCCAATATAAAATCAAAAAAACAATTTTATCTGTTTACTTCTGTGATTTCCTACTTTTTTTCAGCCCTTGTTAATGTGGCTGCCATTCCCATAGTACTGGAAATTGTTTCTGTGAACACGCAGCTAGCAAAAGACAGAATCTTACCCAAAGTGTTGTTGAGGGGTTTCACTGCGTCAGCGTTGTGGGCCCCAAGCTTCTTGAGTGTAGCTTTGGTCTTGAGCCTTACAAACGTTGACTGGTTAGAATTATTACCTCCAGGGCTTTTCCTTTCAGTTGTTTTCGTGTTGTTCGGCTGGATACTTGAATTCAACAATATAACTGATAACTTCAATATCTTCAATGAGGACTCTCTTGACTTCGATAGGAAATCCTACACAAAATACATCAATCAGCTTTTAATCACCTTTATTTTACTGTTTGCTTCAATCATATTCTTTAATGAATACACTTCTTACGGCATTCTCGTTATCGTACCTATCGCTTCTATTTTGTTTCCTCTACTGTGGACCATTGCTACAAAACAAAAACAGTTCTTTAAAAACGAATTGCAGCAGTATATTCACAAAAAGCTGCCTGATGTTAAAAACGAACTGGTATTGTTCGGAATAGCGGGGTACATTGGCCATGCTATTTCTCAGTATTCCAACTCCTCTAAAGTCTTCGAGTTTCTCCAAAGTCTCAACACGCTGCACCCCGTGATTTTCTCCTTCTTGATAATTATAATCATAATAGCCGTGGCACTAATCGGACTGCACCCTCTTGTTTCCGTAACCACCCTTGCTGCCCTGCTGAGCACATTAAATCATGGATTTTCCAATGTTTATCTGGCATTAACTTATTTATCGGGGTATACACTGGCAGTAATCCTGTCTCCTTTTTCCGCTACAATTCTTGTGACTTCGGGATTGTTTAAAATTTCCCCCTTTAAAATCGGTCTCAAAGCAAATTTGATATACTCCCTTTTGTGTGCACTGATCTCAAGTTTGTGTATCGGGATATTCTTTTTTTGAGTTTTTTATGCCTTTTAGGGCCTTCCCATTTAAATAATCAAATCTCTTGCCCTGAAAACTACCTCTTTTTTCCATCAGATTCTCAATTTTATCCCTTATTCTCCACCAGCTGGTATTCCAGTTAACAAAAAGGGTGGGTTGTTCCGGCGCTCTGCTTACAAGGCGTTGTACAGCAATTTCAGGATCAAGGTGCTCCAGAAAAGTTATTACTCTCTCTATGTATTCCTCTCTAGAGATCAGGTGAATTTCACCTTTTTCCAGCATTTCCGCTAAGGGTGTTCCTTTAACTACATACAGGGAGTGGAGCTTAACAGTATCGATTTTTAAAGCTGAAATTATTTTTGAGTTTTCTACTACATCTATCATGGAATCCCACGGCAGATTTAATATTACATGGGAACATATTTCAAAATCCCTCTGCTTTATCCTGCTGACAGCATCAATAAACTCTGCCAGGGAATGACCCCTGTTTAATTTCTTCAATGTATGATAGTTGACGGTCTGAAGCCCTAATTCTATAGTGACATTTTTTTTAGTTTCAAGCTTTACCTGATCCAAAAAATCCAGATATTCTTCACTTATACAGTCAGGTCTGGTGGATATCGACAGTTCCACAATTTCATCATCTTCTAATGCTTCAAAAACATATTTTTTAAATTCTTCAAGGGGAATGTATGTGTTTGTAAAGGTTTGGAAATACACTATAAATTTCCTGGCATTATATCTTTCTTTAATGTGAGGTCGCAACCTGTTAATTTGTTGTTTTATTGTATATTCTGGTGATTGGTTGCCAAAAACTCCTCCTTCTTCCCCACAGTATATACATCCCCCGACCCCTAAAGTTCCATCTCTATTGGGGCATGTTACAGGCAGGCACACAGGAAGTTTATAAACTTTTTCCCCATACTTTTCCTTTAGATAGTCGGAATAGGTTCTATAATACTTCCTTTTATTGAACACATTAAAAACCCCTTTTATAAGTTGTTCTTTTGCTATAATTATAACACTTATCAAAGCTCTTTGTATAATTTTAATTAATAAACAGCTTGAGCTTCACCTTTAACAGTGAAGCTCTCAATTAGCTCTTCAAATATTCCATTACCCAGTCCATTATTTTCTGCTTTCTGGATTCATCCCCCTTTTCCCAGATCTCTTCAAACAGCACTCCCATTCCAGGAATGGCAGCTTCGTTTTGTGATTCAATAGCATCTTCAATGTATCCTCTTATTTCAGTTCTCGACCTTCCTTCAAGATTTTTTTTGACGGCTTTTCTAATATCTATATCCATGGGTGCAGGTACAAATCATACCTCCTCTTTGTGTGTCTTACCAGTCTTATGGTTCCCCGATTTTGACACATTTATAAACAACACGCATAAAAAAAATAAAGCATGTTTATGAAACTATATCATCCATAAACATGCGCCTTATGTGTTTGGGTATTCTTCTGTAAGGTCTCTTCGAATACTTGTTCTTTAATATATTAAACTTGTTTAAATAGCGCCTTATAGTCCTGGGGTGGACATCGCACAAAACCGCGATTTCCTCTAAAGTTAATCTGTTGTTAATATGCTGCTTTACAAGCCAGTCTTTGTTCTTGTAAGGCTTAAGTTTATTCATAGGCACGGCTCCTTTTTGCTTTTAGTAAAAGTATACATTAAAAAAATTGGTAATTAAATATGAAATTTGTCTTAATTTGTTAGTTCTATATTCCTATTTTTGATAAAAGATTACAACATTCTATGCTCTACCAGCATTGGCACTGTCAGCCCCTATAGCAATCTTCTACCACCGAGTTATCGCCCATGCCGGACGCACTAAAAAAAGACCGGCAGCATATACCACTACCGGCCTTTCGACCATTCTGCGTTATACAGTTTAACCCTATCGGGTTTACAGCAGCTTTGATTCAGCTTCACCAATAACCTTATCCAAAATCTCAACCATTTCATCCATCTCTTCTTTGTTTATCACAAGGGGTGGAGTGATAAGGATGGAATCACCTTTAACACCATTATAGGCACCTTTCGCCGGATATATTATCAATCCATTATCAAAACAGCCTTTTACTACAGCTTCTGTTGCTCCTTCTTTTGCAGCAAAGAAAACTTTCTTTTCTCTGTCTTTTACAAATTCTATTCCCAGCATCAATCCTTTACCCCTTACCTCTCCAATCATGGGATGTTTCTCCATCAATTCTTCAAATCGCTTCTTCAGATATTCGCCTTTTTCTCTTGCGGCTTCTACAAGATTGTGTTCTTTGATATACAGCAGCACTCTGTAACCTACCGCTGTGGATAACGGGTTGGAAGCAAGGGTATGACCCGGTGCAAAGGTCCCTGAGCCCTCTTTTATAGTGTTGTAAATTTTATCACTTACAGTTATACCGGATAACGGTGTATAGCCCGCACTTACACCTTTACCGAAACAAATTATATCCGGTTCAACGTTCCAGTGTTCTATTCCAAAGTTCTTACCTGTTCGACCAAACCCTGTTATTACTTCATCAGCTATCAATAATACATCATATTCATCACAGATTTCCCGGATAATTTTGTAATATTCAGGCGGGCCATAAATGGCTGCTCCTGATGCGCCAATCAAAGGTTCTGAAATAAATCCCGCTACATATTCAGGTGTCATCTGATGGATTACATGTTCCAGCTGTCTCGCACAGTAACAGTTGCATTCAGGATATGTTTTTTCAAACAGACAGTTGTAACAGTATGGTGGATACATATCTGGGAAATTGTGAAGCAGTGGCGTGTATCTGAATCTCCTCCTGATATTGCCTGACAAGGATAGAGCTCCCAAAGTTATTCCATGGTAGCTGGTCCATCGGGATATAATCCAGTATTTAGAAGGCTTACCCTTATCAAGGAAATACTTCCTCGCCATCTTTATCGCCAATTCCGTTGCTTCAGATCCACTGTTGGCATAAAAACTCCAGTTAACACTACCGGGGGCCATCTCTGCTATCATGCTTGAGAGTTTTTGGGCAGGTTCACTGGTAAACTGAAACCTGTAAGCAAAGGTTATCTTTGAAGCCTGCTCCCTCATCGCTTCAACTATTTCCGGAACTGCATGACCGAGGCTGGCAGTCATAGCTCCACCGCAGCCATCAAGATATCTGTTGCCGTCCTTGTCGTAAATATATACTCCTTTACCATAATCAATTACTGGCATCTTCCTCCTTAAACTAGGATGAATCGTGTAGTCTTTCATTGACTGTTCTAACCTCCCAAAAATTATTTCTTTCCCCCATTCCGGTTTCAAAAATCCCCCGTTTGTACATTGAGTATTTCCACATATTAAACAAAATTCCTGCTTGATTTAAAAAAATATTATGGCTATGCCTTTTAAACCACAAAACCACAATATGTAGTGTCAAACAATATCCGAAATATCAAAATATTGCGCTCAAGACAATACTTTGACGAGGTCCTGGCAGTCTTTATAATTTGTGTTGACATTTAAGCATCAGATGAATACAATAATACTAATGAAAAAAACTTGCTAGAGTGGGGTTTTAGTCTGGCTTTTAATGGAGTGGATGCAATGTCTGAATACTTTGTTCAAACAAAAAAAGTTTTGGGAAGCATACTTGCTATAAATTTATTGGTGAGTGTATCGAAGATCAGCGTTGCTCTATACATCCATTCTGCAGCTTTATTGGGAGACGGTTTCCACTCCCTTGCTGATGGAATGTCTAATATCATCGGACTTATAGGATTAAAAATCGCCGAAAAACCCGAAGATGAAAATCATCCCTATGGGCATAAAAAATTTGAAAACATAGCAAGCCTGGGAATAGCAATACTCCTTTTTGTATTGGGGTTTAACCTTTTTGTTTCTACTGCTAAAAATTTTTTTGCATACACCCAAATAATTATCACTCCCGCCGTGTTGGTATTTATGGTTATAACTCTGGTAATAAATGTTTTCGTTGTGTGCTATGAAAAAAAGAAAGGTAGAGAGCTCAACAGTGATATTTTATTAGCAGACTCGGAACATACAAAAAGCGATATTCTAATTACATTATCGGTAATAATTGGTCTAATATTGACAGAACTAGGATATTTTTTGGTCGATAAAACAATTGCAATGGGAGTATCCATATTAATCTTAAAAGCAGGATATGAAATTTCCAAGCAGGGAATCAAAGTTTTATCCGACAGTACGGTGGTTGACCCTTTAAAAATAAAAAAATCGATTTATAAAAAATTTAAAGAAGTTAGGAAATGCTATAAAATAAGAACTCACGGTAGAGAAGATGATATTCATGTTGACCTGCACATTAAAGTAGATGCGGATACACATCTCAACAAGGCTCACAGACTAACACACCAAATAGATGAGCATTTAAAAAAGGAATTTCCAGGGATAAAACATACCTTTATCCATGTGGAACCCTATGAAAAGCAGTAAATTTTACCATCCAGGTTTTCTCCCCCTCCTGGTAGCTCCTTAATAGACTTCCATCCAGGCTATAGCTATGTTTGACCCCCCCCCAAAAAATAACTTCAACTCTTGTTTAGCATTGAAATCATTTGAACCTATGTAATAATTTTCACAATTTGTCTACTGCCTTTTTAACCATATTTAATGCTTTAACTCGAGTTTTGAAAATTTCCCACGTTTTTCCATCTGGATTACTATTGTATCAATTTCTTCCGAATTTTTCGCTCCTTCAGTGACTGGATTGACCCTCTAATTTTGGGCAATTAAGCCTTAATGTTCATGAAATCGTAGAATTTCATTACCGCTCATTGCCCTTTGATTTTAGCCAATTTGTTTCATTCCGTCAAGGGTAAAGGCTGACGCCTCGCTTCGCTCACCCTTGACTCCATTCACGAATTTGACTGTGAAATAATCAGCAATGAACGGCCGAAATATTATGCTTTTACTTCTTTGGTGGTAACGTTATTCAATAGATGGTTTTTGTAAAACTCATCGGGTGCCATGCTTTGAAATTCTTGGCATCTAAAACACTCGTCTTCCAGTATTCTATGAAATGACTCAATATGGGCATTTAAGCTGGGTGGCCTGCATGGTATCCTTTCATGTTCAATTCCTAGGAGTCCACTCTAAGTTGGGTATCCTGGTGATACAACAGGAACCGTCCTTTTTGTTTCCCTTTAGTTTCTGTGTTTTGGGCTGGAAATTTAACCGGGCCTGGGCCTGGACAATTATAGTTATTCCGTTCGGCCAGTCAAGGGTAAAGTAAACGGGCTTCGCCCGCCCTTGACAGGCCTCACTCCATAACTTGATATGAATTAAGCCCGGTTAAGGGAATTATATTTAATTGTCTTTGTGTCATAAGATAACGCACCTTGCTCTTCATAGTGACATTTTATCAAGATAATTACAAGGTGGCATTATCACAAGATAAACACATAACATTAAATTGCGGTATCGACAAGTCTTGGCAAATGCTGTACAATCTAAATATCTCAACTTTCAAAAAATAAACAGGTGGCAAATATACGTATTGGTAGATTGTTGAGTCTAAAAGGGTTAATGGTAAACCTCAATACGAAATTTTGATTGGATTGGATACAACAGGAACCGTCCCTTTTGTTTTACACCGGCCAGCTTCGGCAGTCAAGGCAACCCTTAGGGGCGCCTGACAGCGGCCTTGACTGCCTCACTGCCCGGTGTGGATACAAGCTAACCGGGCAAAGGAATTCACGTATATTTGGCTGCCAGGCTACAGTTGATTAAAGCACGCTGCTCCGCTTTATCGAAAACTTGTGCTGCGGTCATTGAAAAAACGACTTCCCTTTTCCATGCCCATTGAAATCCTGGATATTTGTGAAACTGCATTTGCTGTTGTTGAAATATCCGGTCAATTCTTAACAACTAAAAAGCTTTCGGATGGGTTCTGTCAAGGGCCCGGCACTCAAAAGTTAATTGAGTGCCGGGGGCG
>ENA-OSAI01000203-OSAI01000203.1-marine-sediment-metagenome-genome-assembly--contig:-NODE-203-length-33557-cov-12.507432_pt1 | contig 33557 bp, 30 predicted proteins | sample MGYA00237871_ERZ529316 | MGnify/ENA primary metagenome ERZ529316 (study PRJEB26369, sample SAMN03142814) | marine sediment metagenome | biome: marine; feature: borehole; material: sediment...
GTTCTGTGAGAGCAAAGAAGTCGGGAAACTACTCCCGACTTCTAGCTACTCGATTATGTATGATGTTCATCTGCATTTTATTTGCTCTTTTATTCTGCTATAATATACTAAAAACCAGCTAATAACACAGGTGAAGCTCATGAACATATTCAAGGTAGTCCCTGAAAATTTCTTCAGCATACTGGCAAGCCCCCTAAAGGTATATTATTCAGACGTGCTGTTTCTGATATATAACCAGTACAAGCTGACCAGTTTCGGCATCACCCGGGAAGTGGTGATGGATATGATTATGGACTATATAGAAGGGCTTAATGATGATGAAATATACAGCGAAATGGACAGGGAATTTGTGACCGAATCCCAGAATGCCAGGGAAAGGGCGGCAGTGGTGCTCCGGAAGCTGGAGGAAACAGGATGGATAATGGTGGAGACCTATTCTGACTATACCCAGTACATAAACCTTACAGACCACGGTATCATGATGCTGGATACGCTGGACAAGATAAGGAAGAACTACCGGCCGGAGTACCAGGGGTATGTTTACGCTATCTATTCCATCCTGTATTCCAGGGATGCGGACCGCCAGGGGCATATTGCCCTGGACAAGGCGCACGAACAGACCGAAAACCTGATAAACGGGCTCAAGTCCCTGAACCACAATATTAAAAAATACATCCAGAAGATAGTAGAATATAAGGAGCCAGCAGAGATACTCAAAATGCACTTTGACAGGTACAAGGAGGAGATTATAGACAAAAACTATCACCGCCTGAAAACATCCGACCACATTTCCAGGTACAGGCCGGCTATAATAAGGAAGATAAATGACTGGGCAAGGGATGGGAACTGGACAGAAAAGACCGCAGAGCAGTATGTGAAAAACGGATTTGCGGAAGATATTGAGTCGGCCCGTAAAGAGGTTTTCAGGAAATTAAACTACATATCCGACTCTTTTTCGGGCATCGACCGGCTGCTCGGGGAGATAGACCGGCGAAACTCCAGATATGTGAGTGCATCACTAAGACAGGTGGAGATACTGCTTAACAGCAACCGGGACACCGAAGGCCAGCTGGTGGAGATATTGAAATATTTATCCGGGTTAATGGATAGGAAGGACAGAGAAGGGCTCGAGGAAATAAGGGAAATGTTCAACCTGTTCTTCCAGAATTATCTTGACAGCGGTTCACTGTATACTCCCAGGACCGCCGGCCGGGAGCACATACCCGAAGAGGTGGAAGAACTGCAGCCCTATGACGAGGCCAGAAAAAGAGAAAAGCTCGCAAGGCTGAAGCAAGCCATGGCGAGCAAGCTTAACCGCAGCAAGGTCAACCGCTATATACTAGAGAAAATGGGTGACAGGAACAGTATATCTGCAGGGGAGCTGGGGGTAGATACGGTGAAGGATTTCGTAAAGCTGATATATGCCGTTTCATATCATAAAAGCAGCAGAATGGGATACAGGGTCAGGTTTGATGTGGATGACCTTATTAGAACTGCGGATTACGAGTTTAAAAACTATATATTTGAAAAGAAGGAGTAAGCCATGGATTTTTTTCAAATCTATCAACAGTTAACCGCAGCGGAAAAGGAGAATTTTACCAGGTTGGCCAACAGGCTTATGGCCAGGACCTTTATTACAAGGCACAACGATGATGAAAAAAAGGATTACTATTTTGTTGAGAGATACCGGGAACTTTTTGCCGGGTACTTCAAGCTGTCCGGGTGGGAACTCGTTCACGACAACGCTTTAGGGGTGTTCCAGCTGGTTAACAGCTACGGATACAACCGCCTGAACTTGAGACTGGAAGAAAGCATAATACTGCTTATAATAAGGCTGCTTTATGAGAAGAAGAGAAAGGAAATAACACTTACCCGGGATGTGATGATAACAGTCCAGGAGATCCAGGAAAACTATGCAGCCCTGGGCATACGGGACAAGCCCATAACCAAAGGGGCTCTCAGGGATACGGTAGGGTTGCTCAAAAGGTTTAACATACTTGACAATCTGGACAGGGACGTTACCGACCCGGACACCCGCCTGAAGATTTATCCAACCATACTGTTTGCCCTGAGAGTGGACGACATAAGAGAAGTATACCAGCGCCTCCAGCAGTACGGCGGCGGGGTTGCCGATGAGGAAGAGGAGGAAATTTATGAAGGCGTTGACTAAGATAAGGTTGATAAACTGGCATTATTTCACTGACGAGGGAATTGAAATAGAGGGCAGCACCCTTTTTACGGGCAGCAATGCTGCCGGTAAATCCACCATACTGGATGCAGTACAGTACGTACTGGTGGCGGACCTGAGAAATGTGCGGTTCAATGTATCTGCCCATGATGAGAATACAAAGAGGGATCTGATGGGGTATCTGCGCTGCAAAACAGGAGTGGACGCAGAGGACGGCAGGAAATATTTAAGGCGGGGGGATATCACATCCTACGTTGTGCTGGAATTTTACGATACCCAGAAGAAAAAGTATTTCTTGCTGGGAGTTGTTGCTGATTCCTACCGGGATGAGCTTACCTATGAAAGCAGGTTTTTCAAAATAGAAGACTGCAGGATAAGGAACGACCTGTTCTATGACCAGAACAGGGTGAGGAACATAAAGAATTTTAAGATATACACTAAGGACCTTAACTGCAAGGTGTACAGTTCTGTAGAGGAATACAAAAACGACCTGCTGACAAGGCTGGGCAATCTGAATGAAAGGTTTTTCTCCCTTTTCGTCAAGGCAATATCCTTCAAACCTATTGTGGATATAAGGAACTTCGTTTATTCTTACGTGCTGGAAGAAAAGGCGATTGACATAGAGGCCATGAAACAGAATTTTCTAAAATACCGCGAATACGCCAATCTGGTGGAGGTTACCCGCAATAAGCTGGCCCGCCTCAAGGAGATCAATGACAAGTATGAAGAACTGCTAAAGGAGAAGAAAAACAGAGCATTGCATGAGTACATGGTGCTGCGGGCCCGGAAGGATATAGAGAGCAGGGAAATAGAACTGCTGTCTCAAAAGATTTGGGAGGGTGAGCGGAGTATTGATCGGCTGGGCAGGGAACTGGAAGAACTGCAGAGGGATAAGGAGATTAAAGAGAAACTGATCGAAGATAAGTGGAAGGAACTGAGCAGCAATCCCGTCAAACAAAAGCGGGATGCCCTGGATGGGGAAATTCACCGCATGGGCCGGGAGCTGGAGAGGCTGGAAAGGCTGGAGAAGGACCTGCGCGATAGGCTTACAGCAGCAAAAGAAGGAGTGGATGCCCTGGCCGGCTTGGACTGCGGGAGTTTGGAACTGGAGGAAGATTACTGCAGGAGTTTGTTTAAAGAATACAGTGCTTTTATAGAAAGCATTCTGAATAGAAAAATGCCGGATGAAGACAGGGTAGGGCAAATGGAGGAGCGCCTGGGACAGTTCAAAAGGCTTATTGAGAGAAAAGTCTGGAACATGGAAGACCGCAAGGAAGACCTGGAAAAGAAGGTAAAAGGGCTAGAAGAAAAAGCCAGGAAGCTGAGGAAGAACAAGATGGATTTCGGCCGCCAGGTGGAAGAGCTGAGGGGGCTTCTAAAAGGGAAGCTTCAAAAAAAGTACGGGGAAGGGGCTATGCCCCATGTGCTGTGCGAACTTCTGGAAATAAAAGACGAAAGATGGCAGAATGCGGTAGAGGGTTTTCTCAATACTCAGCGGTTTGACCTGATAGTGGAGCCCAAATATTTTGATTACTGCCTGTATCTCTACGAGAGATATAAAAAGGAGAGGAATATATACGGGGTAGGGCTCGTAAATGTGGCCAAGGTATTGAAGTATGCCGACAGGATGAAGAAAAATTCCCTAGCCGAAGAGGTTGTTACAGACAATCCTTATGCCCGGGGATATATCAACCAGCTTATGGGCAACTTGATAAAGTGCGAGGACCAGAGCACTCTGAAGAATTATAGGAGGAGCATAACCCCTACCTGTATGACCTATATCAACAATACGGCCCGACAGATAAATTTTGAGGTCTACCGGGTTCCCTACATCGGCAAGAGAGCTATTAGAAGGCAGCTGGAAATATGCGAAAGGGAGATACGGGAGACCAAGGGTGAAATAAGAAAAACGGCCGAACTGCTTGACAGGCTGAACAGCATATCCCGGGTCTTTGACGGGTATGCAGAGCTTTTTTACAGGTTGCGGGAGAACCTGAATATTTACAGGGATTTGGACAGGGTCCGCCAGGACCTTTACGACAGAAAAAAAGAACTGGATTCCCTGGACCTGTCCTATGTGAACAGGCTGGAAGAGGAGATAATCCAGCTTAAAAAGGACAAGGAGGGGCTTGAATCCGGGATAGGGGAGATTAGGCACAAAATCGGCCGGATGGAAAATGAGGTGAAAAACGATAGTACAAGGCGGAAAGAGAGAAAACAGAATTACGACAGATTGAGCAGTGAACTGTCGGCCTTCCAGGAGGAAAATGCGGATCTTATAGAAGAAGGAGAAGCCAAATACGAGAGGGAGACTGCCCAGAAACCACTGGAAAAGATTATAGAGAATTATTCAAGGAGTATGAACAGTTACAGTACGAGAGTGGAAAACAAAGTCAAAGAATTACAGCAGCTGAAGGTAGAATACAACAAGGACTTCCACTTCGGTGGGAGGTACCAGCAGGATGATGTGGAGGATTATCTGACAGAGTTCAGGAAACTGGTTGAAAGCGAGCTTCCGGAATACGAGGAAAAGATAAAGGAAGCCCAGCAAAGGGCGGAGGAGGAGTTCAAGGAGCATTTTATAGCCCGGCTTCAGGAGAGCATAAATAATGCCCGGGAAGAGTTCAGGATGCTTAACGATGCATTGAGGGATATAGAATTTGGCGGGGACAGGTACGAGTTTTTGGTCTTTCCCAACCAGCGGTACAAAAAGTTCTATGACATGATAACTGACCCTGCTCTGTTTGAAGGTTATTCCCTCTTTGACGGCATTTTCCAGCAGCGTCACAGGGAGGCCATGGACCAGCTTTTTGAAAAGATACTGGCTGATGACGGGGAGTACATCCAGGAAAATATCCGTGAGCTTACCGATTACAGGACCTACCTGGACTACGATATCAGGATAAAGCATGAAAACGGTGAGATCTCGACCTATTCCAAGGTGTGTCGGGTAAAGTCGGGAGGGGAGACCCAGACTCCCTATTACGTGGCAATAGTAGCTTCTTTTGTGCAGCTTTATCGTCTGAGGAGCAACCCGGGAAGCATAAGGCTGATGATGTTTGACGAGGCCTTCAACAGAATGGACAGCGACAGGATTGAAAACAGCATCAGGTTTATCAACAAGCTGGGGATGCAGGCCATTATAGCCGCTCCGACCGAAAAGAGCGAATACATTGCCCCCTACATCCGGACAACCATCCTGGTAATAAGGGACGGGCACTACAGCTGGACCGAAAGGTTTGTCAATGGAGGAATTAAGAATGAAATGGGACAGGCACATCCTCAATTATCTAATTGACAGGTATGAGAAGAGTACCGGCTATAGGGGAGGCAGCGGGGTCAACCGGAGGATGTTCTTCAGGTTCAACCGGAAGAACATCCCGGACTATTTTAAGGAGATCTCTTCCAGGTACAGAAGGGAGATAAACGAGGTATGCTTGAAGCTGGAGCAGACGGGCTTTATCCGGATAATATGGGTAAAGTATGAGGAGGGTAATCTGATAGAAAAGGTGGCTCTCAATCCTGAAAAGGTTGAAGATATATACCGCTACCTTGGCAGGACTTCCAGAAAGATAATAGAAAATAAGGCTGTTGAACTGGCGGAACGCTACGGTAAGGGGGCTACCGGGTGGCTTGAGCATTTTTACGGGGAGGTAACGGGTAGCCTGAAAGAAGGGAAGAGCCCCGGTCGGTTCCTGGATATTACCCGCACGGATGAGATGGAAAACATTTTCAAAACACTGAACGCCCTGTACCGGCTTGAGGAGGAGCTACCCTACAGGGTATTCAGCACAAGGGTTCTGGGGAATAGCAAGGCTTTTGAAGCAATCAAGCGGAAGGTAGCGTCTATATTGAGGGAGTTCGCGGTGGAAGAAGGGCTGGAAGAGGATGAGATACTGGCGGAGGCGGGCCTTGTAAAAAGCCCCTCCTACGTTTACCTCAGCGGGGATATGGTGATCAAGGCGGGTAACAACCTCCTTGAGCTGGGGGCCTTCAAGCCTGATATAGGGATCTCTTCGGCTATGGTAAAAAACCTCAAGGTTATCGATATGAGGGCAGACTATGTAATAACAGTAGAAAACCTTACCTCCTATCACCAGTATATAAAGGAGGTTCCGGGGAACTATATTGCGGTATACCTGGGAGGCTACCACAACAGGCCCCGGCGGGAGCTATTGATAAAGCTCTATGAGTACGTGCGTGACAGCGGCAGTTTAATACCTTTCTATCACTGGGGAGATATTGACTACGGGGGGTTTACCATATTCAATCATCTCAGGAACAGGTGCGGGATAGAGATCAGGCCCCTTATGATGGACGCCGGAACCCTGAAAAAATATCTGGACTTGAGCGTTAAATTCGGTGAAACTTACCGCAGGCCTCTGGAAAAACTGCTGGAACAGGAGGATTTTGAGCTTTTCCACGATGTTATAAGCCTGATGCTTGAAGAAGGCGTAAGGCTGGAACAGGAAAGCATAGACCTGCGGGATTTTTGCTCGGGAAATATGATTTAGATTTAGATAATGATTATGTTTTTGCATTGAGATAGGGGCATTTCCCTCTTGCCAGATAACTTGCATGGTGGGGAATAAAGGTTCAGTATTCCATAATGTATTACTCTTAAGAACTCAAAAAAGGGTATCGTATTTTGTAGTTTTAAAGGATTTTATTAACAAATTATAGAATTAATTAAATTAGTAGCAGAAAAAATATGATCAAATTATAAAATCAACCTTTTATACCGATTATACCGATTATACCGATGGAAGTCTAGATAAGATTATGTGGTGGTAGGGAGGTTTCGAAAAATGCGAAAGGTATTAATTGTTGAAGATTCAGGATTAACAAGGCTTCAATTAGAACAGTTGCTTAAAAAAGCTGGTTACGATGTGTTTGAAGCTGTTAATGGCCAGCAGGTTATTGCGGACTCATTTCATCCAGAATATTCACTTAAAGATATGGATCTTGTAATTTTGGATCTTTACCTTGAAGATATCTACGGAACTGAAGTTTTAAAACACATTGTTCAAAACTATCCCAATCTACCTGTTATTATTATGAGTGGGGAAAACAAAAGGGAAAGTATAATAAAATGTTTAGATTTAGGGGCAAAAGATTATATTTTAAAACCCTATGATGAAAGAATAATGATTTCGCGAGTTAACCGTGTTTTACCGAAAAAAGATGATAAGGATTTTAAAAAGCCTGCAGAAGCCCCCGAAGAAAATGATTTTAGAAAATTCAATAAAATAGGTGATTTGCTTACAGGTGAAATAGACCGAGCAATAAGGGGTAAAACAAATCTGGCATTGGTTCGATATATATTTGATTTTGATAAAGAAGAAACAACGATGGAAAAAATATATCAGGTTTCACTGAAAAAATTAAGAAACATTGATTTGGTTTTTAGAAACAAAAATGATTTAATCCTAATTCTTCCTTTTACTGATGAGAAGGGAGAAAGGATTGTATATAAAAAATTAATGGATTTTTGGAGAAAAGAAAAATACATAAAAAAAGAACCTAGAGTAAAAAGGGTTTTCTTTCCGGATGATATAGAAAAGAAAGAATTAATTAAAAAATACAAAAAAGTTGAAATAAGTAACATACTCTTGAATAAGGTTAGTTTGAGTATCATCAGTTAGAAAAAGGGTATTAACCTGGTTTGTTTTTTTTTGGGTGAAAAAACTTCTTTTCAGAGGTGATTTGTGTTAACCCGAGATTTTACCCAAAAAGGACTTCTTCTACCAGAGCATTAGCCACACAATTGAAGATGCTTTTGTTGTCAGAACATTGTCGGGGATACTATTATTGCTATGTTGCCGGATACTATGACATATATAGGTAGCAATACATTGGAAGAAAATAGTGGGGCGGTATAGATTGGTGGGAGGTATAGCAGGAATTGGAATAGTACTGGGGCCCAGACTGGATGGCTAGATAGCAGCGAATTCGTATAAATGGAGATTAGAGGCTGGACTTAATCAAAATGAGCATTATAGGTTTTTGGTAAATGGAACCCGCCGAAGGGAAGGAGCAAAATCGGAATGAGGGGGGCAGGATGCACCCGAAAGGATTCACCGGCAGGAGGCCGCATTGAATCCGATCTCCGGCACGCAACTCAATGTGTATCTTACGGGTAACAACAATACTCCGGTATAATAATACTCAATTCTCAAATTTAACTCAACAAGTAAACACCAAGCTGAGTGCCGGATTCCATCCAAAAAGCTATACGCGACGTTGATTAAGTCCAGATTTAATATATAAAAAAGTTGCTGATTAAAAAGTATAGCAATTTTTTAGAATAATTAGAATAAAGTGATTGTTTTTTCAACAGGTAGCAAGGATGTGAAAAACAAGTAAAACGCCAGGCAGTTATCTGATACGACTTAGCAATTTGAAAAATTGTAGTAACTTAAGAAGGAAGATAAAAATAAATATAAAGGCCAGGTGTAAACAATGGCAAAGAGAACTTTGATGCGGGTTGAAAACGTAAGCAAAAATTATCAAATGGGTGAAGTGATTGTAAGAGCCTTAAAGAATGTATCCCTTGAGATACCGAAAGGGGAGTTTATTGTTGTTTTAGGACCCAGTGGTTCCGGAAAAAGCACATTGCTTAACATATTGGGTGGTATGGATAGACCCACAAGTGGTAGGGTTTTCCTACGAGATGAAGAAATCACCAGCTACAATGAAAAACAGCTTACAGACTACAGAAGGAACAAGGTCGGGTTCGTGTTTCAATTCTATAACTTGATAGCAAATTTGACTGCCAGAGAGAATGTAGAACTTGCAACAGAGATCTGTAAAGATACCCTGGATATTGATAAACTTTTTGACGATGTGGGGCTTTCTGACCGTAAGAACCATTTTCCTTCACAGCTTAGTGGTGGTGAACAGCAGAGGGTGGCTATTCTCAGAGCTGTAGCAAAGAACCCCCTTATTCTGCTGTGTGATGAACCGACTGGTGCACTGGATTATAAGACAGGGATTTCTATTTTAGAATTGCTCAGAAGGATCAACAGAGAATACAAAAAAACAGTTGTTGTAATTACTCACAATGCTGCCATAGCAGATATGGCTGACAGGGTGGTAAAAATGAGAAGTGGTATGATTTATGAAACCAGGGTCAATCCCAATCCGGTTGACCCCAGAAGGATTGAATGGTGATGATGAAACTAGATGTTCGGCTTTTGAGATTGATAAAAAACACAAAAGGCCAGTTTATTGCGATAAGTTCTCTCATCATTGTTGGGCTAATCATTTATGTTGCGATGAATATGGCTGCCATAAACCTGGATACAACTCTTCAGCATTATTATGATATCACAAATTTTGCTGATATTTATGTTGAAGTGGTTAGAATTCCTGAGAAAGCGGTCCAGAAACTAACGAGTATAAACGATGTTCGGCAGGCTCAGGGCAGGGTAGTAGCAGACGTTCCGTTGAAAGTAGAAGATGAAGATGAAAAAGTCATCGTAAGAGTCACATCGATTTCTGAAAAGAATAATCCTATAAATGCCCTTTATCCATCCCAGGGGAAATCAACTGAGCTAAAAAGTAAAGAAACATTTGTGATTAAGCAGTTTGCAGATGCACGTAATATTAAACTCGGTCAAACCATACAGCCTCAAATTGGCGGAAAAAGATATAACCTTAAAGTCAGTGGAATAGCATCGAGTCCGGAACACATATATCTCATGAAGAATGAGCAGAGTTTGCTGCCTGAACCTGAAAAATTTGGGGTTATATATGTTTCAGAATCCTTCGCTCAACAGAGCATGGGATTTCACGGTAGTTATAACGAGGTATTAATAACAGTAGATTCCGAGAAAAATATAGAAAAGGTCAAGGAACTGTTGAAGAAAGAATTGAAGAAATATGGAGTAAAAAGAATCTATGCAAAAGAAGAACAGTTAAGCAACCGGATGGTTCATGAAGAGATAAAGCAGCTAAGGAACACATCAACTGCTGTGCCACTGGTGTTTTTAGGGATTGCCGCCGTTATCATTTCAGTTATGCTCGGAAGAATGGTTAAAAACGATAGAATGGCCATCGGAATATTTAAAGCCTTAGGATACGGCAATTTACACATAATGCTTCACTATTCCAAATATTCATTAATGGTAGGTGTTATCGGAGCAATACTGGGAATCACATTTGGAATGCTTTTGTCCGGTATTATGACAAAGATGTATATACAATTTTTCAATATACCGATGTTGAGGATCAATTTTTATTATCAATACCTGCTGTTGGCGGTTTTGATTGCAGCAGCTTTTTGTGTGGCATCTGGTCTCTGGGGAGCCAGGGAGGTCATTCGAATAATGCCGGCAGAATCAATGAAACCCGAGGCTCCCGGGACAGGTGGGGAAATATTTTTGGAAAAAATAAGAACTCTATGGAAACATCTGCCATTCGACTGCAGAATGGTTTTACGAAATATTTTCCGAAACAAGAAAAGGTTTATCTTTATAATTCTTGGGATTTCACTGACATACAGCATGGTGCTGTTAACCTTACATTTGAATACTGCTGTTACAGATATTTTTTATATCCATTATAGAGAATTTCAGAGAATGGATTACAACATAAATTTTGACAAACCAGTAAATGAAAACATTATTAATGATATTAAACACATCGTTAAAGTTGAGAAAATTGAACCCAAACTGGAGTATCCCTTCAACATAGTTTATGGCTGGAAGAATAAGGTTGTCAATATAATTGGGTTAAAAGAAAATACAGAGTTTTATAAATTTATCAATAAAGAGGGGAGGAAAATTATACTTCCAAGAGAAGGGATTGTGCTTTCAGAAAACCTTGCGAGATTTCTAGGAGTCAGTACAGGTGATACCATCAAGATTGAAACTTTTATCCCAAACCGGGATGATGTGTATATTGAAGTAAAGGATGTTATCCAACAAGGCCTTGGAATTAACGCATACATGAATATAGAGGAAATGAGAAACCTTTTCCTGGACCGGGAAATGATTACAAGTGTTTATTTGAATTCAAATGATCGGGTGAAAGAGAAGCTGGATGACTTAAAAAATATTTCATCCGTTGAATCAATTCATGATATGATGGAAACTTTTAGGAAGTTTCTTGATTTGACCATCTATTCAATCGGTATAATGCTTTTGTTTGCAGGCATCCTTGGGTTTGCAATTGTTTATAATTCAACGGTTATAAACATCTCAGAAAGAAGGTTAGAATTTTCAACACTGCGGGTGCTGGGGTTTGCAAAGAAGGAAATTCACAATATATTGCTGAAAGAAAACGTAATTATGACTGTTATTGGAATCATAATGGGGATGCCGTTGGGGAGATTTATGATAGAACAATTGGGAAAGGTATATAGCACAGAGCTTTATACATTTGATGTACCGACGTCGTTAAGAACCTACCTTATGGCTATAGTACTCACGATGGTTTTTATAGCCTTTGCACAATTAGCAACGGTAAACAGAATCAACAAGCTGAACTTTATTGATGCCCTAAAAAATAGAATTTCATAGGGGTGATAATGGATGAAAAAGAAAAAAATAATCATAGGTTTGGTTGTGCTGCTGATAATTATCGCTGCAGTATATATGATTAAAGGCGGCCGGGAAATTGAAGCGGAAGTAGCTGAGGTTGAAAGGGGAGATGTTACGAGTTTTATAGAAGAAACGGCTGTAGTCAAATCGAAAAACCAGAGAACCATTTATGCCCAAGTCGTGGGAGAAATTCGGGAGATTCGCGTGGAAGAAGGTGATTTTGTCAAACAAGGAGAAGTCATTGCCATTATCGATACAACAAAAAATGATCTGCAGATAAAGATGATGGAGGCTCAGCTTGAAGGATTAAAGGCTGCCTACAGAGAAGCTCTAAAAGGGGCGGATGAAGAAAAGATAAAGCAGGCGGAAGCCAGCGTGAAGTCGTTGCAGATCAAGGTTGAACAGGCCAGACGGGAGGTGGAAAACAGCAAAAAGCTGTATGAAGAAGATGCAATCAGCTATGAAGCATATAAAAATGCGGTGGATAATCTGGCCCTCCAGGAGGAATCCCTCAAAATCGCACAGAACGAGCTGGCTTTGCTTAAAAAGAGCGCTTCAAGCAATATTCTCAAACAGCATCAGGCCAAAATAAGAGAACTACAGTATCAGATTGAACTGCTTGAACAGACCGAAAAAGATTTGAAGATAACCTCATCAGTCAGTGGTACAGTGCTGGATGTTTTTATAAAGGAAGGCACTTATTTACAGCCTGGAACAGCAATGTTTGAAATTGGAGATATAAACAAACTGTATATTGAGGCAGATATACTCATAGGTGATGTTGGCAAAATAAGAGAGGGAGCGGATGTAATTATTACAAGTGATGATTTAGATATGAAACCCATTAAGGGTAAGGTAAACAAAATTTATCCTAAAGCCTTCAGTAAAATGTCCGATCTGGGTATCAAACAGAAAAGGGTAAAAATCGAGATTGATTTGCTGGAACAAAGCCCCGAGTTGAAAGTTGGTTATGAGGTAACTGTCAAGATCGTAACAGCTTTTAAGAATAATGTTCTTTACGTGCCTAAAAGTGCTGTTTTCGAATTGGGGAATGAAAAGTATGTATTTGTAGTTGAAAACCACCGTGCTGCATTGAAAAAAGTTGAAACGGGAATTGAAGGGGATGATGTAGTAGAAATCAAAGCAGGCCTTGCAGAAGGTGAAACGATTATTCTGTATCCTGATAATAATATGGAAGAAGGTGTTACCATAAAAGAAGCTGTAGCTGCGGATAACGGGTTATAATTCGTTTTTTATTTGAATATACTTTAAATTTATCTCTAGCTGAAGGGAGGAGGCATAATCATCCAATTTTTTTCATTATTTGTTCAATTTTTTAGGCAGTTTAAATAGGTGAAAAAATTATTGCAGAAGGCAGAGCCGATCTGATTTCGATGGGGGAGGCAGATCATAGCTGATCCAGACTATCCCAAACTGCGCGGGGAGAATTAGTTACCCATTTTACACCCCAATGCGCGACAAATTTCCTAGAATGCGTTGAAGTGAATTCCTCGAATTTTAACAGGTAAGTTAGAAGAATGTTCATCCGTATTAATTGGTTTGCGTTTACGTATTACCTTATTTTTAGGGTTGCATAATTTGTGTTTTTTAAACCCAAAATTGATAATATTTGCATGTGATAATTCTTGTAGTATGTAAATTTTTGAAAATACTTTTTGTATTTGAGTTAGAAACTTGTCATAGCTTTTTATATTACTCAAATCTCTTTTCTCATTACCGTAGTTTCTGATTTTTTTACAATCGGCACTACGTTTGCGGTTTAAAATATTCCAATATGGTGGTGAAGTAATGCAAAAATCGATAGAATTGACCGGTATATAGTTTTCAATATTTAAACAAGAGTCGTCAATGATTTTAAATTGACAGTTGTATTTTTGCAATCTACTATACCCGGTTTTAATGAAATCCTTGTTAATCTCAAAACCAATACTTCGCCTGTTTAACTTGGCGGCTGCAACTAAAGAACTTCCCATACCCATAAACGGGTCAATAATTATTTCTTTAGGTTTTGTGTATATTCGAATTAATTTATGTACTAGATTAACAGGAAAAGATGCGGGATGCTTATACAAACTTTCTTCTTTGGTTTTATAATCATCCCATACACTAATTGAGTATTTTATCCATTCTTTACCACTGATTTTTTCAGGAAATGCATTAGTTATATCATCCTCACCGATTTCTTGTCTATCAAATTTTAATACCATTATAAAATCCCTCCTTTGCTTTAAAACATATTTATGAAGGAGGGATTGTCTAAAATTACATTCGTTTATTCTCTATAAAAGGTTTAATCCTTTTGTGTATTTGAGGTGTCAGTGATGCTACTACCAGAATTTTTATGATATCACCAGGAAGAAATGTCAACATTCCTGCTTTAACAGCTCCATATGGGGTGATGTTCACTCCCATGATGTTGTTTAAGATGTAATACAAGTACGGAACACCACATGCATAAATTACAAGCAGTCCCACAATGGAAGCCCAAAAAGCCTGTTTAAAATTCAATTCCCTGTTTTCAACAATCAAACCAATAACATAAGCTGCAAGGATAAAACCAATCAGGTAGCCGAAGGAGGGTTTGAATACATATCCGAGTCCGCCCCCTTTGGCGAAAACTGGAAGACCAATAAGGCCCATGGCTACATAAAGTAGCTGGCTTAAAGCTCCCAACTTTTTTCCCAGCAAAATCCCTGCCATAAACACGAACAAAACCTGCAGGGTGATGGGAACAAAAGGAAGGGGAATTTCTATTTTGGCCCCTATTGCTGTTAATGCAATAAAAAAAGCAACCAAAATCATATTCCTTGTTTTGTTCATAGAACCGTCTCCTTTCTCAAATTTAGAATTTAACTATATTGTAGTGTAAAAGGCCATAAATGTCAACCAACAAAAAATTATAGTTAACAATTCTTTGTCTTTTTTAAATATAACTATACCTTTTATTCAGCAACTTCTCGTTATCGGGAGCAAAAAGGGTGTATACCGTTGTTAAGATTGATGATAGGAGAGATAAGGTTTCCAGTATGAACCAGAAGATGAAATCGGTTGATGAAAAGAGGAAAATTAAATTTTAGGAGTGGTATAAATTGTTATGTCAGGTACAGGTTAATGACCCTGAGTGCCTGGCATTTGATTTATAATTGTTGTAATTTGCGAGTTGAACTCAATTTTAGTATAAGCATATTGTATTTTAGAGATAATACTTAGAAAGGGGGGGAATAAATGGAAAAGAGAGCGTTTATCAAGTTGGCGGTGTTGTTTTTGGTTTTGGTTTTGATACTGAGCTTTTTCCTTTCAGGCTGCTCAAGACAAAACAACGAGATCAGAGACCTAAAAGAAAAGAACAGAACTCTGGAAAAAAGAGTAAGGGAACTCAAAGAACAATTGAAGGATAGAGAAAAGCGGACTATAACGCTGTATTTTGTGAAAACTACTCCCAAGAATTTCTGGCTTGTCCCTGAATTGCGGGAAATAACCTACTGCTCTGATGTCTTAAAAATTGCCCTTGAAGAACTGATAAAAGGTCCTGCTTCTAAATCCCTGACAGGTCTAATTCCTGAAGAAACAAAAGTGTTGGACGTGAAAGTGAAAAATTGGATAGCGTATCCCAACTTTTCTAAAGAAATTTACAACATAAATGTGGGCAGTGCAGGAGAAGCACTGGTACTGGCTTCCATAGCCAATACTTTGATAAAGTTTCCCGGTGTAGAAAAAGTCCGCATTTTAGTAGAAGGTGAAGAGATAGAAACCCTGGCCGGTCATGTAGACTTAACCGAACCTTTGGGCCGGAATGAGCATGTGCTGTTCCTTGATTCGGCATCTGATTCAGAGAAATAAATGCAGCGAAAGAGATTAAAGAGATTATCGAAAAAATAGTTTTTTCTTTTATGTTCTCCCATTGGGAGAATTTTTTGTTGTACGCCCGACATGGATAGCAGCTATCTCTTCCAACTCTACACCCGGTAAAAGGAAGGGCCGGATGTCATGTCAAAAGGGAAGCGATGTGTTCGAGAGGTGTGTTTAAAGACAGCCGTCCCCGGAATAATCATATTTATCTCTAACACAACCCGGAGGATTGACACATACAATGAATAAAAAAATGAAAGGAGAGAGGGTCTTTGCTCGGATTGTCTTCCAATGCATTAGAGAGGTTGAATTTAAAAAGTGATGCGGAAATAACCGTGTCTGTCGGGGTTAAAAAGGCAAAAATAAAATTGAAAGAATTCAAAAATAACCAGGATGCATACTCCATTCACAGGACAGCAATTGTAAAATTTGGATTGATGGGTATTCACCAGCCTCTTACCTTCTTTTTTGACGAAATCAAGCGTGAACTAAAAGCAGGACCTGTGGTAGGGGTGCTCTGCAGCAGACCTGTAATGATGCATGATCCAGAAGTTGAATCCCTTTTTAAAACAATATCAAAAACAGCTTATGAAACCGGGATGGTCTGCTACTTCTTTACTCCGGATTTTGTAGATTATGATAACGAAACCATCAGTGGTTTCATATATGATTCAAATTATAAAAAGGATTGGATTATACAAGAGTTTCCTATACCGGATGTCATATACAATCAGGTGGGGTTTATAACTGAAGAATTAAGGCCTTTGTATACCAAACTGGTGGTGGATTACGTTAAGAGAAACAAAAAGGTTAAATTGCTGAACCCTTTTGGTTTGAATGATAAACTTGTAAACCATAATAACTTTGTGAAATATCCTTTGATTAAAGATTATCTACCGGAAACAATAGGATATAAATCCGCCGATACTGTTTTTTATTTCCTACAGAAATATGGTGCCGCTTATCTTAAGCCGACCTCTTCATCCCTTGGCTTTGGTGTATACAAAATATCAAAAGCAAGGAATGGAGGATACATAGTAGAACATCATGTATCGAAAATCGAAAAATGCACGCAAACATTTCAGCACAAAAAGGAATTGTTGACCAGAATGCACCCCATTATTACAGCAAAAAGCTATCTGGTTCAACAGCCAATTCGTGTGATTCGGTTTAAAAACAGGCTTGTTGCCTTTAGAGGACATGTTTTTAAAAATGAGAAGGGTAGATGGAATATCCTTATCATAAAAGCCAAGTTGGGTCCGGAGGCAGGAATAATTACAGGTCCTCTGTGGGGCGGGTATAGAGCAACTGCACTGGAGATTTTGACAGAAACATTTGGTGCTCAGGATGCGGCAGCAGTAATAAAAGGAATCGAGAAGTGTTTGTTTAATATTGCTGGGGTAATAGATGACGTTTATTCTGGTCAGTTTGGGGAACTGGGTTTTGATATCGGAGTAGATGTAGATAGGAAGATCTGGATGATAGAGGTAAATCCCAAGCCCAACTGGAATGTACCTCCTGGAGTGGATGCAGAAGAGTGCGAAAAAAACCTAGCAGAACACCTGCTGGGGTATTGTAGATACTTGCTTAAACTCACTGGTCTTAAATGGTCCAGGTGTAGTCCTGCGGGTTGATGCCTTGGATATTCTATCTGATGCCGGATTTTCCCAAAATTACAGGTTCAACGGTTTTAGGAGCGTTGGGTCAGGCTTTCTTTTCATTAAGTCTAGGTGGCACCTTTATGATGTGTTATGCGAGTTACATGTCAAAAAAAGAAAACATCCCTCAGAATGCCCTATTTACAGCTATAGGAGATACAACAGCAGGTCTTTTGGCCGGGATGGTCATCATACCAGCTGCTCTTGCCGTTGGTTTGGAAGCAACGAGCGGTCCATCTCTTACGTTCATCACTGCGCCTGAAATATTCTTAAAAATTCCTGGCGGTCTGGTTTTTGCAGCGATTTTCTTCCTTTTGCTTTTATGGATTGATTGTGCTGTAAAACCACCATGCAGATGGATAATACCATTTAATAACTCCGCATGCCAGCCGTTTTCCAGCATTTCCAGCGGGTTGGGAACGGTAATCATCGGGGTTTTGATGAATAATAACGGCTTTTCCTACAACATTCTTTACCGTGAACTTATCGGTAAAAAAGCACATTCGTGCCAGACCATGGTTTGAAAAAAGCACGGGAAAATCCCCCGCATGGTTTCCATGGGGTTGATTGCAGGGATTCCAGTGTCCTCCAGCTGCTTTAAAAGGATCTACAGGGTCACATATCTTACAGTTGCCAAGCTCATGTATGTGAAAGCCATGGGGGCCGATGGGAGGTTTGCCGTTTTCGGCAGATTGATACGGAGGCAGCCCCCTTACTTCTACACACACATTTGTCCCATAAAGGGCAGGGTAAAACCAGACAACTCCTCTTATATTTGGAGCAAGAGGCCCTCCTTTGATTCTTGCTGCAGCAATATTTCCAAATGTATTCAACATAAGAGTACCACCTCACCAAAAATATTTTTGCTATATATAATATGATAATGTTTTTATTTTGCTAAACCTGCGTTTAGTACATCGCAGGTTTATTTTTTTAGGTTCTCCTCCATTTTATTGAAAAAATACAGAATTTTTATATTATTAACAAAATTAAATAAAATACACAAAAATAAATTAATTACAAATATTTGTCGCAAAAAGGAAAATACCAGCGAAAATTGAAAAAAATACAACCATTTGGAAAATTGTTGGTAAATAAAAAAGGTTTGACCTATGAGAAGGAGGTGGGGCAAAATAATGTTTCTGATGTCCCTAAGGTATAATTAGAAGATTGGGATTGGCTGAAGAGTTTAAAAGGTTGGGAGTAAATTTTTGATGATTGATCTTGAAAATGAAAAGGCAGTGTTAAAAGTTGAAGTTGCAACCATACTGGGATAAAGAGTGGCTGAGAAAACAATACATCGAAAAAAAACTGAGCTGTGAAGAAATAGCGTTGATATGTAAAGTTAGTCGCAGGACCATACAAAGGTATTTGAAAAAGTATGGATTTGTAACCCAAAATAAAAAAAAAGAGAAAAAACAACAGAATGCCAGAACATATCAAAAAAATGTTTTTACAGGATTAGCGTAATTGCAGCGAATCTTGTTGAAAGGCGGTAGCAAATTTATTTGTTTTTTTATATTAGAATGGAGGAATTTTATGGTAGGATATGACATAGTACTTTTTTTTGCCCTGGCGGCCAGAGACCGGGTGAGTGCAGACCATAGCCGCAAAGTGGCAAATCATTTAGCACGTTTAGCAGAAACCTGGGGCATGAGGGAAGGGAGGGTATCGACTTTCTATAAGGCAGGGCTTCTGCACGACATTGGCAAAATCGGCATTTCCGACCGGCTGCTTAAGTCCCGTGAGAGATATACCGAAGCTGACCGGGAGGAAATGAAGCAACATGTTCACATTGGTGGAATACTGCTCAAAAGCCTGGGGTTTGTGGAAGAAATAATAATGGGTGCTCTCTACCATCACGAGAGATTTGACGGTGATGGATATTTATACGGCCTGGCAGGAGAGGAGATACCTTTAGTAGCCAGAATGATTGCCGTTGTTGATGCCTTTGAGGCGTTGACCGGCTACCGGCCTTACCGCAGACCGGTCGAACCCGGTAGGGCTTTAGAGATTATGGCAGAAAGCAGAGGGCAGTTTGATCCGGCAGTGTTTGAGGTGTTCCGCAGCATGTGGGAGACAGGGTCGACACGTGCCGGTAGATTAAAAGCAGACAGAAGAGCTTTGTATGTATGAAAAAAATTTAAAAATTTATATGGTTATGCATTTAACTCAGCAAAATTTTTTCTAGGTTGAAGTGCGTGCTAAAAAGTTAAGCCTTACCACTTAGTATGGAAATCAATTTGAAAAATCAAAAGTTTTCCCTGCTTTATTTGCAAATAAGCAGATTGGAAGAAAGCTGTTGAGTTAATGGAATGACCATATATGAAAAAAATTAAATTAATATAAAATTTAAGGAGGTATTGTTTAATGGTTGAGGAGAGAAAGTTGGCACCGCTGCCAGCAAAGGCAGAGGACCAAAAGAACGAGAACAAAGCGAATTTTGAGTTGAAGAAGGTTGAGAAAAAGAGGCTTGAAACTCAGCGCAGAAAGGCCAGGACATTTGCCAAGCAGCAGCAGATAGCTGAACGGATCGCCGCAGCTACCGAAGAGCTTTCCGCCGGAGTAGAAGAAGCATCCGGGGCAGTGGAGGAACTGAGGTCGGCTATGGAGCAAATAGCCAGTGGGGCTGAGGAGGCCAGCAGCGCCACCCAGGAGACGCTGGCAGCTGCTGAACAAGCGACCGAAGGAGCTCAAGGAGCAGGGGAGAATGCCTCTGAGATCTCAGAAGGGGCAAAGACCGTTCAGTTTTTAATGAAAGAAATAAATTCCGATATCGAAAAACTAATAGATGGTGTTAATGCTGCCAGTGAGAGGAATGAAGGCTCGGCCAGACTGGTAGCTGAGCTGGAGAAGCAGGCAGAAAACATTGGAGATATTGTGCGTACCGTGGTAAAAATTGCCGACCAGACCAACCTCCTGGCCCTTAATGCTGCCATTGAGGCGGCCCGGGCCGGGGATCACGGCAAGGGGTTTGCTGTGGTAGCGGATGAGGTAAGAACTCTAGCGGCAACATCAGAGAAGGCAGCCAACGACATCCGCGAGCTTATCCAGGCCATCCAGCAGGATGTCAAAGTGGTGGCCGATGCCATTAACCAGGTTGCCGCCAATGCGCGGCAAGAAGCGGAGAAAGGCAAAGTAATTACCAAAGAGTTGAAAGAAGCGGCTGGCGCTATGCAAGACGTTTTTGAAGCAGTGACAGAGGCTTATGATGCTTCTCAGGAATCTGTACGCAGCGCTCAACAATTCCGGCAGAGAGCAGGTGAAATTGCCAGGGCAGCGGAGGAACAGGCCAGTGGGGCGGAGGAAGCATTAAAAGCGGTGGAACAGCAGACAAGAGCTTTAAGCGATATCAGCACAGCGGCAAGTGAGCTGGCCGAAATGGGTGAAGACCTCATGAGGTCTACTGAAGTTTCCAAATCGGCAGAAGGCCTGGCCGCCGCAGCGGAGGAGCTTTCAGCGGCGATTGAGGAGTCTACCCGCTCTGCCCAGGAAATCATGGCTGCCTTGGACCAAATTTCAAAAGGAGCTCAAACTCAGGCAATGGCAGCAGAAGAGTGTGCCAGTGCCGCCGGCCAGGCAGAAGACAGGGCCAGGCAAATTGATGAACTGGCAAAAGTTGTCGAGGAGAAGGTAGAAAAACTGTCTGAGGTCCAGACCCGCAACAAAGTCAGCATTGATGAACTGATTAAAGGGATTTCTGGGGCTTTGGAGGCCAATGTTGAAAATGCCAGGAAGGTTGAGGCTTTAGAAGAAAGGGCAAGGCAGATAGATAAGATAGTGGAGGCAATTAATACTGTAAGCATCCAGACCAATATGCTGGCAGTCAGTGGGGCTATTGAGGCGGCCCGAGCTGGTGAGTACGGCAAGGGGTTTGCCGTGGTTGCATCCGATATCCGCAACCTGGCTCAGGAGAGCGCCCGTAACACCGAGCAGATCAAGGAGCTGGTGAAGAACATCCAGGGTCAGGTTGGCATGGTATTAAGGGACATTGAAGAGATAGGAGAAGCAACAAGTCAGGAGGTAGAAAAGGCGAAAAAGACTACTCAAGACCTGGTGCGTATTGAAGCGGACATAAAGATGGTTTTGGATAAAACCAGAAAATTAATTGAAAGTGCGGCCCAGGTGGCAGCTGCTGCCGAACAGGTTAAAAAGGCTGTGGAGCAAATTGCCCAGGCAGCCCAGGAAGCAGCCTCGGCCTCTGAACAGGCTGCAAGTGCCAGCAGGCAGCAGGCCCAGGGAATGGGAGAGCTGTCCAGAGCTGCTGAAGAGATAGCTGCACTGGCAGACGAGCTGCAGCAGCTTTAGAGGAGGGATGGTTTGTGCAGCAAAACAAACGGGCTGCCGGGCAGTATGTTGTCTTTTATGTAGGCAGCGAAGCTTATGGCGTGGAAATCGAGTTTGTCCAGGAGATAATTCGTGTCCCTGGGATGGTGAAGGTTCCCCGCACCCCGCCCTATCTGGAAGGGCTGGCCAACCTGCGGGGAAACATTCTCACCATAGTGAACATGAGTGTCAGGCTTGGTATGGAAAAGAAGCCCCTGAACGAAACCAGCAGGGTTATAGTCCTGGACGACGGCCAGAAAAGGCTGGGTTTCATTGTGGACAGAGTATCCGAGGTGGTAAACATAGCCGCTGATGAAATTGAAGAGGTTAGGGAGGGTGAGGCCAGGACAGAGTTTCTCAAGGGGATAGCCAGGCTGGCTGGAAGCGAACACCTTATAATGTTAATGGATGTAGCTCACTTTATGAAGATCGGGAAAAACGGGGGTATGACAGCAGATACCGTTGAATCCCAGGGGTTTACACGAACAGAAGAACAAAAAAAAGATGAAGAAAAAGAGGAAGACAAAGTTCAACTCGTCGCCTTTCGGCTCGGGAAAGAGGAGTACGGAATTGACATAGGCATGGTGCAGGAGATTGTCCACATGCCGGAGAACATTAACCGGCTACCCGATGCCCCCCCTTATCTTGTTGGAATTATGACCCTTCGGAACCGGGTTCTGCCGGTGGTCAGCTTGCGAACCCTTTTCAAACTGGAAGATGGTAAAGTGAATGACCGAACGCGTATAGTAGTGGTGAACCTTTACGATCAGCGGAAAGGGGAGGTTACAGTGGGTCTGATAGCCGATGAGGTGACAGAGGTGCTCCGCATTCCCAGAGCGATTATTGACCCCGTACCGGTGCTGCTGCGCACCGGGAGTGGTGAAGGAATAAATGGAGTGTGCAAGATGGCAGAAGGCAAGCGGCTGGTATACGTGCTTGACCCGACAGGTTTTCTTGCCTTAAATGACCTCCTGAAAGTGGGTGGGGTTTTGGACAGCGAAGAAGAAGGAGAAGTGGTCAATACCAGTGAACAGGAAGAACAGCTGGTGATTTTCAAGCTGGGTGAAGAAGAATTTGCAGCCGGCATCGCTGATGTTCGGGAAATCATCAGGGTTCCGGATATAGTGGCCGTTCCCAAAGCTCCGCAGTTTGTTGAAGGGGTAATTAACCTTCGCGGAACCATAATCCCTGTAATCGACCTCAGAAAAAGATTCGAGATGGAAGAAAAATCCAGGGATGAGTACACAAAAGTCGTCGTAGTAGAGATGGACGGGCTTTTGACCGGTCTTGTCGTTGACTCGGTGCAGGAAGTGCTGAAGGTTTTCCGTAAGGTCATCGAAACAGCGCCGGATCTCCTGACCGCTTCGGTAGACAGCCGCTTTGTCAGGGGAATAGCTAAAGCAGAAGAAGGCGAGCGGCTGATCATCGTGTTGAATGTTAAGGAAGTCCTATCGTTTAGAGAAAAGGAGGAGCTGGCAGACTTTGAGCAGAACGTGGAACTCCAGGAGAATACGGGTGTTGATAGCTGACGATTCTGCTCTTATGAGGAGAATCCTTATGGAAATGCTTGCTTCAGATGATCAAATAGAGGTGGTGGATACTGCCCGTGACGGTAAAGAGGCAGTAACAAAGGCACTGGAGCTAAGACCTGATGTGGTTACCATGGACGTGAATATGCCTGTGATGGATGGCCTCACTGCCCTCCAGTACATCCTCCTTAAGGCACCCTGCTCGGTGATTATGGTTTCTTCTCTCACCCAGGAGGGTGCCTTCACCACACTGGAAGCTTTAGAGCTGGGTGCGGTGGATTTTGTGGGCAAACCCGGAGGGACGATTTCCCTCGGCATAAAACAGCTCAAAGAAGAGCTTATAGCAAAGGTTAAAGCAGCGGCACGGGCCAAGTTAAGGCCGCGCCGGCCGGAAAAGGCACATGCTTTGGCTCCCCGGCCACCTCGTCCCCGATTCAGGTCGGGTATCGGGCAGCATTCGCTGAAAGTGGTGGTCATTGGGGTATCGACCGGAGGTCCCCGTACCCTTATGGATATTTTGCCCTACCTGCCCCAGGACCTCCCGGCAGCGGTGCTGGTAGTGCAGCACATGCCGGAAAACTTTACGGCATCTTTTGCCCGGCGCCTGGACCAGAGCTGCCAGGTAGCCGTCAAAGAAGCGGCAGATGGTGATGAATTAATGCCGGGAAAGGTTTTGGTGGCCAGAGGGGGCTATCATTTAAAAATAGAAAAGAATACCGGTGGTGGGCTGGTAACCAGGCTCAGCCGCCAGCCGGCGGGTGCTTTATATGTTCCTTCGGTTAATATAACAATACAGTCAGTTTTAGAAAAAGTGCCTCCCCGGGATATAGTAGGGGTAATACTTACAGGTATGGGTGATGATGGAGCGGATATGATGGTGGAAATAAGAAAACGCGGCGGCTACACCATAGCTGAAGCGGAAGAAACTGCGGTGGTCTGGGGTATGCCCAGGGAGACTTACCTCAGAGGAGGAGCCGAGGTGGTAGCTCCGTCCTATCGCATTGCCCAGCAAATCATTAAAGGAGTGAAGAGAAATTGAAAACCAGCAAGGTCAAAAAGCTCATGGAAATTCTATCCACCCACCCGGAAGAGAGGGAGAGACGCTATGCGGCCATGGAACTTTCCGATTTTCCCAGGGAAGACGTGGTGGAACATCTGGTAAACAGACTGGTAGAAGAGAAAAGCCGTGCCGTACAGGAAGCCATTGTCAGCACCCTTATTACAATCGGTACGGAGGCTGTGGTAAGGCGGTGTGCTGAGCTTTTGCGCAGTGAAGATGCCTACCTGAGGAATTCGGCGATAGAGGTGCTTCAGCTGCTGCAGCATACATCACTGGGTGTAGTCAAGGAGCTCTTGCAGGACCCTGACCCGGATGTAAGACTTTTTGCCGTGAATGTCCTGGGAGAACTGAAGGTCAAGGAGGCAGTGGAACTTTTGTGCCGGGTAGTGGAAGAGGATGAGGATGTCAATGTGGTGGCTGCAGCGGTGGAATACCTGGGCGAAATGGGCTTGCGCGGCGATGACCGGGAAACAGTTCGAAAAGCGGCGGAACGTTTTTCCGATCCTTTTTTGGAATATGCGGTTGAGGTCGCTTTAAGAAAGATGGAGGTATAGCTGATTGAAAACCTGTTTTTATCCGCGCAGGAAGCTTTCCGCGCGATGCTTGAGGAGGGTTAGAATTGACTATAGAAGAATTCGTTAAGCTTCGGGATTACATCTACCGCAAGGTCGGGATTTACTTTGATGAAAAGAAACTTTACTACGTGGAAAAACGCGTGGAAGCGCGTATGCGCTCCATCGGCGTGGATAGCTTCCGTGCCTATTTTGCCTGGATGCGGTTTGATACCTCTGGCCGTGAGCTGCAGGAGCTTCTCAACGCCCTGACTGTCAATGAGACCTACTTTTTCAGGGAGTATCAGCAGCTGCGCTGCTTTGCCGAAGAAGTAATACCCGAGATTCTGAAGGGCAAAAACAACCAAAATTCCAAAAGAATACGCATCTGGTCTGCCGGGTGTTCAACGGGGGAAGAAGCTTACACTTTAGCCATCATCATAAAGGAGATGACCGGGGGAATGCCCGTTACGTGGGAAATTCACGCCACCGATTTAAATACAGATGTGCTGCTGCAGGCAAAAAAAGGACTTTACGGCAGGCGCGCTGTCAAAGACGTTCCGGAGGTTTACCTTGCCCGTTATTTTCGACGTATGGGTGAACAGTTCGAGATACGTTCAGAACTGCGCCGGCAGATATACTTTTATCAACTCAACCTTCTGGATCGGGAAAACATGCGGAAGATGGTGGACTTTGATGTCATATTCTGTCGCAACGTTCTCATCTACTTTGACGACTCTTCACGCAGAGAAGTGGCCCTTTACTTTTACGATGCCCTGAGGAAAGGCGGTTACATTTTCCTCGGGCACTCGGAATCCATGAGCCGCATTACACCTATTTTCAGGTTGAGGAAATTTAAGAATGCAATTATATATCAAAAGTGAGGCGAAAAAGACATGAGCGTACACATACTGGTGGTGGATGACTCATCTACAGTACGGGGTTATTACACTTCCATCTTAAGCAAAGCCGGTTTTGCTGTGGACCATGCAGCCAACGGTTATGAAGCACTGGAAAAAGCGGTAAAGTTTGATTACGACTTCTTCATTGTGGATATAAACATGCCCAAGATGTCAGGTTATGAACTGGTGCGGCAGCTTAGAGAGGATGAAAGAGGGGTTGGGGTGCCGGTGATAATCATCTCGACAGAAGCAAAGGACAGCGACCGCCTGGAAGGATATCGAGCCGGAGCCAACCTCTTCCTGGTAAAACCGGTAAAGCCAGAAAGGCTTCTTTTTCTAACTAAGATTATTGCTGGAGTGAGGTAATAAGTGAAAATGAACAAAATTTTGGAAAAAATCAAAGAGGTTCTTGACAAAACTGGATTTTTAGTCTTCTCTCTGGTCCGCAAACCCGATAGCCATGTACTTGATCAGCTTTTAGAAAAAATGAAGGCCCTGGTAGAACATACCAAAGAATATGATGTCCTGAACGAGCTGGCTAAACGGTTGCTTGAGGTGCTGAAGGGGGTAAAAACGGGGGAGATTGATGCATCGGAGCAGTTTGCCGAAGTTGTCAGTAGTGCCCTTGAGTTTTTGCTGGAAGTTGTGGAAAAAGCAGAAACAGAAGGCAAGCTGCAGGTGGATGAAAAAACATGCTGGGAAAGGATTGGGAAGTTGGAAGAGTTGTTTAGTAAAACCAGTTCGACCGATGTTTCACAGATGCCGGAAACAGCCGCGCAAATGGTACCCGGGGAATGCGTTTATGAAGTGAGCCTGGAGATGTGTGCTTCGTCCGAATCGCTTAATCTGCTGGCAGTTTATGAAAAGCTGGCTTCCTGCGGAAAGGTGGTTCGCGCTGTGGTAAGCGGGGCAGGAGAGTTGGATACTGACCCAGGGAGGGATATGCCCTCTTTCTTGTCCCTGCATTTTTATCTTAGATCTGACATCAGTACACGTACATTGGAAAATGCGCTTGCTGAAGTTTTAGGAGATTTGCCTGACCTGCGCCTGACTGTTTGCCCGGTTTTTGGGGAAACAGGTGAGCTCTGTGCCGGGGCGGAAGATGTCGGTCCGGAGAACTCAGGTGAAAAAGAAAAGACGTCCCGGGTGGAAGAAAAACCGGTTTCTCCTCCTGATATCCAGTTGAATCAGGGGGAAGCAGAAGTTTTACAATTGATTCTGACCCAGTTGAGAGAATACCTCGGACAACCGTGGAGCCGGGAAAATTTTCCGCGGTATGGTCTTTCTGTAGCCAGAATCCTGGCAGGGATTGGTAATTATTTCAACAGATTTGAGCTGAAGAAAGCGGAAGAACTCCTGGATAAGCCGGGTTCTGAACAACAGAGAGAACTCTTTTCACTCCTTGATGCAGCCGAGAAAATGGCCAGGAGTTTGGCTGTAAAAGAAGGCACTTCAATTGCAGCTGGACCTGGAAAACCTGAAGGAACGAAAGTTTCTGCTCCTGCTGCTGCGAGTAAAAGCATCCGGGTGGATGAAACAAAGGTAGACCGCCTGATGGCGCTGGCAGGTGAACTGGTAGTAACGAGCAATGCTTTGCTTTATGTGGCGAGAAAGGTGGAGGAAGAATACGGTTTGGTTGAAGTGGCCAGAGAGTTGAAAGAGCAGCATGCGGGGATGGACAGATTGGTACACGATTTGCAAGATGCTGTGATGGGTATGAGACTTCTTCCGGCAAGCTATATCTTTCAGAAGTTTCCGCGGACGGTGCGTGACCTGGCCAGGGAACTGGGTAAAAAGGTTGAACTTCGGCTGGAAGGTGAGGACACGGAAGTCGATAAGGCCGTTATGGAAGCCATCGGTGAGCCCATGGTCCATCTGGTGCGCAATGCCATAGACCATGGCCTTGAGCCTCCTGAAGAGCGGCTGAGCCGGGGAAAAACAGCCGAGGGTACGATAATTCTCCGAGCTCTCAGAGAGGGTAACAAAATAGTGCTGGAGGTGGAAGACGACGGCCGGGGTATCGACGTAGAACAGGTGCGGCAGAAAGCGGTATCACTGGGTCTTGTTTCTGCGGAAGAAGCAGGGGCCCTGAGTGAGGAACAGGTGCTTGAGTTTCTTTTTGCCCCTGGCTTTAGCACAGCAGAGAAAGTAACAAAGGTTTCCGGTAGAGGAGTGGGCATGGATGCGGTCAGGACATCTGTCTACAGCCTGGGAGGAAGCATGAAGATAAAAACGAGTCCTGGAGGCGGTACCAGGGTAAGAATGGAACTGCCCCTTACTCTGGCTACCTCCCGTGTCCTGCTGGTGGTGCAGGACGACAGGAAATACGGACTGCCGATAGAGGATGTTAGAGAAATGGTTAAAGTGCATTCCGGGGAACTGGCCAGCATGAAAGGAAAAAGGATTGCGGTTATCCGCGGCGAGTTGATGCCGGTGCTTTTCCTGGGAGAGTTTTTTGAGGATGGTCAAAAAGACGACGGTGGTGAAGAATTGTGCCTGGTGATCCTGACCAACGGTCTTGCACTGGCCGTAGATGATTTCCTGGGTCAGGAGGATATTGTAATTAAACCTCTTCCAGTAGATTTGGGTTATGATTCCTGTTTTGCCGGAGCAGCCATGCTGGGAGACGGGGGTATCCTGCTGGTGCTGGATCCACACCGCATGTGGAGACAGCTCCGACAGGCAAATCAATAAACGGAGGTGTTGGAAATGATGTTTAATGAAGAATCCCTTCCTTATTTAGAAACTTTTTTGGAAGAAACCGATGAACAACTCCAGGAACTGGAGGGCAAGCTGGTATTTCTTGAAAAGAACCCCGCAAACCGCACCTGTTTAGATGATATTTTCAGGATTGCCCATAATCTCAAAGGCAATGCAGCAACAGTTGGCTTTGAAGAAATGGCCACCCTGGCACACCGGATGGAAGACCTTTTAGATGGTATGAGAAAGGGAAGGGTTTCCCCTTCCGGTGAAATTATCGATACTTTGTTCAATGCCCTTGATGCACTAAAAGGGCTGGCTGACAGGGCTAGAGGAAAAGGCGAGGACATCCTTGAAATGGAAAGCCTGGTAAACAAACTGGAGCAGCTGACTCACGGAGGACATGATGCAGATACCCCTGTAGAATCAAAAGAAAACGAACTATTGATAAGACTTGAGGATAGCTGCAGTATGAAGGCAGCACGTGCCTGCGTGGTGCTAAAAACCCTGGAAGATCTGGTAAAAATTATTGAGGTCCAGCCTTCATTTAATGAGATCAAGGAGCATGGTTTTGAGGACACAGAAATAAAGGTCCGGTTTTTTGCCAGGAAGAGTCCTGATGTTGTAAAGGAAGCCCTTGAGGCTATTTCCGATGTCAGAGAAGTAGAGCTGTTACGGTGTGAAATTAAAGAGGAAAAAGATGTGGTGCTGAGAATTGATGTGGGTAAACGCCTGGATCCCCAGGTATTAGAAGAACGTCTAAGAGAAAGGTGTGACAGTCAGGTGGTCATAGATTTGACCGACCTGTGTGAACTCAGCCCGGCCGGTTTGAGCCGGCTCCTCTGGGCCCGCGGATTGACGGGAGTTGAGTTTACATTGCCGCGGCATCCTTTTGGAAGAAGCTTTTTAGAACTTTTAGGGTTTGGTGAAACCGTTATGCACAGCGAGGTTGATACTGAACAGCTCGCGGGAAAGGGAAAATAGCAAATTCGTTGAAGAAAAGACTGCTTTATTGGGCATGAGAGAGGAAGGATTATCAATGGATGGTAGAAAGAGAATAGTTTTTGAATCAGATGAAGAGTACTTTGAGAATCTGAGAAAGTTTTTGATATTTATAGAGGTAAACAGGATGACCGATAGTGTAATTTCTAGAGATGACGAAATTCCTGATTCATTAATCCATCAATGGGTTGATTTGACTGCAGAAGAGAAAGGTAAAGAATATTGAATGTTTAACTGTGAATTAAAAGGAAATATGCGGGGAAACTGAAGAGAGTAAAAGGGTTTTTATAAATTGAAGTTAAAAGCAGCCGGAAGAATTCGAATACAGCCAGATTAAAACAGACAGTTTTGTCTTATAAAGAGGTGTTGTTAAAGTGCGAAACAAACCTTATCAGAACAAAAGCTGGTTGATAAGACAATATGTTGATAATGGATTAAGTTGTAAAGAAATAGCTTATTTATGCGATGTTCATCCTACAACAATACAGAAACATTTACAGAAACATAGGATTTTAAGACTTAAAGCAAAACAGGGTAAAAAAATGCCAAAACATATAGAAAAAATGTTTACAGAATGTTCATACATAATTTCTCTTTAGAAGAACGGATAAAACTGTTAAGAAGTTTAGAAGTTTTTCATTATTAGGAAAGTGGACAGAGGTTAGAATGGCATTGAAAAGGGATAAAGGTATACTTACTGAAGAAGAAATAGAAGAAGTATTAAAAGAGATTATTGATGAGTTTTGTAACCTTTATAAAAACAAAATCGAGGCAATGAAAAGATATCTGGACATATTTCAAACATGTTTATAAAAAACTGTTGATTTTAGAAGGAGATGAATATCTTGTCAGACAAAAAGGATGTGCAGGATGTGCTTTCCCGGGAAGAAGCGATATTAACGCCAGAGGAAATAGATATATTGATACCAAATGAAATACATGAGATTTTTAATAAATTAATTGATGAGTTCATGGATGCTGTTAAAAAAGATGATATCAAATAGTTATCCACCTGTTTATGCTATCGGGAACTGTGTCAAGCCTCGTAAAATAATAGATGCCATTTATGAAGGCTTTCGACGAGTTTATAGCTTATAGTTATATTGATCCTTTCAGTATTACATGATTCTGATATAACAACTTTAATTTGATAATTTCCGCTTAGTTGACATTCGCCTCAGACCTATCTATAAGTAAAATGTTTTTAGATGTAAATCAACAGGGAGAGCAAATTAATGAAATAATGTCATTATAATGTCATTGGGTGGGTTTTTCCTTTAACCCGGGAATATCCACCTTTTTCATTTCGTTAATTTTTAGATTATTAAATCAAAGCATACTCCATGTCTTATTACTTCAGGTTTATCGGGCTTATTAAAATTTTCCAAATTCGTTAATCGAGGAAGGATTGACGTATTTTTTGTCGAATGAATATTTTTATATTCTGTAGAAGAGGAGGAGTGATGGGTTTATGAAAGAAAAAATTATTTCTAATCTGGAAATGTTATTAGGTGAATTGACTCAGGAAGATGACTATAAAGAAAAGTGGGAAGATTTTTTGGTTTGTCTTGCCGAAGCTTACGGCAGCGTGAATTTGAAAGAAAAACTCAGGAAAGCCCTTGTAAATCTTCTCCAATATGTTGATGAAAACTCTTTAATAAAGGGAATGGAGTTTTTGGATAGAAAAATAGATAATTTTCCAGTTATGGATGTATTGAAAGCAATGATTGGGATAACTGGCGAAATAAGGAGGGAAAAAGAAGCTAGTATAAAGGAACTAAAAGATATGCTTTCTGAACTTGCAACTCCGGTTATAAGAATATGGAAGGATATACTCCTTCTGCCCCTTATAGGTAGCCTTGACAGTGACAGGGCGCAGAGTATGGCTGAAAAGCTTTTGGATTATACAGCAAATACGCGAGCAAAAGTGGTGATTATAGATGTGACAGGAGTGCCGATGATAGATACCATTGTAGGGGGTTTTTTGATAGAAATGTTCAATGCGGTAAAACTCCTTGGAAGTGATGTTGTTTTGACAGGTATAAAGCCGGAAATAGCTCATACCCTTGTAAAGCTGGGAGTAGATTTCAACATGGTAACTATAAAAAGAGATCTGGAAAGCTCTTTAAAATATGCTATTGACAAAACTTCGGAAAGCAACCCGACCAGCAAGCGCAGCCGAAAAAGAGGGATCAGTGATGAAGAATAAGGTTGTACCTACAATAAAACTGTATGATTATCTTCTTGTCCCTATCCAGATTGAACTGGATGACACTACGGTAGAGAAACTGCAAACGCAGATACTTGATGAGATTCAGGGAAGTAATATTCGAGGGATAGTTATTGATGTAAGCATGGTGGATATAATTGACAGTTACATATCCTTTACGCTTTCAGAAACAGCAGGTATGGCAAAGATGATGGGCTGCTATACCGCTATATGTGGAATTCAACCGCAGGTGGCACTCACGCTGGCACAGATGGGTATAAAATTGAAAGATATTATAATTGCCCGGGATCTTGAAGATGCTATTGATATTTTGGGTAACCTGGATTAGAACAGATACGATTTATCAAGCTTTTAAAATTTTTGGAGTGATGAAAAGTGATGGAAATAAATCCTCACGATTATGATTTGACGCTAAAGATAAAAGAAGAAAAAGATGTAGCGGTCTCGAGACAGATGGCAAAGAATTTTGCCCAAAAAATGGGTTTTTCTCTGGCGGATGTTACCAAAATAGCTACGGTGATATCTGAACTGGCAAGGAATATATACAGGTATGCAAAAGAGGGGTATATTTATATCAGGAAAAAGGAAGTGGGGCCTGATAAAGCAACGTGTATAGAAATCGTGGCGGTTGATAAAGGCCCGGGTATAGCAGATGTCGAACTGGCAGTTACCGGTGGATATACGACTTCCGAAAGAAGCCTAGGATTGGGCTTATCGGGTGTAAGGAGGCTGATGGACAGCTTTAGCATCAAATCGGAAGTTGGGAAGGGAACTGTTGTTATTGTGGAAAAAAGGAGGCGTAGGTTTTGAGTGATGTGGTGAAAGTTGATATAGCTTCAGAGGCGGATATTTTTATTATGGAATACAAATTGAAGAAATGTATGCAGAAATATTATTTGGATCTACCCTCCATACTTCTTGTGGCGAGAGAGTTGGCTACAAACATTTTGAAATACGGGGGCAAAGGTTTCGTGGAGACCGAGCTTAAGAGAGATAAGGTGGTCGTTCTTGCTGAGGATGTCAGTAAAAATAGCGGTAATGATATCGAACAGAAGATAAAAAAAAGGGGGCTTGGAGTCGACCTTGAAATAGTAAGAAACAACAGTGATGAACTCAAGATAGAGCGAAAAGAAGATGGGAGGACGAGCATACGGGCAGTTTTTTTGTTTTCCCGAAACAAGAGGAGAAATTTTATTTTGCAATTCGGCACTGCCTCAAGACCCCATTATCTTGAAGAAAAAAACGGAGATGTTTGTCTATACAAGGAAGTAAATGGAAGATATTTTTTGTTTGTAGCCGATGTGCTCGGTCACGGCAGCAGGGCCCGTGAAGTTGCAGAATTGATCGAGGGCTACATAAAAGGCTCAAGGGAAGAATACCTTGAAAAAATTTACGCTGGTCTTGAAAGGCTTGCCAGAGGTACGCGCGGTTGTGTTGTTTTTGCTGCGCTCGTTTCGAAATACGAAATTGAGTATCTAAATGTGGGCAATATAAGGGGGTGGATTTTGTTTCCTGATTCTATAAAGAAGCTGAGGGAAATACCGGGGGTGGTTGGCAGAATGTCGGTAAAGGTAAAAATATTTAAAGAACCCGTTTCTCTTCTCCACTCTACCTTGCTGGTTTGTACCGATGGAATCAAGAGACGGTTTATACCCACACCCGAAATGAAATGGATTAGAACCTTAAATCCCCGGGATGCTGCAGAGAAAATAGTGAGAGATTTTAGCATAAAAGAGGATGATGCCACTGTAATGATAGCAAGAGGAGGAATAGGGCCATGAACAGTCTGAGGCACTTTGTGAGTGAGTACAAAAAATACCTAGAAGATTATCTTTTAAAAGGTGGAAATGACGATGTATTGTTTGAAGCCTATCAGAACCTGCTAAATTTGCTTGATGAATCTTCTGCTCAGGCAGCTAATCTTCTGGACATACATAATCAGGTTCTCAAGGATGTGCTGAATATAAGGCAGGATAATGATGTGGTCCAGTGGATT
>ENA-OSAI01000205-OSAI01000205.1-marine-sediment-metagenome-genome-assembly--contig:-NODE-205-length-33189-cov-16.010292_pt1 | contig 33189 bp, 35 predicted proteins | sample MGYA00237871_ERZ529316 | MGnify/ENA primary metagenome ERZ529316 (study PRJEB26369, sample SAMN03142814) | marine sediment metagenome | biome: marine; feature: borehole; material: sediment...
GTGCCTAAATAATAATGCATTTTAGTTCATGCGACAACTATCCTGACACAGGGGGGTATCCGCATCTTTATCAATGAGAACCGACTGATTTACATCGTTTTTTCGCCTTGTTCATCCATTGGCTATGCCTGGGATGACCACGATAAAACAACCCAAAAAGGGCTTTAAATTAAAAATGTGGACGGTGGACGATAATATCATTGAAATTAAAAATTCTCATGATAAAGTCAGACTATGTTAAATTTTCTTGATAAAATTCCATACTCAATCATGATCGTTTTTACAATCATGATGCTGGTAGCTCCATTAAAGCCGATGCCCCATGTGGTTGAAAAGATCCTCATGCTGAAAAATGGAACACTGCATAAGCCGATTGATATATTTGATCTGTTTTTTCATTTGTTTCCGTTGATCCTGCTGATTCTAAAACTGGTGAAGGACAATAGATAAAAATATTTTGCAGTAGCACCTTTAACCATCCAGCAAGCCACACAAAAAGCCAGAAGATATCATGGAGATTGGTACTGGATTTAGTGATAATTATTATAGAAACTTGAAGAATTGATACTGGATAAGATTGTAGATTAAATTAATACTAAAATACTTATTTATCCAACTCCAGTGAGAATGAAGAACAGTAAGGATGTGAGATTGAAAATACCGTAGTGCTGTGAGGATGAGTTCTGGTTGTGTTTTATATATTATAAAAATTACTCTGTAAGAATGGCCAGCAAGGCTTCCAAGGGCTTATAAAGTTGAATTAAAATTTCAAAGCTGAAAATAAGTCACATACCATATATAAGGTTGCCAAAATTTTGTGTGGGTAGCCTTTTTTTTAAGACAAATGAGGTCAGATAATTTGGGACTTAGCAATTAGTGGCTTTCAATATATGTTTTTTAGAATAACTTGAGAAGGTCAAATATGCATTCTGTTTTAATATCCATATTTATTTTTTTTGTTTTGAATTTTTAGAACAACAATTCAATTATTTTCCGCCTTCATCAATAGCATAGCGCGTTATTGCTGACTTTCTCAATTTCAATTCTACTACTGTTCTATATTTGATATTATTTTCCGTAAGGTTCATCATTTCTCTGTCAATGTTAACGGAATCAAGGTGATAAATATCAACCTCTTCACTATTTTTCCCATTCATGGAAAACGCCTCCCCATCATCTGGTGACAGATGTTTGGGATGAGTCTTGTCTAAATATCCCGGCTCCTTTTTACCCAATGCCCGTTTTAGAGTCTCATTGAAATCGAGATCTTTTGGTTCGTACCCAATGGTATCCATATTTGCAATGTTGCTTGAAATCAGATTATGACGCCTTGCCGACACATCAAGTGCCTTTCCAATCATCTGTGATGTAGGTCCAAAAATTCTTGAATCCGCCATGATTCCCCTTGATAAGAATTAAAATTAAAAAACTTAATGTTATAGATTTAAAAGCAATTTTTATGCCTTACTCCATAACCGGGTTGTTTTTTACAGCATATTTTTTAGTTTACCTATGGATTTCCCAATATTACAAGAAGGCGTATATCCTTGATTTAGTTATTATTGCGGATAGCTAAGACCTGATTTAAAAGGATGCCATATTTACGAAATAAATTTTTCCATTTGCTTTAAAAAATATAAACACGTGGTAAGTGTGACCTTTTTTTTGCCATTTTTTTGGCATGTTGATCCGGATTATAAACCAGAGCGTGAGCAATGCGCTTAATCAACTCTTTAATAATCTGTTCTCCTTTTTATCTGTACGATGGTAGAAGAAAAAACTCGCTACATAATTGGAGAGTAACCTGATTTTGGTCCAGGCCCCGAAAATTATTTTTCAAGAACCTGCCAAAATGTGATCTATTTATATTGATACTTTATCAACTTGAATATGAAAAATCATCCTGTACTGCTGCCAATGGGTTATAAAGTTGAATCAAAAATTCAAAACTGAAAAAGGTCGCATACAATATATGGGGTTCTCGAAAATTCATCTGGACTGATCCCTATGAATACAAGTCGTGGCCAGCTGTATTTTTATCCCAGGCAGTATTTCTAAAAGAAGTCATCTGAAAAAAAGATTATAAAAGAATCTCTTTAATAGTTGAAATAAGAATTTCATTGCCAACATTTTTAACAAATGTGCAAATAGCCCCTAATTTTGCCGCAAAATTTAAATATATTTTGGAGTCAGTGATTCCACCACCAGAGATTGCGATAATCCTTACATCAGAATTAAGTTTTTTCAATTCTCTAATAGTTTCCAACCCTTTTTTTCAACTCCCGGTGCCCCCGGGGGGAGATTAAACGTTGATTTGCGATGGCCAGACAATATTAACCGGTCTTTTTTTTGCTATGAGCCAGATCCCATCACCTTGTGAAACCGCATCTTTTTTTGATGGATTGATGAGCACCTTTTTATCTGCGGTTTGCATGGCAAAGGTCAGGATATCATATTTTTCCTTGAAATATTCATGCAGAAACCACCATCTGAGATCCTGGGCTGATTTTGGGACAATCACATAATATATTTCTTCATCAGCATTGTTTCTCAGCAGGATTTGTAACGGAATATGTACCATATCCTGCATGGCTTGTACCATCATTTCAGCTGTCATCTGCATAATAATTTGAAACTCACCCTGAACACTGGAAAATGTATCCAGGGATTGGGTTGAAATACATCGGACTGTAATTTCACAGGTCTTGCTTTTCAGTTTAAGCGCATTGATGAGGGCAAACAGACTGGCTTCATCAGCTCCTGTATGAATAATAATCCTTGTTGCTTCTTTTATATTTGCTTTGTTGAGGGTGTGAATAGTGTCAGGTCGACCTTTAACAAAAAAAACGTTCTCAAGGTTCGGAAAAGGATGCCTTGATATATCAGCTGCAAGAACAATATCCTGGTCAGCATAAGTCTCATCCTTTTGGATTTCTTCAACCAATTGTTCTGTTTCATCGGTTGACCCCACCAGCAAGATATGACCTTCTCCTTTGTATTCTTTCTCTCCATGCATTTTTTTATCTTTCCTCTCAATCATTAAAGATGCAACATGGGTAATAAATGCTGCACAAAGACCTATACCCATGAACATGGGCAAAAAAACTGCCACAACTTTACCTGGATTAGATACAGGGAACAAGTCTCCATAGCCGACAGTGGTGCTCGTCACAATACTCCACCATAATGCTTGGTCAAAATGGGTTAAGGCAGAATCCGGTGGTTCAATAAATTTAATCAATAAACTTGATATCAACAAAAGAGCCAGGTAAGCAAAAACAAGGAACATCCCTTGGCGCTTTAGCCCCATACGTATCAGATTCTTTAAAAAGTATAACAAAATATACATCTCCATTAAGAGGATATGAAACAGGGCGTGTTGCTACTAAAGATACAATTTTATCCTCGTGAAAACAGTCTTATGATACTGGCAATAAGTTTGTCCAGAGATGATGGACTCTCTATTTTACCAGGCAAAGCAATTTGTTTTTGTAAACGTTCAGCCCTTAGAGCAGGATCAGGATGACTGGACAAAAACGAATGGTTTTTTCCCAGGCCATCCAGTTTTTTCAAGGCTGATATGGCAGCATTGATATCAAACCCGTTGTTTTTTAAAAACAAAATGCCAAAATCATCGGCTTCCTTTTCTTCTGCTTGTGAAAACTGCGCATTTAAAAGGGTCTGGGCGAATTCGCCCAAGAAAGATCGTGCAACATCCCCGACCATATTTTCCTGGGAAGCGATCCCTTTGCGCACAGCGCTCGCAGCATAGGCCAACATGATTTTTTTCTTGATGTGTTTTTCCACTACATGGCCCATTTCATGCCCTACCACAAAAAGCACCTCTTCATCATTCATCATGTCCATTAGTCCGCTATAAATCCTGATGGTCCCGTCTGCCATGGCAAAAGCATTGATCTCTGGTGACAGATAAACCTTGAAATCAAATACATACCCGTTTGAATTGTATTTGTCCCCCACAAGCTTTTCCAATCTGATTGCATAAGGGTTTTGGATTCCTGCAATCGAATTTTTTAAATCTGATTGTTTTGAAGCACTTGCTGCAAGAATCTTAATCTTCTTATCGCTCAATGTGGCGACTTTAATGATGTCTATCCCTGCTTCTGCTGCAAGGTCCAGATTGGTATTGTCACATCCCCAAAAAACGGACAAACAAAACAAGCAGATAATCATACGGTTCATTATCTTTTTTCCTTACAAAATTTTAGGGTAAGTCCTATCATTCATCTCACTCGCCTTGAATGGTTGCCACCCCTTCTCCTCTCAACGTCACCCGCAGAATCTGACTAGGATGCCACAGCCGCATGCGCGGCCCCCATGTTCCCGTGCCTCTGCAAATAATGGCTGTCATGTCTTCAACCTCGTAACGTCCTTCCAGAAGGGGATATTGTTTTTGGACCAAATAACCGAAGGGCCATATCTGTCCGCCGTGGGTATGCCCGCTGAGCATCAATCCTACTCCTTTTCCAGCTGCCTTTTCAGCCTGCCACGGTGTATGAGAAAGAAGTATTGTGGCCCCGGGAGGGCGACCTGCAAGGGCTTGCGAAATGGGATCGTTGTTTAGGCCGTTCCGGCTCCTGATTGTCAGGTCTTCCACTCCAGCCAGGACAAGACCTGGCCTCACTTCAACCCATGTATTGTTTAATAACTTAAATCCTGCTGATTCAAACAGGTTTGTTCTGCGTCCCCCGTAAAATTCATGATTGCCGGGAACCGCCCAGAGTCCATAAGGTACGGAGAGTTGCCTGAAGGGGGCAATCAATTGATCTTCAGGAGGCCCATGCCCTTCAAAAATATCACCCAGCAACAATACAATATCGGGCTTTTGTTCCTTTACCTGGGAAATGCGAGCTGTCAGCCACCCTTTGCCCAGCTGTGAACCCAGATGCATATCAGACAGGGCCACAATCACTGTTCCATCCAGAGCTCTGGGTAAGCCGGGTAGGGTTACCTCGTACTTTTCCACCATCGGCGGTCGCATGCCTTGAAAGAGCGCAATTACCGAGAATATCAACCCAATTACCAGGGCAGCCCCCCGCAGTGAAGGGGCTAACCGGGGCATAAGAAAGCCAAAAAGGGTTATGAGATCGACCAAAAGAAGCGGAAGAAACGTAAGGAATAAAACAGCCATCCAGTTCATTCCCAGGAACTCCAGAATGCCTGCAAGAATTCCTGTTCCAGAATGCCCCAGGATGCGGCCCAAGAAAAAAACAGCCCACAGGATCAGTCCTGTACCTATAAATATCTTTCTGGATATGTGCTGTTCCACAAATGGTATAGAAGCGGCTCTCCAGAAAATATAGACGTGCATGAAGGTGCAAACTGAAATTAAAATAGTTCCGAACATAGTTCTCCAAAAAAGTAATGGTTACTGACTTTCTTCCGGTTTGATTTCATAAATGGGTTCTCAAGCAATGTTAAAAATCAAAAATATCCTTCAGAAAAGATTTTTTCTTGTATGATTTCCCATATCCATGTTTTGAATCGTGATGATCGTCATGTCCATGACCATGTTTTTTGTCATGAGATGATGAATGTCCCCTCTCACGATACGATTGTTCCGGTCCGACAGATGATAATGGAGCTGCTGAGGGAACAGATCGTTCTATAATTTTGTCGAGTTCTCCTCGATCAAGCCAGACGCCTCGGCACTCAGGGCAATAATCAATTTCCACACCTTGTCGATCTGACATCACCAGGTCATTTGTTTTGCATACGGGGCATTTCATTTCATTGTTCTCCTCTATGTTTGTTGTTTTTTTAAATGTCTCATATATTCTTGATAAATTAAGTTTTCTTGTTGAATAAAGGAATTACCTTCACAAATTCCATAAGAATGATAGCCACAATGCCGCCCGCCAGTGCCAGAAAGACATCATTCAAGGAAACCGATCCGAAACGATACAGGTTTTTGAGAAAAGGTATTGTAAGCACAAGGCACATTACGGTGATCGTTCCAGTCATAACCCATTTGAATGCTGAATTCTTTTCTTTGAGCATGCTGATACTGGATCTTGCCAGGGAACGGTTCGATAGAATCATTCCAAGATTACAGACCACCAGTGTTAGAAATGCCAGTGCCCGAGCCGTATCAGTAGAATGATCATTGCGTATGAAAAGATAAATGGCAATGGTCACTGCCAGGGTCAAGCCCCCTTGGAAAAAGCACTTCAGAAGGGTTGATCCTTCGAAGAGCTTTGCATCAATACTGCGCGGTTTTCGTTTCATGACACCACTGTCATCTTTATCTGCTTCAAATATCAATGTACATGCAGGATCAATAATCAGCTCCAGAAAAACAATATGCACTGGAAATAAAATCAATGGCCATTTCAGCAGTACGGGTATCAATGAAAGACCTGCAATGGGAATATGAACCGAAAGGATGAACATCATCGCCTTTTTAAGGTTGTCATAAATCCGCCGTCCCATGCGCACAGCAGTCACAATGGAATTAAAATCATCATCAAGGAGCACCAGTGATGCCGCTTCACGCGCGACATCCGTGCCGCGGTTCCCCATCGCCACTCCGATATGTGCAGCTTTTAGCGCAGGTGCATCATTCACACCGTCACCGGTCATGGCAACAATTTCCTTGTTTAATTTAAGAGCCTGGACAATTCGCAGTTTCTGTTCCGGCACCATACGGGCAAAGATATTGACCTCTTTTATCCGATTTGCCAGTTGTTCATCGGTTAATGTTTCCAGTTCAGAACCTGTGATGTGCTGATCCGGATTTCGAAGACCGATCTGCCGGGCAATGTTCATGGCAGTGCCTGGATAGTCCCCGGTGATCATTATCGTTCGGATGCCGGCGGTGTAACATTCTTCAATAGCCCCTTTGACATTGGGACGGACAGGGTCTTCAAGGCCAATTAATCCGATAAACTTAAACTTAAAGTCATGCTGCTCCTCCGGCAGATCTGTTTTTTTATGCCGGGTGCACGCCACTCCGATAACCCGCTTGCCCTGATTGCTGAGCATATCGATTTTTTCCTCAAGCCATTTTAATTTTGGTGCATCAAAATGACAAAGATCTGCAATGGCTTCAGGAGCGCCCTTGGCTGCGATGATCAGGTCTTCCCCCGAAGCAGACATCCAGACCCGGGACATGGCAAGCAGTTCCTTGCTCAATGGATATTCACGCTGGAGTGTCCATGACGAATGAAGATGTTCTGTTTGTGAAAGGGTGCGCTCCCCCAGTTCTTTCATGGCCTTTTCCATGGGGTCAAAGGGGTCGACCGGACTTGCAAGAATGCTGTACTCGACCACCTCATGGAATTCTTCGGGAAGTATTTCATTCGTCTTTTCAACCTTAAATACCTGATCGCCAGCCACAATATCGGATACTGTCATTTGATTAAGGGTCAGTGTCCCAGTTTTATCAACACAGAGCACGGTTGTCGAGCCAAGAGTTTCCACTGCCGGAACCCGCCGGGTCAGGACCCGGAATTTTGAGATCCGCCAGGCACCAAGGGCCAAAAAGATGGTGAGAACAACCGGGAATTCCTCGGGAAGGATGGCCATGGCCAGAGACAATCCGGCAAGAAATCCTTCCAGCAGGTTGCCACGGGTCAGCCAGTATACAACGACTACCAATGTGCAGAGAATGCCGCCGACAATCGCAAAGGTGCGAACGACTTGGCCGGTCTGGATCTGAAGCGGAGTTCGTTCTTCTTCAAGGGATTGAAGGGCTTTGCCGATTTTTCCCAGTTCAGTTCGGATTCCTGTCGCCTTTATAATTCCTACGGCCTGACCGGATACAACCAACGCCCCTGAAAACACAAAGGGAAGATCGTCCCCGCCGGGTTTCCCCATTGCAGCGGCGACATTTTCAGTTGATGATTTGCGTACAGGCACGGATTCCCCTGTAAGAAGAGATTCATCAATGGAAAAATTGAGGGCATGGACCAGAACACAGTCTGCGGGAACACGGTCGCCTTCGGCGAGCAGGATGACATCATCGCAGACCACTTCCCTGCCGGGGATGCGTGTTTTTTCCCCGTCACGGATGACATAAGCACGGGGACTGGACAAGTCCTTAAGTGCTTCGAGCGCTCTTTCGGTTTTCCGCTCCTGATAAAAGGTAATGCCAATAATAACAAAAACAAATCCAAGCAGCATCAATGCTTCCTGAAATTCACCGGACAGCAGATACAATGCCCCGCATGCGATCAACAACAGGAACATGGGTTCTCTTAAGACCCCGATCAGGATATCCAGACCCTTTCGTTTTCCCTGAGTCGGCAATTCATTAAACCCATCCTGCTCCTGCCGCTGGGCTACCTCATCCTGCGTGAGACCTTTTAAATTCTCAAACGATATATTGTTCATTTATAATCCTTATAAATCCTCATTCTGATATACTTGCTCTATTTTGGAATCTTTACATTATCATCATCATAAATACCTTTTTCAGCCGTTGTGTGACAGGCAATACAATTTGATAGAGAACCTATGGATTCCCGATTCAATACACCAGAAGAAATCTCATGGTGTTCTTTTATGATATATGGGATCTGGGTAATTCTTAAAGGAACCTGGTTCCCGATTCCCTTCATGATTTTCCTCGCCCGTTTTGTCGTGCTATGGTCAGCGCTGTTGGATTTCAGATAATCAATAATGTTTTTTTGAGAATCAGCATCCAATTCGACGGACTCTCCAAAATGATCGTCAAGGCTTGTCAAAAGTTTTATCCAGGAAAATTCCGGTAGAAACTCCGGCTGGTAGGCAAAATGGCAGGCCCCGCATTGGGACTGATAAGTCGGGTTGGCCAAGGATTTTACAGAGTTATTGCCGTGATCTCCATCCATATGGCGTTCTTGTTTTTTCTTTTGATGTTTGCCATGATCATCATCATCTTTTCCACCATCCGCCAACAGAATGCTCCATTTGTTTTCTTTATGGTCATCATCGGCATACGCCAGGAAAGAAGGGATAAAAAAAAGAGTGCCCAAACCCAGACAAATCATTAAAAATATTGTTTTGTGATCCATTTTAGTTTCCTCCAAAAATATTGTTCCGATAAATTATTTAATAACAAAGATATTGCCGTTACCTTTTATTTTTTAATTCGTTTGAAAAAAAATCTTTCATTTTGTAAGCCCAAGATACGATTGTTTTCAAAAAATATAAAAAAATACGTGCTCCAAATTGAACTCGGTTTATAATCAGTGGAGCGTATCTATTCCATAAATCTTTCCATTTGGCGGTGTCATACAATGAGGTTTGTGACGGCAAATATTTCTCAATTCTTTCTCCCTGGCGGCCCGAATCCCACATCAGCTGACTTGATTTTTTTGTTTCTTTTTCCTGGGTACACACTCGGAGAATATTCCAATGACCCCATGCAAAAGTTTTATCCCATTTTGGCAGCAATTTGAGTTTGGTGACCCATTCTTTTTTACTTTGACTTTCATAAACTTCATTGTTCTGTGAGCTGATAAAAAGGATACCTGATTCAATAACGCACAATCCCTCTTTTGTTTTGTTCAATTGCTCATAAACCTGCCATGAAACAGTACCCTTTTCATCAATAATAAGTTTATGTCGAGCCAAACGGAAATGTCCTGGTTCAAGCGTTTTGACAGATTCTATAGATATCTCATCTTTATTGACTTGCTGCCGATTAAAATAATTGGAGAGGGTTTGACCTGTTCTTACATTCCGTAGACCAGGGCTGAAACAATAATATTGACTCTGATTCCAGATCGGCAATTTCCTTAGTCGTTCATGATACTCCAGTTTCAAACACCCCTCTTTTTCATGACTCCATGGCTCCATTATCAAGATATTGCCAACCATAAAGCAATTTCCAATCCGATGCTGCCCAAGAGCCATATTCATTTCCCATGTGTACATAAACCGATCATATTCAGCGATGATATAGTCTTTCAATCTGTATTCTTTTTTTATCATTTTTTAGAGTATATAATCTGTTAAAATTTTTTGTGATCAATTATGCCCAAAGAACACTTTTCAGTCTAATCAACAATCAAGTGCCCAACCGTCAACACCAGAAACATAGAAATAAAAACAATCGGTTGAGTGTGAATCTTGTAAACACTCTTCCTGAAGAATTTTGGGCATAACTTAAATTTTATGAGAAATCCCAAAATCATCGAAATCAACATCACAATCACCCCAAGCTCCGGCAAGAATGAAGATTTACATTGTGAAGCAAACCAGTGCCAGAGAATGATTCCCAAGATAGATAGATTCAAATAGTAGTGAAACCCCATAAAATATTTTTTTTGTATTCTATTAAGATTTGACAGTATTTTTTTTAATCCTGCTCCTATCGGCAGATATTGATTGATTCCCTTTATCAGAATGCTCACTGCCACCGGCAAGTTCGCTATAAGTAAAAGCAATGCTGCAATCTGACCCGCAGTTTCATTGCCTTCATTGTCGGCCTCCGAAAATGGGGTGCTGTGCTGGTCTTCTCTTTCGAAATAGCTTTCACTATAATGCTCATCATCGGTCATACCTGTTGCTGCAAACCAGAATCCGAACCCCATGAGACAGAAAGCTGTTAATAATATTAAAATTTTATAATTGCGCATTCTCTTTCTCCCAAATCAATAAACTATATGATTGACAAGAACGGTGATCAGAACTTATTTTTGCAGACGAATCACCAATACCGAATAAATATTATCGGTTCTATAAAAATTATATTATATGTCTTTTCTATATCCATTCAAAGTAATGACAAAAGTCTATCAAAAACAGTATTGACAGTTAAATATAATTATGAGTAAATACTCATATTAAGTCAACTCGCATTTTGGATATTGTTTATGACAGCACGCAAACAACGCCTTGACCCCCGAAAAAAGCCGGTTCAGAATCGTTCAAAAGTAACAGTGGATGTGATTCTCCTCGCAGCTACTCAGGTTTTTGAGTCTCATGGGTATGCAGCCGGAACAACCAACCGCATAGCCGCACGGGCAGGAGTGTCGATTGGAACTCTGTATCAGTATTTTCCCAGTAAGGAGGCAATCGCAGTGGCGTTGCTTGAGAGGCATCTTACTGAAACTGACCATCGCCTGCACGAGTGGGTGGGGCACATGGTGGTAGAGCAGCATAACTTGTGTGAAGCTCTGCATGAGTATGTCACTGGGATGCTGGAGATGCACGCCAAGCAACCACGATTGCAACATATTCTGCTTGAGGAGACACCACTTCCTGAGCGAGTTCACCAGGCATTACTTGAGGCTGAACAACATGCGGCCAAAACTGTAGCCGGCCTTATCCGTTTATACCCTGAAGTTCGATCAAACTGCTTCGAACATACTTGCTTTGTTATTGTCCAAACGGTTGAGAGTTTAACCCACCGATACGCAGCCCACCCTGATGACCAATTTATCCCACGGGCTACATTTGTTGATGAAGTGGTCAAAATGATTATTGCTTACCTTAAATGCGATATGAGCCCACACAATGAAGTTCTTTAACTTTTCACAGTCTCAATTCACCCGCTTGTGTATATGATATCAAAAGTCAAAAGTGACGAGGAATATTTCTAATACAGCGACAACTTCCAAAGGGAAGACGCAGGGGTCGAAATTAAACGGCAGCGGTGATTATAACGTGTAGGGCTCATCTTTTAAAAAATTAGAGGCGGGGTCTGCGGGATCGGGCGGGGTAAACACGCAACAAAAAAAACACGCTACATGGCCCAATGACCACATAGCTGCATAAAGTGCCAACTTTTTTAAAGTTCGTTTTGATACACGCTTTTAATCTCTTCAGGCTGAATGCACAGATAATCTAAAGTCTGCTTTTGGCTGGTGTGATTGAAACAGACCATTAATTCAGGGATTCCAACTCCGAAGGTTACCCGCTGATGATATCCCCAGGTCTTTCTTAGGGAGTGGCTGGCATAATTCCCCCTCAGGTTGATGTCCTTACACCATTTTTTAACTAAAGTGCTCAGACTGGAAACCGTCAGGGCTTTTTTGTTTTTCCTGTTGCTCAGAAAAAGGAAATCATCATCAGAATATTTTTGGGATCTAAGCATATTTTGAATCGCCTCAATGCAAACCCTGTTTAGGTTGATCCGTCTCTGCTTCTGTGTCTTTTTTTCCTTCAGAGAGATTTCTTCCCCGGGCTGAAGGTGTCGCACTTGGTGAACTTGGATGCTCAGCAGATCTGAAGCCCGGAGATTTGTGTTGATCCCCAAAGTGAACAAACAGAAATTCCGGGGAGAATCCTGTAAGATTTTTTTAATCAATTTGATGTCTTTCTGTTTCCGAATCGGCTCAACAGAAATATGGCTTCCTTTCTTAGGATGATTCAAATTTTTCATGTGCTCATAAATTCCCAACTTTTAATAAAATTACTGATAAAAGTTAGGATATTTTTTTTGAAAAAGCAAGTCGGAATTTCAAAAAAACGCCCCAAAGCTTTTATTGATAAGCTTTGGGGCTGTTTTTGATCTCCCCAACTTTTAGATAAAAGTTGGGAGAGTGGTTTTTGAATATTCAAGACCTGTTCAGTTATTTGTCCTTTGACGAATCTATCTTTTAAAATCATCAGGGAGTCTAATCTGTCAGCGTCCTCGGGCTTTCTGTGTTGAATGTGTTGAGTGTGTTGAGATGCCCTAAGCCTACTCCTGTGTAATTACAACCCCACGTTAGTTCCTCAAAAATTCGTTTGATACCTATTGCGAATTTCGGAGAAGGGCAATTGGCCCCTCTCCGGTGCTATGGATTTATCTCATGGATTACCAGCAGCCAGCAAATGCATGGTTATGGCCGTTGATACCGCAGGTCCATCCCTGGCCATATTCCCAATTCTCCATCCCGCCGGAGAAGTTGTGCTGCTGAGCCTTATTTCTCAATTCATTTTCAGCTTGGCTGATTTTCTCAGATAAAGCCCTGGCTTTTTTGGGATCAGGATTTGCTCCAGCCATCAGTGCGTTGAGTTCAGCCCGGTCAGCAGAAATCGAGGATCTCAATGCTTGGGTTTCAGTCATAAATGTTTGATAGTCACCACTGTTTTGTCCAGATTGGTTGTAATGCCTGTTACCATGCATACCATTACCGTATCCGTTGCCACATCCCCAGGCATATGCGCTGGCTGCAAAAAATCCGACGATCAAGGTTGCTGCGATTGCTGTAATAACTTTTTTCATAATAAACTCCTTGTAATTTATGTTAATAAAACGTTTTCGCTGTCTGGTTTCTATGGATTGCAAAGGGTATGCCAATAAAAACCAAAAAAATACTAATACATTGTATTTAATGAATATAATTCTTAGAATTATCATTCTAATCGTCTGTTTGCGTTGCAGAAACTGATTTAGCGGTTAAACTTTAACCGATAGTTTTGATGCCATGCGGCTCAAATTTAACCGAATAATTGGAATGGATTATGTTCAGTAAAGATCTTTAACTATAAGGGTAACATTATCCGCACCGCCCATTTTTAAGGCTGTGTTCAACAATTTTTCTCCAGCTTCTTGAATTGAATTCATTTCTAATATGGATTCGATTTGTATATCAGATAAGTGCATTGTGAGGCCATCCGAGCAAAGCAACAATCGATCACCTTTTTTGATATGAATTATTCCGCTATCCGGTTCCATTTCATCACACCCAACACACTGGTCTAACATATTCCGTAAAGGATGTGTTCTAGCCTGTTCAATAGTTAGGCTGCCGTCATCAATAAGATTTTGTATAAAGGTATGATCCGTTGTGATCTGCTTTATTTTTTTTCTGCGTAATAAATAAATCCTGCTGTCTCCAACATGTATCCAGAAAATCTTGTCCTTATACAAAATAGCTGAGGTTGCTGTCGCCCCCATACCAGCTAAATTGGAATTTTTATTAGTTTCATGATGAATTCGTTTTGCTGCGTTTTCAAGAGCTGCACTCAAATGATCTTTTATACCTTCGTCAGAAAACTTGTATGTTTGGAATGCATCTATGACTATCTCTGCGGCTTGCTCACCATTGGCATTGCCGCCTACTCCATCAGCGACAACAAGTATTGTAATGCCTGGCAATTCTCTTATAAGGAATCTGTCTTCATTGAGTTTCCGCTTGTGACCTTTGTGGCTTTCTCCCCAAACACCGCTGTCTTTTTTTGTCATATTATTTCTTTCTATCTAAATTTAAGACCGTTCTAAAACCAACACTGGAAAAAGCTTCCCAAGGTTGGCGTTCAAGATAAGACTCCCTGCCGTCTAACTCACCCACGCCACCATGATAGTGGAATTCGGGAGTTCCGTCTAAGGAAAAACTCATTGTCCATTCATTTACGTTTTGTTCAAGCCCTTGAATGCCAAACTTATTGGCCGTCGTCTGGGTAACCGGCATCATTTTTGAGTCCTGGGGGGTACTTAAAGACTCAGGACGGGAGTTCTGATCATTCATCATCCAATTGCCGTTCCAATTGCCCCCCCACATTCCCCTCGGGGGATGCTCAGGAGAAGTACCTTTCACCAAGTTTTTAGCATGATTATTTTTAACGGCAAGCCACCATTGCTCCATCAAAGGTAATGTCTTTCCGTAAAATTGTGCGTAGGCCATCGCTCCTAAGGGAGTCACTCTTACCACAGGCTTTGCGACATCACTTGATTTGACTCTGAATTTTCCATCTTTGAATGTAATCGGCTCATATCCTTCACGCACTTCTCCAAGCAGTAAAAGTATATGCCCGTTCCATGAGACAGATTTTTTTTCAACGTTAATCCCATCGGCTTCATTAAGGAATTGGGCATACAAATGATTCGTAACTTTTGTCTTATCCATATAGAATGTATTTACAGATACTGTTTTTTCAATTTGTTTTCCCTCTGATGTTACGGGATCATCTACTGGCATGGCAACATCTTCACCGCTAACGAGGATCATAGTCATGCCATCGGTAGAAAGGAAATTGGCGGCAAGTTTTTTCGATTTATCACTAATGGGAATTGAAGTTGGCTGTGTCTTTTTGAAATTGAATTCAGGTATAACCAAGGCTTCAGTTGCGGGACGCATTGCTTTTGCTTGATCTTGAGTTCGATTTTTGTCTATGTTTTTTTTTCCTAAGTAATGATGTATTGTTACGGCAGTGCCCAAAACAATCAATAAAACAATACTTATATTGAATAAGTGTTTCCAGCGTTTTACACTTGTTGAAGAGTCTTTTTTCTCTGCCCCCAGGATAAGTTCTTTCAAAGAATCACGAAGGGCTTTAATAGAAGAAGTCCTGTTGTTGCGATTCCTAGCCGTTGCCTGTTGTATTATTCGGTCGAGCGCTCTAAAAAAGACAGTCTCAGGCTGATTTAGTGCAACACTGTGAAAAGGCTTATTCCGGCCTTTTTTCATCTTGCCTTCAACAATTTCATATATAATTTTCCCAAGGGCATATATGTCAACCCTTGCATCTGTTAAAGCCAGGTCTAAAAATTGTTCCTCCGGCATGTAAGTTATTGTTCCTAACATAGGGGTCTGAAGTCCAATGGAACGAAAACGTACGCTAAGGATTCTTAGTCTTCTTCATCTTCGTCCTCCCATTCGATCAATTTATCCAACTGATCGTCAACTTTCTCAAGACGAGCTAAACGGGTTTCAAGATCAGATATACTAGAATAAACTTCTCCTTGGATGGCATCAAACATTAAATTCAATTGTTCCCGTTTGTCTGAATAGTCCTCTTGGATTTCTTTCCACTCCACTAAAAGTTCGTCACCGTTATCAAGAATATACTGCTCCAACTCCGTTGGCAGCTCCCAATCAAAAACATCCAGCTCGTCTAATTGACATTCAATTTCATCAATCACTTGTCGCCCTGGTAACATTTATTCCCTCACCCCTTGTTCTGTTTCGGCTTCTTTTTTGCGGTCATCATAAGTTTTTTGATCGTGCTCCCAATTATCACACACAAAGCTATAACTGCCCACAAGGTCAAGACACTTTTTTATTGTAGTATCATCTCTTGTATAGTAGCAGTTCCCGCAGCATTTTAAATCTTGTTTGTCCATGTTTTTCTCCTGGTAGACCCGGCGGTATCGCTGTTGGCTTGCTCTATTATAATGGTAAGGGCCTTTTCATTTTTCATAGATATTCCCGATCTGTATCAGTTAAATTTCAACTTCAACGGTTTTGCGCTTCTCGCCCGTTCGCGGATCAACGTATCTGTGCAGCCGAACAAAAGGTTTTCCATAGATCATCCGATACTTCTTGCATCCTGGATCGTACCGACGTAAAGTATTGGTACATTCTGCATATGACCAATACTATTTTTTTGTATCCTTCGACATCACAACCTCATTTAGCTATATATAGCTAAAAAATAAAGTTTTTACAAAAGATCTCCTATTTTGCATCTCTTTTAATATTTACCAACTCTAATGCTTTAAGCATTTCATCAGGGTTATAGACCGGTAGTTTAGATTGCTTGAACCCTTTCAGATCTCTTGTGACTACAGCCTCAGCTCCGGCATGACGGGCGGCTTGATATAATACGGCATCTTCAAAATCAGAAAATTTTGCAACCAGTGCATCTTCAATCACAGATCTATTAACAGCGGCAATTTCGAAAAGCATCATGAGTTCCTTGATCTGATTTTGTGCTCTAACCGGTCCCATCACCTTGGTTGCCAGATAATGGATCGTTGTTACAGTGGTGGCACCCAGAAATCCGGAGATCTTTCCGGATTCAACAAGAGACATCAGCCGGCTTGCCGGCTCTGCAAAAGGATCTCTGTCAAGCATCACATCAAGAACCACGTTGGTGTCAAACAGAATCTTCATAGATATTTATCTTCCAGGTATTTTTCATAATCCTTTTCATCAACACCAGAGCCTTTTAACGATCCCCTTAAAGACTTCACAATAGGAGTGATTTGTTGTTTGTCTTTTGAAGGTTTTTGATCCAACAGGTAAAAATAATCGGCAACCATTTGAGAAACAGATTTGCCCATAATACTTGCATGTTTTTTTGCGGATCTGATTAAATCTTCCTCAAGCCGAAGTGTGAGTTTAGTATTCATACTTAACCTCGTTTATATTTGACGTATATATTTATAATTACTATACGTCATGAATCGAGAGTTGTCAAACCCAATTGTTATAAGAACATCTTCTATTTTCATTTTTTGTAGTTTTTTAATATCTTATAAACAGTTGAGCGTCCAATATTCATCTGCTTAGAGATATCAGTTGCTCCAACACCCTTATCATAAAGCAATTTTACCCTCTTATGATCAATGTGAGGTTTCCGGCCAAACTTCACCCCTTTGGCCATTGCTTCTAACCGACCTTCGTTCGTACGTTCAAGAATACGCTGGCGTTCCGCCTGAGCCACAGCAGAAAGAATGGTGACAACCATTTTGCCCATCGTACCTTCCGTGCTAATCCCATCATCCAGGAATCGAATGGCGACTTCCATTTCATCAAATTCCTTTATCAACTGGATCATGTCAGCAGTATCACGACCAAGGCGATCCAATTTTTTAACAAGTATGATGTCTCCCTGTTCAACCTTCACTCGCAATAGGTTTAATCCGTCTCTATTGGCATGATTGCCCGAAGCTTTATCTGTAAAGATGCGTTGTTCTTTTACCCCGGCTTCTTTCAAGGCTTTGAGTTGTATATCAAGTGATTGTTGGCTCGTAGACACCCGAGCGTAACCAAAGAGTCTCATGACCGAAAAACATCTCCTAAATCATTTAATAGACATTATGTCTACTAATGCATTAAAAATAGATTTAATAGACACTATATTCCAACCAATTTATGGTGTCCATTAATTTATAACATAGTAGATAAAAAAAATTTAACAAAGGAGAATTATCAATGCCAGTAGATTTTTTAACCGCTGAACAGAAAGCAAGGTATGGACATTTTTTTGGTGAACCAAGCGAACTGCAGTTGGCACGTTATTTTCATCTTGATGAGACTGATTTATCCATTATTTCTAATCGCCGTGGAGATCATAACCGACTCGGTTTTGCCCTGCAATTAACATCGGTTAGGTTCTTGGGCACCTTCATCTCGGATTTTACGAGAATTCCCGCCAAAGTACAGTTATTTGTTGCACAACAATTATCAGTTAACGATATAACAGTTTTGGCGGACTATGCTCAAAGAGACACCACAAAGCGTGAACACACTGCATTAATACGTAAACACTACGGATACAATGAATTTAATGAATCTTTTTGGATATTTCGTTTGAGTAGATTGTTATATACTCGTTCCTGGATAAGCAATGAAAGACCAAGTTTGATGTTCGATTTTGCTACAGCCTGGCTTATCAGGCATAAAGTCCTATTACCTGGTGCTTCAACGCTGACAAGGCTGATTTCCAAAATTCGAGAGAGAACATCCAATCTGTTGTGGCAACGCTTGGCATCATTGCCGTCCACCAATCAGAAAGATAATCTTGAAATCCTTCTACATGTGCCGGATGGGCAGCGAATCTCTATGTTTGACCGTTATCGAAAAGGTCCTGTAACTATCAGTGGGCCATCCTTTAATACTGCTGTGGATCGTTTCAAGACTTTAAAAGCCTTTGGTATCGCGGAACTCGATTTTTCGCACATACCACCAGTACGTTTGAAGAACCTTGCACGTTATGCAGGGATGACATCAATAAACAAAATTGCCAGAATGCCAGATGAAAAACGTATTGCAATACTGGTGGCATATGTGAAGATTTTTGAAACTATTGCGTTTGATGAAGCCATTGATGTTTTGGATTTGTTGATCACCAATATTGCTGGCGACGCAAAAAAAATCGGTCAAAAAAAACGCTTGCGGACACTGAAAGACTTGGATAGATGTGCACTAGCATTAGCTGAAGTCTGCGCATTAATCCTAAATGAAAGAACTCAAGACTCTCAATTGAGAGAAACGATTTTTTCCCGAATTCCCAAGGAAAAACTAGCCGAATCGATTACGACCGTTAAAGATCTGGCTCGTCCATATGACGACAATTTTCATGATGAGCTGGTGGCACAATATGGCCGCGTTAGAAGATTTTTACCGAAGCTACTCAACGATATTGATTTCAAGGCTGCACCGGCAGGAGAAATCACCATGAGAGCATTTAATTATTTGATTGTCATGGGTCTCTCGCGCAAGCAAATATTGGAGGAACCACCGCTTGATATCATTACCAAACCTTGGAAACGGTTGGTCTTTGATAGTGAAGGACAAGTGACCAAGCGAGGATATACGCTATGTTTTCTTGAAAAATTACAAGATGCCCTCCGACGACGGGATATTTATGCTGAAAATAGTGACCGTTGGGGTGATTCAAGGGCAAAACTCTTACAAGGCCCAGAATGGAAGGCCAAACGAATACAGGTCTGCAGAGCCCTTGGTCACCCGGCAAATCCGCAAAAAGCAATTACTAAATTGATACACCAATTGGATGTCACTTATAAACAAGTCTCCAATAAATTTAATGATAACGACAAGGTTAATCTTGATCATTCAGGCAAGCATCCTTCATTAACAATTACGAATTTGAACAAGCTGGATGAACCACCCAGCCTTACTCAACTTAGTGAGCAAGTTAACGGGTTATTGCCATCCATAGATCTCGCTGAGGTGTTATTGGAACTCCACGCGAAAACAGGATTTGCCGATGAATTTACTCATGTGAGTGAATCTAACGCCCGTGTTGAAGACCTGCCTATCAGTATTAGTGCGGTCCTAATGGCAGAGGCTTGCAATATTGGCCTGGAACCATTAATCAAACATCACATACCTGCATTAACACGCCATCGTCTGAATTGGGTCAAACAGAATTACGTTCGGGCAGAAACAATTGTTCGAGCTAATGCCAGACTTGTTGATTACCAAACCACATTGCCTTTAGCGAAAAGATGGGGTGGCGGCGAAGTTGCTTCTGCCGATGGCATGCGTTTCGTCACACCGATACGGACTATCAATTCAGGTCCCAACCGGAAATATTTTGGTTCCAACAGGGGAATAACTTGGTATAACTTTGTGTCTGATCAATATTCCGGGTTCCACGGAATTGTTATTCCTGGAACACTGAGAGACTCTATCTTCGTGTTGGAAGGCCTTTTGGAACAGCAAACTAGTTTAAAACCAACGGAAATTATGACAGATAGTGCTGGTGCAAGTTATATGGTATTTGGCTTATTCTGGTTATTGGGGTATCAGTTTTCTCCTCGGTTGGCCGATGCTGGAGAAGCTGTCTTCTGGAGAGTGGAGAAAAATGCTAATTACGGGATGCTTGACGAATTGGCTCGTGGTTGCATAAATCCCCGCCGTATTGAACAACACTGGGACGATATGATGAGAATCGCTGGGTCATTGAAGCTCGGTACGGTACATGCATCAGAGCTTATCCGCTCCCTACTCAAAAGTGAAAGGCCATCTGGCTTGGCGAAAGCTATTATCGAAGTTGGCCGTATCAACAAAACATTATATTTGCTAAACTATATTGATGATGAAGATTATCGACGCCGAATATTGACCCAGCTAAATCGAGGTGAAGGAAGGCATAGTGTAGCTCGTGCCATTTGCCATGGTCGCCGTGGAGAAATCCGTAAGCGGTATAGGGAAGGTCAAGAGGATCAATTAAGTGCTTTAGGATTAGTGACAAACGCAGTTATATTATGGAATTCTATCTACATGCAGGCAGCCTTAGATCATTTACGACTGCAGTCACTTGAAATCAGAAAGGAAGACGAAGCAAGGCTATCACCTTTGGTGCATGGCCATATTAATATGCTGGGGCAGTATTCATTTACTTTAGCGGATAATGTTTTAAAAGGCGAACTTAGACCATTAAATCAACCGTCAGGGATTGATAATATTTGGGGGAAATTTTAGAAGGATACCAAAATTTATATGAAAATGTGCGCTAAGGATGATAGGGTAACTTTCCCCTTAGCGTACGTTTTCGTTCCATTGGACTTCAAACCCCACATATGATGGGTTTGGGTCACATTGTCCATATGATATCCCCCGGCAATTCCAAAATCCATTATTTTTGGGGAGCCATCATCAACAAGGACATTCTCTGGTTTCATATCCCTGTGTACAACGCCTTTATCATGAACAGCTTCCATGCCATCAAGAATCGGAAAAAAAAACTTTTTAAGCCACTTTTTTACCTTATCTTCATCATGACCAAACCCTTCTTCCGGCATTTCTTGGCGTAATGTAGGACCAGGCACATATTCCATAACAATATAGTCCATTTCTACGCCGTTCATTTTTAGTTTATCAAAATCAAAGACCTGGAGAATATTTGGATGCTGCATCCTGGCCATTACCTGCACTTCCCGATGAAAACGCATGGTTTCAGAGGTGAGTTCCTCTTCATCGCCTTCAAGGCTTTTGATAAACTCTTGAGACATGATTTTTAAGGCAACTTGACGATCTAAATTAAGTTGTTCTGCCAGGTAAACTTCTCCCTTGCCTCCTTTAGCAATGAAATTTTGGATTTTCCACTTATCTTTAACGATCATTCCCTCTTCTAAAAGATAATCGGAATTTGAGGAGCCTGTTGAAATCTTGGTCATAATAATCCTATCATTTGTGATATTTATGCCATTTTAAAGAAAATTAAGTTTATCATATATTGAAAGTAGCAACGAGCGATTTCATAGAAAACCCAAAACAAATGCCCGAAACAGAACCTATCGGCCTTCGAACTGAACCTTACCGGTCTGTTTGTCAATCAACAGTCTAATGGCCCTGCCATCGGCTTGGACAATTCGGGCAACGTAATAGCGTCCTTTATTTTCAAGAAGGTCGATGTTATTGTCTTTTCCCATCTGCCCGCTCATCTCCTCTTCGATGATGATTCGGGCCGTACCAGTGCTCATGCCATCAAAAAGCTCACGGATGGCGTGCCTATCGTCATCTGTTGCGGAGCTCGTTTCTGATGCTGAGTTGCGTCCTTCATCATCTTCATAAGCCTTTCTAATAAATTCAAGTATTTTCTGCTTAAGTTTCATTGTATCTTCCTTTTCGACAAACTGTTTTCAACGCTCATTTTTTTATGGTAGGATCAACCCGTCTAATTTATGCTAAAAATTTCGTGTTTACAGGTACTGTTTCTAAGCTCTATATATTAAAAAATATAGCATAATGCAGGCAAAGAGGATGTTCGCCGACAAAACAACTCACATAGCAAACGCTCTGCATTGAATCCTCATGCCAAGCTCCCTCTATTTGAGCCTGCTGTATGTTTTGACAAAAAACTCAGGGAAATCAATACGATTCCCCTGAGCTTTAAAAAGTTAGAAACCTACTGCGACCTGAAAGGTCACAGCAAGGTGATCCTGAACAGAAGCCGTTGCCTGTTCTTGATCCACGTATGCGACATCAAAACTTAGTTTGTTTGCATGTCCCTTGAAAAAATAATTTAACCCTATTCCATAAACGCTTGTATCGTCTTTACCAATTTCATCCACGTCAATATACTCATAGTGAGCAAACGGTTGAAGTTGCCCAATACCTATTTGGCCCGGGAAAAGGTAACCAGCTTTTAAAGAATAGATGGCGCCGTCATCACCAGACCCAAACTGTGTATACGTGATAGAGTTTGCGCCACTTTCAATATTTATGTAGGCAGCTTCTGCCGTTATGGCTCCGCCGTTACTCAGTGGTTTGTCATAATGGATATCTGCTGTCCAGGCAAAATAGTCTTTTGCCTGGCCCCCAAATTCCAGTTCCTGTGTGTCTGCACCTAATCCGACAGCAAGAATGTGTTTTTTCCCCAAGTACGTCCCCTGGTTAAACCACCCTGTCTCAGGATCAAAAAAGTTTACGCTGACTCTTCCGGCAAATCTGAGATTATCATCGGGGTTCTGAGATGAGCTTTCAACACCTTCGCCCACCATCAGCCGGTATTGGAATTTGTCATTCATTAGGTTACCCCAAAGAGTTGCACTATCATCTCTACCTACTTTACTGGGGTAAAAGATATTTCCCCTGACACCGCCTTGAGTCCAATCAAGATCTGTCGTTAAAAGGGATTTGGTTGAAGTCGTTCCATAATTCCGTGTGAAGGGGACATACATTCGACCGACTTGAAGCTTTAAAGCATCTGAATGCTTCAATGTAATCCATAAATCCCTGAAAGCTACGCCGCTTCCAAGCCCGAGAGAGGAATCATTGAGTCCATCTTGACCGATTCGGTCTGCTGCAATGTGTGTAAAAAAACCGAGGTATGGTGTGGCTTCGCCGCTGATACTGAAATACGCCCTTCTAATCATGAAATCGTTAACATCTTTATCCAATATCCCATCACCATTACTGTCGTTTGCATCTTCCACATATTGGTACCAGGCTTGAGTCCAGAAATTGATCTCGCCTTTAGTCGATTCATTAATTTGAAATTTGTAACCTGACCAGGCTTGGCTTGCCATACAAAAGGTTAATATTGTTACCGACAACGGTACCATCCAAATACGACCTAACCATTTTTTTGAAATTTTCATTTTTTCTCCTTAGTTAATAATTTAAAGTTATTTTTCTAGCCAATTACCAACAAAAAATATATCGTGACCCTGAAACTAGGGATAAAGCGTTATGAAATAGTGAAAATCGTTTTTACTTTAACCTGTTAATAAGACAAACAATATTTGAATTTGTTTCCCTGAGATCTCGTTCTCCCATTCCGGCATACAGCCGTTTCCATGTTTAGGTCTCCAAATTATATCACTGGACGGCGAGGACCTAAGTATAAGGGTTCGAGTTTTCCGGTTAGGACAAGGGCATTAAAGCATAATCAGAGCAGTTTCAAAGGGATATATAGGCGAAAATTATTTTACAGTGTAATCTCACTGTACTTTAATTACAAACAAAAAATTCTGTCCGACATGCTTAGTAATTGACACCAGAAGTCATCCCCAGGCATAAGTCATATTTATAAAGAGCGCCGTAGAACGAACTGCATTTTAAAATATCAATTTTTTGTCATTGTAAGCTCTCATTTTACATGTGTATTTCGGACTCTGGATTTTCAGCTAGCTTTAACATCTCTTTAAACATATCCAACCGGTCTTGCATCTGCTGGTTCTCCAAAATGATTTTATCAATGACCATATTCCGGGCGTTTAAAGCCTCTTCCAGAGTCAAAACTCTTTTCCTTAGCGCACCCAGCTCCCGTTCAGACATTATGATTTTCCTCCATCATTCGGCCATGAGAACAGTTCTCTATTAGAATCATAATCGGTATTAAACCGGCATTTCCGACCAGCAGTTCTGATGTCTGTAAAACACAGCCCAAAAGGGTGTTTTGAATAGTTTTGGCACGGGTCATTGTTAACTTGTCCATGATAGACGAAATCCTCTAAGGCTCACACCAAAAGGGCTTCTTTCATTTTTTTGTATTCTTGTTCTGTTACTTCACCCTTGGCAAACCTGCTTTTTAAGATCATTAGAGAATCTAATGTATCAGAGTTTTCGGACTTCCTACGTTGAGGTGCTCTTATGAATTTTAGCACTAATGCGGCAATAATAATGATGATGAGCGCAGTAAAGCCAAACCCTAAGATTCCTCCGCCAAAAAACCAATGGCCAAAACCCGCTCCGCTATAGTTGCATCCCCACATTTGTTCCTCCAAAATCCTTTTAACGATTGTTGCGAATACCGGGGAAGGACCGTTGGCCCTTCCCCGGTGTTATAGTTTTAGTTCATGGTTTACCAGCAACCGGCAAAGGCATGGTTATGTCCGTTGATACCGCAATTCCATCCCTGGCCATATCCCCAATTCCCCATCCCGCCGGAAAAGCTGTGCTGCTGAGCTTTATTTCTCAAATCATTTTCAGATTGGCTGATTTTCTCAGATAAAGCCCTGGCTTTCTTGGGATCAGGATTTGCCCCAGCCATCAGTGCGTTTAACTCTGCCCTGTCTGCGGAAATTGACGACCTGAGTGCCTGGGTATCATTTATAAATGTTTGGTACGCCCCATTGTTGTATCCGGACTGGCTATAGCCATTTCCATACATACCGCCGCCGTAACCGTAGCCACATCCCCAGGCATATGCACTGGCTGCAAAAAATCCGACGATCAAGGTGGCTGCGACTGCTGTAATTGCTTTTTTCATAATAAACTCCTTTAAATTCATGTTAATAAAACGCTTTCGCTGTCTGGTTTCTATGGATTGCAATGGGTGTGCCAACAAAAAGCAAGTTTTATAACACACTGTATTCAATACAAATATTTCTTAAAACATTATCCTAATCGTCTTTTTGTATTGCAGAAACTGATTTAGTGGTTAAACTTTAACCGATAGTTTTGATGTTATGTGGCTCAAATTTAACCGGATAATTGGAATAGATTATGTTCAGTCAAAAAAGAACACCTGTAAACAGCTCTGCATCACCCTGGATGATCATTGGAATCAGTGTAGTTTTGGTGGGCGTGGTCGTTATTCAGGCTGTAATGAATTACAACCGTGAAGAAGAATATATGGGGCAGATCCTGGCGGAAAAAGGGTCTGCATTGATCCGCTCTTTTGAAGCGGGTAGCAGAACAGGTATGATGGGTATGATGGGAAACGAAGCCCACCTGCAAACCTTATTGGAAGAAACCGCATCCCAGGGAGACATTTCCTATATCTTTATCACAGATGATGCCGGTGAAATCCTTGCACACAATCAGAAAAACAAAATAGGTACTCGGTTTAAAGGTCCTCTTTTTAAAACGGAACTCCTCCGAACTGACCAACCTCAATGGCGGATTGTTCCAGGTGACGGAGAAAAAGACTATTTCGAAGTCTATAAAACCTTCTTACCATCCTTGAACAATCATGGGACTGGACCAGGCAATAGACGGATGGGCCTAATGGGTAATTCTATGTGGTGTTCCCCGGGATGGGTTAAAGGATTGTCCCAAGAGCGTCTTTTAGACCCTGAAAATCGGCCAATTATTTTTATAGGAATGGATATCGCCCCTTTTGAGGCTGCCAGAAAGGAAGATCTTCGTAACAGTGGAATAACAATAGCCGTTATACTTTTTCTTGGTTTGGCAGGGTTGGTTTCTTTGTTTTGGGCTCAAAACCACGCCCGTTCCAGCCGTCTTCTTCAGGATACAAGAGCATTCGCTTCTGAATTGGTAACAAGCCTTCCCATGGGCATTTTAGCTGTTAATGACACATCAAATATCGTTTACGTAAATGAAGTGGCTGCCGGACTTTTAAAAAGAGATATCAGTAGTACGAAAGACAAAAAGACAACGGAGATATTGCCATCCTCCTTATTAGAGCTGCATGAAGGTGTAAAAAAAGGTCGTTCTGTTTCAGAAAAGGAAATATTATTTAATACCAAAACAAATACTGCAGCACCGGTTGAGGTCACAATAACGGAAATAATCGGAGGACAGGGAAATTTTATTGGACATGTTTTCATTCTAAAGGATTTAAGCGATATCCGAGCCTTGGAACTCGAAATCCAGCAAAAAAATAAACTTGCGGCTGTGGGTAACCTTGCGGCAGGGGTTGCCCATGAAGTCCGGAACCCATTGAGTTCTATAAGAGGGTATGCCACATATTTTGGCAGTCTGTTTGACTCTGACAGTGATAATAAAAAAGCTGCAAACATAATGGCTGAAGAAGTTGATCGGGTTAACAGGGTCATCTCCGAACTGCTTGAATTTGCTCGGCCAATGAAATTGGAATTACAGGAAGTCGAGATATTTGACTTGGTTGATAAGGCTCTAAGGCTAATAAAGTATGAAGCTGAAATGGTCAGAGTAAATATCGTCAAGTCCATTGAAGCCGACATCCCGAAGATTACAATTGATAAAGACCGGTTTACCCAGGTGCTGCTAAATATATTTATAAACGGTATTCAGGCTATGAAAACTGGAGGAAACTTGACTGTTGATGTTTTAACCCGGGAAAATAAACTGAGGTTTCAAATTTCAGATACTGGAGACGGAATATCTGCTGAGGACCAAACCAATATATTCAACCCGTATTTTACGACCAAAAAGAAGGGGACCGGCCTTGGACTTGCTATCGCTTTCAAGATTATAGAAAGCCATGGTGGGTCGATCAAGATTGAGAGCGCAAAGGGCAAGGGCACAATGTTCGTGATCTCAATACCATTAAATCAGAACAAAGAGGAGCTGATATGAAAGGCAAAATACTGATTGTTGATGATGATAAAGCCCACCTCTCAATGCTTGAAACGCTTTTGAAAAGCCTTTCTCAGTCCACTGAATGTGTAACAGACGGAGAAGATGCCATCCGTGAGGCTCGGGAGAATCCATATGATGTCATACTTATGGATGTCAGGATGGCCAATGTGAGTGGCATGGAAGCGCTCCGAGAAATCAAGGCCTTCAATCCTTCCATTCCCATAATTATCATGACAGCCTACTCTTCTGTTGATAAGGCAGTCGAAGCGATGCGGCTGGGAGCAGATGACTATTTGACAAAGCCCCTTAATTTTGACGAGCTGAAGCTGTCCATAGAACGGGTGACAAAACACTTGCAATTGTCCCTGGAAAACAGAGAGCTCAAGGAACAATTATTTTCTGAGAGCAGTTTTTCCGGGATCATCGGTTCAAGCCCTGCTATGCAGGCGGTTATCAATACCGCAAAAATTGCCGCCCCTACTGATGCCACAATTTTGGTCTCAGGAGAGAGCGGCACAGGAAAAGAACTATTTGCAAAAGCCCTTCATAACAACAGTAACCGAAAGCAAAATCGTTTGGTTTCGGTGAACTGCGCAGCCTTGAATGAGACACTTCTGGAATCTGAATTGTTCGGCCATGAGAAGGGGGCTTTCACAGGGGCAGACAAGAGAAGAGACGGACTCTTCCTGGCAGCAGACAAAGGTACAATTTTTCTTGATGAAATCGGTGAAATTCCTTTGTCAATGCAAGTAAAACTGCTGAGAACCATCCAGGAACGGGAAATCCAAAGAGTTGGTAGCGATAAAACCATCCATGTTGATGTACGCATTATTGTTGCCACAAATAGGAGCCTGGAGGAAGAGGTAAAAAAAGGCCATTTTAGGGAAGACTTGTTTTACCGGTTAAACGTAATCAACATAAACGTACCTCCGTTAAGGGATAGAGCTGACGATGTCCCCCTGCTGGCCCAACGATTCTTAAATAAATTCACAGATGAAAACAATAAACTGATCAAGGGATTTACTCCCATGTCAATGGATGCCCTGACAAAATATAGCTGGCCCGGCAATGTCCGTGAGCTTGAAAATGTTATTGAAAGAGCGATAATCCTTTGTATGGGACAGTACATATCTGAAAAGGATCTGCCACCAAACATTCTGAAAGATTATGAGCCGGAAGATTCTATTCAATCGCAACTTTCTGGTGGAAGCAAATCTCTTGACGATATAGAAAAAATAGCGCTTATAGAAACATTGAAGCAGACAAAAGGAAATAAAACAGAAGCTGCAAAAATATTGAGTATTACGAGAACGACTCTGAGAAATAAGCTTAAGAAACACAACCTGGATCTTGAGAAAATTCTTCCGGCTGTTCAGGGGCAGGCTGATGGCTGAGACATTGGTTCAACAGCCGAGACCCAAACCCCTTAGCGATTGAATAATATCCTCATCCAAAAAAGTAAGAATCGACTCCAATTAGAGTTTTCAACAATTTGTTTAAAACAAAGGAGAAGTAAAATGATCGATTTCTTTATACAGTTTTCTCCCGTTGCACAAGCCTTGATTGCCACTCTTTTCACATGGGGTGTAACGGCAGCCGGGGCTGCGCTTGTATTTTTTACAAAGGACATAAACAGAAAGCTCATGGACTCAATGCTTGGCTTTGCTGCCGGTGTTATGATAGCCGCAAGCTTCTGGTCCCTCCTGTCGCCAGGTATAGAAATGGCCGAGCAGTTGGGACAAATACCGTGGTTGAGCGCAGCTATCGGTTTCATGAGTGGTGGTATTTTCATGCGCTTAATAGATAAGTTCCTGCCCCATCTCCATCCAGGTTTGGAAATAAAAAATGCGGAAGGTGTAAAGACCTCCTGGCAACGAAGCACCCTGCTTGTGCTTGCGATTACCCTGCACAACATCCCGGAAGGTTTGGCAGTCGGTGTGGCGTTTGGGGCAGTTGCTGCAGATCTTCCCTCAGCGACACTTGGCGGCGCAATCGCTCTTGCTGTTGGTATTGGTATCCAGAATTTTCCTGAAGGAACTGCTGTTTCCATGCCGCTTCGAAGAGAAGGAATGTCAAAAGGTAAAAGCTTTCTCCTGGGACAGGCATCAGGGATGGTAGAGCCGATAGCTGGAGTGATCGGTGCTCTTTTTGTTTTAAAAATGCAGAGTCTTCTGCCTTACGCTTTATGTTTTGCAGCAGGTGCTATGATTTTTGTCGTAGTAGAAGAATTGATCCCCGAATCACAAAGAAAATATGAGAATATTGACGTTGTGACCATGACAACGATGATCGGTTTTTCTGTCATGATGATTTTAGATGTGGCGTTGGGGTAATTCAGCTAAAAACCAATGCTGCCGATATCGTATCGGACAAACCAGTTGAAAACACAATGAACACAACAACTATAAACTAAAGGTTTCCGTAATATCCTGCCAACGGACCCATAGGGACGTTGGCAGGCACCTCAACAATTTATCCTGAACTATCTTTTTAAATTAAATTTTTGATAAATGATTGACAGATGAGAATAAGAATATACAATATATGAACAATTGCTCATATGAAAGGGTGTTAAATGGATGTCTGCAAAGAAAAGTGTATAAATGAAGAAAAGGTCCACCAAACTTTAGAATCATTGCCGCCTGTTGAAGAAATCAACCAAATGGTGGATATCTTCAAGGCTTTAAGTGATCCAACTCGTCTTAAAATCGTTTTATCTCTATTGGAACAGGAGCATTGCGTGTGTGACATCGCCGTTCTTTGCAATCAGAGTGATTCCGCCATTTCTCATCAGTTGAGAGTTCTTAGAACCATGAAAGTTCTGAAAAATAGGAGGGCAGGTAAAATAGTATATTACTCTCTTGATGATGAACATGTTGGGGCGTTAATAGAAATGAGCCTGAATCACGTCGATCACGCACATTCTCACTAAGAGGAAAAATTGGAAATGAAAATTGAATCTGAAGTGTTCAGAGGGGTTGCTGTCGCTATCCTTTTTATCATTTACTTGGCTCTATGGGCGTATAAAAGGGTCCAGTTAAAAAGACAAGAAGGATTTGATCCTGAGGTCCTTAAAAGGGACAATAGGCCATCACAAAGACTATTTGCATCATTTTTAAATATAATAACAATTACCTTAATCGGATTAGCAGGCATTCATACCTGGGGGGTAAAAAATATTCCGGGATTATACTATTTATTTGAAATTAAGGATTCAACGACCATAATAGTCGGATTGTTAGTTGGGGGATTAGGGTTGTCATTATGTCTGTTAGCACAAGCAACTATGGGGGCTGCGTGGCGTGTTGGAATAGATAAACCTGTGTTCGACAGTGGTAGGTTCATGAAATTCCAAGAAGCTTGTCAATAAAGGGGCACAGCAATCCTAAAAAATGGCGTAGTGCCTACAAAATTTGAGGGTTCAGGGGGTTCCAGTGAAGGATTTCACTCTCTTTGGTATGGATATTTTCAATTTTTTCAGGATATTGCGCTGGGCATGACTCGTTTCGGTGTATTGTAGTATATGACAATCTTTATGCAAAAATTCTCCCAGATGAAGACGTTCCAGCTCAGCCCGGATCCTGGACCAGGTCATGCCGGTCCCCACCTCTGCAACCCTTACCAGGAGCAGGGCGAGCCAGCAGACCATAACGTGGGAGCGGATACGATCGGATTTGGTATGATACACCGGCCTGAGGGCCAGGGTCGTTTTGAGGGTGCGGAAGGCCCGCTCAACTTCCATAAGCTGTTTATAACCCAGGGCAACATCCTCGGCAGACAGGCTTTTATCACTGGTGCTCAAAAGATATTTACCATCCAGCTTTTCAGCCTCCCTGACCCTGGCCTTGTCCACTGCCAGTTTGCCGGATTTCAGCTCTTTGAGATACCTGCCCATGGATCTGTGGGCCAGGAGGGCATATTTTGTTTTCAGGTGTGTTTTACCGGATTGCTTTTTCAAGACTTCCAGTTCGACCTTGATCCGCTCCAGATTTTTTTTGCGGACATGGCGGTCATGTTCAGCCTGTTCTGGGTTATAGGCAATGACAAACCGGCGCCTGCCCGCACCCTCGCCAACAAAGACCTCTTTGATGTGGAGGCTCTCTGTGATGACTTTAAACCGGCCGCCCCTGTTCAGGGCTTCTTCGTTTATATTGGTCCCCCGGAGTTTCTCTCCCAGGATATATTGTCCTCCGGCCCTTTGCAGGTTGCGGCGGTTCTCTTCACTGGTCATGCCTCGGTCCATGGCCCAGATTACATGGCCCAGTTTCCAGTCATTCATATCCTTCTGTACCTGGTCGACACACCTGGCATCATTCTGGTTTCCGGGCAGCACCCAGCACCGGATAGGGATACCTTCCCTGGTAACCGCCAAGCCGATGGTGATCTGGGGCAGATCATCTCTTTTGTGTTTGGATTTGCCGTATGCCAGCAGATCCGACTCGCCAGGATCTTCCATTTCAAAATAGGTGTTGGTGGTATCGAAAAATATCAGATCCACAGTGAGATTCATCAAATGGGCGGTGGCCCAGAAAACCTTTTCCTGGATAGCGGATTCATGTTCAAGCAAAAAGTCCATGCTCCGGTACAGATGCTGCACCTGGATGGGCTGTTCAATGTCCAGATGGACATCCTTTTCAGCCCATTCTTCCACCGCCAGTTTGGAGGCAGGGGCCAAAGCGCGGTTGGCCACCATGGCAAAGATGGCATCCCCTACCGGGGTAGTGAACTCTCTATCCCTGAGAGCCTCAGCAAGATATTGATTAATGCCGATACGTTCCCACAGCCCTTTGAGCAACAGGGCTCCTCCGGCTGGCCGGCTGGAGACGAACTTGAGTCCGGTGCCCTGAGCTTCCAGTTCCTGAGCATCTTCAGGGCTGATAAAACGGCTGAGGCTGGAGACAAGACGCTTGAGGGCTGCCACATCCAGCTGGTCCCGCCGCCCAAAGGAGTAGACGACCTCGGCCCGGGCATAGCCCTTTTCGGGGTGCCGGGTGTTGTGGGCCAACTGGATATACTCAACCTCAGACCCATCTTTATTTTTCCGTTTTATGCTACGTACATACATGCCTATTAAAAAAGCATATATCTCCAGCTGTGTCAATGATAAATTTTAAATTCGTGTGCCTACACTTTTGGAGATCAGAGCCAACATTCGCCTTGATTTTATTGAATATTTTGACAAAATTCTGAAAAAATGATCCTATGACTGTCGAACACAGGATAAAGAAACAAAAACAAAGCTTATTGACTGTGGTATTTTTTCCTATTGCAGAAATCCAACATATTCAGGACTTTTTCTTGTCTGTTTATCAACTTTCATTATTTTCCCGACAATGTCGATCCTTATTTGGGTGGTTTCATTTTATTTACTCATTGAGTTTCAAGTAAGGCTTGAGGAAGAGCATCTTATAGAGGTTCATGGTTTGAAATACACCGAGTACTGCTCAAAAGTAAAAAGATACATTCCATGGATTTACTAATTTTCGTGGAATATTTGTTGAAACACGGATCCTTATCTCTGATGCGTTTTGGTAACTGCCGGTTAAGTAAGTGTTAAATTCGCAATGCCCTCTTTTTCCCTTAAAATTGGGAAAAGAGGGCTGTTTCATACGTCTATGCTGCTGCGTACTCAATCGGCAATCTCAGGTCCATATCCAGTTCGAAGATCCCGTAAGGATTGATATGGTTGTAAATCAATGGCGATAATGCCCGGTAATCTTCGAATTTCATACGTGAAAGCCAGGTTGGTTCTGTTAACACCTGTTGAATCATTAGCGTGTTGATGTAAACCAGGCAAATCTGGAGCAGGTGCAATGCCAGAACCGACAACTCCTGATCCTCCAGGCGATTGGTGGCTACTTCCCCTCCTTTGCCAAAAAAGATAAAAGAATTAGCGCTGTTCCAGTTCTCGACTACGTTGAGACCTTCATGAATTTCCCGTCTTAAGGCTTCAGAACCGAGATACCGGCATAAAAAGATTGTCTTTACGGCTTTCCCGAGTTCAGAAAGAGCCCGGTAAGTGGGGTGCCCCCTGTGTCAGGATAGTTGTCGCATGAACTAAAATGCATTATTATTTAGGCAC
>ENA-OSAI01000206-OSAI01000206.1-marine-sediment-metagenome-genome-assembly--contig:-NODE-206-length-33125-cov-10.029634_pt1 | contig 33125 bp, 30 predicted proteins | sample MGYA00237871_ERZ529316 | MGnify/ENA primary metagenome ERZ529316 (study PRJEB26369, sample SAMN03142814) | marine sediment metagenome | biome: marine; feature: borehole; material: sediment...
GACGGGTGACTGAGGGCGGGTGGCGAGGATGTCTCGGAGAGGCCGGCCGGGACCGCGGATGGCGCCCGCACGTCGCCACCGCTCCTTCCCCGACTTCGTCTTCCTCACCTCGAAGCTGCCCGGCTACGCTGTCGGAGGGCTCCGCCCCCTTCTCGACGGCCTTCTCGCCCGCCTGAGACCGCCGGGGTGGACGGTCGGGTTCGCCCCTGTCCCGGAAGGGCCGCCGTCGGGAGCCGGGTCCGGCCGGCCGCCGCCCCGAGCCGGGTCCACGGTCCCGCGCCCCGTCAGCGGCCTCGTGCTGGTCGCCGTCCTACCGCCGACCGGGACCGTCCCGGAGCGGGGCCGGCCCCTCGCCCTCAGGTCCTGTGCGGCCGGCCTGCGGCGGGCCGGGCAGGCCGGCCTGGGGGCTCTGACTCTCGGAGGAGCCTTCGCCGGGGACGAGAGGCTGGCCCGTGCGCTGGAGGACCGGACCGGCCTCCGGGTCTCTTCGGGGGTCGTCCTCGAGACCGCGGCGCTCCTTGAGGCTTCCCTGGTCCTTCTGAGGTGGCTCGGCGTCGACCCCGAGCGATGCCGCTCGACGGTCCTCATCGACCCCGACCGCCCGGCTCTCGGGGAGGCGGCGGCGACCTATCTCTCAGGTCGGGCGAGGCGCGTCTCGGTCTGGGGTCTCAGGCCCCGGCGGCGGCGTGCCCTGGCGGAGAGGATCAGGTCCACCACCGGCGCGGTCGTCGAGGTTCCCGTCTCGCTGGGCCAAGCCCTGGAGAAAGCCGAGCTCGTCCTGATAGGCGGCGACCCGGACGCCGCATCCCTTGCGCGAGACCCGGCCCTGGCGGCGGACAGGCGTCGGCCTGCCCGGGCCGCCGTGGTCGTCGACCTCTCGTCGCGGGCCCGATGGCGGCAGACCGGAAGAGGCGAGGTCCTGCGCCTGGCCGGTCCGTGCGGTGAGGTGCAGGGACAGGGCCTTCACCCGGGGGTGCGGCGGCTTCTCCGGGTAGGTCGGGCCCTCTTCCGCGTCCCTCCCGGGTGGTCGGGGCCGCCGGAGCCCGGGGTCCCGCCGGGACTCCTGACGGCCCCCCTGGTCCAGGCGGTGGTGACGGCCCTGGCCGGGTCGGGTCGGCGGGTCCTCTCCGGACGTCCTCTCACGGACGAACGTCTGGGTCGGGCCGTGCGGGCGGCCGCCGGCTTCGGCTTCCATCTCGAGGCGGTCGAGGTGTGGGACGCGTCCCCGGGCTGGCCCGGGGTTCCTTGACACACGCGCAAGGCGGCTTCTATAATCGGTTTGACCTTGGGAGCCCGCCGAAGCCCGACTTCGCCGTCGCGAGACAGACCCACCCTCCTCTTCCGGGCGAGGCTCCCCGCCGACGGGGCCGAGCGCCCCTCGTTCCACAGAATAGCAGCGGGTCAAATGCATATATTGTTGTCGCGGACGGCGCAGGACCAGCTCCTCGCCGTGCGTTATCACTATAAAGAGTGTTCGATGGCCCGAGACAGCCTCCAGACGTCTTACTGAGGCTTTCGGTCCGAGTTCCGTCCCGGCGAACCCCCGAACGAAGGAGAGACCGAGGATGCCTGAGAAGGAAGTTATCCTCTCCGCCGAGGGCCTCCGGAGACTAGAGGAGAAGCTCGACTACCTCAGGCGCGTCAAGCGGCACGAAGTGGCCGAGCGTATCCGGAAGGCGAGACAGTTCGGCGACATAAACGAGAACTCGGAGTACGAAGACGCCAAGAAGGAACAGAGTTTCATCGAGGGCGAGATACTGCAGCTCGAAAAGCTCCTTCGGAACGCCAAGCTCATCGATGACATCAACGTCGACCCCGAGGTCGTGGGCCTGTGGTCCCGCGTGAAGCTCCAGGACCTTGAGAGCCAGGAGACGTTCGAGTACACCATCGTCAGCTCGACCGAATCGGACCCTGACCAGAACAAGATCTCGGACGAGTCCCCGGTGGGGCGGGCCGTCCTGGGCCAGAGGGCCGGTCAGGTCGTCGAGGTCCAGGTTCCCGATGGAACGCTGAGGTACAAGATTCTAGAGGTGAGTCGCTAGGGCCCAGGGCCCGCCTCACGCGGCTTTCCCGCAGAGGAGTCCTTCCGCTTGGCTGAACGAGACTTCCTGAAGGCCCGGCGTGAGAAGCTGGACAAGCTCCGCCGGCTGGGTGTCGAGCCCTACGGGCGACGGTACGTCCGCACGCACACCTGCCGCGACATACACGAGAGGTTCGACGATCTGGAGGGACGGGAGGTCTCTGTCGCCGGCCGGGTCATGGCCCTGCGCCACCACGGCCGGTCGGCCTTTTTCGACCTCGCCGACCAGAGCGGGCGTGTTCAGGCCTACGTCAGGCGGGACAACCTCGGAGAACGGGACTACGAGGTCTTCCGGCTCATCGACCTGGGAGACATCGTCGGGGTGCGGGGAAAGGTCTTCCGGACCAGGACGGGAGAGGACACCGTGGAGGTCCGGTCTCTGGAACTCCTCTCCAAGGCCCTCCGCCCGCTGCCCGAGAAGTTCCACGGTCTCCGGGACGTCGACACGCGCTACCGCCAGCGCTACCTCGACCTCATCGCCAACCCCGAGACAAGGCGCGTCTTCGACCTTCGGAGCGCCGCCGTGCGGGCCATCCGCGAGTTCCTCGACGCGGAGGGGTTCGTGGAGGTCGAGACACCGGTCTTCAGCCCTTTGGCCGGGGGGGCCATCGCCCGCCCCTTCGTGTCCTACCACAACGCCCTTGACATGCCTGTCTATCTGCGCATCGCCACGGAACTCTACCTGAAGAGGCTCGTCGTCGGCGGGTACGAGAAGGTCTACGAGCTGGGACGCGTCTTCCGCAACGAGGGCATCTCCACGAAGCACAATCCCGAGTACACCCTGCTAGAAGTCTACCAGGCCTTCGCTGACTACACGGACATGATGGACCTCACCGAGAGGTTGGTGAGCCATGTGGCCCGGGTCGTCCTCGGGACGCAGCAGGTCACGTTCCAGGGGACGACCGTGGACGTGACCCCTCCGTGGCCGAGGGTCCAGATGGTCGAGGCCCTCGAGCGGTACTCCGGCATCTCCCTCGAGGACCTGCGCGACGACGAGACGGCGCGGCATCTGGCGCGCGACAGGGGACTCGACGTCCCGGAGAACGCCACATGGGGGATGGTCCTCGACGAGCTCGTGGGCGAGTTCGTCGAGCCGCACCTGACAGGTCCCGTGTTCCTCATCGACTACCCGGTGGAGGTCTCACCGCTGGCCAAGAGGAAGCCCGGCTCACCTCGTCTTGTCGAACGCTTCGAGGCCTTCATCTGCGGCCGGGAGGTCGCCAACGCCTTCTCCGAGCTCAACGACCCCGACGACCAGAGAGAGCGTTTCCTGGCCCAGGCCGAGGAGAGGACCAGGGGCCACGAGGAAGCCCATGTCATGGATGAGGACTACCTCGTGGCCCTCGAGCACGGCCTTCCCCCGACCGGCGGCCTCGGCATCGGGGTGGACCGGCTGGTGATGATCCTGGCCGACAAGCCGTCCATCCGCGATGTCATCCTCTTCCCGTTGATGCGCCCTCTCGAGGAACAAGGCTGATTTCAAGGTCAGGCCGTTTCGGAATTCCGACAATTCCTTGGAATCCGTACCGCCGTGCTATAATTGAGCGCGGGATTTGTGAAACGCATAACTTGTCGCTCCACAACCCCGCTTGGTCTTTGGTCGTTCTGGCGAAATCCGTCCGCCGGGGAGCTGACATGGCCGACACGACGGATGACAGAAGCAGTGACGTCAAGCCGGTCCTCACGCTCTCCTTCGACATCCAGGGCCGGGACTTCAAGGCCTCCGGAGAAGCCTCGCATCGAATCAAGAGAACCCTCGAACAGGTCGGCCTGGACTGGAGCATCATCCGGCGGGCGGCGGTGGTCCTCTACGAGGCCGAGATGAACATCGTCATCCACGCCACGCGGGGCGTCCTGAGGGCGGAGATACGCCCGAGCAGGCTCACCATCGTGGCCGAGGACGAGGGACCCGGCATACCTGACATCGAACTGGCGATGCAGGAAGGCTATTCGACGGCACCGGAGGAGATCAGGCTCATGGGCTTCGGGGCCGGTATGGGCCTTCCCAACATAAACAAGCACGCCGACAGCCTGAAGATAGAGACCGAGGTCGGCAAAGGGACCCGCCTCGTGGCCGTCATAGACGTTCCGGAGAGCGGCGCGGAGGGTCAGTCGTGAAAGGGTCGGATCGGTAATCCCTTAGCTACGGCTTCGAGAGGGGCCGGCGGATGGTTCGGTACTTCCACTCCGTGACGTTGGACGAGGAAAAGTGCAGGGGGTGCACCAACTGCATCAAGCAGTGCCCCACCGAGGCCATTCGTGTCCGGGACGGCAAGGCCCGAATCTTCGAAGAGCGCTGCATCGACTGCGGGGAGTGCATCCGGGCCTGCCCCAACCACGCCAAGAGCGCCCTCACCGACACCCTCGAGCGCCTGGGCGATTTCGAGTACACCATCGCCCTGCCGGCGCCGTCCTATTTCGGTCAGTTCCGCCGCACGACGACGCCTGAGGCGGTCCTGGGGGCCCTCCTCGCCGTCGGGTTTGACGACGTCTTCGAGGTCGCTGCGGCGGCCAGCGTCGTTTCCTACGTCGTCCGCACCTACATCAAGGAGAGGGAGTACGCGCGGCCGCTCATCTCGTCCGCCTGTCCGGCCGTGGTCCGGCTCATCCAGGTGAGGTTCCCCTCGCTTCTGGACCACATCATTCCCGTAGAGTCCCCGATGGAGGCCGCGGCGGTCCTGGCCAAGCGCAGGGCGGCCGCGAAGACGGGGCTTCCTCTCTCCAAGATCGGCGCCTTCTTCATCTCCCCGTGCGCGGCCAAGGTCACGGCGGTGAAACAGCCTGTAGGCCGGCACAGGTCCTCCGTCGACGGGGTCTTGTCCATGTCGGAGATGTACGGTCTGGCCGTGAGGCACCTGAAGGACCGGCCGCCGGAGAGGGGTCTGCAGATATCGGCGGCGTCGGGCATCCGCTGGGGCCGGTCGGGAGGGGAGAACGCCGAGGTGGGGACGGGCGAGCGCCTCGCGGTGGACGGCATCCACAACGTCATCACGGTCCTCACCGAGGTGGAGAAGGGACGGCTGTCCGATGTGGACTACCTTGAGGCCCAGGCCTGCGTCGGCGGGTGCATCGGCGGTCCCCTCGTCCCGGAGAACCCCTATGTGGCGAGGGCGAACATCAAGGCTATGGCCGACATGGTCGCCGACAAGCCCTTCCCCTTCACGGAGGAGGAGTTCCGGAGGTTTTATGAGTCGGACTTCATGTTCCTGGAGAAGGTCATCGAGCCGCGCCCGGTGATGCAGCTCGACGACGACGTGACAAAGGCGATGATGAAGGTCCAGCAGATGGAGAAGACTCTGGCGGAGCTCCCGAACCTGGACTGCGGTTCGTGCGGGTCACCCACCTGCCGGGCCCTGGCCGAGGATATCGTGCGCGGCCTGGCCTACGAGACCGATTGCGTCTTCAAGCTCCGTGAGCGGGTGAGAGACCTGGCGGCGGAGATGAAGGAACTGGCGGAGAAGGTCCCGCCTTCCATGGAACAACCCAGCCAGAACGACGAGCCGGGCGGAAGCTCGGCCGACATCGCTGCCGAGGGGGCGGGAGGAGCGTGATTCCAAGGTGAAGCTGAGAGATGTCGTCGAGGCCCTCGGCCTGGAGGTAGCGGCCGGGCGGGAAGGGCTCGACCGGGAGGTGACCGGCGGCTACTGCGGCGACCTGTTGAGCGACGTCATGGCCAGGGCCAAGCGCAACTACCTGTGGATGACCATCCAAGGGCACCAGAACGTCGTGGCCGTCGCGGTTCTGACCGAGGTCAGCGGGGTGGTCGTCTGCGGGGATGTCGAGCCGGAGGCGGCGACCCTGGAGCGGGCCGACCGCGAGAAGGTGCCCATCCTCCGTACGCCGCTGACGGCCTATGAGGTCTGCGGAAGACTTTACCAGCTCCTGAACTGACAGGAGCAGGGCCTGATGGCGGGGAAGGGCGGGGTCGGGATGAGGTCCTACCGTGCCGACCTTCACGTCCACACGGCCCTGTCACCATGCGCCGAGACGGAGATGACGCCGGCGAACATCGTGGGATTGTGTCTCGAGTACGGCATAGACATCATCGCTGTCACGGACCACAACACCGGTGAGAACGTGCGGGCCGTGGCCGCCCTGGCCGAAGGGACCGGGGTGACCGTGTGGCCGGGGATGGAGGTCCAGACCCGGGAGGAGGTCCACCTCATCATCCTGTGCGGGAGCCTCGAGGCCCTTGACTCGTGGCAGGACTTCGTCTACGCTCACCTGCCGCCGCGGTCCAACCGGCCGGAGGTCCTGGGTGAGCAGCTGCTCTTCGACCGGACGGGAGCCGTCGTCGGGGTCTGCCCGAGACTCCTTCTGACCTCACTGGACCTGTCGGTGGACGAGGTCCGCCGGGAGGCTCTGGGGCGGGGTCTTGTCTGCTACCCGGCTCACGTGGACCGCCCTTCGTACAGCTACATCTCCAACCTCGGCCTCCTTCCTCCTGAGGGCGACTTCGAGCTCCTGGAGGTCTCCCGGAGCTACGGGGCCGGGGGGGCGGAGACCGCGGGCGGTTTTCCGTCGCTGGAAGGATGGACGCTCGTCTCGTCCTCTGACGCGCACCGCCTGACCGAACTGGGTCCGGCCCGGACATGCCTTCACCTGGCCCGTCCGACGCTGGACGAGTTCCGGGCGGCGGTGGCCGGACGCGGAGGCCGTAGGGTCGAGCTGGACTTCTGAGAACGGAGGGAGGCGAAGGAAAGGAAAATGACTGGCGCTGACGCTCTCTGCAGTGAAGCCGAGAAGTCGAAGATCGTGCCGGGGGAACCCCTGCCGGAAGACGTGGCCGAGACGGTCGACCGGATCGTCGAGCGGCACGGCAATGAGCCCGGTTCCCTCATCACCATCCTGCACGAGATCCAGGAGGCTGTAGGCTACCTGCCGGAGGAGGTCCTGAACCGCGTCGCCGAGCGCCTGGGGGTGCCGGTGGTCGATGTCCACGGTGTCGTGAGCTTCTACGCCCTCTTCTCCATGAAGCCGAAGGGGCGCAACCGGATCGCGACGTGCAACGGCACGGCCTGCTACGTGCGAGGCGCTCAGCGGGTGCTCGAGCGTCTGGAGAGCGAGCTGGGCGTCAAGGCGGGCGACACGACCGACGACGGGGAGTTCTCCCTCGACGTCGTGCGGTGCCTCGGGGCCTGCGGTCTCGGGCCCGTGGTCATGATCAACGACGATGTCCACGCCCGGCTGAAGCCCGACCGCGTGCCGGCCGTCCTGGCCCGCTACCGCAGGAGCGGTTGAGCCGGGCCTCTGCTGAGCTGACAGGTCCGAAGGGAGAGGAGGCGGAGGGTGAAGGAGATCGCGCTACACGTTCTGGATATCGTGCAGAACTCCATCGAAGCCGGCGCGACCCGTGTCGCCGTCACGGTCACCGAGGACACGGAGCGCGACCTCCTGACGGTCGAGATAGTCGACAACGGCCGCGGGATGCCCCCGGACGTGACCGGAGCCGCCACCGACCCCTTCGTCACCACCCGCCGGACGAGACCTGTCGGTCTCGGCCTGCCTCTTCTTGCCCTGGCGGCCCGCCAGAGCGGGGGGAGCCTCAGGGTCGACTCCAGGCCGGGTGAAGGCACCAGGGTCCTGGCCACCTTCGGGTTGGGGCATATAGACAGGCCGCCCCTCGGCGACATGGCCCTGACCCTGGCCTGCCTCATGGCCGCTAACCCGACCCTGGACCTCGACTACGTTCATGTGCGTGACGGTCGCGAGTTCAGGGTCTCTTCGGCCGACCTCAGGAGCCGCCTCGACGGCGTCAGCCTGGGCAACCCCGCTGTCTTCGCCTTCGTGCGGGACTACATCAGGGCGGGGATCCGGGAAGTGTCGAACGCCGGCGGGACCGAGGGCCAGGCCCGCGGAACCATGGGTGCCGGCACCAGCACCGAGCCGGCGGGAGATCGTGCTTTGAGCAACTAGGAACGGAGCGGGAGGGGAGAGCATGGTCAAGTCGCTCGAGGAGCTTGCCAAGATCAGGGAGCAGGCCAAGAAAGCGCTCGCCGCGAGGGAAGGCGAGGCTGAGACCAAGATTGTCGTCGGCATGGGGACCTGTGGCATCGCGGCCGGGGCGCGCGAGGTCATGGCCGCGATTCTCGACGAGCTCGCCAAGAGGGACCTGGGCACGGTCACCGTGACCCAGACGGGCTGTGTCGGGCTCTGTGACAAGGAGCCTCTGGTGGACGTCATCAAGCCGGGTCAGCCGAAGGTCACCTACGGGCGTGTCGACGCCGAGCGGGCCCGGCGGATCGTCGCCCAGCACGTCGTCAACGACCAGGTCGTCGGTGAGTGGGTCGTGGGGACGTCGTCCTAGGCCGGCACCTGACCGCAACAGAGAGGGAGGGGAGATCATGGCCGTACAGAGGGCCCACGTTCTGGTCTGCGCCGGTGCGGGCTGCATCTCCTCGGGCTGTCAAGCCGTCGAGGAGGCCCTGGTCAAGGCTGTCAAGGACCTGGGGATAGAGAACGAAGTCCGCATCGTCGAGACCGGGTGCATGGGGCCGTGCGACCTCGGGCCGGTCATCGTGGTCTATCCCGAGGGCGTCTTCTACCGCAAGGTGAAGCCGGAAGACGCGCCTTTAATCGCCGAGGAACATCTGCTCAAGGGCCGGGTGGTGAAGCGCCTGCTTTACACCCTCCCCGGTGCCGAGGAGCCTCTGCCGAAGTACGACGACATAGACTTCTTCCGCCGGCAGACGCGCGTCGCCCTCCGGAACACGGGCGTCATCGACCCGCTCGTGATCGAGGAGTACATCGCCCGTGAGGGTTACGCCGCGCTCGGCAAGGCTTTGAGCAAGATGACCCCTCAGGAGGTCATCGAGGAGGTCAAGAAGTCCGGTCTCCGCGGCCGCGGGGGCGCGGGCTTCCCCACAGGTCTGAAGTGGGAGTTCGCCGCGAAGGCTCCCGGCAGGCCCAAGTACGTCGTCTGCAACGCGGACGAGGGTGACCCCGGGGCCTTCATGGACCGGAGCATCCTCGAGGGCGACCCGCACACCGTCATCGAGGGGATGGCCATCTGCGGGTACGCCATCGGGGCCGACCGGGGCTATATCTACGTCCGCGCCGAGTACCCGCTCGCCGTCGAGCGGCTCGAGCACGCCATAGCGCAGGCCCGGGAGTACGGGTTCCTGGGCAAGGACATCTTCGGTCTCGGGTTCGACTTCGACGTCGAGATACGGGTCGGCGCCGGCGCTTTCGTCTGCGGTGAAGAGACGGCTCTCATGGCCTCCATCGAGGGGCGGCGGGGCGAACCGCGTCCGCGTCCGCCGTTCCCGGCGACTGCCGGCCTCTGGGGCAAGCCCACCAACATCAACAACGTGGAGACCTGGGCCAACATCCCGCCGATAATCCTGCGCGGCGGCGAGTGGTTCGCCTCCATGGGGACCGAGAGGTCCAAGGGCACGAAGGTCTTCGCCCTCGCCGGCAAGGTGCGGAACACCGGTCTTGTGGAGGTCCCCATGGGGATGACCCTCGGCGAGATCGTCTACGACCTCGGTGGGGGCCTCGTGGACGACAAGCCGTTCAAGGCCGCCCAGACGGGCGGACCCTCGGGCGGATGCATCCCGCGGGAGTACCTGAACACCCCTGTCGACTACGAGTCACTGGCCGAACTCGGCACCATCGTCGGGTCGGGCGGCCTCATCATCATGGACGAGGACACCTGCATGGTCGACCTGGCGAAGTTCTTCCTCGAGTTCGTCCAGGAAGAGTCCTGCGGCAAGTGTGCCCCGTGCCGCATCGGCACGAAGCGGATGCTCGAGATCCTCGACCGCATCACCCACGGGGAAGGCCGCGAGGGGGACGTGGAGCTTCTCATCGAGCTTGGTGAGCAGATCAAGGCCACGGCTCTCTGCGGGCTGGGGCAGACGGCCCCCAACCCGGTCCTTTCGACCATCCGCTACTTCCGTGAGGAGTACGACAAGCACATACGGGAGAAGAAGTGCCCGGCGTCGGTTTGCGCCTCGCTCTTCACCTCCCCGTGCCAGAACTCGTGTCCGGCCGGGGTGGACGTGCCCCTCTACGTCGACCTGGCCCGGCAGGGAAGGTTCGCCGAAGCGCACGCCGTGGTCCGGCTGGACAACCCTCTGCCGATGGTCTGTGGCCGCGTCTGCCATCACCCCTGTGAGGCCAAGTGCCGCCGCGGGCAGCTCGACGCCCCGGTCGCCATCAGGGCCCTCAAGCGCTTCGTGGCCGAGTACCCGGTCTCCAGCGACGGCGAGTTCGGTCTTCCGCCCAAGGCCGAGACCAAGTCGGAGAAGGTCGCTGTGGTCGGGTCCGGACCGGCCGGTCTGACGTGCGCCACCTATCTTGCCCGGCTCGGCTACCAGGTGACGGTCTACGAGGCTCTCCCGGTCATCGGCGGCATGCTGGCTGCGGGCATCCCGGAGTACCGCCTGCCGAAGAAGACCCTCCGGCGTGAGATCAAGATGATCGAGGACCTCGGCGTCGTCTTCAAGACCGGGGTCAGGGTGGGCAAGGACATCTCCCTGACCGAGCTCCGCAGGAAGCATGACGCGGTGTTCCTCGCCGTCGGAGCCCACAAGGGTCAGAAGCTCGGCGTGCCCGGCGAGGACGCCGAGGGCGTCTATGACGCCGTGACGTTCCTGCGCCAAGTCAACCTCGGCGAGGCCGAGAGTCTCAAGGGACGCGCCGTGCTGGTCGTCGGCGGCGGCAACGCGGCCATCGACGCGGCGCGCTCGAGCCTCAGACTCGGGGCCAGGAAGGTCTCCCTCCTCTACCGCCGGACCCGGACCGAGATGCCGGCCCTCAAGGAGGAGATCGAGGAGGCCGAGCGGGAAGGCGTCGAGATCCGGACCCTCGTCATCCCGAAGCGGGTCATCACCCGCGGCGGCAAGGTGGGAGGCCTTGAGTGCCTCGAGGCCGACCTCGGGGAGTTCGACCGGTCCGGCCGCCGCCGCCCCGTGCCGAGGGAAGGGTCTGACTTCATCGTCGAGGCCGACGTCATCATCACCGCCATCGGACAGGCCGTCGAGACCGCCGGCCTGGAGGAGGACGGACTGGAGACAGACCGGCGCGGGACGTTCGTCGCCGACGGGAAGACGTGTGCCACCGGAGTGGACGGCGTCTTCGCCGGCGGCGACTGCGTGACCGGGCCGGACACGGTGATAGAGGCCATCGCGGCCGGGAAACGTGCCGCGGAGGCCATCGACAAGTACCTGGGCGGTGACGGAGTCCTCTACCGGCCGGTCGAGGTCGTGCGGAAGCTCACGGCCGAACCCATCGAGGAGGAGACGCCGCGGCGACCGGTGCCGTGCGTCCCGGTCGAGCAGAGGACGACCGACTTCACCGAGGTCGAGCTCGGGTACACGGCCGGTATGGCCCTCGCGGAGGCCGCCCGCTGCCTTCGTTGTGACGTGAAGGAGGACTGAGCCTCGCGCGAGGGAGACCTTACCGAACGGGGAGTGAGGAAATGGCTCTGGTCAAACTGACCATCGATGGACTGCCCGTCGAGGTAGAGGCCGGGACGACCATTCTCCGGGCCGCCGAGAAGCTGGGGATACACATCCCGACCCTCTGCTATCTCGAGGACATGCACGAGTTCGGCGCCTGCCGCGTCTGCGTGGTCGAGGTCGAGGGCGCCAGGACTCTCCAGGCCGCCTGCGTCACCCCGGTGCGTGAGGGCATCGTCGTCCGGACGAACACCCCCGCGGTCCGCAGGGCCCGGAGGACGACGGTGGAGCTCATCCTTTCCGACCACCATACCGAATGCCCCACCTGCGTCCGGAACCTCAACTGCGAGCTGCAGTCCCTGGCGGAGTCCATGGGCATCCGCGAGAACCGCTTCGCGGGCGCCAGGACCGACAACCCCGTCGACAGCTCCAGCGCCGCCATCGTGCGGGACCCGAACAAGTGTGTCCTGTGCCGGCGGTGTGTCAGCATCTGCGAGAAGGTCCAGGGGGTCAAGGCCATCGGGCCGGTGGGCCGCGGCTTCGAGACGGTCATCGGCCCGGCCTTCGGCGACCGGCTCGGGGACACGGTCTGCGTCAACTGCGGGCAGTGCATCCTCGTCTGCCCGACGGGCGCCCTTCACGAGCGGGACTCCACCGAGGAGGTCTGGGCCGCCCTGGCCGACCCGGACAGGCACGTGGTCTTCCAGACGGCTCCGGCCACGCGGGTCGCGCTCGGCGAGACCTACGGTCTGCCTCCGGGAAGCATCGTCACCGGCAAGATGGTCGCCGCCATCAGGAGGCTCGGCGCCGACACCGTCTTCGACACCGACTTCGCGGCCGACCTGACCATCATGGAGGAGGGGCACGAGCTCATCCAGCGTCTCACCAAGGGCGGGACCCTGCCGATGATAACCTCGTGCAGTCCGGGGTGGATAAAGTTCATCGAGCACTTCTACCCCGACCTTCTCCCGAACCTCTCCACCTGCAAGTCGCCTCAGCAGATGTTCGGGGCGGTCATCAAGACCTACTACGCCGAGAAGGTGGGTCTGGACCCCGCGAAGATCTACCACGTCTCCGTCATGCCCTGCACGGCGAAGAAGTTCGAGTGCAGGCGGCCGGAGATGCGAGACAGCGGTTTCGCCGACGTCGACGCCGCCCTGACCACGCGCGAGCTCGGGCGTATGCTCAAGGAGGCCGGCATCGTCTTCGACGAGCTGCCGGAGGAGCCGTACGACGACCCGCTGGGTGAGTCGACGGGCGCGGCCGTCATCTTCGGCGCGACCGGCGGGGTCATGGAGGCCGCTCTCAGGACGGCCTACGAGGTCGTGACGAAGAAGACCCTCCCGAGGGTCGAGTTCGAAGCGGTGCGCGGCCTCGAGGGCGTGAAGGAGGCCTCGGTCGACCTTGACGGCACGGAGGTCAGGGTGGCCGTGGCCCACGGTCTGGCCAACGCCAAGAAGGTCCTGGACAAGGTCAGGGCCGGCGAGGGGGACTGGCACTTCATCGAGATCATGGCCTGCCCCGGCGGTTGCATCGGCGGCGGCGGCCAGCCCATCCCGACCAACCTCGAGGTCAGGCAGAAGCGCATCGAGGGCATCTACACGGCGGACGAGCGGATGACCATCCGCAAGTCGCACGAGAACCCGTCGATTCTCGCCCTCTACAAGGAGTTCCTGGGGGAGCCCCTCGGGCACAAGTCCCACGAACTCCTGCACACCACATACACGCCCCGGGGCCGCTACCTCCCGAGGCGGGAGAAGGCGGCCGACTGAGGCCGGGCTCCAGACCACCGGGGAGGTGAAACCGATGGCCAGAGAACACGAAGGAGCGGTCGACCTGGGTCGCGTCGACGAGATCGTGGCCCGCCACAAGGGCCGGGAGGGGGCTCTCCTGCCCGTCCTCCGCGAGGTCCAGGACGCCGTGGGCTACCTGCCGCAGGAGGCCCTCGAGCGGGTGGCCTTGGGGCTCGGGCTCTCCCTGAGCCAGGTCTACGGGGTGGCCACGTTCTACTCTCTGCTTTACACGAAGCCGAAGGGCAAGTACACGGTCCGGGTCTGTGAGAGCGCTCCCTGTCACGTCCAGGGGGCCCAGGAGGTTGTCGACACCCTGGTGCGTGAACTGGGGATCTCGTTCGGCGAGACGACGCCCGACGGGCTCTTCACCCTGGAGAAGGTGAGCTGTCTCGGTGTCTGCGGGGTCGCGCCGGCGGTCATGATCGGTGACCGCGTCTACGGCAACCTGACCCCCGAGACCGTGGTGGCCGTGCTCCAGGAGTACAGGTAGACGACGGGAGGGTTGAGCATGAGGTTTTACCGTGCGCACGTTCTTGTCTGCGCCGGCACGAACTGCTCCCTCAAGGGCAGCCAGGCCGTCCGGCAGCGCCTCTTGAACGAGCTGGAAGAGGTCGGATTGGCCGACGAGGTCAAGGTCGTCGAGACCGGCTGCTTCGGTCTTTGCGAGCAGGGGCCCACCGTGGTCGTCTACCCCGAGGGTGTCCTCTACTGCCGGGTGACTCCGGACGACGTGCCGGAGCTGGTGAGGGAACACCTTCTCAAGGGAAGGCGCCTGGAGAGGCTCCTTTACCGGGAGGAGGCCGAGAAGGCGGTCCAGACGGTGCCGCAGGTGGACTTTTTCCGCGGCCAGCAGCGCATCGTCCTCCGGAACTGCGGCGTCATCGACCCTGAGTCCATAGAGGAGTACATCGCCCACGGCGGCTACGAGGCCCTCGGCAAGGCCCTGACCGAGATGAAGCCCGCCGAGGTCGTCGCCGAGCTGAAGGCCTCGGGTCTCAGAGGTCGGGGCGGGGCGGGCTTCCCGACAGGTCTCAAGTGGGAGTTCGCCGCCAAGACCGAGGGCGACGTCAAGTACATCGTCTGTAACGCTGACGAGGGCGAGCCGGGGACCTTCAAGGACCGGCTCATCCTCGAGGGAGACCCCCATGCCGTGCTCGAGGGAATGGCCATCGCCGGCTACGCCGTGGGGGCCCGCAAGGGCTATATCTACATCCGCGGCGAGTACGCCCTGTCCATCGAGCGGCTGGAAGAAGCCATAAAGCAGGCCAGGAAGATGAACTTCCTGGGCGACGGGATCTTCGGGACCGGGTTCGCCTTCGACGTCGAGGTGCGCGTCGGGGCGGGCGCCTACGTCTGCGGTGAGGAGACGGCCCTCTTCGAGTCGCTCGAGGGGCGCCGCGGCGAACCGCGCCTGAAGCCGCCCTACCCGACCGAGCGCGGTCTGTTCGGCAAGCCGACGGTCATCAACAACGTCGAGACCCTGGCCAACGTCGCTCCGATCATCCTCAACGGGGCCAAGTGGTACCGCGGGTTCGGGACCGAAGGTTCGCCGGGCACGAAGGTCTTCACCCTGACGGGGGACATCGTGAACGAGGGCCTCATCGAGGTCCCGATGGGCATCACCCTGCGGGAGGTCGTCTTCGGCATCGGCGGCGGCATCCCCGGCGGACGGGCCTTCAAGATGGCCCAGACGGGCGGTACCTCGGGCGGGTGTCTCCCGGCCGAACTGCTCGACGTCCCCATGGATTACGACGAACTGGCCAAGGCGGGCTCGGCCCTGGGCTCGGGAGCCCTGCTCATCATGGACGACACCCACTGCATCGTGGACATCGCACGCGTCTTCGCCCGGTTCTTCGAGCACGAGTCATGCGGGAAGTGTGTCCCCTGCCGGGAGGGCACGATGCGCATCCACGACATCATGACCAGGATCGCCACAGGCAGGGCCGGAGAGAAGGACCTCGACAACCTCGAGGCCCTGGCCAGGACGATGACCACGGCGTGCCTCTGCCCGCTCGGGCAGGCCGCCCCGGTTCCGATCATGACCACGCTGAAGTACTTCCGCGAGGAGTACGACGCCCACATCAAGGAAAAGCGGTGCCCGACGGGAACCTGCCGGGCCCTGGCGGCCCCGGCGGCGACCCTGGCGGCGGGGAAGGGGGCATGAGGCCGTGCCTGAGGTGAAGGTGACGATAGACGGCATCGAGGTCACCGTTCCGTCGGGGAGCACCATCCTCCAGGCGGCGGAGCGGGCCGGGGTGCGCATCCCCACCCTCTGCCACCATCCGGACCAGGAGGTCAAGGGGGTCTGCCGGGTCTGCGTGGTGGAGGTCGAGAAGTCCAGGACTCTTCAGGCCGCCTGCGCCTTTCCGGTGGCCGACGGGATGGTCGTCCGGACGAACACCCCGGCCGTAAGGGAGGCGCGGCGGGTCATCGTCGAGCTGATGCTCTCCCGGCATCCGGAGAACTGCCTGGAGTGCGCCAGGAACATGAAGTGCGAGCTCCAGGCCCTCGCGGAGGAGCTCGGCGTCCGGCAGGTGCGCTTCGAGCGCAAGCTCAAGGACCACCCCAGGGACACGTCAACGCCGTCCCTCATCCGGGATCCGTCCAAGTGCGTCGTCTGCCGGCGCTGTGTCTACACGTGTGAGAAGGTGCAGGGCGTGGCCGCCCTCTGGCCCGCCTACCGCGGGCACGAGACCGTCGTCGTTCCCGCCTACGACAGCGACATGATCGATGTCGTCTGCGCCCTGTGCGGACAGTGCATCCACGCCTGCCCGACGGGGGCCATCACCGAGAAGGATGACACCGAGCAGGTCTGGGAGGCTCTCGGCGACCCGTCCAAGCACGTGGTGGTCCAGACGGCCCCGGCCATCCGGGCCACCCTCGGTGAGGAGGCCGGCCTGCCGCCCGGAACGCTGGTCACGGGGAAGATGGTGGCCGCGCTCCGCCGGCTCGGCTTCGACCGGGTGTTCGACACCGACTTCACGGCCGACCTCACCATCATGGAGGAGGGCTCGGAGCTCATTCACCGGCTCGAGACCGGCGGTCCCCTGCCGCTCCTCACCTCCTGCAGTCCGGGCTGGGTGAAGTTCATCGAGCACTTCTTCCCGGAGCTCCTGCCGAACGTCTCGACCTGCAAGTCGCCCCAGCAGATGTTCGGCGCGCTGGCGAAGACGTACTACGCCGAGAAGTTCGGCCTCGACCCGGCCGACATCTTCGTCGTGTCCGTCATGCCCTGCACGGCCAAGAAGTTCGAGGCCGCGCGCCCGGAGATGAACTCGAGCGGCTACCGGGACGTCGACGTGGTCCTGACCTCGAGGGAGCTCGGGAGGATGTTCCGGCAGGCCGGCATAGACTTCGAGAAGCTTGAGGAGGAGGAGTTCGACGATCCTCTCGGCGTCTCGACCGGCGCGGGGGCCATCTTCGGGGCCACCGGCGGGGTGATGGAAGCGGCCCTCCGGACGGCCTACGAGCTCGTCACAAAGAAGGAGCTCAAGGAGCTCGACTTCGTGGCCGTCCGCGGGATGGCCGGCATCAAGGAGGCCACCGTGGACCTCGACGGCGTGAAGCTCAACGTGGCCGTGGCCCACGGGCTGGCCAACGCCAGGACCCTCATGGAGAAGGTGGCCCGGGGGGAGGGCGACTACCACTTCATCGAGATCATGGCCTGCCCCGGCGGGTGCATCGGCGGCGGCGGTCAGCCCATCCGGACGACGAACGAGGTCCGGGAGCGGCGCATCGACGCGATCTACCGTGAGGACAGGCGCCTCCCCATCCGGAAGTCGCACGAGAACCCGGCCATCAAGAAGCTCTACGAGGAGTATCTCGGCGAGCCCCTCGGCGAGAAGTCGCACGAGCTCCTTCACACCCATTACGCTCCGAGGAAGCGGGTCTGAAGCCTGCCCGGAGGAGTCCCGGAAGAGCCGATGATCCGGGTCCTGCCCGGAGGAGCCGAGGACCCGGGTGTGGAAGGTGAACAGGTGGAACGTCCTGAGGCGAGGCTGAGGCTGGCGCCGAGGGAGAGGCTCCAGGTCCGGCGGTGGTAACGTGGGCCGCGTGCGGACCGGCCCCGACCCAGGCGTAAGGTGCGCCCGGGTCGGCCCGTTCCGTGGTGCAGGCGACGAGGGGTCCTCTCCCCGACGGAGAGGGCCCCTCTTCGATGACGGCCTGTGGGCGTGCGCGGAGGTGGGCCGAATGGCGGCCGAGAGGCGGGAGACGGAAAGACGCATCGGTGTCGTGGGCATCGTCGTGACCGACCGTGAGAGGTCGGCCGCGGCGGTGCAGGAGGTCCTCTCCGGCTACAGCGACCTCATCGTCGGCCGCATGGGCGTGCCCTACCGGGAGCGCGGGGTGGCCGTCATCGCCCTCATCGTGGACGGAGACACCGACCGCCTCGGCGCCATGACCGGCAGGCTCGGGTCCCTGCCGGGGGTCTTCGTCCGGACGGCCCTGACCGGCTTCAGCGGGACCGAGACCGAGGAGGAAGCCGGCCCGCGGGGCGCCCGCGGCTGAGACTGCTCCGCCTCCGTCACGCTGAGCCCTCCGGCAGCGGAGGGGACGGACGGGGGCGGCGGGAGAGGTGTGGAGATGAACACGAACCTGAGGTGGCTGACGAGGGCCGCCCTGCTCCTGGCCCTCGCCCTCGTCTTCCAGAGCGTGCGGCTCGGGCAGGCCGTCACCGGCCCGGCCGTCAACGCCGTCCTGTTCATCGGCTCGGTGTTGATCGGACCCTGGGGGGCCGCGGCCATCGGCCTTCTCACCCCGGTGACAGCCCTCTTCCTCGGGGTCCTAAAGCCGGTCCTCGCCCCGGCCATCCCCTTCATCATGGCCGGCAACGCGGTCCTGGCCCTCATCTTCGGCTACGGCCGGAGGGTCAACGTCTATCTCGCCGCGGTGGCGGCGGCGGTGGTGAAGTTCCTTCTCCTGTCGACGGCGGTGCTCTACATCATCCAGGTCCCGGCGCCCGTGAGCGTGGCCCTTAGGCTTCCCCAGCTCTTCACGGCCCTCGGAGGGGCCGTCGTGGCCTTCCTCGTCCTCGAGGTCCTGGCCGCCGCCGGTGTCGTCTCCAGGGCGGACTGGCCCGGCCTTGGTCTCAGCGGCCGGACCCGGACGGGCGGCGACCCGCGGAACGACTGAGTCACCTTTTGGCTGAGGGAAAGAGGGAAAGGCCGCCCTCTGGTGAATTGTCACTCTTGTAACGTAACAGGGCGCGGAGGAGGCGCCCTGCACTTATTGTTTAGAACATTCCAAAAGGTTTTGGCTTCTTGAAGGCAATTGTCAGAAACCCAAGGCGCAACAACCAAGAAGGAAGGAGGCGAAACGTGTGGAGCAGGCGGAGGCGAAGACCCTCGAGGTCATCCGGCAGGACGCCTTCGACCCGGCGAAGTTCCTCGAGGAGCTGGACGCCTTTCCCGGAGTCGACAAGATCAAGAACTGCATGCAGTGCGGGGTGTGCACCGCGTCGTGTCCTCTGAGCCACGAGATGAAGGAGACGCCGCGCAAGATCATCGAGATGATCAGGGCCGGTATGAGAGACGAAGTGCTGGCCAGCGACACGATGTGGTACTGCGCCTCGTGCTATGCCTGTACGGTGAGGTGCCCGCAGGGCATCAGCATGGCCGAGGTCATGTACGCCCTGAGGACCATCGCTCTCAGGACGGCCAGGAATCTCAGTGCGGCCTTCTACAAGACCTTCTCCGACACCGTGCGGCGCTACGGCCGGATGCACGAATCGGACCTCATGATCCGCTTCGCCCTGCGGACCAACCCCCTGTCCCTCCTCAAGATGGGCCCGTTGGGCCTGCGCATGCTCGCCAAGGGCAAGATGAGCCTGTCGGTGCCCACGCCCATCAGGGGAGCCAAGGAGATCGGGAAGCTCTACGACAAGGTCGCCGAATTGGAGGGAGGGGCATGAGCGAGACGAAGACCAAGGACGCCGCACGGCACAAGGGAGCCGGAGAAGCGAAGCCCGATTTCGTCTTCTTCCCCGGGTGTTCGCTCCATTCGACCGCCCGCGAGTATCACGACTCGACCGTCCAGTCCATGGCCGTCCTGGGCATCACCCTCGAAGAGCTTGACGACTGGAACTGTTGCGGGGCGACCGCGCTTTCCTCCGCCGACAGCCTTCTCTCCTACGCCCTGCCGGCCCGGAACCTGGCCATGACCCAGGAGCGCGGGCTTCCGATGGCCGTGGCCTGCAACTCGTGCTTCGTCACCCTGAACCGGGTCAACGCCCTGATGGCGACCGACGCACCCTACCGGTCCAAGGTGGAGGAGACCCTGAAGGCCATCGGCCGGCGGCTCGACGGCCCGGTAGAGATCAGGCACACCCTGCACATCATCTACCATGATGTGGGCCTCGACCGCATCAGGGAGAAGGTGAAGAGGAGGCTCGAGGGCCTCAAGGTCGCCCCGTACTACGGGTGCCAGATCGCCCGGCCGCGGCACGAGTTCAGCGACCCGGAGTTCCCCACCGAGATGGACGACATCCTCGAGGCCATAGGGGCCGAGGTCGTCCGCTACGACCGCAAGACGAAATGCTGCGGCGGAGCCCTGATGACCACCAAGGAGGACGTCGTCCTCGAACTGAACGAGCAGCTCCTGAGGGAAGCCCAGGTCCGCGGAGCCGACCTCATCGCCGTCTGCTGCCCGATGTGCCAGATGAACCTTGACGCCTACCAGGGCAAGATCAACAGCAGGTTCGGCACCGACTACCAGTTGCCCGTCGTCTACTTCACCCAGCTCCTCGGCTTCGCCCTGGGACTGGACGAGAAAGCCATGGGCTTCGGGCGCGGTTTCGTTCCGGCCGGCAAGCATCTCAAGAAGTACGCCTGAGAACCGGAGGTGACATGTGTTGCCAGGACCGAAGATAGGCGTCTACGTGTGCCACTGCGGCTCGAACATCGCCGGCAAGGTGGACATGGACGCCCTGCGGGAGTTCGCCGCTGAGCTCCCCGACGTGGTCGTCAGCCGTGACTACAAGTACATGTGCTCCGACCCCGGTCAGGACCTGATCAAGGCCGACATCAAGGAGAAGGGCCTTGAGCGGGTCGTCGTGGCCTCGTGCTCGCCGCGCATGCACGAGCCGACGTTCAAGCGGGCCTGCCAGGACGCGGGACTCAACCCCTACCTCATGGAGATGGCCAACATCCGCGAGCAGTGCTCCTGGGTGACCGAGGACGCCGAGGCCGCGACACAGAAGGCGAAGGCCCTGGTCCACTCGGCGGTGAACAAGGCCCGCCATCTCGAGCCGCTGGAGGACAAGACCGTCCCCGTCGACCCGAAGACGCTCATCGTCGGCGGGGGCATCGCCGGCATAGAGGCCGCTCTCAAGATAGCCGAGGCCGGCAAAGAGGTGTACCTCGTCGAGCGCGAGCCTTCCATCGGCGGCAACATGGCGAAGCTCGACAAGACCTTCCCGACCCTGGACTGTGCGGCCTGCATCCTCACCCCGAAGATGGTGTCTGTCGCCCAGCACCCCAACATCACCCTTCTCACCTACTCCGAGGTGGAGAAAGTTGAGGGCTACATCGGGAACTTCGAGGTGACCATCAGGAAGCGGGCCCGGTCCATCGACGAGAAGCTCTGCAACGGGTGCGGCACCTGCCAGGAGAAGTGCCCGATAAAGGTGCCCAACGAGTTCGAAGAGGGCCTCGGGATGCGCAAGGCCATCTACACCCCGTTCCCGCAGGCCGTCCCGAACAAGCCCGTCATCGACCGGGAGAACTGCACCTACTACAAGACCGGCAAGTGCAAGATATGTGAGCGTGTCTGTCCCCCGAAGGCGATACGGTTCGACCAGGAGGACGAGATCATCACCGAGAAGTTCGGCGCCATCATCGTGGCGACCGGCTACCAGCTCTTCGACCCCTCCGTCGGTCCCCAGTGGGGCTACGGCCGCTACGACAACGTCATCCACGGGCTCCAGTTCGAGCGTCTGTCGAACGCCTCCGGGCCCACGGGAGGGAAGATCCTCCTCAAGGACGGGTCCGAGCCTGAGGCCGTGGCCATCCTCCACTGTGTCGGTAGCCGCGACACGAACTATGCCGAGTACTGCTCCCGCATCTGCTGCATGACCAGCGTCAAGTTCGCGCACCTCGTCCGCGAGAAGACCAACGCCAAGGTCTACGACCTCTACATGGACATGCGGACCTTCGGCAAGCAGTACGAGGAGTTCTACAACCGTGTCGTCGCCGAGCGCGACATCTACTTCATCCGCGGCAAAGGGGCCGAGGTGATGCAGGACCCCGAGACCGGCAAGCTGCTGGTGCGGGTGGAAGACACGCTCCTGGGCGTGTTCCGGGAGATTCCTGTCGACATGGTCATTCTCAACGCGGCCATCTGCCCGCGCCCGGACTCGCAGGAGGTCGCCCAGAAGTTCGGCATCCAGAGGAGCGCGGACGGTTTCTTCCTGGAGTACCACCTGAAGCTGGAACCGATGAAGACGGCCAACGACGGCGTGTTCATCGCCGGCACTTGCCAGGCGCCGAAGGACATCCCCGACACGGTCGGGCAGGGGGCCGGCGCCGCGGCCGAGGCCCTCAAGGTGGTCTTCGCCGGGAAGGTCACCGTCACGCCGACGACGGCGGAGGTCTCCGGCACCCTGTGCTCCGGGTGCCGCATCTGCATCCCGCTCTGCCCGTACAATGCCATCACCTTCGACGAAGCCAAGGGTGTCGCTCAGGTCAACGAAGCTCTCTGCAAGGGCTGCGGGACGTGTGCCGCGTCGTGCCCCTCGGGGGCCCTCCGCGCCAAGCACTTCGACAACCGTCAGCTCTACGCGCAGATCGAGGGGGTGTGCGCGGAATGACCCAGGCCGGAAGCCCCAAGTCCCAGGCGGCGGCCGGGGAAGGGTGGGAGCCCAAGGTCGTGGCCTTCCTCTGCAACTGGTGCTCCTACACAGGTGCCGACCTGGCCGGCATCTCCCGCCTGAAGTACCCGGCCAACCTGCGCATCATCCGGGTCATGTGCTCCGGACGCGTTTCTCCCGCGTTCGTTCTCAAGGCCTTCCACGAGGGGGCCGACGGCGTCCTCGTCGGCGGCTGTCACCCGGGTGACTGCCACTACCTTGAGGGCAACTACAAGACCCTCAAGCGGAAGCTCGTCTTCGAGCGTCTGCTCGAGCAGTTCGGCATCGAACCGGGCCGGTTCCGTCTGGAATGGATTTCCGGCGGTGAGGGCGACAAGTTCGCCCGTGTCGCCGAAGAGCTGGTCAAGGCGGTCCGCGAACTCGGCCCGCTGGGCTCCACCGCGGAGCGGCTCGGCCGAGCCGACGGGCTTGCCCTGAGGGCCGAAGGGGGGGGCGGAAATGCCTGAGGCCAAGAAGAAGCTCAAGCTCGCCCTCTACTGGGCGGCGAGCTGCGGCGGGTGCGAAATAGCCGTCCTGGACATCGACGAGAAGATCCTCACCGTGGCCGAGGTGGCCGACATCGTCCTCTGGCCGGTCGCTCTCGACTTCAAGTACAAGGATGTCGAGGCCCTGGCCGACCAGTCCGTAGACGTCTGTCTCTTCAACGGGGCCGTCCGCAACTCCGAACAGCGCGAGCTGGCCGAACTCCTGCGCCAGAAGAGCAAGGTCTTGGTCGCCTTCGGCGCCTGCGCCTGCTTCGGCGGCATCCCGGCCTTGGCCAACCAGTTCGACCGGGAGAGCATCTTCCGCCGCGTCTACGACACGACCCCGTCGACGGACAACCCGGGCCGGGTCAGGCCCCAGACGAAGCTGTCGGTGCCCCAGGGGGACCTCCACCTGCCGGAGTTCTACAACGCCGTCTACAAGCTCGACGACGTGGTCGAGGTCGACTATTACCTCCCCGGTTGCCCGCCTCCGCCGGAGCTCGTCTGGGAGGCCATAACGGCCATCGTGGAGGGCAAGCTGCCTCCGAAGGGCAGCACCCTCGCCGGGGAGAGGTCGCTCTGCCATACGTGCAAACGTAAGAAGGAGGACAAGAAGGTCACCGCCTTCCACCGCGTCCACGAGTTCGTCCCGGACCCGGAGAAGTGCCTCCTGGAGCAGGGCATCATCTGCTCCGGGCCGGTGACCCGGGAGGGCTGCGGGGAGCGCTGCCTTGACGCCAACATGCCCTGCCGCGGGTGCTTCGGGCCTACCCCCGAGGCGCTCGAGCACGGGGCGAGCATGCTGAGCGCGGCGGCGACCCTTGTGGAGGGGAAGGAAGAGGCCGAGCTGGCCGAGGTCCTGGACGGCATCGTGGACCCGCTCGGGACCTTCTACCGGTTCACCCTGGCTGACTCCCTCCTGAGAATCCGCAACAAGTCCCTCGGCCTGGAGGAGAAGGCCGAAGAAGGAGAGGAGGCGGCGTCATGAAGCGCGTGACCATCGACCCCATCACAAGGCTGGAAGGGCACGGCCGCATCGAGATCTTCCTCGACGAGGAAGGGAACGTCGACGACGCCTACTTCCAGGTCGTGGAACTGCGCGGCTTCGAGAAGTTCTGTGAAGGGCGGCCCGCCGAGGAGCTCCCCCGCATCACCCCGCGCATCTGCGGCGTCTGCCCGAGCGCGCACCACATCTGCTCGACCAGGGCCCTGGACGACCTCTACAAGGTCGACCCGCCCCCGGCAGCCAAGAAGCTGCGCGAGCTGTTCTACTGCGCCCACATGATCCACTCCCATATCGCCCACTTCTACGCCCTGGCCGCGCCGGACTTCGTCCTCGGACCCGAGGCCGACCCCGCGGAGAGGAACATCCTCGGCGTGGTGGCGAAGGTGGGGGTCGAGACCGGCGGGTCGGTGATAAAGCACCGGTCCTACGCGCAGAAGATACAGGAGATGCTCGGCGGCCGCGCCACCCACTCCGTCATGGGCCTGCCCGGCGGGGTCTCCAAGGGGCTCACCAAGGAAGAGCAGAAGCAGGTCGTCGAGTGGGCCAAGTCGGAGGTCGAGTTCGCGAAGTTCTCCCTGAAACTCTTCGACGACGTGGTCCTGGCCAACAAGGCCTACGTGGACCTCATCCTCTCCGACGGCTACAAGCTGACGACCCACCACATGGGTCTGGTGGACGAGAACAACAAGGTGAACTTCTACGACGGCTTCGTCCGCGTTGTGGACACGACGGGGAAGGAGATCGTCAAGTTCCCCGCCCGGGGGTCGGCCTATCTCGAGCACATCGCCGAGCACGTCGAGCCGTGGACCTACCTGAAGTTCCCCTACCTGAAGGCGAAAGGATGGAAGGGGTTCGTCGACGGCCAGGACAGCGGTATCTACCGCGTGGCGCCGCTGGCCCGGCTCAACGCCGCCGACGGGATGGCCACTCCGGCGGCCCAGGAGGCCTACGAGAAGTACTTCGAGACCCTCGGCGGGAAGCCGGTCCAGGCGACCCTCGCGAACCACTGGGCCCGGCTCATCGAGGTCCTCTACGCCGCCGAGCGCCTGCTCGAGCTTGCCGAGGACTCCGAGATCACCAGTGACGAGATCCGGACCCTGCCGACGGAGACGCCGGACGAGGGCGCGGCCGTCATCGAGGCTCCCCGCGGGACCCTCTTCCATCACTACAAGACGGACGAGCGCGGTATCGTCCGCGCGGTCAACCTGATCGTCGCCACCGGGAACAACCATGCGGCCATCTGCATGTCCGTGAAGAAGGCCGCACAGGCGGTCATCAAGAAGGGCGAGGTCAGAGAAGGGCTCCTCAACATGGTCGAGATGGCCTTCCGGGCCTACGACCCGTGCTTCGGGTGTGCGACGCACAGCCTCCCGGGTGAGATGCCGCTCGTGGCCAACATCTACGACCACGAAGGCAACCTCGTCCGCACCCTCGAAAGGTAGCCGACGAGCGAGAGACGAAGGGTCCGGGGGCGGGAGCCAAGCTCTCCGGCCCCCGGACCCGTCCGCTCCGCCCTGACCCTGCCGTCGGGGCCTATCGTCCGTTTGGAAGGAGACCCCCTTTGAGCCGGGTGCTTGTCGTCGGTATCGGCAACCCCATCCTCCGCGATGACGCCGTGGGCCTGATCGTCGTCCGGGAGGTGAGCCGGCGCCTCGACGGCGCCGGCCTTCCCGTGACCTTCGTCGAGGCGTCCGTAGGGGGGCTCGACCTCATCGACCTTCTCTCCGGCTACGACGCCGCCGTGCTGGTGGACGCCGCCGTGACCGGCCGCGCGGCTCCGGGCGAGGTCTTCGAGCTGGACGTCGGCTTCCTTGAGGACACGACACATCTCGGGACGACCGGACTTTCCCACCAGGTGGACCTGGCGACAGCGTGGAAGCTTGGCCGAAGGCTGGGCCTTCCTCTCCCGAGACTGCTGCGCGTCCTGGCTGTGGAGGCGGCCGACGTGAAGACGTTCTCCGAGGAGCTGAGCCCGAGTGTGGCCGAGAACCTGCCGCAGGTCGTCGATGCGGTCAGCCGAGTCGTGCGTGAGGTCCTGGCCGCCTGCGGGGAAGGTACGGTTCGGGCTCCGCACGAGGAAGGTGCGGTCCGGGTCCCGGACGAGGGCGGCCCGGACGCAGGCGGGCCTGACTAGACCCTTCTCGGCCTCTTCAGCGGGGGTGGGACTACGCACGAGCTGGGCCTGATGGACCAGATTCTCAGGACCATCCGGGAGAGCGCCGCGGCCGAGGGCGTGACGAGAGTGAAGACCGTGGCCCTTGTCGTGGGGCGGCGGTCGGGGGCTCTGCCGGACGCCCTGAGGTTCGCCTTCGAGGTCCTGACGGGAGCCCGGGACGGAGCCGGGGACGAGGCCGGGGACAGTGCGGCAGAGGACGGGTCCCCGGACGGGTCGGCCGGCGACGAGACGGCACGTCTCTTCCGGGGGGCCAGGCTCGTCATCGAAGAGCCGCCCGTACGGTGCAGGTGCTGTCGGTGCGGGCTGGAGTACGGCGAGGACGACGGTGACGCGGCGACGAACTGGGCTCTTTTGTGTCCCAGGTGCGGAGCCGGGGCCCCCGAGTTCATCTCCGGCCGGGAGCTCCGGGTGGACTTCTACGAAGGCGAGTGACCGAGGCGAGGTGTGGGCATGAAGATCAAGCTGGCGCGCGACATCCTCAAGGCCAACGACCAGTTGGCGGACGGCTTCCGGAGGCGGCTCAGCGAGCTGGGGGTCCTGTCCGTGAACCTCATCGGCTCGCCCGGGTCAGGCAAGACCTCCCTCCTTGAGAGGACGCTGGAGAACCTCGGCGACCTGCGGGCCGCGGTCATCGAGGGCGACATCGCCACGGCCCTTGACGCCGAACGCATCGAGCGGAAGGGTGCTCCCGCGGTCCAGGTCAACACGGAGGGAGCCTGCCACCTCGATGCCAACATGGTCATCGATGCGGCGGAGGAACTCGACCTTGCCCGGCTCGACCTCCTCTTCGTGGAGAACGTCGGGAACCTGGTCTGCCCGGCGGGCTGGGACCTCGGCGAGGACCTCAAGGTCGTCGTGGCCAGCGTCACGGAAGGTGACGAGAAGCCGCGGAAGTATCCGGCCATCTTCGAGAGGGCCGCGGCGTGCGTGCTCAACAAGGTCGACCTCCTTCCTCACGTGGACTTCGACCTCGAGCGCTTCAAGCGGGACGCCGGGGTGCTCAACCCCGACATGACCGTCATGCTGCTGTCGGCGAAAGAAGGGACTGGCGTACCGGAGTGGGTCGACTGGCTGAAGACGAAGCTCGCCGAGAAGAGGAGCCGGTGAGCGAAGAGCGGTCCAGGCTCCGCATCCGTGTCACAGGGCTCGTCCAGGGGGTGGGTTTCCGCCCCTACGTCTACCGGCTGGCGACAGGGATGGGGCTTTCCGGCTGGGTCATGAACTCGCCCGCGGGCGTCGTCATCGAGGTCGAGGGGCCCCGCCCGGTCGTGGGTGAGTTCGCCCGGGAGCTCGACAGGAGGCCCCCGCCCCTGGCGCGCGTGCTGGCGTGCGAGACAAGGGAGATACCCCCGGTCGGGGAGCGGTCCTTCACCATCGTGGCCAGCGAGGGTGAGGGCGCGCGGGAGACCCTGGTGAGCCCAGACGTGGCCACGTGCGAGGCCTGCCGGCGGGAGGTCTTCGACCCGCTCGACCGGCGCCACCTCTACCCCTTCACCAACTGCACGGACTGCGGGCCCCGCTACACCATCATCCGCGAGCTGCCCTACGACCGCCCCCTGACCTCGATGGCCGGCTTCGAGATGTGCTCCGAGTGCCGCGGGGAGTACGAGGACCCGGGCGACAGACGCTTCCACGCCCAGCCCAACGCCTGCCCGGTCTGCGGCCCCAAGGTCTGGCTCGAGGACGCGCGGGGGCGCACGCTGGCCGTCTCCTCCGGCGCCGGGGGCGGCGAGTGGGCGGAACTCTTCCGGGAGAAGGTGAAGGAGGGGGCCGTCGTGGCCGTCAAGGGCCTCGGAGGCTTCCACCTCGCCTGCGACGCCCGGTCCGAGGAGGCCGTCTCGCTCCTACGGCGGCGGAAGAGACGTCCGGCCAAGCCGTTCGCGGTCATGGCCCCGCATCTCAAGGCGGCCCGGAAGTATGTCGAGGTCGGCCCGGTGGCGGAGGAGCTTCTCGTCTCCCCGGCGGCCCCCATCGTCATCCTGCCCGTCCGCCGGGAGAGGGGCCGCGGCGGCGACCGCCGGGAGAGGGCCGCCGGCCCGGCCCCGTCCGTGGCCCCCGGAACGGCCACGCTCGGGCTCATGCTGGCCTACACGCCCCTTCACCTCATGCTCTTCGACGAGGAGCTCGACCTTCTGGTGATGACGAGCGCCAACCCGAGCGGCCTGCCCATCATCCGCGACGACGACGAGGCCCGGACGCGTCTCGCCGGGACGGCCGACCTCTTCCTCTTCCACGACCGGCCCATCGTCAACAGGTGTGAGGATTCCGTCATCAGGGTCTGGGCCGACGGGCTTCGCGGCCCGGATGGGGACCGCTGCGGGTCGGACCATGCGGCCCGCTGTGGCCTACGCGACCGGCCGCGGGGCGCCGGGCGCGGCCGACCGGAGGGTCCCGCGGGTGGAGGTCTCCCGGTCGTGATTCCCTACCGCAGGTCGCGGGGGTACGCTCCCGCTCCGCTGGAGGTCGCCCCCTCGCTGCCCGAACCGCCTCCCGACGCCGGCCTCTCGGTCTTCGGGGCCGGCGGCGAGATGAAGAGCACTTTCTGCCTTCTGCGCGGGGACAAGGCCTTCATGAGCCCGCACCTGGGGGAGATGGAGTTCGTGGAGAGCCTCGCCTCCTACCGCGAGACCTACGAGCGCTTCCAGGTTTTCCTGGACTCACCCCCCAGGGTCGTGGCCGTGGACCCCCATCCCGGCTACCGCGTCTCCGGTCTCGCCCTTGAGCTGGCCGGTCCGGAAGCCGCCCGGGTCAGCGTGTTCCACCACCACGCCCACATGGTGTCCTGCCTGGCCGACAACGGCGCGGCCGGGGACGCCGAGGTCCTGGGGCTCGTCTGCGACGGGACGGGCTACGGGCCGGACGGGACCATCTGGGGGTTCGAGGTGCTGGCCGGGACGGCCGCCGGGTTCAGGCGCCTCGGTCACCTCGCCCCGACCTCCATGCCCGGAGGGGACAGGGCGGCCAGGCGTCCGTTCCGCGCCGCGGCGGCGCACCTTCACCGCACACTGGGGTCCGACGGGGTCGACCGGCTGGCCCGCCTCCACCCCGGCCGGAGGGAGGAGCTCGAAGCCGTCCGGGCCCTGCTCGAGGCGGGCCTGCGGGAGCGGAGCGGAGGGCGGTCGTCGCCTGTCCCCGGGGCCGTCCTCACCTCGAGCTGCGGACGCCTCTTCGACGCGGTCTCCGCGATACTCGGGGTCACCGCGGAGAACACCTACGAGGGGCAGGCGGCCGTCGAACTGAGCGCCCTCTGCGAGGACGACCCGTCCGCGGCCCTCGGGCCGGTCCCGGAGCGCTACCGGTTCCGTGTCGTCCTGCACGGGAAGGAAGCCGCCGACCGTGGCGGCCGTGCCGAGCGGGTCGACCGTGCTGACCCGAGCCTGCTGTTGCTCGACCCAGCGCCGTTCCTCGAGGCTCTCCTGGAGGACGTCGAGGCGGGACGGGTGGACGCACAGGCCGGGTCCCGGCTCTTTCTCGGCAGTCTTGTCGAGGCCATGGTCGAAGGGCTCGAGACGGCCTCGCGCCTGACCGGCCTCACGCGCGTCTGCCTCAGCGGGGGCACCTTCCAGAACCCCGTCCTGGTCAGGGCGGTCCGCCGTCGGCTGGAGGACCTCGGGTTCGACGTCCTGGTCCACCGGCAGGTGCCCCCGAACGACGGCGGCCTGGCCCTCGGCCAGGCGGTGGCCGCGGCCTGGATGGCGCGGGAAGAAAGGGTGATCTAGGATGTGTCTGGCGGTGCCGGGACGGATCGTGGACCTCGAGGGCACCAGGGCGACCGTGGAGCTGGGCGGTAACACCCTCCGGGTCGACGTCTCGCTCATAGAGGACCCCGCGGTCGGGGACTGGGTCGTCGTCCACGCCGGCTTCGCCCTGGAGAAGGTCGACGAGGAGGCGGCCCGCGAGACGCTGGCCGCGGTGAGGCGGCTCCTGGAGGTCGGGTCGGGTGAGTAGGGCGGGGGACTTCCGCGACCCGGCCCTGGTCAAGGCCCTCGTCGCCGCGGTGCGCCGGGACGTCGAGGCCCTCGGCCGCCCCGTCACCCTGATGGAGGTCTGCGGGACGCACACCGTGGCCGTGTCCCGCTCGGGCCTGAGAGGGCTTCTCCACGGGTTCGTCGACCTGAGGTCGGGACCGGGCTGCCCGGTCTGCGTCACGTCCGAGACGGACCTCGACCGCATGGTCGCCCTCGCCCTGGCTCCAGGGACGGTGGTCGTCACCTTCGGCGACATGGTCAGGGTCCCGGGAACGGTCGGCACCCTCGAGGAGGCCCGGGCGGCGGGGGCCGACGTCAGGGTCGTCTACTCGGCCGAGGGCGCGGTCCGGGCCGCCGCGGAGGAGCCGGAGAGGCTCTTCGTCTTCCTCGGGGTGGGCTTCGAGACGACCCAGCCGGGCGTCGCCCTGGCTCTCAGGGAGGCCGACCGCCTGGGGCTCGAGAACTTCTGTATCCTCTCGGCCCACAAGACCCTCCCGCAGGCCCTGAGGGCCCTCATCGAGCCCGCGGCCGGGGGAGACGCGCGGGGCGGAGATGCGCCGGGCGGAGGCCGCGCGGACCGCCCTCGCCTCGACGGCTTCATCCTGCCGGGGCACGTCTCCGCGGTCATCGGCCGGCGGGCCTACGACTTCATGGCCGACGAGTACGGCCTTCCGGGCGCGGTGGCCGGGTTCGAGCCGGTGGACATCCTCGTCGCCGTGAGGGAGCTGGTCCGCTCGGTGAGGGCCGGCCGGGCCCGGGTCCTGAACCTCTACTCCCGTGTGGTGCGGGAGGAGGGCAACCCCAGGGCGAGGGCCATCGTCGACCGCTTCTTCGAGCCGTGCCCGGCCGAGTGGCGGGGCCTCGGGACCATACCGGCAAGCGGCCTCAAGCTCCGCCCCGAGTGGGAGAGATTCGACGCCTCCGTGCGCCTGCGGGCGGCCCTGGAGGACGGTCTGGCCCGGGCACGGGCGCGCGCGCAGAGGACCGGACACGAAAGGCTCCGCCGGGCGTGCCGGTGCGGCGACGTCCTGCGTGGTGAACTGCTTCCGCCCGAGTGCCCTCTCTTCGGACGGTCCTGCACCCCGGTCCGGCCGGTCGGGCCCTGCATGGTCTCGACGGAGGGTTCCTGTGCCGCCTACTACCGTTATGAAGGCAGGGGTGACCGGGTGTGAACGTCGACCGGGAGAAGGGTCCGAGGGACGGTGCGGGGCGCGGGAACGGCCGCCGGGTCACCCTCGCCCACGGCGCGGGGGGACGGCTGACCGCCGAACTCGTCCGCGAGGTCTTCCTGAAGCACTTCCAGAGCCGGCACCTGGCTCCTCTCGGCGACTCGGCCCTCGTTCCGCCGGGCGGCGGCCGCCTGGCCCTCACGACGGACGGGTTCGTCGTCGATCCGCTCTTCTTCCCGGGCGGGGACATAGGCCGGCTCGCCGTCTGCGGGACGGTCAACGACCTGGCCGTCGCCGGGGCGGCCCCAGCTTATCTCACCGCCTCCTTCATCATCGAGGAGGGCCTGCCTTTCGAGGTCCTGGAGCGGGTCGGGCTCTCGATGGCCCGGGCGGCGGAGGAGGCCGGGGTCGAGGTCGTCACGGGGGACACGAAGGTCGTGGAGAGGGGCGGGTGTGACAAGCTCTTCATCGTGACGAGCGGGGTCGGGTTCGTCCTGCCAGGGGCCGACATCGGCCCCTCGCGCGTGCGGCCGGGAGACCGTCTCGTCCTGAGCGGGCCTGTGGGACAGCACGGTGTGGCCGTCCTGTCGCAAAGGGAAGGGTTGGGCTTCGCCTCCTCCGTCAGGAGCGACTGCGCCCCGGTCGCCGGGCTGACGACCCGGCTCATCGAGGAGCTCGGTCCGGCCGTCCGGTGGATGCGGGACCCCACCCGCGGCGGGCTCGCGACGGTGGTCTGCGAGCTGGCCGAAGAGACCGGGCTCGACGTGTTCCTCGAGGAGGAAGTCATCCCCGTCCCGTCCGACGTGGCCGCCGCCTGTGAGCTGCTGGGACTCGACCCCCTCTACCTCGCCAACGAGGGCAAGGTGCTGGTCGTCGTCGAGGAGGCCGCGGCCCAGAGGGCGGTCGACCTCCTCCGGGAGGCCGGGCAGGCGGACGCGGCCGTCGTCGGCAGGGTCGAGGAGGTCGTCGTCCGCACTCCAGGCGGGACAGGAGCGCACGGGGACCGGCGCCCGGAGCCGCGCCCGGGGGCCTACCTCCGCACACCCTACGGCGGGACCCGCTTCCTGGAGCGGCTCGCCGGTGAGCAGCTCCCGCGCATCTGCTAGCCGGTCAGTGGTCCTGCCCCTGCCGTGCCTGGGGCAGGTACGGAACGACGTGCTCGATGGTGTGCTCGCCTCGCCGTCGAAGACCGTGTAAGCACGTCGCCGGGGCACATTGCCGCCGGTCTTCACAACGATGGAGGACCGTCATCCGGCCACGCACGACCCGAGGATAGCCGGGGCGGCCCGCAGGCAGGTGGCTGTGGTCTATGGCCGGATTATCGGGGACTCCTGCACCGACGCCGCGAACGCTGCCCGGCACTACCGCCGAGCCCGATCCGTGTGCGCATGACACGGAGGAACTTGTTCCCGACTTCGACAGCTGTAGGGCACATACGGCAGAGCGCAGACCCGGCAACCCGCATGTACCTGCGGTTCCGGGCGGCAGGGGCTTTAGGAAAGGTAAATCCGGATAGACCCGAGAAGGGGCATGCGAAGACCCGCATCCTCTACAACTTCGGCCGGGCCGACCAGGTCGACCGTGAGGCTCTGGAGCGGCTGGTCCGGAGCATCTGCCGGTTCCTCTCCACCGAAGAGGCCCTTCGGGCCCAGGCTCGGCTGGACGGTCGGTGGGACGTGCGCATCACACGCAGCCGGTCGCTCGGCGGGGTGTGGTTCCTGGACCGGCTGTGGCACCGTCTGGGACTGAGGGATGTCCTTGAGCGTCTCCTGAAGACGCGCAGGTTCCAGGTGCCGGTGGAGCGTCTGATCTTCGCCTTGGTGGCCAACCGGGCCCTGGCCCCGAGGAGCAAGCTGGCCCTTGAGGACTGGGTGGCCCACGAGGTGGCCGTCCCCGGTCTCGAGGAGGTCGCCGTGCAGCAGCTGTATCGGGCCATGGACTTCCTCTTGGAGGCCGCCGAGGAGCTCCAGCGGGAGGTCTTCTTCTCGGTGGCCGACCTTTTGAGCCTGGAGGTGGACCTCATCTACTTCGACACCACCTCCACGTATTTCGAAGTGGAGCTCTCCTCCGACGAAGGGGAGCCGCTCCGCAGGTACGGCCATTCCAGGGACCACCGTCCTGACCGGCCGCAGGCGGTCATCGGCCTTGCCGTGACCAGGACCGGCATCCCGGTCCGGTGCTGGGTCTGGCCGGGGAACA